>Ga0307374_10001278_pt1 | contig 46667 bp, 42 predicted proteins | sample OX3MG_FD_202532 | JGI IMG/M metagenome (GOLD analysis project Ga0307374, IMG submission 202532) | Soil microbial communities from Risofladan, Vaasa, Finland - OX-3 | ecosystem: Environmental > Terrestrial > Soil > Coastal area > Acid sulfate soil | place: Finland: Risofladan, Vaasa | collected...
GCGCCATTGTCTTTTGCAAACCGAATCTCCTCAAGCGCGTCGGGCATCGAGCAATACGGAATTAGCGCCACCCAACGAAGTCGACCATTCGAATCTGCACATCGTTCAGATAGCCAGCGGTTGTAACTCCGGTGAAGCGTAACCATGATGTCGGCGCGTCTACTCAATTCCCTGAGAAATAGCGTCGGATATATGACCTGAGTTTCCACGTTCAGAGAATCCATATGACGAACGCGCGCGGAGACATCAAATAGTTCTCTCGTACCAATCACTGTCCGCGTGCGCGCATCGCTTCGAATACGTCTCGGATAGACATTTCCGTCGATGAACCAGCACCGATAGAGCCCTGACCCGGATGAACGATTCGAACTCAACCACGGAGGCATCTCTTCTTCGGTGAACTCGATTGTTCGTGGGCGAAGATGGTCCTGTGCGGCGGGTATATAGGAAAACGTCGACTCGTTTTCATCGACATGGGTATCAGCATCTATGAACATCAGTCCCCCACTCTCGTACTCAATCTACCGATTTTGATTGACCCCAATCATCTGGTCTCTCCTCGCCGTACTCCACGACCGGACAACCAAGTTGCGTTGTGACCCAAGACACCACCGAGTCCCAAGGACGTCTCCCGTTATCTCGCGTGCTAGGAAGAGATCAACTCCAACCTATTCCCAAATGGATCGTTGACAAAGTATCTTGCCTCACCTGTTGCACTGCCCGTCGTAGGAACCGGGTGAAATCCCTCTGATTCAAGGGTCTCAACAAGCTCGCCAAGTCCACCCACGCGCATCGCTATGTGCGATTCGGTTGACGGTTGAAAGTCACTGTTCGGACTCACATGAATCTCGAACTGGTCATGAACAAACCAGCGCCCACCCTGGGCCGCGAGTCGTTCGGGCTTGGGTCTGTTGCCGAACCCAAGAATTCCCATCCAGAAATGCTCCGCTTCGACCTCTCCGCCGACCGGGATTTGGATATTGACATGATCAATGCGAGTTATGGAATATGTCATTGCGTCCCCCCGCCTGAGATCCTAAATGGTCGCCCGAAACCGGTCACTGTCTGACGCACACAGACGCGTGATGACTCAAATGATGTAGCCATCTAGAGGTTGTAGAACTTCTTGGCATTCAAACTCGTTAACCTCTCGGCGCTCTCGCGGCTGATATCGGTTCGCTCGAACACCATCTTGTGCGCGTTCATTACAGAGGCACGGTCTCCGTGCGTATAATCCGTTCCGACGAAGAAGGTCCCATCTCCTGCCAGATCAAGCACGTATTTGAGATCTTCGCCGGCCTCGCAACTGATGAACATATTGCGGTCCGGAAAATACTTGTCTCGGTCTTTGAAGACCTGCAAGGTATCGAAGAGATAGGGAACCCATGAAGACCCGGCCTCCACGAAACCGATCCGGAGTTTTGGAAATCGGGCAGGTATTCCATCGGCGACCAGGGCATAAAAGCCCTGCAAAACCGTAACGCCACCGAAACCGAGGGTAAACACAGGCCTGACCCGGGAAATGTGCGGATCTATCGCCGCAAACGGAAGCGAGCTGTGCATGCACATTGGAAGGTTCAGATCCTGGGCCAATTCATAGGCTGGGAAGAAATAGGGGTCGCTCGCGGAACGATCCCATTCGACGCCTCGTTTAAAAAAACCAACGGCTCCGCGGTCCTTGGCCTTTCTCAACTCCGTGAGCGCGTCGGGGACGGAACCAAATGGAATCATCGCGACCGCGCGAAGGCGTCCACCAGACTCATCACATCGGCGATAGAGCCACTCGTTGTAACTCGAATAAAGCGCAGCCTCAAGTTCTGGCCTTCTCGTCAACTCATTCAAAAGAACCGTCGGATAGACAACCTGAACCTCGACTCCGAGTTCATCCATATCCCGGACTCTGGCCGCGACGTTGAGCAGTTCACGCGTTTCTACCGTCGTGCCCGACCGGTTGTTGTCACGCTCGCGATGCGAGGCCAACTTCCCGTCGAGAAACCAGAATCTTGAATGAGCTGAAGCCGCGCCCGGATCGGGTTTTAGCCAAGGCGGGACCTCTCCGCTTTCAAGTGAAATATTCGTTGGACGAAGAATCTCGGGCATGAAAGCCCAGGTGTCTTCGCATTCGTCACAATGAGTGTCGGCGTCGATATACATAACGACTCGCTTTCGCTAGTGAGCTCTTTCGGGTCAGGAAATATTTCGATCCAGGTTCCATACCAATTACGCCCTCCGAAGCACGAGCGAGCTGTGACAGACCGTATTGCCGCCGTGTCCAGAGACAACGGCAACCTCCGCGGCACCAACCTGCCGTTTGTCGTCATAGTCATGACGTAGCTGTCGCACAGCCTCGACAATCTGCAATACGCCCTCACAGTGGCTCTCAGAGAGCTGACCACCCGAGGTGTTTGTGGGAAGTGACCCGCCGATCGCGAGTGCCCCAGATGCAGCAAATGGACCACCCTCACCTTTGGCGCAGAATCCGTAGTCTTCAAGCTGGACGATAGCCATATACGTGAAACAGTCATAAACCTGAAAGGTATCGACCTCGTCAGGGCCAATCCCAGCCATGGCATAGGCCTTCTGCGCACTTGGCGCTGCTGCGGTGGTCAGCATGTGGTCGTCGACAAACCATCCTCTGGTGTTGTTATAAGTACCGAACCCACTGATCAATATCGGGTGAGGTCGAAGCTGCTCGGCGCGCTCTTTTGACATGATGAGCATCGCGCCCGCGGCGTCGCTACGCAACGAGCAATCGAGCACATTGAATGGATCGACGATGGGCCTGGCCTCAAGATAATCAGCCATTGTCAAGGGCTTTTTCATCTGAGCTTCCGGGTTTCTCAACGCGTGTTCCCGGAACGCGAGCGATACCGCGCCAAAGTGCTCTTTCGTCGTACCGTAGCGATCCATATGGCGCTTCGCACCGAGGGCATGCATGGCCGGGGCACCGAACATCCCAAATTCCTCGCCACCAAACTCGTACCGGGCAACGGCGGCGGCCCTTCCGGAGATTCGCACCTCCTCGCTGACATGGGTTCTTGACCACGCGTCGCGACCGTAGCCGCACAAAACGACATTGCAGAGGCCCGCATCAATCGCCATGGCTGCAAGTGCAACAGAGAGGATCTGACTCGCACCGCCATTGTCCAGTGTTGTGGAAAAACCCACATTGATCCCAAGTCGCTCTGCGACGCGCTGGTGAAATCCATATACGTCATCGGGTCCACGGCAGATGACACCGTCGATCTCGTTCTTATCGATCCCGGATTCTTCGACGCAGTTGCGCATTGCCTCACTAATCAAACCGAGCGCGCTTACACCGGGAACTTTTCCAAGTCTCGAGGTTCCGACCCCAGCAATCGCATACCTGTCTCGCAGACTCATTGCCCCTGGTCTCCAACAGTCGAATCGCTGACGATGGACTTTGCAAAGAGAGCAGCGATCTCTTCGTTGTCATATCCAAGGCTCGTAAGCACCTCGTCGGTATGCTCACCCAACATCGGAGGAGCGAGCTCCCACTCAAGCGGAGTCGCTGAAAGATTTACTCCGGGTGAGGCCAGATGTACCTCTCCTTTGATCGGGTGGGTAATGGTCCGATGCATCTGGAGCACCGCGATCTGCGGGTCCGCAAAGACCTCTTCAAGCGTGTTGATTGGGGCGCACGGTACATCGGCATTCACCAATCGTTCAAGCCATTGCTCACGAGTTCCACTCTTGAATTCGCCATTCAAAAGCTCCTTGAGTTCGTCATAATTCTTGCGGCGATCCGCGCGTCCGAGAAAGCGTGGATCGGTGATCCATTCTGGATGTCCAACCGTCGACGCAAGGCTCTCCCAAAACTTCGGAGGAGACGAGAGGTGGATGACAAATGGAAGCTCATCTCCAGCGACAAAGGCCCATACTCCCGCGCCTCGCGCCCTTCTCTTTTGTGTCGGGATATCGCCAGACGTGTAATAGGTTGCAATGTTTTCGCTCATAAATGCAATCGTTGACTGGAGCAGGGAGGTGTCTACTCTCTGTCCAAGACCGGTGCGTTCCCTTGCAAAAAGCGCCCCCATGATTCCGTAAGCGGCATAGATTCCCGTAAGGTGGTCAGAGAGTGAAATCCCCATGGGTTCAGGATCATCGAGTTCGGTGAGGACACTTAAAAGCCCCGACATCGCCTGGCCGATCGTGTCATAACCAGGTCGATCTCGATATGGCCCGGACTGTCCAAATCCGGATATCGAGCAATAGACAATCCGCGGATTGAGCGCGTGGACCGTCTCATAGCCCCATCCCCAGCGCTCGGTCTGGCCCGGACGAAAGTTTTCAATCACCACGTCTGCAGAGCTCAGCAGCCTCAGCAACACGGCAAGGCCTTCGGGCTTTACAAAGTTGAGCGCCAAGCTGCGCTTGTTGCGATTCAGCGAGCAGAAATTGGGCGCATAGCCCCCTGCTCCCCATTGACGAAAAGGATCGCCGGTATCGACGGACTCAACTTTGATGACATCAGCACCCAGATCAGCAAGAAGCACTCCAGCCTCTGGTCCAGTGACGAATCGTCCTACTTCGACGACACGAATGCCGCTCATTGCCTTAGGGCTCATCGAGCGATGAGGTGAGGGAGGGATTACTTCTGTCATGGCGCTCCTCGGGTCACCTGAAACAAAGGAAGTGTCGTTTCGTCGTCAAGTTCCTCAAAGACAACCTCGACGCGGGCACCGACTGACGCTTCAAGAGTGCCCGTGACGCGACTCAGCAGTCGAGGGCCCTCGTCGAGCTCGATAACGGCAGTGCTGTAGGGAAGGAGGTCGGCAAATGAAGGGTCATAGAGTCTTCGAAAGGTGACATATGTGAGGATGGTTCCCGTGCCGCGAACCGGTTTCCAGACGACCGAATCGCTCCAGCACTGAGGGCAGAATTTCGATGGTGGGAAAAAATGCCTTGCGCAGGGGACACACATCGGTAACTCAAGCCTATGCTCATGGACCGAGCGCCAAAACGGAGCGGTTTCTGGTGTAATTACCGGACGCGGACGCGCGGACTGGAGTGGGATTGTCTCAGATGCCACCTGGTTATCGCCCATCTCATCCCCCAGTCAGCAGTGCTTAAAACAAGAAACGTATCTGACAGTCTTTTCGGCTCGAAGACCTGCAATTGGTCAGGTTTTCGGACGCAATATCGTTCGTACGCAACCTAGAGAGCAGGGACGGGTCTGTCAATTTTCCTATCCGTGCGCTTGCGCCTGCCGATCTTGTAGGAAAAGAGCTCTTACCGATTCTTCTGATCAGGAAGATCTCCTTCGCGATCGGTGATGCTTACGAGGCAAGACGGATCGTCCGGCTCGGAGGGTAGGGAAAGCGCATGATGAGGCACTCAGCCCCAATCTTTCCCGCATAGATATTTTGACTGGCCGCATCGGCCTTCATCCACCCAAGCGATTCAAACGCGTACTCTCTTTGTCCATGCAATATTGAGCCCTTGCTGACAAATACGAACTGGCCGCTTGTGCCATGAGTACTTGGCAGGTCTATCTCAGCTCCGGAGTCCGCGACAATGCGTTCAGCTCGGAGTCCGTCTTCCTCTTCAGGAATGAGACTGCTGACGTGCACTCCGCGATTTCCATACGCTCGAATCGATCTCACCTCAAATACATCGACGCAGATGTTGCGCCTCCCGCGAAAGCTCGGCGGGTCGTTATCCGTTGGTAATAGAGAGACGAGCGGAGCTGCCTCTGCACGGCATGTATACAGCCAGAGCGGGGGATTCTCCTCGGCAAGAGGAACATATGAGGTAAACGCATCAACGTAATGAAGTATGAGTGGAGAAACGACCGGCCGGTCATGTTTGGCACGGGATATGCCAAGTACAAGTTGAAATTGGTCGACTGGATAAAAACGAGCACCAGAGACGCCCTGCTGCTGACCAAGCACAAATGCCTCAGAACCGGTTTCGCGACCAGATAGACCACCAAAATAATCAAGCGCTAAATGGGCGGCACCTTCGGACTCCGCGTCCCCATGCACGGTGGTTTCCTCTTTTGAAACCATCACAAGCGACATCGTCCCCCCAGTCGATTGCTTCGATCATCGGTTGCTTCGGTGTCTCTTTTGACCTCTCGTATCCACATATTGCCCTGAATGACACGCTCATCGTGGAAATTGTTGCGCAGAATCACGCTGGCGCGCGTGGCCACACGACCCCGACACGTCGCCTTAGAGCCCGAACTCGTCAATTACTTCGTGCCTGAGTTGCCTTCGCGTCCTATGACAATGCTTCGAGAAATGTCGCAGTGTCCTGAAGGTTCACCATGACAAAATCCGGATCGAGTTCACTTAGCTCATCGAAGGTCGATCGACCTGTTGCGACAAGAAGGCAGCGCGTACCGCCGGCCCTTGCACAGGCGAGGTCATTCGGTGAGTCACCGATTACAAGTACCTCGTGAGGCGCGACCTCTCTCTGACGCAGACGCCGAAATCGCTCGAGAGCAACCGGAACGAGCTCCGTGCGGTCATGGCGGTCACTTCCGTAGGCACCAACGGCGAAATCGAATCGATGGTCAAGATCAAATGCCTTGAGTTTGATCCGCGCATTTTCTTCAAGGTTTCCGGTCAAAAGCGCCTGTTCTACGCCACCAAGGGCATCGACCGCATCGAGCGCAGCGTGAATTCCTGGAAGTACTCGACCCTGTTCGCGGATCAGATCCTGCTGTCGTTCCAGGTCTCTTGGAAGCGACTGCAATATCTCCTGTAACGAGGACTCGATATTTTCAATGCCCATCATCTCCAGATACTCCCTTGTGATCTGGGGGTCAGTCTTGCCACTCATACGCACCCGACCCGTCGGCCTCAAGCCGGTGATCCTCTCAATGGTCTGGTCAAAAACCTCACCTGCGACATTTCCTGCATGCACCAAAGTTCCATCGATATCCCAGAGCACGAGCTGTGTCATATCCGGTAATGTCCCCATCAATAAAGTCCGGCAGACTCGGAGAAGAGGCCAGTCTTTAGCTCCACACCGATTGCCGAAGTGCCCGATTGACGAACATAGCCCTAGCTTGACCATCGCGTAACGGTTCCGATAAGTTTCTTAGGGTAACGAAGTATTCACGAGTCGAGGCCACGTTCTCGGCGCGAGAGACGAGTCGTTGGCACGTTCTTAGCTACTGACTTCGAAAGGCAGTGCAATGGCAACTCGTGTTCCAGGAAAAGTTGAGCCCGATTACCTCATCTCTTCAGACTCACACGTCCTTGAACCGATCGATCTGTGGTCTTCGCGACTGCCATCACACCTTCGAGATCGGGCTCCAGTGCTTCCAAGCCGACGCGAGGACAAGCCAGGCGCGACGGATCCGGGCGATCGGCTCGCCGTGATGCAACGAGACGGTGTCTCAATGGAGGTTCTCTTCCCCACCTACGCGCTCTTGCAATATGGAATTGAGGACCCGGCGCTTCAAGAGGCATGTTTTCGCGTCTACAACGACTGGATTGCTGAATACTGTGAAGCCACCCAGGGCAGGCTTGTAGGTATTCCATGCATTTCTACCTACGACATCGATCATGCGATTAAAGAACTCGAGCGCTGCAAAGAGATTGGGCTCATGGGCGCGCAGGTCTGGCACATTCCGCCAACAGGAATCGAATACTCGACAGATCATTACGAGCGGCTCTGGGCAGCGGCGGCCGAGATGGATATGCCGATCAATCTTCATATCCTGACTGGGTTCAGTTACACCAAACAGGCTCGACCAAAAGGGATTGAACATTACCGCGGGAGCGTTGAACTCAAACTCAATGACGCCATACGGATCCTGTTTGATTTCATCTTCTATGGCGTTCTTGACCGACATCCAAAAATGAAACTCGTATTAGTAGAGTTTGAAATTGGATGGCTGCCATGGCTTTTGCAACAGTGGGACTATTACGCAAATCGCTTTCACGATGTCAACCCGGTACCAACTCGGTATAAGCCGAGCGAGTATTTCAATCGACAGATATTTGCTTCGTTTATCAACGACAATGTCGGCACGACAATGATTGCCTCTGGCTGGGGTGTAGACAATTGCATGTGGTCCAATGACTTCCCACATGGCAATACCAGTTGGCCAAACTCGCGAGAGGTAATCGCGCGGGATCTCTCTCATCTCGACTCCAGGACAAGAGACAAGCTGCTCTATAAGACGGTTTCAGAGCTCTACCGACTCGAGCTCGCACCGCCGATTCATCTGATCTAGAAATATCCATCGTAAACAGGTAAAATGACGGAAAAGAAGAAGGGGGTAATAAATGAGCGTTGAACAGGTAATCACTGCAGCGGAACTTTCATTGACCGATCCAAAGGCACAGGTCTTTTCCCTTGAGGGAACACAGCTCCTCACAGCGGGACGTACTGACACCGTTGTAGCGAAATCTGACGATATGACAGCGCGCGTCAAGGTCTATGCAGAGGGTGGAGAAAACGCGACACACACTCACCTCAATGAAGACCATGTCTTTTTCGTGTTACAGGGCGAGGCGACGTTCCACCTCGGGCGAAACGCTGACGAAAAACAGATTGTCTCGCAAATGTCTGGCATCTTGTTGCCAAAGGGCTCCTACTACCGCTTCCAGAGCACTGGGACGGAGAATCTCGTGCTTTATCGTGTCGGATCGTTCGTCGGCGATTCAGATCGCGTCGGCCCAACGGGAGCACCACTTCCATCGAGAACTAAAGAGAACAATCATGTGGTGGGAGTTCCCGCCGAGGGGAAACTCTTCCGAGCCAAATAACCCGCGCACGAAAACGTCGCTGCCGTCTCTGTTCCAAAAGGAGCAGGGCTGGTGATTTTTGACAGCGCTCGATGGGGACCGAGAGATCAAAGGAAAGTTCTCAGCTAAATGCCAGCATATTGACCAGTAGTCTGTCAACAAGAACACCATCGAGCAATCTGAGGTCGTCGTGCGTCGCTTCATTCCGTTTTTCAGTTCTCTCTTGATCGCTACGGGCCTCTCGGGCGTGGCGATGACTGCCACCTCAGCAAGCACCGTGCAGATCCCGACGGTGACCGGGTCGTTTGATCACTCTCCGCGCATTGTCTTTCCCAAAGCTCAGGCGCCGAGCAACCTCGTTGTACGGGTACTTGGCAAGGGAAGCGGGCAGATTGTTCACAAGAAGGATCTCGTGGTCGTCAATTATCTTGGCGAGATCTGGCGTGGCAAGATATTTGACTCTTCCTATGCACGCCCGCTCTTCGGTGTAGCGATAGGAGTTCATCAAGTCATTCCCGGTTGGGACGACGGACTCGTCGGTAAGACGGTCGGTTCCCGAATTCTGCTGGTGATCCCACCGAAGTACGGATACGGCTCCAAGGGCCAACCGAATGTCGGCATCAAGGGCACCGATACGCTCACGTTCGTAGTCGATATAGTTGCCGATTACACGAAGTCCATTCACGGTGATCTTCATGCCACGCCGGTCACCTCAAAGATCGGTGCCGTCACGGTCTCTGGATCGTTGAGCAGTGTGCCCAAGATCACTATCCCCTCTGGAGCAGCTCAACCAAAGAACGCGAGCCTTTCGATGCTTTCAAAGGGACACGGAGTAAACATCAGGGCAGGCTTAGTCGTGCTCCAGACGGTTGTCACAAATTGGAAGGGCGCCGTTCAGGCCTCGACATGGACTATCGGAACTCCAGATGCCGAAACCATCGGACAGGTGAGCTCGCCGAGTCTTCTCGACAAGCTGATCGGCCACCCTCTCGGATCCCGTTTTCTCGCGCTCCTTCCAAAGAGCGGTGTCTCTGGACCATATGCAGTCGTGCTTGAAGTCGTGGCGCAGCCGCACGGAACAGCAACCCAACCCAGTTAGATTGCACCTAGCGCTCTTGTACGCTTGACGCTCCAGCTGAACCCGTGGAAGGGTGAAGGCTAGGAGGAATTGCAAATGGCGATCTCATCAGCTCCGATCAGTGTTTCCATGCGCGACCGTGTCAGCGCAGAGGAATGGGAGGCTCGCGTGCAGCTCGCGGCCTGCTACCGCCTCATCGCCAAATATGGAATGACCGATCTCATCTATAACCACATCACCGCACGCGTTCCCGGTGAAGAGGGTCACATACTGATTAATTCCTACGGAATGCTCTACGAAGAGATGACCGCTTCAAGTTTGATCAAGATTGATCTTGACGGCGACGTTAAAGATGACCCGGGAACGGGGTACGGAGTCAATCAGGCGGGATATGTCATCCATGGGGCAGTCCATCAGGGTCGTCCCGATGTCACCTGTGTTCTGCATACGCACTCTCGCGCCTCAATGGCAGTCTCGATGATGGAATGCGGATTCCTCCCACTCAGTCAACACGCGATGCGCTTCTATGGACACGTCGCGTATCACGAGTACGAGGGGGTCGCTCTGGACCTCGATGAGCAACAGCGCCTTATCACTGATCTTGGCGAACACAATGTGCTGTTTCTCCGCAACCACGGGCTTTTAGTCTGTGGCCGCACGATTGCGGAGACATTCAACATCGCATACTGGGTGGAGATGGCCTGCAAAGCCCAGGTTGATGCGATGAATGCGCAGACCGAGTTGCACTTTCCAACTGAAGAGGTCATGAAAAAGACCGCCTATCTCTACGAGCCCTCAACGAGGAGATCCTACGGAGAGATGGAATGGGCGGCAATGCTGCGTCTTCTCGAACGCGAAGGTGCAAACTACGCAATGTAATTTGGGCCTGAGGATTGGGCCATTGATGAGTCGCTGAGCAGATTCCGACGCGTCACGCAGATGTGTCACCACTGAATTCGAAGAACCAGCTCCAGCTGCGTCGACCTGAGCGCTCTCAATTATGATCGAAGGTGACGCTTACTGCTCACGTGTCCGGAGTCAGTAAGATGATCGGAATCCGTCTCGTTGTCTTGGCCTGATACTCAGCGAAGCGAGGAGTTTCAACGATGCGGTTTGCGTAGAGACGGTCTCGTTCGACGCCAATTGGCTCCGTTGCAATCGCCTCATGGGCTCCCTCGCCAACCTCCACAGTGACGACAGGATTTGCAAGGATGTTGTGATACCACCCAGGATGAAGATCCGATCCCGCGTCCGCAGCCGTCACCACAAAGGAGTCGCCGTCTTTGGTGTAGATCAAAGGGGTGACTCTGGGAAGTCCTGTCTTTGCCCCTGTTGTCGTAAGCAAGAGCAAAGTCCGTCCGGCAAAGTCGCCGGTCACCTGCCCATTGTTCGCGCGAAACTCCGCGGTCGTTGCTTCGTTATAAAGCAGTGGATCGGAAAACTCACCGCGTACAGGCATATCTCCCCCTCATGACCCAGACTTGCCACAATCTCCTTGCGACCGTATCGCAGTTCGATCTTGTTGCCAACAGGTGCAGCGCTCAGGCTCCAGTCCAGTGTGGCCTCCGCTTGTTGATGAAGGCATCCACGCCCTCTTTGAAGTCATCGCTGAGATAACACGTCAAGACAAGATCGCGTCCGAATTCCTCGTCAAAGCCATCCCGAATATGCAAAAGCGCTCTCTTGGTGGCCCTGAGTGTGAGTGGCGCCAGCTCAATGAGTTCTGAGGCAATCCTCGCGACTTCACCCATCAGCTCGTCATCAGAGGTCACGATCTCATGCAGCCAGCCAATTGCAAGCGACTCTGTCGCATCAACAAGTCGCGCTCGAAACATGATTTCTTTGAGTCGAGATGTTCCGATAATCGCCGCTATCCGCCGATAATTATCAAGCGAGAGACAATTTCCAAGCGTTCGCGCAATTGGAACTCCAAACACGGCGGAGGGGCCGCCGATCCGGAGGTCACACGCTGCCGCGATCGCTGCGCCCCCTCCCGTGCACGCTCCCCGGATGGCAGCGATAGTGGGAACCGGGCACTTTTCGATAAGCGCGAGCACGGCGCTCATGCGCGCCTCATAGGCAAACACGTCATCTGCAGAATGAAAATTCACGAACTGGCTGATATCAGTACCTGCAGCAAACGCGCGGTCCCCGGCCCCTGAAATAACCAAGACCTTTGGTAAATCCAAAAGCGGCTGTGCGCAGAGATCTGCGACTCCCTCGTACATATCAAAGGTCATGGCATTTCTCGTTCCGGGTCGATTCAGCGTGAGCCATCCGACCTGGTTGCGCTCGTCATAGAGCAGATCATCGGTCTTTGGTTGAAAGGTCATGTTCAACTCCCGTATACGTTGCGTTGAGCGGAGCCCGTATCCGACCAGCCCGTCAACGAATCTGAGCCGAACACGGTGTGTGGGCCTCTCTTTTTCACCAAAGAGATTCTGTCCAATGATTACTTGAGAAGCTCCATGACATCAGCTTGTTCACCAACAAGCTCCTCTGTGGTGATTCGAATGCGGTCTTTTGCAAATTCATCATGGGAGAGTCCTTCGACAACCTCCCATGATGTGCCCGCTGAGCGAATTGGGTATCCGAACTGGAGGCCCTCGGGAACGCCGTATTCGCCTTTTGAGCACACCGCCAGCGAGGTCCAGTCCCCTGCTGGTGTCGGGTTAAGCGCCGAAACCATCGAATCAATCGCCGCATTTGCCGCTGATGCGGCGGAGGAGAGTCCTCGCGCCTCAATAATTGCAGCTCCGCGCTTTTGTACCGTCTCGATGAATTCACCTTTCAGCCACGCAGAATCAGCGATCACCTCGGGAGCCGCTACGCCATCGATTCTTGCGTTGGAAAAGTCCGGGAACTGTGTCGATGAATGATTTCCCCAAATCGCAAGATTGGTCACACCCGCGACCTCGACTCCTGCTCTCTTGGCGAGCTGGGTCTTCGCGCGGTTCTCGTCCAGCCGGGTCATCGCGAACCATCGATCACTTGGAACCTCAGGGGCATTCGAACGCGCGATAAGGCAGTTGGTGTTGCATGGGTTTCCGACCACGAGTACGCGAACATCGCTCGCAGCACTCGCGGCGATTGCCCGACCCTGTGGCTTGAAGATTCCACCGTTGATGCTCAACAGATCCTTGCGTTCCATCCCGGCCTTGCGGGGAATCGAGCCGACGAGAAGCGCGACATTGGTTCCGGAAAAAGCGGTCGAAAGCTCAGAGGTCGCTTCAATGTCGTTGAGCAGCGGAAACGCACAGTCGTCAAGCTCCATGATGACACCTTCGAGCGCCTTCATCGCCGGTTCGATCTCAAGGAGACGAAGGACAATTGGCTGGTCAGGACCATAGAGTGCTCCCGATGCAATGCGAAATAGCAGGGAGTAGCCAATCTGACCGGCAGCACCGGTAACGGTCACGTGTTTTGAAGATTTCGATGTTGTCGCCATGGACCGAGACGCTATCGCCTCTGCAGGTATCTGGCCAAATGGAGGTGACGGCAAATATCCACAGCCGAGTCCTTCAACATCGCGGGACAATCAACCAAATTAGGCAAACGGATCCCTACTCTGTCGACCTAGACCTTGCGTTTGACAAGATCAAGACGCTCACAGACTTCGAGTGTCGCCGATACCTGGTTCATCGTATAAAAGTGAAGACCGGGAATGCCCTCTGCCGTTAGTTCGGCACAGAGTTCAGTAGCGATCTCAACTCCGACGCGATGGACGGCATCAGGATCCTCCGCAACATCACGAATCCTCTTGAGCACCTCATCGGGAAGCTGGGTCCCCGAAAGTTCAGCCATGCGAGAGACCGTCTTGACATTGGTAATCGGCATGATGCCCGGGATGACAGGTTTTCTGATGCCCCGCTCCGCAAGATCGTCTACAAGCGAGAAATAGTCGTCAACGCGAAAGAAGAACTGAGTGATCGCGAAATCTGCGTGCTCGAGCTTCTCTGCAAGGTATCGGCGATCGGATTCTCGGTCGGGAGCATTGGGATGACCCTCTGGGTGGGCTCCAACCGCTACACAGAAATCTCCAATCTCTTTTGCGAGATCGACGAGTTCAACGGCATGACGAAGATCACCTTCGACGAGACACTCAGCCTCATCAAGCGGCGGATCGCCACGGAGTGCGAGCACGTTTTCTATTCCCGCCGTCTTATATCTTTCAAGAATCGCCACCAGTTCATCGCGTCGATGTGCAGCACAGACGAGATGAGCCATTGGGGTCATGATGTTTGATTCATGAATTGCAACGACAAGGTCGTGAGTGCGCTCACGCGTCGACCCCGCGGCCCCATAGGTAATGGAGGCAAACGTTGGATTGAGTACCACGAGACGCTCGAGCGATCGCTCCAGACGCACCTGTGCCTCTGAACTACGCGGCGGCCAAAGTTCGACCGAAAGAGAGAAACCCCTCGCGAGCAGGTCAATGATTGCTGTCATGAACGATGCCCCCTACCGATTCAGGTTGATATCGGTTGGCTCGCCATCTCCTCGTCGCATTGCGGCGGCAACAGCATTTCTCAAGAGCATTGCGCGTGTCATGGGACCGACGCCGCCAATCCTTGGCGTTAGATACCCAGCAACTTCAGCGACATCTTCAGCGATGTCGCTGAGCAACCTGCGACCCTCCCACGAAACCCCCGCTCCGACAACCGCTGCTCCTGGCTTGATCATGTCCCGAGTAACGAGCCCAGCGCTTCCTGCTGCAGCAACGATCACGTCAGCGCGACGAAGGTATTCACCAATGTCTGGCACACCGGTATGGACCACTGTCACCGCAGCATTGCAGTGGGGGCGGCGAAGCGCGAGGAGGAGTGCGAGTGGACGACCGATCGTCAGCCCCCGTCCGACGATGACGACGTTCTTGCCTTCGACCGCAACATTATTTGCAGCAAGCAGCTCCACAATGCCCGCGGGAGTGCATGGCAGCGGACCTGGTTTGCCCATGACGAGACGACCGAGATTGATCGGGTGAAGGCCATCCACGTCCTTCCCTGGATCGACCGCGAGAAGTATGCGTTCCTCATCAAGATGTTTTGGAAGTGGAAGCTGAATGAGATATGCATCGACTCGGGAATCAGCGTTGAAACGGTCGATCACCTTAAGAAGATCCCTCTCGCTTACATCATCTGGTAGGTGTTCATGAACCGAATTAATGCCGATCTCCGCGCAATCTTGATGCTTCATCGCTACATAGCGCGCGCTTGGAGGATCCTCGCCGACCAAGATTGTTCCAAGGCCAGGGACAATGCCCTGTACGAGAAGTTGAGTGACCTTGTCCTTGAGCGAAGCGCGAATTGACGCGGCAAGCGCCTCGCCGTCGAGAACAGCTGCAGCCATGTATTACTCCCTAGATATCTACTGGTTACGGACCAGAATGGGTGAATCGGTAGATCGAGATTGCACCGAGGTTATCTCTTACCATGCTGCCATAAGCCGCCCTGAGGCCGTCTCGCATACCAACAAACCTCTTCCAGACGATCTGCGCGCCCGGGGTAATGCTGTTATGACCATCGTGGTTCGACAAAACTGTCAACTCGGGACAGGAACGCGAAACGCTGACAATCTGACGTGCGTTGAGCGCGGTGTATGACTCCACGATCGGTGGAAAGTCGCCAATCGTACGAGAGGTCGGCGGTGATCCAAATTCAAGCGCCGGCAGAACAGAACGTGGAATTGGAGCATGGATATTCATTCCCGCCGGCGGGTGTTCAAGGTAATAGGCAAAATCAATAAAGCCGTCGTTGAAATAGAAAGCGACGCAATCACCGGGATGTGCCTGGTTGACTATCTGAGTCGTAACGCCTCTCCAGTCATCGATCGTGACATTGTGCGTTGCATAGAGCTGTTGGGATCGGAGTCCAATGAGCAGTCCGCAGCCGAGCCAGGCAATGGGAACGATCGGAATCGCATTCAGCGCGTAACCGAGAAGAAGCGTCAATGCCGGAATGCAAATTAGAAAGTATCGATCGAGAAAAACCGGCGTGATGTGAATAGAAACTGAATAGGCAAGCGCAATCGGCAATGCGAGCCAGAACCAACCAAGTGCAACGACACGGAGTGGCGCGATGCTCTTTATCCAAATCGACTTGAGAACGCCAAAAGCGACCGCAGCGAACACGAGGTCTTCAGTAAGTCTGAGTAGAAGTCTCGTTACCGATGTCACATTTCCATTCATCCTCGCGGATGCAATGAACCCAATCGCCTCATGCATCTGGACCTTGGTAGGTGCGCCGAGCCAGAAGAGTTGGTGAGAGCCCCGAGATTTGGCGACCAAAAGAAGCGGGATGAGCGCGAGTACGACACCAATTCCCGTAGCGAGCCACCTGCGCCACCGGAGGCGAAAAAGTGGCGTCATCGCAAGCGTCATGAACTGCACGAAGACGACTACGGTTCCAAGAAGCTCCGTGTAGCAACTCAGAACGGCAAGCACGCCCGCGACGACAAAGGCTACGCGCCCTCCGTCACGCATCGCAATGACAATCGCCACTGCTGAAGCCGTGAGGAGTGCAACAACAAGTGTGTATCCACGCGTCTGGTGCGACCAGTAGATCATCGGAAGCGTCGTCGCCGTCAGCGCGGCACTGATAAGTCCGCAGCGGTTGCTGACGAGCAGCGCAGCAAGCGCATACGCGAGCGGAACACAAAGCGCCCCACACACGACAGAAAGGAGGCGCAATATATCGGTACCTGTGCCAAATACCGAAATCACAAAATGCAGTAACAGGTAATAGAACGCGAAATTGCCACCATCGTGTGCGATCGCGCGCAAGAGCGAGGTCCCGTGCTGAGAGGCAATCGAAATACTTGCCCCTTCATCCCCCCAGATGCTCACTGCCCCGAGATGGTACGCACCGAGCCAAAATGAGGCGATCGTACAGATTGCGACGAAACTGTACGACCACCGGCGCACATGAAACGCCTGCCAGCATCGATGCATCACAACGCTAGAAAACGTCCGCACTCGAGACACGGAAAGATTGCGAAACGTTTTAATGGCGAAAGTGTCTCTCGCCAGTAAGGACCATTGCGATATTGCGCTCATTTGCCGCGTCAATGATGTCCTTGTCGCGTAGCGATCCGCCAGGCTGAACCACGACGGACACGCCTGCATCAGCTACTGCGTCAAGACCATCTCGGAAGGGAAAGAACGCGTCGCTTGCTCCCGCTCCTCCGACGGCGCGTCCGTTTGCCTTCTTCGCGGCGAGTCCAGCGGCGTCGACGCGGTTCTGTTGACCACAGCCGACACCGACGACCTGACCCTCGCGGGCGAAAACAATCGCGTTTGATGACGTACGACCGCATACTCGCCAGGCAAGCTCAAGATCAAGCCACTCTGATTCACTTGGTTCGCGGGTTGTCACGACTTCAAAATCTTTGCGCGAGGCGACAAAGCGATCCCGGTTCTGGATGAGAAAACCTCCGGCGATCTGGCGGAATGCAAGAGGTTCGTCAGTCGGACGTGGCGCGACGAGTGATCTCATGTTCTTTCGTTTCTGGGCAAAGAGAGCCAGTGCATCGTCAGTGATGTGCGGAGCAATCAATACATCGGCGAGAGGATTTGCCACGATCGCAGTCGCAATTTCGAGATTCACATCGCCGGTAAGCGCGACGATTCCGCCAAAAGCGGAGAGCGGATCCGCATCGAACGCGCGTTGATAGGTCGCGAGAACGTCATCGCCAATTGCGACTCCACAGGGATTTGCATGCTTGACAATGACAACAGCATTCGATGCAGCATTGAGTTCAAGAAGTTCATAGGCGAGGCGCCACGCAGCTTCACCGTCAAAGAGATTGAGATAGGAGAGTTCTCGGCCGCCATGCTGAACGACACCGTCCCAAAAACCCTTGGGGCCGTTGACAAAACGATAACGGGCGCCGTGCTGATGTGGGTTCTCGCCGTAACGCAATTCTCCCGCGCGCTCAAGTGAGATGTTGATTCTCTCGGGAAGCGCGTCATCGACTGCTGAGCCCTCGGATGCTCCACCGCCATCGAACCACGCCACAATCGCTCGGTCATATTCTGATGTGTGCGCGAAAGCCTTTCGCGCAAGTCGCAGTCGAGTCTCGTGCGACAGCTCTCCACTCACCCTGAGCTCTTCAACGACGAGCGGATAGTCAGCAGGATCGACGACAACCCCGACGTGGTCATGGTTCTTTGCGGCGGCGCGGACCATTGTCGGCCCGCCCACATCGATCATCTCGATTGACGGATCACTCTTGAACGGATAGAGGTTGCATACCACGAGATCGATCAGGTCGATTCCCTGTGCCTCGATATCGCTCAAGTGCTCAGCCTTCGAGCGATCGGCAAGAATGCCGCCATGGATCTTGGGATGGAGTGTCTTGACCCGACCTCCAAGCATCTCGGGAGCCCCGGTGACATCGGCCACTTCAAGATGTTTAACCCCGGCAGAGGCAAGCGCGACCGAGGTACCACCGCTCGAGATGATCTCAATACCTAGCTCGGAGAGCTCATTTGCGAGGTCGATCAGTCCGGTCTTGTCATATACCGAGAGCAGTGCTCTCATGAGAGTGGTTCTCCATTCGCTAGTTGTGCAATGACCCGTTGGATTGTTGCAGGATAGATTCGTCGCTCAACAGCTTTGATCCGCTCCTGCAGCGAGTCCTTGGTGTCTCCGGGAAGCACGGGAACCGCCTCCTGAGCAAGGATAAGACCCTCATCGACCTCAAGCGTCGTGATATGGACCGTACACCCGGTCACCTTGACCCCTGCGGCGAGTGCCTGCTCCACGGCATGCCATCCCTTGAACGCTGGCAGAAGCGCTGGATGGGTGTTGAGAATACGGTCTCGGTAGGCCTCGTGCACCACTGGCCCGACAATGGTCCCGAATCCAGCCATGACCACAAGGTCGATCTCGTGAACCCTCAAGACATTGACAAGATTGTCACTGTAGGAATTTCGGTCAAAAGCCAGAGTGAAGTCGGCCCGGATCAGTTCGATGACCTCGATACCAGCTTCGGTCGCGATATCGATAGCGTGGCACTTTCTATCGACGACAACGAGCGATATCGGAAGTTCTGCAGCGATCAACGCCTCAAGAATCGTGCCCGTTCCAGAGGCCAAGGCAGCGATTCGCACGAGCAAACGCTAGCAGCCGCGCTCTTGCTGGCGCAGGCGACGAAAGCGCTTTACTCGTCGAAACCTGGATAGATCGGAAAACGCTCACCAAGCGCGATCGCGCGCTCGCGCAGTGCCAGAAGCGTCGGCCCTCGGAGATCTGAGAGACGGGTGACAAGGATATCGCCAAGCTCTCGATAGTCCTCTTCTTGGAACCCACGGGTCGCGAGAAGCGCAGTCCCAAGTCGGAGTCCAGAGCACTCCGGCGGCGTCGCAGGGTCATAGGCGATTGTCATTGAGTTCCCCATGATCCCAAGATTGTGCAGCCAGGTCAGCGCCTGTTGGCCCGTCACCTTGCGCGGCGAGGTATCAAGAGCAAAGAGATGCACATCAGTCCCGCCGGTCAGGACTGGCATATGCGTCTCCTCTGCTGCTTGGTGGAGCATTTCGGCGATCAGCGCCGCACCATGCACTGTTCGGCGCATCCGTTCGGCATAGTCCTCTCCACCGGCAAGTAACAAGGTAACCGCCTTTGCTGCGATGACATGAGGAAGCGGACCACCCTGATCGCCGGGAAAGACGGCACGATCGATCTGGTCGGCAAGTTCGGAGACTGACAGGATCAGTCCCCCGCGTGCTCCTCCGAGGGTCTTGTGCAGGGTCATCGTGCAAACGTGCGCGAAAGGAACGGGGTCGGGATGGATCTTGGCGGCGACGAGACCCGAAAGGTGTGCAAGGTCTGCAACCAGATAGGCACCGATCTCGTCTGCGATTTGTCGGAAATGGGCAAAATCAATATTGCGCGGATAACACGATCCGCCCGCAAAGATCACCTTGGGTCGGTGAGCCTTGGCAAGCCTCTCGACCTGATCGATATCAATGAGCCCATCCTCTCGGCGCACCCCATAGGTCACGCTTGAATAGAAGCGTCCGGCAAAGGTCTCCGCATCATGCTGGCTGGGATGACCCCCGTGCGCGAAATCAAACCCAAGGATGGTGTCTCCTGGGTCCACGAGGGCGTAGAGCACTGCCGCGTTTGCATTCGCGCCCGAATAAGACTGGACATTTGCGTGCTCTGCGCCAAAGAGATCCCTGGCGCGGTTGATCGCAAGCATCTCGATCTCGTCGACGACTTCACAACCGTCATAGAGTCGATCGCCGGGATACCCGTCGGCATACTTGTTCGAAAGGATCGATCCCTGGGCCTCGAGAACCGCCAACGGGGCAATATTCTCACTCGCCACCATGTCAAGCACACCCCGTTCTCGCGAGAGTTCAGCGCGAATCAATCGGGAGATAACGGGATCAATACGCGCGAGATCGCTCATCTGGCCAGTGTATGTCCCGCCTATCAGTCGAGTAGCTGACTCGCGGGCGCTGCCATGACGAGAGAGTGGGCACCACCCCATTCAGCATTTTGCAGCTCGCGTATTCGCCAAAAACCCAGTGTCCGATAGAACTCAACGGTCTCTCGATAGTACGGACTCTCAGCCGATGGGCCGAATGTCAACAGACAGATCAAATCGATAGCGCGCTCTTCACAGAGTTCTGCAACAGCCCGTATCAGCTTTCTCCCGATGCCCTTGCGCCGGAACGTCGTATGCACCGCGAGATAGGAAATCTCAAGGCACTCTGCAAAGCTCGGGCGAATCGTGACGAACCCAATCATCCGTCCATCAATGCGTGCACAAAAGCCCTCCTGGGTCCGCGACGATGTCTCAACATCCTCAAGCGCTCCCGGATAACTGAACCATTCGGGCAACGAGCGCACAACTTCGACGCACTCTGGCGCATCAGGGGCACGAAGCGATTCGATACTTACGTCAACCTCGAGCGGATCGACCATGCATTCGCACCCTGTTCCGAAAATGGCCCTCAGGCGAGGGCGCGGACAACCTCAACCATCTTCTCGCCGGCCTCGGTTGGATTCTTTGCGACGATGACTCCCGCCGAGCGCAAAGCGTCCATCTTTGCCTGCGCCGTGCCATGAGATCCAGAGACAATCGCCCCGGCGTGGCCCATCTTGCGACCCGGAGGTGCGGTCACTCCCGCGATATAAGCGACAACAGGCTTGGTCATGTGGTCACGGATGTATTCAGCAGCGCGCTCCTCTTCGGATCCACCGATCTCGCCAATCATGATCACCGCGCGAGTTTCAGGATCAGCTTCGAAAGCAGACAGCACATCAACAAAGTTCGTGCCCGGCACAGGGTCGCCACCGATACCCACACAGGTCGTCTGTCCCACACCCTGCTGGGAGAGCTCGTGAAGTGCCTGATAGGTAAGCGTGCCTGATCGGCTGACAATCCCCACCGGTCCACCGGGAAGGGCGATCTCACCGGCGGTAATTCCGATATTGGATTTGCCGGGAGAGATCAGACCGGGGCAGTTCGGGCCAAGCAACCTGGTACTGGGAAATTCGCGCTGGAGACGGGCAAAGACAAGCGCCTCATCCTTGGCCGGAATGTGCTCGGTGATGCATACGATCAACGCGATACCGGCCTCCGCGGCCTGCAAGATTGCAGCCCCAGCAGCCTTTGGGGGAACGACGACAAAGCTCGCGGTGGCCCCGGTCGCTGCGACCGCCTCAGCGACACTGTCATAGATCGGAATCCCCTCTACGTTTTCACCGCCCTTGCCTGGCGTGACCCCGGCAACGACCTTCGTGCCATAGGCACGGTTTCGCAGTCCGTGAAAGCGCCCCTGACTCCCGGTCAGACCTTGAACGATGACCTTGGTGTTTTCGTCGATGAAGATACTCATTTGGATCCTTTGTTTGCGATCTCGGCCGCGCGCTTTGCCGCAGAGATCATGGTCGGTTCAAGAATCATTCGCTCGGAGAGGTGTGGCGTCAGGATCTCCCGCGCGAGTGGGGCATTTGTGCCATCAAGTCGGATAACGATCGGGGTCGTCAGACCGACTCGTTCGATTGCGAGCAGCACGCCGTTCGCAACATCATCGCATCGGACGATTCCACCAAAGATATTGATCAAGATCACGCGAACCCGAGGGTCAGAGTTGATCACCTCAAGCGCATTGGCCATCACGTCCGCGTTGGCGCCTCCACCACAGTCAAGGAAGTTCGCGGCGCTACCACCGACCTGATTGACAACGTCGAGCGTGCTCATCGCAAGACCCGCACCATTCGCAATGATGCCGACCGACCCATCGAGACCGACGTAGTTGAGCCCCTTCGATCGCGCAAGCGCCTCTCTTGCATCTCCATCTTGGTCATAGGCAAAGTCACTCCACTCGGGATGGCGAAATGCTGCGTCATCGTCGAGCGTCACCTTTGCATCGAGCGCGTGTACCTTACCCTCTGGAGTCAGAATCAGCGGGTTGATCTCCACAAGATCCGCGTCTCCATCGATGTAGCAGCGATACAATTTCTCGAGCATTTCGACAACACCTGATTTTGCCTCTTCATCGATGCCTGCCTCATCGACAAGCCTCGTGAGATCCTCTGCGTTGACCCCATCAATCGGATTCACATAAAGACGGGCGATCGCCTCCGGATCCTCCTCAACAACCTGTTCGATGTCAACACCACCCTTGGCACTCAGCATGCAAAGGTGCGCCTTCTCGGCGCGGTCGAGGGTGAAGCTGGCGTAGTACTCGCGCTTGATGTCGCTCGCGTGCTCGACCCACAGGCGATGCACCACGTGGCCCTTGATATCAAGACCGAGAATCGAGGTTGCGTGTGTCCTCGCCTCGTTGGCGTCGCTGGCGAGCTTGACGCCTCCCGCCTTTCCACGACCACCCACTTGAACCTGGGCCTTGATCACGACCGGGTAACCGATGCGGTCCGCTACAGCGACCGCCTCGTCAACCGTATCTGCAATATCGCCATCTGAAACCGGGATGCCGTAGCGGGCAAAATACTGCTTGCCCTGATATTCGAAGAGATCCACCGGCGTCCGGCCTCCTTGTCGAGTGCAAATGTTTCCCCTCACACTAGACAGTCATCGGGTCGCGCTCCCAATCGGGCACGGTGGCACTTTTCGAACCCGATGAGTGCCGCGGCACATCTTCGCGCCACTCGCACTGATCGCGAAGCGTTAGAGCACTACCATCTGCTTAGTGACCACGACACTCTCGGCTGGGCAATGGTCGACTGGTCACAAAGATGCTGACTCAGTCGATCCACCCGCAGGTCCTAACTGGATCCGGCGTGGTGGCCTTGTCCTCATCTTGATCGTGGTCTTCGCTGTTGGATCGGGAATCGTCTTTCACAATCTGGGTGCTCACCACGGGCTCTATGCGCTGACCGAATACGACGATGGAGTGTATTTCGGAGCAACCATGCACTTTGTGGCAGGCCAGCTTCCTTATCGAAGCTTCGTGATGGTTCAGCCGCCGGCAATTACCATTATTCTCGCGCCGATTGCACTCCTCGTTGGACCCGCTAACCCACGCGCTGGTCTTGCAATCGCACGAATCCTGACCGGTACGTTTGTCGGCCTCGACGCGTTGCTGATTGCCTTTATCCTCCGTCACAAGGGTCTCACGGCAGCCCTCGTCGGCGGCATGTTGTTTGCAATCTACCCACCGGGATACAGCTCGGATCGCACCTTGATGCTTGAGCCCTACCTGATCTTTTTCTGTTTGCTCGCGGTCGCTCTCGCCTTCTCCTCGGGCAAACTCGCCTCGGACCGACGACTTGTCTTTGCCGGTCTCGCGCTCGGTTTCGCTGGTGCCATCAAACTTTTCGCGGCGGCGATCGCCCTTGCCTTTTTCTTCGTTTTGATCTGGCGGCATCGAAGGCAGCTGTCACTTGTCATCTTCGGGGCATTCATCGGATTCGTTGTTCCCTGTCTTGCATTTTTCCTTGGAGCACCGCACGGTTTCATCCACGATGTGATCAGTTCACAGTTCACTCGCACGACCGCGATCCCGACGCCATTTCGCACCCGGCTGACAGCTCTCGTCGGACTCAACAACATCGCGAGTCCCCAAACTTTTTCACTCGGTCGGGATTCTCCTTGGCCCTGGCTCGGCGCCTTGGTACTGGGTTTGACCAGCCTTGCTGGCACCTTCATTCCTGCGCTTCGGCGCAAGACCACGACCTTCACCTGGCTTATCTTTGTCGCTGCGGTCATTGCCTTCGCGATGGTGTGCATTCCCCAGCAGTTCTATACGCACTACTGCGTACTCTCGGATGCATTTTTCGCCCTCGTCGTCGGAGCCGCTGTCGGATCGCTCGTCTCAGGCGCAAGCGCGTTCTTTCGCTCACGGGCGACATCTCCAAGAGATTGGTCGCGTGTGGTGTTCGGATCAAAGGCGCTTCCAATCGCGCTCTGTGGTCTTGGACTCGTTGGCTTTATCGCAGCAAGTACAACCGTGGTCGCGATTGAGGAGCGCTTTCAGGCGGGCAAGATGGATCACTTTGGCGATCCTGGGAGATCTCTCGATCTGTCGATTCCAGCCGGAAGTTGCGTGATCTCAGACGCGACCATTCTGCTCATCATCGCAAACAGGATGAACTTCTCATCGTCGTGTCCGGTCATGGTCGATTCAACAGGCACATGGCTCGCCTATGACGCTGCCCATCCTCCGCAACGCAACCGGAACGAACCAAGGGACCCCGCGCTCGTCGCGCTCTGGCAACATCTGTTCAGTCACGCCGACTATGCCGTATTTGCCGGCAAGAGCGCGTTCCGCGTCCCATTTACTCCAACGCTCTCACAGTGGTTCAACGACCGCTTCACCGTCGTCCCCGGAGCTGCGCCGATCACCTACAAACGTCGCGTTCGATTGCTCCCGAACGCTCCGGCCACCAAAGGCATCGTTCCCTGATCACGTTTCAATCTCAGGCGCGCTTGAGTGGCGTCAGCGCGAGAAGGAACTTTTTTGCCCCGTGGCGGGGGAACTCGATAACGGCCTCGGCCCTGTCTGCCTCACCACTCACGGACTTCACCTTGCCCTCGCCCCAACGGGCGTGCACGATCATCTCTCCGGCTCGAAGGCCAAGCAGCTGGGCGCCAGTTGATGCGGGAGATTGCCTCTCCTGAGGACCAGACGAACCGACAAGCCCCTGACCAGAACCTGGTCGGACAAATCGCGGCAGATCATCGTTTTTCGAATTCATCTGATGCATCCCGTAGGGGTCTGACTGGTCTTCGATGAGCTCGCCGGGAATCTCCTTGAGGAACCGGCTCGGGATGCTCTCTCGCGCATTTCCAAAGATTGTGCGAACCCAGGTGTGTGTGAGATAGAGCCGCTCGCGCGCTCTCGTGATCCCGACATAGCAGAGCCGGCGCTCCTCTTCGAGATCGTCGGGCTCTCCGAGCGTTCGATCATGGGGAAAGATCCCCTCCTCAAGTCCTGAGAGAAAGACCGCCGCGAACTCAAGACCCTTGACTGCGTGGAGTGTCATCAGCGCGACTCGGCCCGAGGAGTTCTCGAGATCATCGACCGCCGCAACCAGGGCAGTTGTTGCCAGGAAAGACTCGAGGTCCACGTAACTCTCGGCAACCGTGACCAGCTCTTCGACATTTGCAAGACGGCTCTCAGCCTCGATCAGCCCGCTTCCACCGATCGCGACCTCCGATTCGAGTGACTCCTGATAGCCGGTCTCAAAAAGGATCGTGCGCATAATCTCTGCTGGTGCGAGATCGACAAAGCGCTCGAACGATCGCAAGAGCGCGACGAACTTCTCAATCGAACGAAGCGCGCGACCCGATGCGCCTGCCTCTTTTGCACATCCGAGCACCTCAAGAAACGAAAGCTCATTCGCATTTGCATACTGAACGAGACGATCGATAGTGGTCTTGCCGATGCCACGTAGCGGCACGTTGATCACGCGGCGCAGCGAGACCTCATCAGAGGGATTGGCCACCAGGCGGGTGTAGGCGAGCAGGTCGCGCACCTCCCTGCGGTCATAAAAACGCGTGCCGCCAATGATCATGCAGGCGATGCCCCGGTCTGCGAGCGCCTGCTCGACAGCCCTTGACTGGGCATTGGTGCGATAGAGCACTGCCATGTCGCTATAGGGGATCTGCTCCTCGCGTCGAAGGCGCGCTATCTCATTGGCGATGAACGTCGCCTCATCCCGTTCGTCTCCGGCGTGATAGCGGACGATCTTTCGACCGGTTCCAAGCGCGCTCCAGAGCGACTTCTCCTCACGCATCATGTTGTTATCGATCACCGCGTTCGCTGCGTCAAGGATGTTCTGGGTCGAGCGGTAGTTCTGATCGAGGATGACGGTCTTTGTCTCGGGAAATGCGACGGCAAAATCAAGAAGGTTGCGCACCTCTGCACCACGAAAACGATAAATCGATTGGTCCGAATCGCCGACGATGCAGACATTCCTGTGCTTTGCACCGATCATGGTGACGATCTCGTTCTGCGCTCGGTTGGTGTCTTGGTACTCATCAACAAGCAGATGCAAGAACCGCTCCTGATAACGCTCAAGCACTTCGGAATGAGCCCTGAACAGGTGCACAGTCACACCTAGCAGGTCGTCGAAATCCATCGCGTTCGCAGTCTTGAGACGTGCGCTATAGAGATTGAACACCTCAGCGATTTTCTGTTCATAGATCGTGTACGCGCGATTTGCATAGTCAACCGCGTCGAGCATTTCGTTCTTCGCGGCGCTGATCGCACCAGCGACGGCGCGGGGGGTGAAACGCTTCGTATCGATTCCGAGATCATCAAGGACATGATTGACAAGACGACGGCTATCGGCATCGTCATAGATCGAAAAGCCTGATCGGTAACCTACGTACTCCGCCTCGCGGCGTAAGATACGCACACAGGCACGGTGAAAGGTCGAGATCCACATCTGCTCGGCGGGCTTACCGACGAGATCGACGACGCGCTCGAGCATTTCGTTCGCGGCCTTGTTTGTGAAAGTGATTGCCATGATGCGATACGGAACCACGCCATCCGCGACAATTCTGGCAATCCTTCTCGTCAACACCCGTGTCTTGCCAGAGCCGGCTCCCGCAATCACGACGAGCGGTCCATCGTTATAAAGCACTGCCTCGCGCTGTGCCGGATTCAGATCCTCGATCAACCGAGCCTTCGCCTGATCGCCAAGGAGCGGGAATTCCAGGTCTCCACGAAATTCAAAGCTCATCGCATCACCACGGTCAGTCCGCTGGTCGCTCACTCCCACTCGATTGTGCCCGGAGGCTTTGAGGTGATGTCATAGGCGACGCGATTGACACCATCAACCTCATTGATGATCCTCGTCGAAAGGATCTCGAGCAGTTCATAGGGAAGGCGCGCCCAGTCCGCAGTCATCGCGTCATCACTCGTCACAGCGCGGATCACGATTGGATAGGCATAGGTACGCTCATCTCCCATTACCCCGACGGTGCGCACCGCTGGGAGCACCGCAAAGGACTGCCAGAGCTCGCGGTCGAGCCCAGCGCGGCGCACCTCTTCGAGCACGATCGCGTCGGCACCGCGCAAGATATCGGCGCGCTCTTTGGTCACTTCGCCGACAATGCGCACGGCAAGTCCTGGGCCCGGGAAGGGCTGGCGCCAGACCATTGCCTCGGGAAGACCGAGGTCCTCGCCGATTGCCCGAACCTCGTCTTTGAACAAAAGTCGCAGCGGTTCGACGAGTTCGAAGGCCATGTCCTCAGGAAGGCCTCCGACGTTGTGGTGTGACTTGATTGTTGCCGCGTTTTTCGTACCCGATTCGATGACATCTGGATAGAGCGTCCCCTGAGCGAGAAAGTCGACATCGGTGATCTCGCGCGCCACCTCTTCGAAGATACGGATGAACAGCTCGCCAATGATCTTTCGCTTCTGTTCGGGTTCGGTCACCCCGGCAAGCGCCACGAAGAAGCGATCCGCCGCCTTGACGTGGATGAGATTGATCGCGAACTGCGCGCGGAAGGTCTCTTCGATCTGTTCGGACTCGCCCTCTCGCATCAGTCCGGTATCGACATAGACACAGGTCAACTGGTCACCGACCGCCCGGTGTACGAGCGCAGCCGCGACGGCAGAGTCAACTCCACCTGAGAGCGCGCAGAGCACCTTCTTGTCTCCGACAAGCTCTCGAACACCCTCGGTCGAGGATTCAATCACCGACTGATGCGTCCATGAGGGATCACATCCTGCAACGTCGAAGAGGAAGCGGCGGATCACGCCCTGACCGTCACGGGTGTGACCGACCTCAGGATGGAACTGCACGGCGACAATCTTTCTCGCAAGATTTTCGAGCGCGGCGACCGGTGCATGCTGGGTCATTCCAGTGACCACAAATCCCTCGGGGGCTCTGACGATCGAATCACCGTGGCTCATCCAGACGTCATGTGGAGCACTCCAGCCAGAGAGCAATGTGCTCTTTGCAACGGGCGTGAGTTCGGTTCGGCCATATTCGCCGGCCCCGGTGCGGGCGACCTCACCGCCAAGTTGCAGGGTGATCAGCTGTGCTCCATAACAGATCCCAAGAATCGGTATGTCGAGCGCGTAGACCTCGGGATCGAGAAGTGGTGCATATTCGGCATAGACCGAGGCTGGACCGCCAGAGAGAATGATCGCCTTTGGGCTATGGGACGCGATCTCGACAGCGCTTGCGTCGTGAGCGACAATGACCGAGTAGACCTCGGCCTCGCGCACGCGACGGGCGATCAGCTGAGCGTACTGGGCTCCAAAATCTACGACGACAACCGTATCGAATGCGCGAATCACTGTCCTACGCTACCAAGCCTGTATCGCGGTCGCTGACGCTGTTCATGACCGCGCCCGGTCTCTTTTGCGGCCCAAAAAGAGCGACGCAAAGAACGCGACGAGAGAGACTCCAGCAAGCAGCAAGCCGACGAGCAGATCACGAGGCATATAGCTTAGGACCAGCGTTGCCCTTCCATTCGCGAGATCTTTGGCGGGAATACTGATGAGAAGGTCATTTGTCGAACCCCTCGAGATGACGAGCCGCTGGTTTCCAATGCGCGCTCGCCAACCCGGAGAGTCCGTGATGTGCGCAGTCACCGTCGTCGGTGCGGTACCAACCAGCGAGACATCGACGCTTCGGTCGCTCGGGTCTCCGATTTCGGCGACAGTGACGCCATTCGATGCAGTGACCTTTGCTGATTCAGGCACGAAATAGAGCGCGAGGGAGACTTTGTTGTTCTCGATCTTTGTGACAAAGATCATGCCCTTTGCAGGAGCCCTGTTCGCGGCCATCAAGACGTACGAGACGCCATAGTCCCTCGCGAGCGCGACAGTGTTGACGCTCGGATTGAAAAGATTCGTCGTATGGAGAAGCTGACCGGCATTTGGCACCGGCCAAGTGGCGAACGTTGCCTTGGGAATGATCGGATCGTGCATCCCAAGCTCAGCGATTCCATATCCGACGTTGATGTTTGGATAGAAATCGATACCGGTTGGCTGGCGAACTCCGCACGGCACGGTAAAGACCACCGGGCATGAGACATTGATGCTGTCCTGGCCAATCAGTGCTCCATGGGTAACGCGCCGAAGTGTCACAACGGCATTGGTCACCGGATAGTTCACACGGCTGAAGGTGTTGATCATCACACCAGAAAAAACGAGTGAACCTGCCTCGACGACCAGCAGCAGGCCGGCAAGCGAGGTTGCTCGCCGAAGATTGACAGCCGAGAGAGACCCACTGTCATCATCCTCGCCCGTCGCTCGTGAAAGCCAGCGCACGCTCAACAAGAGCGCGAGGAGAATCGCCGTTGGCCCGTACAGGCTCGTGCGGCGGATCGCCTCACACGCGTTTTGGCTGAGACCAGAGCCACCAACCGCAGACGACGCGGCGCAGCTCGTAACGCCTGCCTCTGGAACCTTGATCCACATGTAGACCAAGACGACGCCAATGATGCCAATGACACCCAGCATCACATTTCGCGTGCGCTTTGGATCACGCGCGCTCATCAACTCGTCAAGACCAAATGCGCCAAGAAGCGCGATCACAAAGCCAAGTAGCGGAAGAGTGCGATGAGTGGCAATCGAGCCGAGACCGATCGCTTTGATGAGATGCTGAACCGGAGCATGATTGCCGACCTGGTAGATCACCAGCACCTGAACGACAGCGACGAGAGTAAGTCCAGCGACAACGGGACTGCGGTGGCTTCGAACAACCGCACGCGTTCCGATCGCCACTCCCGCGAGAACAAGCGCGATCACCCCGAGATAGGCACACGACTCGTAGTAGTTCGTGCGCGCAAGAAAGAAGCTGCTACCGGCAAGGGGAAGTCCGTCATAGCCCTGGGCAAGACTGAGCAAGATTCCGTGAATCGGGATTCCCTGCGCGGTGTCGGTTCCGGCCCGGATCGATGACCTGATCACCGTAAATCCTGGGAGCCAGAGCGGTGCACTGAGCCCCATGCCAACAACGGATCCGGTCACGAATCTCAAGATCGGGATGCGCCCGATCGGCCGACCACTCAGCCACAAGATTGCCCCAACAACAGCGCACAGCGCAATAATCGTCGCGCCCACGAGCACATAGCCCTCTGGGAACCCTCCGTAGATAGCGAAGGCGATCGATATCCCAAGCACGCCAACCGGTAGCGCGTGCTTTGACGCGCGCATACAGAGAATGGCTCCAGCGAGGATAAACCCCGTCCAGCAGAACACCCCGCTGATCGACCACCCAAGCCAGTTCGCGAACGCCCCCGAGAGCATGAATGTCGCGCCAGCGAACGTCGCGGGCAACGCTGAGAGCCGGAGGAGGCGCGCGCACCAATAGGTGCCGAGTCCGGCAATCAAGAGCTTGACAAAGACGATCACAGTGAAAGACCAAGAGAGTGGAACGAGATAGCCAAACAGGCTCGGAAGCGCGAGGACCCCAGATTCAAAGTTCAAGAACTGCGGCAGCCCATTTCCCGAATAGCTGTTCCAAAGCGGGAACTGGCTGTGATGGATCAGGGTGTAGTTCAACGTGTTCCAGGCAACGCTCTGGTCGATGATGTCGCCGTTGATGTTGTTGTGCACCGACGAGGTCACCGACGAGGTCAATACTGAAAGTCCGCGGCCAAGATCGGCAGGACCAAAACTCGGACCAGAGGTGAAGGCCGGGGAGAGATAACAGATTGCGAGAAAGATAATGAAGCAAATGCCAAGCAGGTCGCGGCGGCGACCCACCTTGGACCACATCACGATTCGGTGCCAAAGAGCCGCGAGCTGGGTCACGATCTCTCTTTCTTGCCCTGATTCACGCGCACGCGCATCGGGTGAGGCGCGCACTTAGCGGGATTGGCCGGATCTGGCACCGAGCACGACCTCGGCCTTGTGGAATTCGCGGATGTTCGCGTAGCCACACATCGCCATCGCGGTCCGAAGTGCTCCGGTCAGATTGGTCGAACCGTCAGCGAAGTGTCCAGGACCACACAGGATCTCCTCGAGCGAGGCGTGACGGTCAACCGCGACGGGGAGCCCGCGTGGCACACTCTGATTCGATGCATCGGGACCAAAGTGGACGCCAAACCCAGGTGATTCGAACGCACGCGCAAGCGGTGCACCTATCATCACCGCGTCGGCTCCGCAGGCCATTGCCTTTGCAATATCTCCTCCACGAACTATGCCACCCTGGGAGATCACCTGTACGTAGACGCCGGTCTCCTCAAGGTGCTGACTACGCGCCCCCGCAGCATCGGCAAGCGCCGTTGCCTGAGGTGCACCGACGCCGAGTACTGATCGCGTCGCAGAGGAGACACCCTCACCGACGCCCACCAGGATGCCGACCGCGCCAGTACGCATCAGATGAAGAGCCGCCTGGAACGAGGCACAGCTTCCAACAACCACCGGGATGTCGAGTTCGCGGATGAAGCTTTTCAAGTTCAAAGGCTCGCCGCCTTTGGAGACGTGTTCCGCGGAGACCGCGGTGCCCATGATGACCAACACATTGAGCTCACCAGCCATCAACGCTGGCGCGAGCTCGCTCGCATGCTGGGGTGTCACAGCTCCGCACGTCACCGCCCCGCTCGCGGCGATATCGCGGATGCGCTGCGTAACAAGCTCAGCCTTGATCGGCTCCTGATAGATCTCCTGAATGCGCTTGGTGACCCCAGGGCCACGCAGGCCAGCAATCTCCTCGAGATAGGCCGCAGGGTCCTCGTAGCGGGTCCAGAGACCCTCGAGGTTGAGCGTGGCAAGCGCACCAAGACGGTCAAACGCAGCAGCGGTTGTCGGGCTGACCACGGAATCGGCGGGAGCAGCGATGACCGGAAGTGCGAAGTCAAAGGCATCGAGACGCCAGGAGATGTCGACATCTTCAGGATCTCTCGTGCGGCGCGACGGAACGATCGAGATCTCGTCGAGCGCGTACCCTCGCCGGGCAGACTTTCCGCTTCCTATCTCAACTTCGGCCACGACTTGCTCCCTCGCAATGAACCCTTATGGAGTGCGTCGATCACGCTACTCGCCCTTTGCGCTCCCACCCGGCGTGTCCTCTGCGCGATCGGGCCTGCTCCAAAGCGAAAACGGGCTGCGGAGCTCTTTGAATTCGACTCCGAGTGCACAGAGCACGAGCACATAGCCAGCACCGAGAATTCCGATCTCAATCACGAGGGCCCAGAGACAACCGATCGCCGGTGGGCACCAGGGCGAATGAAACAGGAACGAGAACCGGGACCCCAGATCGCCGACGCTATAACGACGAAGCGCAGCAAAAAATGCCCAGGACTCGGCCACCCATGCGAGAAAAAGCACGATTGGCGCAGACATTCGCAAGAACCGCCGGACGCGTTCGCGTTCGATGAACGAGGCACAGACAATCGGCAGACCGATTGCAAATGGCAATGCATCACGACCCGACCAGACGTACCCGATCTTTCGCGCCTGGGACGAGGAGATCAGCACCGGAATCAACAAGATGCCAAGGCCAAACAGCGCGAGAACGATGCGACGACGAAGATCGCTGGCGATAAGTCCAAGGGCAAAGATCAGACCCCCAAGGAGGTACCAGATAATGAAGGTGCCGTGAGGCGAATAGGTATCAAAGGAACCGAACACGCCGATCATCCCCGGCAGGTAATAGATGTTGTGGTGGAACGAGGTGGCAAAGATCGTCCATTCAGAGGTTGATGGCGAAGGGATCAGTGCCCGGGCGTTCGTTGAGGACACATTCAGCACCGTCGAGTGTTCATAGACAACCCAGAACACGTCCGCGATCCCGACAAGAAATATGAGCGCCGTTGCGATCTTCACGTCGCGACTCAAAAAGAGGCGCCTGATCGAACCAAGGCCCGCACCAGCAAACACCGTGATCACCAAGAGCGCGAACCAGAGAGAAGAGAGACTTCGCGTGGAAATAAAGACAAGCGCCGAGATCGTCCCCAGCACGACAAGGGCCCGCGGTGGTTCTCCCTCGTGCTCTCGTACGAGGATCGTCAATATCGTCCAGAGCGACAGTGCGCTCGAGATCTCGAGACCGTTTGGATTGATGACACCCGCGAGATAGATGGCCATTGGAGTGGCAGCGATCGCGACACCGAGCAACAAAAGCCGGTTTTTCGAATAGCGAAGGATGGAAAAGATCGCGAAGCTGAACATCAGTGCCGAGAACGCTGCGCTCACAAAGCGCATCAGATAGAGCGCCCAGAGACCTGACCCGAGCAGCGTGGGAAGACCGACGATAAGGTAATAGAGCGGCGGATAACGACCGACGTAGGTCCAGGCATTCTCGGAATAATTCAGGTACTTCGATCTTGGCGTAACGATCAGACAGCTCGCGGGGATATCGATACGCTTCGAATAGCACCCGAATCCATGGTGAGGGATCTTCGTCCCCGGAATATTTCCACCGGGTCGTATCAGTGAGTAGAACCCGGGAAGATACATCTCGGTAAATGGCGAACTCTTCAGACAGACCCCGCTCGGATCGTTCGCGGTGTCACTGCACTGTCCCACAAACTCGCCACGGGCAGCGCCGGAGGCCTTGACGATGTGAGCCGCCTCGTCTGGCCCTGACACGAGTGGCATCGCAATGCTCCAGATGCTGATCAATGAAAAGGTTACGAAAAAGATCGAACCGAAGAGCTTCCACCACGGGGTCTCTCGCCACCGCTCCCCCGTTACGCGCATGGTTCCATTGTTATCGCGTCCAATGCCCGGGGCGAAATCTGAATCGGAGACTCAGGAAGAGAGATCGGTAATTGACTGTGCCACACCCTCAAGCAGACGCCAGATGATCGTTGCGGTCAACCCCCAGATGAGATTGTCTCCAAGGACTGTTGCGTCGGCAAAGAAATGTACGACCCGTCCCTCATCCGCGAATCTCCATTCCTCCTGCCACGCCGAACCCTCCCGATAGAGCGTCGCGAGGGGCACCTCGAAGATCTCGTGCACCTCACCAGCACTCGCACTGAGCTGGCTCGAGCTGTCGACGAATCCGAGATACGCGGTAATTTTGAGCCCGGTGCGAGACTGGGTGAATACACCAAGACAGCTTGAAATCGAGACCTCGGATGCCTGAAGGCCCACCTCTTCCTCCGCCTCGCGAAGTGCAGCAGCAAGCGGATCTTCATCTTGTTCGACATAACCACCGGGCAGGGCGATCAACCCGGGATCGCGATCAAGATGCAGCGCCCGGCGAATCAGCAAAAGATTCGGTTCACCGGACCGATCAATGATCCCGACGAGCACGGAGGCCCCAACGCCTTCGATGTCGATGACATCTGGCTCCTCGCCCGAGAACGCGGACATCACCTGTTGAGTGGTGAGCGTGGCTGAGCCCGCGAGCGAGAGAGACGACCACGAAGTCCCTTCAAGTCGAGTCGCGTCGCCCGGACGGGGAATGTGTTGGTGAAAGTGATCCATAACCAACCGTGACTCTAGCGACGAGTCCGGCGCTATGTCCTTTGCTCGGCTACTCGCACAATAAAAAATGGGATCGGGCCCAAAGGCCCGACCCCAACATCGTCTCCGATGCTTACATCATTCCCATCTGATTCTCGTGGTCATGACCGCCGCCGCCACCAGCTGCTGGGGACTCTGGCTTGTCCGCAACCGTCGCCTCGGTCGTCAGTAACAACGCTGCGATCGACGCGGCGTTCTGTAGAGCGGAGCGGGTCACCTTTGCTGGGTCGATGACGCCTGCCTTGACAAGGTCCTCAATGACCCCGGTTGCTGCATTGAGGCCGAATGTTCCCTCTGCCTGTGAGACAGCCTGAACCATCACAGCGCCCTCGTAGCCGGCATTGATGGCAATCTGCTTCAACGGCTCCTCGAGTGAGCGAGCAACAATGCCAGCTCCAGTCCTCTCATCACCGACAAGACTCTCGGCGACTGCCTCGACGGCTTTGCGGCTGCGAACGAGTGCCGTGCCGCCACCGGCGACAATGCCCTCTTCGATAGCAGCGCGCGTCGCACTCAAGGCATCTTCGATGCGGTGCTTCTTCTCTTTGAGTTCGATTTCGGTCGCTGCGCCGACGCGTACAACAGCTACGCCTCCAGCGAGCTTTGCGAGACGCTCCTGGAGCTTCTCGCGGTCCCAGTCCGAATCAGAATCTTCGATCTCGCGGCGGATCTGTGTCACGCGGGCTGCAACATCAGCAGAGTCGCCACCGCCGTCGATGATCGTGGTCTCGTCCTTGGTGACCACAATGCGTCGTGCCCGACCAAGAAGGTCAAGCGTGACTGTCTCGAGCTTGAGACCGACCTCTTCGGAGATGACCTGTGCTCCGGTCAACGTGGCAATGTCGCCAAGCATTGACTTGCGTCGCTCGCCAAAGCCAGGAGCCTTGACAGCAACTGAGGAAAAGGTGCCGCGGATCTTGTTCACGACAAATGTGGCAAGCGCCTCACCCTCAACGTCCTCAGCGACCACAAGGAGTGCCTTCCCGGTCGCCATGACCTTTTCAAGCACAGGAACAAGTGCCTGAACAGTCGAGATCTTCGAGTTGACGATCAGGATGTATGGGTCTTCAAGAATCGCCTCCTGGCGCTCTTGGTCGGTCACGAAGTACGGCGAAAGGTAACCCTTGTCGAACTGCATGCCCTCGGTGAACTCAAGCTCAAGTCCAAAGGTGTTCGACTCTTCGACGGTAACTGTGCCGTCTTTTCCGACCTTGTCAATCGCGTTTGCAAGCACCTCTCCGATACTCGCGTCCGCTGCAGAGATCGAGGCAACCTGGGCGATCTCGTTGCGGCCCTCAACCTCTTTTGACTGTTCGCGGATCGACGCGACGGCTGCCTCGACAGCTGCCTCAATTCCACGCTTGAGCGACATTGGGTTTGCGCCAGCTGCAACATTCTTGAGACCCTCGCGTACGAGAGCCTGGGCAAGCACGGTCGCAGTGGTGGTTCCGTCACCGGCAACATCGTTGGTCTTTGTCGCAACCTCGCGTACGAGCTGGGCGCCCATGTTCTCGAAGGGGTCTTCAAGCTCGATCTCGCGGGCGATGGTTACACCATCATTGGTAATTGTCGGTGAACCGAACTTCTTGTGAAGGACCACATTGCGTCCCTTGGGTCCAATGGTGACCTTGACGGCATCGGCGAGCTTGTTGACTCCCGCCTCAAGGCCGCGCCGTGCGACCTCGTCAAAGCGAAGCATCTTTGACATTACTTGCCTACCTTCGCAAGGACGTCACGGCTTGTGAGGATCAAAAGATCCTCGCCATCGATGGTGATCTCAGTGCCACCGTACTTGGAGTACACGACGCGATCACCTGTTTTGATATCGAGCGGGACGAGCTCGCCCGTCGCATCGGCGCGGCGCCCTGGGCCCACGGCAAGGACTTCGCCCTGCTGTGGCTTCTCTTTGGCGGTGTCGGGAATGACAAGACCCGAAGCAGTCGTCTCCTCTGCCTCGCTTGGGCGAACGACGATCCGGTCGTCTAGTGGTTGCAACTTCATTTCTGAGGCCTCCTATGGCTTCATTAGCACTCTGACCTTTGGAGTGCCAATGGTAGTCAAACGGCTGGCACTCGGCAACACCGACCGCGAGTTTTCTGTTCCAGCAGCTAAAGCGCCCTATGCGTGACTGGGAAAGGCGAGGTTGGGCGCCGCTCCAAGCTCGAGAGGCGAGGGGCCATCGACGAAAAGGCGATAGTGGGCGGCTGCGGCAACCATCGCTGCATTATCGGTGCACATCGCCCGAGACGGCATGTAGACCGGCCGACCGCTGCGCTCTCCCATCTGTGTCATCAACTCGCGAAGAGGCCCATTCGCCGCGACCCCACCCGCCAGACAGATCGACCGAGCCGAGATCAGTTCCGCACACCGCTCGGTCTTTTTCACGAGAACCTCGATTGCGCTCTCTTGGAACGCAGCGGCAACAACCGCGCTTGACACCTCTGGGTGAGCATCGACATATTGCACCACTGCGGTCTTGAGTCCAGAAAAGGAAAAATCAAGTCCATCATTGAGCATTGGTGGCGTGAAGCGCACGTGATCTTTGGTGCGCGCGTCGCCACTCAGTGCACCGGCAGCCTGCTCGATCGCCGGACCGCCTGGAAAACCAAGGCCAAGGTATCTCGCCACCTTGTCAAACGCCTCGCCCGCAGCATCATCGACCGTCGAACCGAATACCGAATAACGCCCCGGAGCCTGCATTGAGATGAGCAGAGTGTGGCCACCCGAGACGAGCAGGACGACTGCTGGGAAGTTCATGTCGGGATCTTCTAAGAGTGCTCCATAGAGGTGTGCCTCAAGATGATTGACACCGACAAAAGGAACTCCCCATGCAAGCGAGAGCGATTTTGCTGCAGAGACACCAACCAGAAGTGGTCCGATCAGCCCAGGTCCATAGGTGGCGCCAACGGCGCTGATCGCATCGGAACCATCTCTTGATCTTCCAAAATGATCACAACCTGCCTCCTTGAGTGCTTGGTCGAGCAGTGGAATGATCAACGAGAGATGGGCGCGCGACGCGAGTTCGGGCACGACGCCTCCATAGGCACGATGTAGGTCGATCTGACTCGCGACCACAGACGCAACGATCTGTGTGCCCGACCGCAAAATCGCGACGGCAGTCTCGTCACACGAACTCTCGATTGCGAGCAAAAGATTGCCCGGGCGCGTCTTGGGTGCGATCTCGCTCATCCGGTCCTCCCAGATGATTCGCTCTGTCGCGCAAGAAGTGCACGCTCTTCAAGAGCGGCACGCACCGATCCGAGACGCAGCCGTGACTCGTCCTTGTCAAGGTCATAGACCCACATCACGAGTCCGTCCTCATTGACCTCGGCGTAGTAGTTCTTTCTTATCCCTGCGGGCACGAAACCGAACTGGTGATAGAGCGCCTGAGCCTGAGTATTTGAGACACGCACCTCGAGAGTCGCAGATGTTGCACCAAGCGCAATTGCCTCAATAAGCACCCGATAGAGCAGGAGCTTTCCGATACCGCGCCCCTGGTGTGAAATGTCAACGGCGATCGTCGTCACATGCGCCTCATCGAGGATCATCATCAATCCGACGTATCCAATGACGCGTCCATGATCGAGCGCGACGAGATACCTCCTCGTATCGGTGATCGCGAGCTCATCACGATAGAGAGACCGCGACCAAGGCGCGCTGAACACCGACTTCTCGATGGCAATCACTTCGTCAAGGTTCGCGCTCCGCATCGGCTCCACGCTGATCGCGTCGCGTTGCACTTTTACACGTCGAGAGAATCTCACCGCTCATCCTTTTGAACCTGATCGCGCGTGCTCCAGTTGATCTTCGCATCCGCCTCGCGAAGATAGAGCGGCTCAAGATCCGCTCCGGCGATTCCAGCTCCCGCTATCAATTCAGGAATCGCAAGCATGCCAAGCACGCCTGCGTCGACAAAACGGTCGACGCCGGCTCCAACGACAAAACCCTGTTCGCGAATCAGATCCGCAAAGATCTCTGCGTAGCGACCGACTCCATCTCCAACGATGTGAGCTCCCGAGAGTTCTGGACGTGAACGAAGGTGTTCCACGCATGCCATCGGCGTCGAGAGCGACATCGCATCGGGTGCATCATCGATGGCATAGACCACCTCGGATCGGCGCATGTCGATCACTGCGATCGATCGAGTCCGCTCATTTGCAGCGCCAGCGAGCAGCGCCTCGGTTGACGACAATCCGAGGACGGGAATCCCGAGCGCGAAAGCAAGTGTCTTTGCGGTGGTAACACCGACTCTCAGGCCGGTGAAGAGACCAGGGCCGATATCAACAGCAATAGCGTCGAGCTCTCCCATTGCGACACCAGCTCGGTTCATCACCTGCGAAATCAACGGATGAAGCGTCTCGGTCGAGAGCCTTCCAGGAAGTTCGCTCGCAACGCCAAGCACGCCCTCGTGGTTGACAACCGCGGCGCCGACACCGATCGTTGCGCTCTCAAGCGCGAGGATCAACACTGCTCCTGGCCAATCTCTCGAGTCGCCCTTTTCAGCTCGTCAGCGCATTCGAGCCACCGCGTCGCTGTCGAGGAGAGTCTTGCGACACGATGATCTTGCTCGGTCGAGAGCGACACGACCAATACCGAGGATCCGAAGTACTCGAGATAGCGCTCTCCCCACTCGATCAAAGCTACCCAGCCGTCGCCGAGCAGCTCATCGAGCGCGAGATCATCAAGTTCGCGTTCGCTTTGCATGCGCCAGCAGTCCACATGGGCGACCGGTGGAAGGCACTCATAGCGGTGACAGAGTGCGAATGATGGGCTCGTTACCTCAATATCGCGATCGAGTGCCTCAACGAATCCTTTGACAAACGTTGTCTTCCCGGCACCAAGACCACCACTCAAGATCACGGTATCGCTGGCACGAACCTGCTCTGCGATGGCTGCGCCGAGAGCTCGAGTGTCGAGCTCATCACAGAGCAGAAGTTCATCAACAAGAGGAGCACCGGTCATTTTTGTAGATCACCAAGAAGCTCGGCGCCGAGACGAAAATCAGCCCGCATCAGTTCGAGCACGCCCTTTGGAGAGCGAAGTGCCGCCGCTGGATGAAAGGTCGGAAGTAACCGGTATCCGTCTTGTTCAATGACCTTTCCTCGAAGCGCGGAGATTCCCATCTTTGTGCCGACAAGTGCCCGCGTTGCGATATTGCCGAGCGTCATCACGAGCGATGGGGCGACGAGCGCGATCTGACGGTCGAGAAAATGTGCGCAGCTGGTGATCTCCGCCGGCTTTGGGCTCCGGTTCGCCGGTGGGCGACACTTCACCACATTTGCGATGTAACACTCCTCGCGGCCGAAACCAAACTCCGCTCGCAAGAGATCCATCACGAGACGACCGGAGCGACCAACAAACGGGAGCCCGGAGAGGTCCTCCTCACGGCCAGGCGCCTCGCCAACAAACATCAATTTCGAAGCAACTTGGCCTGATCCAAAGACGACCTTTGAACGCGTGCAGCTGAGGGCACAGGCAACGCAACTCTCTGCTTCAAGGCGCAGGGCTGGGAGCGTAGGCACTCTCCCCTGCTCAGGATCTGCGGTCATGAATCACGACTCGTGGAACGCGCGGCCCGATTGCACAGAGAATCTCATAGGAGATGGTACCGATCCTCTCCGCCCACTCCTCGGCGCTGATGCATTCTCCCCCTTGATGACCAAGAAGCACAACCTCATCTCCAGCGACAATCTCACCGATACTGCCGCAGTCGATCATGATCTGGTCCATCGTGACGTTGCCGATGATTCTCCGACGCCGTCCACGGATGAGCACCTCGCCTCCACTCTCTCCAAGCTGGCGCGGCAGGCCATCTGCATATCCAAGCGGAACCACTGCAATATCGCTCTCTTGCTCGAGCGCGCGCCGCCTCCCATAACTTGGTCTCTCACCTGCATCGAGCGTCCGGACCAAAATCACCTGAGCCTTTAATGAGAGCACCGGTTCAAGCTCTTGTGCAAGGCTCCCTTTGAGCTCGGGTGCAGGAAGGTAGCCATAGAGCGCGATTCCACAGCGCACCCAGTCACGGCGCGCGTCCGGGCGCGCTATTGCTGCAGCACTGTTTGCAAGGTGGATGATTGGAGCGGTGATCCCGTGGACCTCGAGCGCCTTGACCGTTGCGTCAAACAGCGCTATCTGGACCCCGGTATAGGGGTCGTCAGGCGCATCCGCAACGCTCAGATGTGTCCAGATCCCCTCAAGTTCAAGTGCCTCGCTTTCGATAATCAGACGCGCGAGACCAAGAGCGTCCTGAGGATCAGCTCCGACGCGATGCATTCCGGTATCGATCTTGAGATGCACACCAACGCGAGCACCGAGTGTGTGTGCCGCGTTGTGCGCGCCAATGATGCCGTCAATCGAATAGAGCGTCGGAGTAATATCGTTCGCGACACAGGCGTGCATCGCCTGTGGCCGTGGCTCGGAGAGCAATAGGATCGGCGCTTTAATGCCTGCCTCTCGCAACACCAGACCCTCTTCAACCAATGCAACGGCGAGACGAGTCGCGCCTGCGCGCAACACCTCTTCTGCAACGACAACCGCGCTATGGCCATAGCCATCGGCTTTGACAACCGCACACAACTCCGACGGAGCAACGTGGCCAAGCAGCGCCTTTACGTTGTGCGCAAGAGCTGAACAGTCAATCTCTGCCCATGCCGGGCGAAATATCGCTGCAACAGAGGCATCAACGCTCATGTGGACACCTCATCGTGGTCACATATCCTCCCGTACCGATGATGTTGCATGCGACGATGGCCCCATCAGCTGAGCGATCAATAAAGGCAGATCTGAGGCGATGAGACCCTCTCCATGAAACAGGCGACTCGCCCGGCCATGTAAATAGGCACCGATCGCCGCGGCGCGCGATGGGGCGAGTCCGCGAGCCAACAGAGCACCGATCACGCCACTCAAGACATCTCCGGTTCCCGCGGTCGCCAGCGCATTCGAACCCGAATTGATCAAGAACACCTCACCATCGATACCCGCGACAATCGTGGTAGGCCCCTTTAAGAGCACCACTGCACCGAGTCTCCTCGCGAGTGCTTGGGCATCGCCAATCCGGTCAATGCCAGGAGCTCTCCCGAACAGTCTCGTAAATTCTCCGTCATGGGGAGTGACGATGACGGAGGGGTTGTGCAAGAACACAGGATCACCAGCGCCTTTGATCTCTCCAAGCGCACTCAATCCACCGGCATCGATGACTACGGGAATACGAGTGACGGAGAATATGACCTCGCGCGAGACTTGGAGCACCGCATGATTGATCGAAAGCCCGGGCCCGATCACGAGGGCTCGACATCGTGTGAGTTCTTCGCTGATTTCGGCAACCGCCCCGGTGAGCGAAAATGTGATTGAGACAGCTTCGATGAGGTCGTAGTCACCCGCGACCACTCCGGGAGCGCCAAGTCGAACCATGCTCGCACCAGCCCGCAGTGCTCCGAGTGCACAGAGATGTGCAGCTCCGGTCATTCCCGGTGAGCCCGCCAGAACAAGAATCGCGTGATTCCACTTGTGCGCATTGATTGGACGTTCTGGGATGGCCTGAGCGATATCGCTTTCGTCAACGAGCCAGGAGGTAGCGAGTTGGGCCTCAAGACCGATATGGTCAAGGACGATCTCTCCCGAATGAGCCGGACCGTCATTGAAAAAGAGACCCGGCTTGTAAGCGCCAAAGGTTACCGTGACATCGGCGCGTACGGCCCCCGCGGTGGCGACCCCTGTCATCGCGTCAACCCCGCTCGCAATGTCAAGCGCAAGTACCTTTGTTGCGCCGACAATTCGCGGCGCTACGAAGTCACCATGAAATCCCGTTCCATAGGCACCGTCGATCACGAGATCAGCCTCGATCGTCATTGTCTTTGCCTCTTCGACTCCGACGATGTTCACCAGAGCTCCACGCGAACGAAGGACCCGCGCGCAGCTTCTCGCGTCATCGCCGTTATGGCCCTTGCCCGCCACGATCACAACGCGTCTGCCATAACACCCGCCCATCATCCGCCGCGCCACCATCGCCGCGCCATACCCGGCGCGATCAATCAATTGTTCAAGACCAACTGTTGCAATTGCTCTGGCATCAATCTCTCGCATCTGCTCAACGCTGACGACCGGTTGCATGCGATATCGCTCCTAGCGCGGTCCATCGACAACAACCACCGCGGAGGCGATGAGCTGGGTGTGGGTCATCGATACGTGGATCTCGTCAACTGAAAGTGCATCTGCGCGCTGTCTGGCGCGTCCACTCACACAAAGCGAAGGTGCTCCTGAACTTTGACGGGTGATCTCGATATCGCGAAATGCAATCTCGAAAAGACCTACACCGAGCGCCTTCATGGTCGCCTCCTTGGCGGCGAAGCGCGCCGCAAGGCCGGGCACAGGATCGCTTCGACCGCTCAATGACTCGAGCTCGTGGGGGGTAAAGACGCGATTGACAAGCGTCGGCCGACGCTCAAGAACGCTCCGGAATCTCTCTACCTCGACTGCATCAATACCGATACCGATCATTGCGTGAAAAATAGTCGCTGAATGCGACTTCGCCTGCGACAGCCTCCAAAGGGGCGTAAACGAGCGCCAACTACGCCTATTCGACCGTTACAACCTTCGCAAGATTGCGCGGGCGATCTGGGTCGTTGCCGCGTGCACGTGCAATGGCATAGGCAAAACACTGTAATGGGACTACATCGATTATCGGAGAACAGAACTCCATCGTCTTTGGAACGACCAACACCGCATCGACGAGAGATTCCGTCTCGTGGTCACCCTCTTCAGCGACGGCGATCACCGTTGCCCCACGCGCGCGCACCTCTTCGACGTTTGCCATCATCTTTTCCCACAACGTGGTGCGAGTCGCTACCACAACAACGATTGCCCCTGGCTCGATCAACGCGATCGGACCGTGCTTCATCTCACCCGCTGGATACGCCTCAGCACGCACGTAGGCGAGTTCTTTCAGCTTCAAGGCACCTTCTAGCGCGATCGGAAATCCAGTCCGACGCCCGAGAAAATAGAAATCGTTGACATTCGCGTACTTCCTAGCGATCTCAAAATAATCTTCTGCTCGGTCAAGACAGTGCGCGATCAATCCTGGTGTATCGATCAAAGCAGCTGAGGCATCCGCTAAAGATGTCGCATCAATCACGCCCCTCGCGATGCCAAGATGCAAAGAGAAAGCCTCTAGCAATGCGATCTGTGCAAGGTGACACTTTGTCGAGGCGACACCGATCTCAGGGCCTGCACGGGTATAGAGCACCGCATCAGCCTCTCGTGCCATCACCGAACCCACGACGTTGGTGACTGCAATCGTCGTCGCTCCCTGTTCTTTCGCCTCGCGCATCGCATGCAATGTGTCGACAGACTCGCCAGATTGACTGACCACAATCGCGAGCGTCTCTTGCCCAAGCACCGCCTCGCGATAACGGAACTCGCTCGCCACCTCTGCTGACGCGGGCACGCGGGCAAAATGCTCGGTTGCGAGACTCGCACTCAGCGCTGCGTGATAACTCGACCCACACGCGAGATAGATCACACGACGAAAGGCCACGAGTTGATCCTTGGTAAGGCTGAGCTCCTCGAAGTCTGTCGCGCCGTCGCCTGCAAAACGACCGAGCAGGGTCTCGGTCACTGCCGCAGGCTGCTCGAAGATCTCCTTGGTCATAAAATCGTCGTATCCGCCCTTTTGCGCAGCGGCCACATCCCAGGTGACGTTCAGCGGTGAGAGCTCAACGGGCTTACCCGAGAGATCTGTCACCTTGATCTCGTTCGGGCGAATCTCTGCGACTTCATTGTCACCGAGTGCGTACAGGTCGCGCGTCATCGGCAATAACGCCGCAATGTCAGAGGCAACATAACCGATCGATGCGCTTTTTCCGATGATCAATGGCGAGGTACGGCGTGCGGCGACAAGCAGATCGGGTTCGTCGGCAAAGATCACGCAGAGAGCAAAGTCCCCGCGAAGCTCTCTCACCGCAGCGCGCACGGCATCGGCTGGAGAAAGACCTTTTCCATGCTCGCGTTCGACAAGGTGTGCGACGACCTCGGAGTCCGTCGCTGAGGACATCGAATGTCCCTCGGCCACAAGCGCTGCAGCGAGTTCGCGGTGATTTTCAATGATCCCGTTGTGGACGATCGAAATTGTGCCGGTGCAATCAGCGAGGGGATGGGCGTTGTCATGTGTTGGGGCGCCATGTGTTGCCCATCGCGTATGGCCGATGCCAGCGCCGCTTGCGACCGGCCAGACAAGCGATGGATCTCCGAGGCAGGCGATTGCGCGTCCCTGTTCGGCGGAACGATGCCGGGTGATGCCGTTTCCATCTCCATCAGCGATTGCGATGCCCGCTGAGTCATATCCGCGATACTCAAGCGTCTCAAGACCTGCTCGCAGGATGCGAAGCGCGTCGCTCGAGCCCGTCAGTCCAATGATTCCGCACATAGTCTTTATAGGCTAACGCCGACTGACAAGACCGATCGGTCACCTTGAAAGGCCGAGACCAAGGTGCTGCTATCGATGTGCCATCTCGCTTTCGACGACCTCAACGAGATCATCGACCACCTGCCGGACCTGTTCGACATCCTCGCCTTCGACCATGATCCGCACTCTCGGTTCAGTTCCACTCGCGCGGATGAATATTCGACCCCAATTCCCGAGAGAGGGTTCCAGAAGCGATGCCCTGGCAAAGATCTCCGGGTGTGCTTCAAGTTGAGATGGATCGTCAACGACAACGTTGTGAACGACCTGGGGTATACGCGTCATGGCTCGCGTCGCCAACTCTCCAAGATCCTCATTCGATCGGGTGACAAGCTCGATCAGTCTCAATGCACTGTAAAGACCATCACCGATCAGTGCCTTGCGACGAAACACGATGTGACCCGACTGTTCACCACCAAGCGCGGCTCCGTTCAGCTCCATCGCATCTGTCACGTTACGATCTCCGACGCCGGTCTCGATCACCGAGATTCCCCGCTCGCCAAGTGATCGCACCAGTCCGCGATTGCTCATCACGGTCGTTACAACACGGCGGTCCCCGAGAAGCCTCCGATCATCAAGATCAAACGCGAAGAGCGCAAGAAGAACGTCACCATCGACGACATTTCCGAAACGGTCACAGGCGATCAGCCTGTCGGCATCTCCGTCAAAGCTAAATCCTAGCGAAGCTCCCTCACGGATCACGGTCTGGGCAAGCAGATGCGGTGCAGTCGCCCCGCAGTGGTCGTTGATATTGGTTCCATCAGGAGTATTTGCAATGAACACCGTGTCGATCCCAAGGCGTCCAAAGAGTTCGGGCGCTAGCGTGCTCGCTGCGCCATTCGCGCAGTCACATACAACCCGAAGCCCACGCATGTTTGAAAGAGAGACACTCGACGCAAGATCTTCGATGTAGGCCGTACCGGCATGATCATCAAACGACAGACTGCCGACCTCGCGTCCGGTGGGAACCGGAAGTACAAAGATCTCAGCGCCATGTAACAGCGTATTGAGATCACGTTCAATGACACGCTCGACATCAGGCGACAGCTTCGCGCCACCCGGGCCAAACAGTTTAATGCCATTGTCACGAAAGGGATTATGCGAGGCAGAGACCATTGCAACCGGAAGATTGCGCGTCGCGCCAAGCCATGCGAGACCAGGTGTGGGAATAATTCCGACGTCGATGACGTCGAACCCCTCTGATGCAATTCCGGCGCTTAGCGCGCTGAGCAGCATTGGCCCAGAGTGGCGCGTATCGCGTCCGACGAGAAAGGCCGTCGATCCAAGATGGCGCGCCGCGGCTCTCCCAAGTGCGAGGGCTATCTCTGGTCGCAGCTGTGCATTCGCGACCCCGCGAATTCCATCTGTGCCGAACACGGTCGACATCGAGGATTTAACGCTTTGAGTACTGTGGCGCCTTGCGTGCCTTCTTCAGGCCGTACTTCTTGCTCTCCTTCTCACGCGAATCACGCGTAAGAAGTCCTGCACGCTTGAGAGCGGCTCTGAGTTCAGGATCAAGCTCGATCAGAC
>Ga0307374_10001279_pt1 | contig 46642 bp, 51 predicted proteins | sample OX3MG_FD_202532 | JGI IMG/M metagenome (GOLD analysis project Ga0307374, IMG submission 202532) | Soil microbial communities from Risofladan, Vaasa, Finland - OX-3 | ecosystem: Environmental > Terrestrial > Soil > Coastal area > Acid sulfate soil | place: Finland: Risofladan, Vaasa | collected...
CGTCTAAGAGCCGGGACGCCGGGAATGTGACCGCTGGGCTGGTCTCGCGGGAGTGGCGAAGTGGTATCGCGTCTCCTTGCCAAGGAGAAGGTCGCGGGTTCGACCCCCGTCTCCCGCTCCGCCCCCGCCATGTACCCATCATTCGAGATCAATTGTGGCAGTTGACCGCATGTACGGCCCGCACTAAACTAGCCCAAAGATCCGCAAGTGAATCGCTCCATAGCAGCGGCTTTTCCAGAAACGCGCTCCTGCTAGTAAATCGCTCTACCAGAGATGGATGGTGAGACGGCACGGTCGAGAGCTGCGCGGCACGGGAACCGAGCCCGTCAGCCCCCTGGCCCGGTCGGTAGAGGACTATCTTCCACTGCTGGCGGAATGGGAGTACCCGGCCATGGTCACGGCCAACATGGCGCCGGCTAGCACTGCGAGGTACGAACTCGCTTTCACACTGCCCATAGTCGGTCAGCCCACGAGCCGAGCGTTTGGGAAAGACGCCCTCAGCGCTTGGCTCAACGAACTCTAGGTGGAGAAGTTATGACAGGTCACGCCCCCGGCGCTAACGGCACGATCGATTTCCTAGCGGACAGCCATCTCCGCCGCACTCAGAAGTAACCTGAGCGGGCGTGGCCTGATAGCCCGGTTCCGCGCCGAGATTGCGCAGAGGTTAGGAGACCCACGAGTTCCACGTTGGCGACCAGGGCTTTGAGGTGTTGGTTGGTCGTGGGTACTGGTACGCGCGCTCATTGCCCGCGAATGACCTGGTGCGCCAGCCCTAATTGAGCGCAATGGCGAGGTGGAGCTGGTATAATGTGTTATACCGTCAGAGTGAAGGTTGCGGTCTCGGTCCCGGATGACCTCTACGCGGAAGCGGATCGGGTGGCGGAACGGCGAGGTCTGAACCGCTCCGCGCTATACGTGCGTGCCCTTCGCCGCCTCCTTGCGGAAGAGGAGGGTGACGTGCTGACGCGCATGATCGACGCCTCCTGCGGCGGGAGAGATCGAGAGGACCTCGCTGGCGTGGCACGTGCTGACCTCGTCGACGCGGGGTCCTGGGAGTGGTAGCGCGGGGCGAGGTTTGGTGGGTCGACTTCGGAGTGCCACTCGGTAGCGAACCTGGTAAGCGCCGGCCCGCCGTCGTTGTGTCGGACGATCGCTTCAACCGCTCTCGACTCAACACGGTGACGGCCGTCGCCCTCACCTCGAATGTCCGGCTCGGGGCGAGCCCTGGGAACGTCTCCCTCCCGCCCGGAGCAGCAGGGCTCGACCGCCCATCCGTGGTTAACGTCACCCAGATCGCGACGGTGGACCGTCAGCGGCTCATCAGCCGTTCGGGGACGCTGACGAGGGCCGACGTGGCGCGAGTCGACGACGGATTACGCTTGGCGCTGCGGCTCTGACCTGCGCTGAACACGATATGGTGCACGACTTATGGTCGTGCCCCTGATCTCGGAGCACAGCGCTCGAACCCAAATACTTGCCAAGGAGAAGGTCGCGGGTTCGACCCCCGTCTCCCGCTCCGCCCCCAAAGGGGGGCTCCGCCGTTGGGCACACGGAATATTGGCTGTATGCGGTCACGTCCGTGCACCGACCGGTGGAGAGGCTGCCGCGACCTGCGCGCGCAGAGTACGAACCATGGGACGCCTCGTGACACAACCCGCCTCCTGCAAGTCACGAGTAACGAATCTGGCGAGACGCCCTCACTGCCCTCGCGACCGGCTTCGTGGTTTCCATCCACCGTCCCCCGCAGCGACGATGAACCGGCAGTTCGAGGACACTCGCCCTCAAGGAGTAGCCACGTGTTGGACCTCGGCGCAGTATCGAATGCGAACTCCTGGGAGCATGGCTTAACGCTGAGCGAAGTGTTCAGCGAAGATGCGAGCTCGAAGCTGGCCTGTGCTCGAGGCGCCCGTCTTGGCGAAGATCGCCTTCACGTGGTCGTTGACGGTGTGAAGCGAGATGCGAAGATCCTGAGCGATCACCTTTCGCGGGTCGCCGACCAGCAGGCCTCGACAGACGCGGGCCTCTCGCGGGCTGAGGCCGTAAGCGGCCACGATGAGCGGCGCTATCTGTCTTGGACTGGCATGTTCAATTACCAGGGCGATCGGCGGGTCTTCGCCGTCACCCATGCGGGCCGCGTGGATAGCGAGCCAAACACCCGAGGGCACCTGGACTCGGGCGCCGGCCGGCAGGGACTGCTCAGCGACGCCCAGTCGGGTGATCACCGAGAGCACCACGGTGGGCAGCCCGAGCGAACGAGGCCGATCGAGCTCGGCAAGGTCGTCCAGCCATCGGGCGCCGGCAGGGGTCGCAGCCAGAACCGTTCGGTCGGGAGCGATGAGCACCACGCCGGTTCCCTCCTCTGAGCGGTCCCGCATGCCGCGTTCGAAGACCACCGCGTGGCGCAGGGCGGCGCCGAGATGGGGTGCAATCACGCGCACGGTGTCGATGTCGCACCGGTCGAAACCCGACGCCGGGCCGGCACGGTGCAGACAGAGCAGGCCCCAGCAGGCACCCTCGCTCAGCAGCGCGACGCGGAGCTCGTCGCCCAAGCCGAAGGGGAGCATCGCCTCCCTGTAACGCAGTGACGAGGTCCTCTTGCCACCGGTGGCCTCGTCCAGCCATCCGATCGGCGTCGGGCCGCGGACCAAGCTACGCAGCTGGTTGACGTCCTCTTCCGCGAACTCGGTGCGGATGAACGCCGGGCTGGCTCCCTCCGGCATGTGCCGGCGCACCGCGCTGGTGTAGAGGAGCGTGTCCGGGTCGGTGGTGGCGAAGAAGGCGCAGTCGAACGGAACGGCGCCGCCGAGCCGGTCCAAGAGGCCCTCCTGAAGCTGTAACGGCTCGGCGATGGCGCTGCAGAATCGCATGATCTCGCGGCTGGCACTGACCCGAGACGGCATAGGTGTGCAGTCTACGACCGGCTCACGCGCCCCCCTTAAACCGGGGATGGTGCCGCTCCCTCGCATATCGCACGCTTACGTGAGGAGTTAGCCTCAAGGAGGTCGGAGCAATGACGACCGAGCTACTGCGCGAGCCGGGTCAGGGACGCACGTTCACCGTCGGCACGTCACGTGTCGTGGTCAAGGTCCAAGATGGCGAGCCCGCAGCGGCGTTCTCGCTGATCGAATGGAGCATCCCTCCTGGCGCCCCGGCGCCCCCTCGTCACATCCACCATGAAGGCTCGGAGACCTTCTTCGTCCTCGAAGGTGAACTCACCTTCCCACTCGCCGAGAGCAGGGTCGTCGTCGTGGCAGGTGGCTGCTTGCACCTCCCGCCGGGGACGCCTCACACCCTCGCGAACGAAGGCGCCGTCATGGCCAGGGCACTCGAGATGTTCGTACCCGGGAGCTTGATGGGATTGGTCGAAGACGTGGGAGCGCTCTTCGCATCCGGTATGCCGCCCGATCGAGCGCGCCTGCTGGAGGTCTTCACCCGGCACGCGAGCGAGCTAGTCGGCTGAACGTGGCGGCCATCTCTGGACATCTCCCTCCCTTTGGCCTGGTGTTGACAGATCTGGCTGCTCGCCTGCGGGAACGCCGACGGCTCGAGCGCGGACCAGGCGTCTCCTCGTCGACCCGGTGTCGGCGAGGGCCGAGCGATACCGCTCCGACTGGGATCAGCGCTTGGTGCTGGCGCGTCCTGTTCGAGAGTTCACCTGGCTGAGTTGGAGCGCCGGACCCGCCACGACGGGAAAAAGGTTTGCATTGTGTAAGGGGAGACCAGCCTGAAAGGATTCGAACGGCGATTCTGTTGCCGCTCAAGCAGCCGCACCGAAGCGATACGAGAAATCAACTCCGTGCGCGCCGGTGGTACTCGCGCGGGAGACCCCCGTCTCCCGCTCCACTGAGATCCCGGAGGCTCTGTATGTCAGAGCGGCGGTGCTAGCTGGTGCTCCCGAAGGGGGGCAGCGTGAGCGTGCCGTCGGCACCCAGGGCGAAGCCTGGATTGTGGGCGATTTCCCACACGTGGCCATCTGGATCCCTGAAGTACCCGGCGTAGCCGCCGTAGAAGGTCTCGCTAGGGACCTTCGTCACCGTCCCTCCGGCGCTGGCGGCGGCACTGAGGATGTGGTCGACCTCGTCACGAGAGCGGACGTTGTGCGCGAGGACGATGCCTCCGAAGGTGCTGGTTCCATCGTCGTTGATCCCAGCATCGGCGGCGATCTTCTTGCGGCCCCACAAAACGACGGCTTGCCCGGCAGCCTGGAAGAAGACCGTCTCCTCAACCTCCTGACCACTCCACCCAAGCCGCTCGTAGAAGGATCGCGACCGTTGGAGGTCGGCCACGCCAAGCGTGATCAGACTGACACTCTGCTCCATATGCCAGATCATATTCGCGTGGAAGGGCTGCGGTCGCGAGGGACGCACCCCGCCGATTTCCGAGGGACCACAAGACCGTGGCCAGGGATCGGCAGGTCAAGGGGTGTCATCACTCCGCTCTACCTGAACGGGCGCTCCGTGTGTCGGCAGCCTGCCTAATCCGTAATGATCCTTTCGCAGCCGGGCGTAAAGAGCCTCGTCTCGCCAGCGCCACCGGGAAACCCAGCTCGTCGCCGGATCGCCTCGAGTTGTGAAAGCCAGCACGCTCAAGAGATCGCCTCTCGGCCCGATCTGCGTTTGACGAAGCGGGCGGCGCAGGATGTGCCTCGTTGAGGTGGCTCTACAGGGGAGTCGGGAGGACCATATAAGTGGCAGTTATATAGTTGACGCACCTAACCTGTAGACTGGGCTTGCCGTGCGAGGGCATCTCTGATCTCGACGCGAGCGGCTTCTACCGTCCCCGTGCGGGAATGGATGTCCGCTGACGTTTTGGTGACAGCCTCTAATCCCTTTCCCAGGCTGTCCCCCTAGTGTTAAGGTGATCGGACGTAAGGCAATGTGGGATGCCTTGGGAGGTGCCCGGACGCATGAGTAAGGCGGCAAAGGGGCGGGTACGGCTGACCAATGAGGAAGCCGAGAGCGCTATGGCGCGCCTGAAGGCTTCGCTGCGGACTGTTCTGGCCGTCCCGAAGTCAGAGGCCGATGCGGAGGAGGCGAAGCGCGCCAAGCGCGTTCGGCGTCCCCGCTCCGCTGCCTAGTGACGACGACGCCAATGGCGACGTTTTCTTCCGCTGGGTCTAGGCGTGAGCTGATAGCAGACGTGGTTCCACATGACCTGTTTGGGGTCCTCAAGCCCGCTCGCAGCGAGCCGGCCGTCGGGGCGCATATACCTATGAACCACGGCGGCGATGCAACCACCTCTCCAGTGGTAGTGAACGATCTGCGTCATGGTGCCTCGAATCGCCCGACTCGGCAGCTTGCGTGGCGCGAACTCCCGGGTTACTTCCTCTTCAAACTGCCCGAGCATGATCGCCGATGCGAATTCTCGATTGAAAATCTCACGAAGCTCACCTTCGGAGACCAACTGAAAACTGGTGACCTCACACATGACAACTAAAACGGCCCAAATCCGATCGAGGCTGTCTGACTACCTCAGTGGATCGATGAGTCTTCCCGACTACACCATCCACTTCGCCCAAGAGACTTGGGGCTTCGACAGATGGAGCGACGATCAGCAAGCTCGCAACCTTGCTGCCCACATCGAGCTTTTGCTTGCCGAATACACGCAAGGCACTTGGGGGGAAGACGACCTCTACTCTGAACTGGCCCCGCTCATGTTCGCGGACCCGGCTCGCTGGACGGGCGGCGATGTCGAGAGAGTGGGACTGACGGCCTTCTTCTCGCAGCAGAACACCTTGGTTGTTCAGGAGCAAACCGTTCCTGTCGCTATAGCTGCGGGGGTGTGACGACCGAGCCTTGCTGACGGACTATGCGAAGCGGGGTCTTCCCGTACCACTCCTGATCTAAGCTCACCTCGAACCAATAGAGTCCTGGGGTCGAGGCGTCCACGAGGACGGTGGGGAAGAAGCTAATGCCTCGGTCGTCATCACCTTCAAAGTTGAGCGTCTGGTGCAGCTCGGACTGGTACAGGCCGCTAGGGGCCATTAGCCGAATCACTAATTCCCTGCTCCCGCGAGCCTTGCCCGCCTTGAAGCTTAGCCCTAGGACCACCACGGCCGGTGGTGGCGGTGGCGGTGGTTCGGAGCTCCCCGTCCCAGGTGCTCGGATCACATTGAGACGGTCTATGATCCGGATGATCGAAGGAACGCCATCTGCCTCTTGAAGAACTCGCTCACACACCACGAGCATCGTCAGATACGGTCCGCCAGGATCCGGCATCACACCCCCTTAGTCTGTCTCCTGTAGGTTAGCCGCTTCCCATCGGCTTGGCGTACTGCTTGGGAGAACCGAGTTCCGTCCACTTCGGAGCGCGACCCAAAACGGAAGATCTGCTCCGTCACGTAGCGATCTAAGTGCTTCGGGCGCACCGAGATGTAGGTCCCGCCCAAGGTCCGCTTTAGTCCGCTCCAAAAGTTCTCGATCCCGTTGGTCGAGATATCCCCGCGTACAAACGCCTCGGCATGGTTGATTACGTCGTGCCGGAACTCTTGGTCGAGGGTGCTGTACGAACGGAGAGCGTCGGTCACCATCCGAGTCCCTGGCTCGACGTTCTCTTGGATCATCGGAAGCAGGGTGGCGCGCTTCACGTTCGGGACCACCATCGCCCTTGCCTCTCCCCTGCGCTCGACCATTCCCATCACCACGGTCTTGCCGGGGAGCGGGCCGCGCGACTTGCGTCCGGAGGGTGCCTTTCCGGGGATGTAGCCGCGAGTCTTTCCGCCAACGTAGGTCTCATCGGCCTCGACGGTGCCAGTAAGCCGCCGCGCCGTGGTGGTCTGCATTGCCGTTCGAATCCGGTGGAGCATGAACCAAGCCGTCTTTTGGGTCACCCCGAGCGCCTTTCCTAGCTCGCACGAGCTGATCCCGTTCTTATTGCTGGACAGAAGCCAGAAGGCCGGTAGCCACTTATCGAACCCAATCGGCGACTCCTCGAAGATCGTCCCCACCTTGGCCGTGAACTGCCGGGAACAGTCTTTGCAGCGCCAGAGACGGCGGGTTGAGATGTACTGCACCTTGTCAGAGCCGCATCCCTCTCGGGGGCAAGTGACCCCATTGGGCCAGCGCAGCTCAACCACAAACTTGTGGGCCACTTCAGGATCGGAGAAATAAGTGACCGCTTCGAGTAGTGTCTGTGGTGCTTTCATCTACCTAATCATACCATAGATGAGTGTGCCATGTATATAACTGCCATATAAGTGGACGCCTTACCGTCGGCATTCCGCTCTCATCCGCACAGCGCTTGAACTCAAATACTTGCCAAGGAGAAGATGGCGGGTTCGACCCCCGTCTCCCGCTCCACTGAGATCAGGAAGACCAGATACGTGGACAAGGGCCCCCCTGACGGTGGGACGAGGGCGATTGGACCGCCTAAGTGTCCGCTTATGGTGGCGGCCGCCACCTCCGCCGCGGACTAGAGGAACGCCATCACGCGGGTCACTGGTCGACGGCGTTGTCCCACTCCGCGGCGCGCAGTCGAAGTGCCAGTGCCCGCAAACGCCACCTTGCCATCCAAGCTGGAGTCCTGGGCACCGAGCGTACCGGGGGACATGGCAACCGTTCGATCGTTCCGCTCATGCGTCGCCGGAGCCCGTGGCGGCTCCGCATCGGTGGAACTGACCCTAGGTTGCCTGCCAGGTCACCGGATCACTTGGGTACCGTACTTGGCCATGGCTTGGCCGACGTCGGCGGGGTTGAGGTGCCCTTGCTCATCGACGGGGAGCCTGCTCAGGTCACGGAAATAGTCGACGTACACGTCGGGAGTCAGGGTGCAGATGAACTTGGCGGGTTCAGTGAAGGGGTTGGCAAACGTGTGCGGGGTGCCGAGCGGGACCGTGACGCAGGATCCTGCCTCAACGTCCACACTGTCGGACCCGGACGCGAACTTGAGCTTGCCCTCGGTCACGATGAAGATCTCGTCGTGCTCACGGTGGACATGCTGGGGCGGCCCGGCCGGGCCCGGGGGCACGCTGGCCTCGATAAGGCCAAGGCGGTGCTGGGTGTGCGAGCCGTCCTCGAGGATGCGGCAGCGGATTGGACCGCCGCCGGACTGCTCGCCGCCGTTCGCTGCTACGACATGGATGGACATGGCTACTCCTCTGCGTCGGTGGACGTTGGCACTAATCGGCTCTCTCGTGGGCCACCTGCGGGCTCGCCAGTCTGGCCAAGAGCGAACTCGTAGGAAGCGCGGACCAGTCGCAGGACGACCGCTCGTTCGCGGTCGTCGCGGGGAGCGTAGAGCATGACTAAATTCCCGGGCGCTTTGCCGGTGTGCACGAGGTAGTGAGGCTCGGCCCATCCCGCCGCCTCCGCGGCCTTCGCCAGCGCGAGCGGGAGGACGGCGTGCAGGCTGAAGTCACCTTGGTCGTGCACGTGACAGAACTCCCGCCCGATCATGAACGCCCCAGTTGACCCGGCCGTGCTATCCAGCGTCAACGCGCGGGCACCCTCTACCGAGATCTCGCTGGTCCGTTCCTCTACGGACGGCCAGGTCCGTGCCTCGGCGAGGATGGCATCGGCCTGACGGCTGTCACTCGGCTGCTGGTCCAGTTGGGAGTGGGGGAGTTCGCTGGTGGTGTGCGGCCGGCGGCCGGCCCTCTGCGGTAGCTGCGGTTGCCTGTCCACGTCAGGCTCCAAGCCAGAACAGCTCGATCGGGATGCCGTCCGGGTCGCGGAACGTCACCTGAGCCCGCGGTGCCGGCTCCGTAGCCTGGAACAGCGCTCCGCGCTCCACGCCCATGCCGTCGAGGTGGGTGATCCACTCGTCGATCTCATTCCGGCTAGCGACCTGGAGTGCCACGTGGTCGAGTCCGATACGCAGCTCGCTAAACCGTGTCGGGTCCGCAGCAGGGTGGTGGTCGAGGCCCATGAACAGCGCGGTGCCGGGACGGGTCATCACGACGGTGTAGCCGTCGCCACCGCTGTGCGGTTCGACGAAGGCCCGGACCAGGCCCAGGACCTGCGTGTACCAGGCCTCGCTGGCGACGATGTCGCGGACCGTGAGGCCGATGTGTGAGATGCCGGTCACCCGGGGGGGTGCCTGGATGGCTGGGGATGTTTCGGTAGTGGTCGTCATGGTGTCCTCCTCGGTGGCTGGTGACCCTCTCTGCGAGTGAGACTACCCGTCTCATCTTGAGACTTGCCGTATCATAAAGTCGTCCAGCGGTGTTGTCAAGGAGTAGGGCCATGGAGAGTTCACCGGAGACCGGGGCGCCGTCCGGTCCTAGAGAGCGCACCTTGCGTCTCCTGAGGGAGGCAGGCCGGGAGTTGCTTCGCACCGGGCGCCCGCTGACGGTGCCGGCGGCAGCCAAACTCGCCGGCGTGTCACGGGCGACGGCCTACCGCTACTTCCCAACCAACGATGCCGTGGTTCTGCACGCGACGATGTCCCTTGCCGACGACCCGCTCACCGACCTCGACTGGGCGCCGCCCACAGCCACATCGCCCAGTGAGCTCGGAGCGAGGGCCGCAGACCTGGTGCGGGTGACGGCAGCGTGGGCCTTCGATCACGAAACCGAGCTGCGTACGATGCTCCGCCTCTCGCTGGGACCCGAGTGGCAGAACGTGGAACCCCGGCGAGGCCTGACCAATCGTGGCCGCTGGATCGCCGCACTGCTCGACGGTTTGCCCAGCGAAGTCCAGCCGGCCGCGCGCGAACGTCTGGCGGTGGCGCTGATCCCGCTGTTCGGCTCCGACGCCGTCGTCTGGACCACAGACATGGCCCAGTTGTCCCGCGATCAGGCCATCGAGCTCCTAGTGTGGATGGCACAAGCTCTAATCGCCGCCACCTGTCAGGCTGCTGACGGCTCAGACCACGTCGCTGCGCGGTCTCCAAAGGCCCGAGAGCGGCAGCCCGCGGCCGCCACGAGGAGGACCCTAAGACCTCGCGGTCCGAGGACGGGACTCTGACCACCACAGGTTGGGCTGGTCGTGCCCGTACAAGTGGACAGGCTTTGAAGCAGCCCCCGAAGTCAAGAGCTCAGCGCATATGTTCGGATGCTTGCCTAGGAGAAGGTCGCGGGTTCGACCCCAGTCGCCCGCTCCACTGATCTCATCTAGAGGACCGGCCGCCCTCCTCAATGCGGCCGGAGTCCGCACGGCGAGCGAGAGGATGAGGCGACTATCATCCCCCCAGCGCTGGGTTGAGCGGAGGGCCGGATGTGCTGCTGGACGGCAAGACCGCGGTCGTGTACGGAGGCAGCGGCGCGATCGGCGGCGCGGTCGCGCAGGCGTTTGCCGAGCAGGGCGCGCACGTCATCGTGGCGGGGCGCACACCATCGTCGCTAGAGCAGGTGGTCAAGCCACTCACCGCGCGTGGTCTCAGCGCACAGGCCGCTCAGGTCGACGCACTCGACGAGGATGAGGTCGAGGCGCACCTCGACGGGGTCGTCGCCGAACACGGAGGCGTCGACATCTCGCTCAACGCGATCAGCGTCGCCTACATCCTCCGGGAGCCGCTTCACGAGATCGCGGTCGACGACTTCGTCAGGAGTATCGCCGATGGGATGCGCACCAACTATCTCACCGGTGTCGGTGCCGCGCGACGGATGGCGGCGCGCCACACCGGCGTCGTTCTCGGATTCACCGCGAGCACTTGTCGCCGACCGCTTGCCCACCAGGGCAGCTTCTCCGTCGCCGGGGCCGCCATCGAGGCGCTCTGCCGGCAGATCGCGACGGACTATGGCCCCGAGGGGGTGCGGGCGGTGTGCATCCGGTCGGCCGGGTCGCCCGACGCCCCCGGGGTCGATGCCGCCCTCACTGCGCTTGCCGAGGTCGAGGGAATCTCCCGCGACGCGTTCGAGGCGCGCATGGCCGAGCGCACTCTGCTCAAGCACATGCCTAGGCTGCGGGAGATCGCCAACCGCGCGGTGCTGGCTGCCTCCGACCTAGCGTCGTCGATGACCGGCGTCATCGCCAACGGCACCTGCGGTGAGGCGACCGACTGACCTCCCAACAGGTCGTTGGGACGGGTGCGGGAGGCAGGTTCGCGAGCATGGGTTTGCCGGGGTGCACAAGGGACGCGCCGCACCGGCTGGCCGAGTCAGTACCTCACCGAGGTTCAAATAGGAGTGCGTATCGTTCGGCCGGCCACCCTTGACATGGTGGTTGATGGGTCCGAGCAGGAAGGCCCGTAGCCGTGGACATGGGTGACGTAACACGTGTGACCGAGGCCTTGTTGGGTGTCCGCTTCACCGCGCCAGCGGGACTGGCGCAGTGGCGGTACCACGGCAGGCTGGTAGCCCGGCAGCTTGACAAAACGCATTTGGTGATTCGCGCCGACTTCGACTATCGCGACTTCATGCTGCGGCAGTTTCCCGAGACCTTCAGCGTGCCAACCCGGTACATCAAGCACATGATGGTTGTCGCAGATCTCGCCAGAGGCCACCCTGGTGCTATCGCGGATGCACTAGAGGCAGCGTGGCAACTTCAGCGGGCCGAGCGCTGAACGACCTGGTCGCCTCGGGCGCCATCCACCAGCGGCGCGCCACATCATCATCATTCATTGCGACACTTACTGCGTCGGAAAATCGCTAGCTCCTGGTGCGGTCGCAACCAAGCCCGTTGGGGAGTCGAAATTGGTGTGCGTCCGTCAGCGCAGCGCCGACGTCGAAAGCTGGGCCAGGTGCAGCGAGACGACACCGGCAACTCCGAGTTGGCGAGCGGCGCGCTGGAGCACCAGGTTGGCGCTGTTGAGATTGTTGGCAGCGAAACCAGACTCTCGGCGGTAGCTGAGCGCCGCCTCTTGGTCGCCTGGTCGGTGCAGCAAATCCTGAACTGCCTTCATAGCGGGCCGGACATCTTCCTCGGCCCACACGCCAAGACAGCTGACGGCGTAATCGAGTCGCAGGTTGGGCAACGACGAGGGCACCGCATAGATGGTTAGGTTGAAAAGGGCGTTGTTAGTACTGGGGTTGCAGGCGGCGGAGGCTGACAGAGCCTTCTTCTCGGCGCCGGCGACTGCAGCATTGTCGTGCACGCTCACTGTCCAAGCGGAGACGGCGGCCTCGGTGCGCGCGTTGCAGGACGCCAGGTCGGAGCGCAGAGTCGCGACCATGGAGCGGAATTGGACGCGCCTCTGGGACAAAGACTCCGGTCGGCTACCAAGGACGACTGCGACGGCAGCAGCTAGCATTGCCAGAATGACGATCAGCCCCAGCCTACGGTAGGGACGCCTGGCTACCAAATCAGTCCTCGGCAGGGGCCGGTGACGCGCCATCCGCCGGCCTATCTCGGCTGATCTTGGCAGCTACTCCGCCACGTTGCGAAGTGCTGGCCCGGGCCGAGCCAGCGGGGTAGCAGTCAAGGGCGCCGGAGCGGCTCCGGGAAGCCCCTCGAAGCGGCGCAGGCGAGAGCTGTTCCACACTACGAACGCGGACGAAAGTGCCATGGCGCCGCCAGCGATGAGAGGGTCGAGCCGACCGGCGGCGGCCAGTGGAATCGCCACCACGTTGTAGCCGAATGCCCAGAGCAGATTGCCCCGGATGGTTCGCACGGTGCGTCGGGCCAGGCGGATCGCGTCCGGCACGACGCGGAGATCGTCCCGAACCAAGATCAAGTCGGCGGCGTTGATGGCGACATCGGTGCCAGCGCCGATAGCGAGGCCCAGATCGGCTTGCACCAGAGCCGGGCCGTCGTTGACCCCGTCACCCACCATGGCAACACAGTGCCCTTGGGCCTGGAGCTCGCGGATGATCCGCACCTTCTCCGCCGGTAGGGCGCCAGCCACCACCTCCCGGATACCGACTTCAGCGGCCACGGCGCGTGCCGTCGCTTGGTTATCGCCGGTGACCAGGACGCACTTGAGCCCCAGGCGCTGCAAGTTGGCCACCGCAGGCGCGGCTGAGGGCTTGACGACATCGGCAACCGCCACGGCACCGATCGTCCGATCGTCGCGCGCCACCAGAACCGCGGTGTGACTCATTACCTCCCAGCTCCGGCATTGGGCGGTGAGGTCGGCGGGGATACCGACACCCCGCTCAGCGAGCAACTGGGGACGTCCCACTATCACCTGGTGGCCTTCAACCAGCCCACTGGCGCCCATCCCGGGCACGGTGATGAACTCAGTGGGTTGGGGAAGTTGGGGGTGTTCCAGGCGGGCGGCTGCTGTAATCGCCGCTGCCACTGGGTGCTCACTGGCCTGTTCCAAGGCCCCGGCATCCCGCAGCATCCCCTCCCCATCAGCTCCGGCCACGACCACGAATTCGGCAAGCGCCATCCGGCCTTGAGTTACCGTGCCGGTCTTGTCCAGGAGGACCGTGTCCACCGTGCGGGAGGTCTCCAGACCCTGGTGCCCTTTGAAGAAGATGCCCAGCTGGGCGCCGCGCCCCGACGCCACCCGCAAGGCGGCAGGGGTGGCCAGGCCGAGAGCACAGGGACAGGCGATGATCAGGACCGCCAGGGCTGCACTGAAGGCCGGCTCTAGGGAACCGGAGAAGACCATCCAGGCGGCGAAGGTGATGACGGCTCCGACCGCTACGGTGGGTACGAAGACCCCGGAAATTCGATCGGCCAGACGCTGCACCGAGGCCTTCTGAAGCTGTGCCTGCTCCACCAGCTCCATCATGTGGGCGAGTTGAGTTTCGCCGCCCACCTTGTCGGCGCGGATGATCAGGCGGCCAGTCACCACCACGGTGCCACCCAGGACCGGCCCCCCCTCGTCAACGTCCACCGGCAGCGACTCTCCGGTCATGGAGCTGCAGTCGACCGCGGACTGACCGAGCAGCACGTGACCGTCGGTGGCCACCGTCTCACCAGGACGCACCACGAAGTGGTCACCAAGCCTGAGCGCGGCTACCGGCAGGCGTAGCTCCGAACCGTCAGCTTGGAGGATGGATACGTCCTTGGCCCCCACCGCCGCCAACGCCCGCAGCGCGTTGCCAGCTCGGCGCCGCGCGAGCGCCTCGAAGAAGCGCCCCGCCAGTAGAAAGGTGGTCACGCCAGCAGCGACGTCGAGGTAGAGGGCACCGCCTCCCTGGTGGAGAAGAACGTACAGGCCGGAACGACCGGGTTCGCTGAAATCACGGAAAAACATAGCGTAAACCGACCAGCCAGTGGCGGCGATGATGCCCATCGAAACTAGCGTGTCCATGGTCGACGAGCCGTGGCGGGCTGCTCGCAAGGCGGCCCGATGGAAGGGCCAGGCCGCCCATAGCACGACCGGCGCGCCTAGGGCGATAAAGAGCCATTGCCAGCCCGGGAATCGCAACCACGGCAGGAGCGAGAAGGCCGTTGACCATTCGCCGAGGGGCATGAAAATGAGCGCAGCTACCAGAAGCCGTCGGCCGAGGTAGCGAACCCGCCGGTCATCCTCGGCGGCGTCGTCGGCAGCACTGTGGCTCGTAGCGGAAACCTCGGCGCCGTATCCGACTGCTTCTACCCGTTCGATGAGGCGATCAACCGGCACCTCCGCGAACAGCGAGACGGTCGCGCGCTCCGAGGCGTAGTTCACCTGGGCACTGACATGATCCAGCCGGTTGAGGCTGCGCTCGATCTTGGCGGCGCAGGCGCCGCAGCTCATTCCTCGAATCGTGAGTTGAACCTGGACGAACTGGGGCCGGATCGCAGCCGGCCGTGCCGTGGTAGGCGGCGGACCGTCCTCGTTCAGATCGTGATCCGCGGTCGCGGCAGTGTGAGTGCTTCTGGAGGGCGCGGTCACGGCCGTATCACCCCTGGCCGGCAAGCTGGGCTCAGATCAGCCGAAGTGGACCAGCAATGCGGACCGACAGGACTCCCACCTGAGCGAATACCGCTGGCAGCGATCATGAGGACATCTACTCTAGCGAGAGCCGCCACAACCAGTAGGGGCACTCCAAACGGGGTGGGCAGTGCGGTTTCTCAAGCAGCGGAGAGGCGAGCCTGGGTTGGTGCTCCTCAGGTGAACCATTGAGGCCACTGAGTGACTGTCAGCATCAGCATCATCGAGACGGCGATGGTGAGGTCTCCATTGATCCCTAGGAGACGCAACGAGGGGCTGTCTCGAAGTCCCCCTCCCGGATCCTCCAGCGATCTCTGCGAGGAGCGCACAGTCAAGCCGACAAAGCTGATGTAGCCCAATAAACAGACGACCGTGACCACGGCGATGTTGGTAGCGGAAAACATGTACGCCATCGAGGCATTGATGAAGAAGTGCCAGCTCTCCCCGCGGTGGTCCCGGGTAGTCCAGCCAGACGACAAGCGAATTACAAAGACGAGGGCAAAACCTGCGTACACCACCACATAAGCGAGCAGTGGCCCGATGCTGGCGACGGTCCCCAGCATCAAGAGTGCCATGCCGATCATCCCCAGCGCGTGAGTGGCATGGCCGACCAGGTCGGGCAACGCCTGATAGCCGGCCAGTCGTCCCCGTTGCAGGGATCGCCATGTGAAGATGACAAGAACGTAGATGGAGAGAACGATTACAACGATCAGTACCAGCTCTATGACCGGAGGGCCGACCTGCGAGCGCGACGGGATCACGGTCGCGCAGCCGGGCATGACCATGCCGGGCATGCATTCAGGCGTCATAGATAAAATCTCCGCATTGGGCGGCCACTTCCTCGATGGCGTCGCTGAGACGGGGCGGTAGGATTCGAGCGCGGCGCTTCGCTGTCGGCCGACCGGCGACATAATAGGTGCTGGCAGCCTAAGTTCGGCCCTGGGGGGCCGTGCGAGGCCGTGAGTATTATGGCGATGGTCAGGGGCGGCCAGATTCTGTGCACCGGGGGCCGAAATGCCTGGAATGGGGAGCTACGGCACCGAAACGATCGGTGGTTTCTACCCTTATCTCTTCATCGACCTAGTCATCATCGTGGCGCTGGTATGGCTTTGCTGGGGGGGACAGATAGGCCTTCGCTTCCTGGATGAACGCCGAGTCGCGGCGCCGCCCGTGGACACGACGCTGGCGCGAGACCGGTTGGCAGACATCCCAGCCCGGGTATTTCTGCGCCGGACTCTGGGCATCATCTGGATAGTCGACGGGCTCCTTCAGGCCCAACCGGCGATGCCGGGCGGCTTTGCCAAGAACGTGGTTGCGCCGATGGCGGCCGGTCAGCCTCACATCCTGGCCAACCTCCTCAACTGGGAGGTCTACTTCTGGCAAGCTCATCCGCTCGATCTGGCCGTCGCCACTGTGTTCATCCAAGTTGGGATCGGAGTGGCCATTCTGGCTGGCGGCGACTCCCGCCTGGGCAAGGCTGGACTCTGGATGTCGATCGCGTGGGGGCTCTTTGTCTGGGTAGGGGGGGAGGGCCTCGGCGGTTTGCTGCTTCGCGGCACCACCGAACTGATGGGAGCCCCTGGGGCAGTCCTCGTCTACGTTGCCGGCGCCGGGATCCTGCTTGCCCCTCTGGGCATCTGGGCGAACGGTCGGGTGGCCCGGTGGATTCGGGTTGGTGTTGGCACCGTCCTGCTTCTGGGCGCACTGCTGCAAGCGATTCCCGGCGAAGGATTCTGGACTGGAAGTGGTCTGGGCGCCATGTTCTTCGCCATGGGTCAGGTTCCCCAGCCCGGTTTTTTCTCCGCTCCAGTACTGGGCATGGCCCACCTGGCCCAGTCTCATCCAGTGCTACTCAACTCCGTCTTCATTGCGATTCAGACCGTCCTGGGGGCCGGTTTGCTCTCCGGCAGAGTGCCCAAACGGTGGACCGTCGCGACCATGGCCTGGTTGGCGGTCACTTGGTGGATTGGCCAAGATTTCGGCGCCCTGGGAAGCCGGACCGCGACCGATCCCAACCTCTCACCCCTCCTGGCCGTGATGTTGATCTGCGCCTGGCTTAGCGGCCAGCGGCGGTCGGTGACCGTCTCAGAGACCTCTAGGCCGGCCCGGATCGGGGCTGCCCGGCGTCTGTTTGCTCTGGGTGGGCTGCTCTCCATCGGGGTCGCGTCGGTACCGGTCCTCCTTGGCTTACCGGTAGCGGCCGCTCAATCGGCCACTATCGAGGCGCTCAACACAGGCGGCGCATTGGCCCCGGTTAGCAACCAAAGCCTGCCCGATCTCACCCTGGTCAACCAGGCGGGGCACCCGGTCGATCTCCGGGAGTGGTCAGACAAGGCGGTGGTCCTGACCTTCCTAGATCCCGTCTGCTTCTATGAGTGCCCGATCATGGCGGAGCAGTTGGCCGCCGCCGATCGCGACCTGGGGCCGCTGGCCAAGCAAGTCGAATTCGTCGCCGTCGTTGCCAATCCGATCTACCGCAGCCAGTCTGAGGTACGCGCCTTCGACGCCACCACGCTGCTCAACCGCTTGCCCAACTGGCAGTACCTCACCGGGTCGCTCCCTCAGCTGGAGCGCGTTTGGAGCGACTTCTCCCTGCCCATCCAGATCCCTCGGCTGCAGATGGTGGACCATCCCACCGTGCTCTACTTCGTCAAACCGGGCGGGCAGGAGGTGAGCCTGGCCCAGGATGCGGCTCTCGGCCAGGCCAGCGTGATCACCTCCTACGCCTCCTTGATCGACGAGCAGCTCCGGGCCATCATCAATCAGTGAGCGCCCCCTCGCCCAGGCCCTGGTGGCGGACCTGGCGCGGGCTGGCCATTCCGGCGCTCCTGGCAGTGGCGGCGATCGCCCTGGGAATCAGCCAACTACCGGTCGCCCCGGTCGCGCCCGATACCAGTCCCATTCCCTACACCACCGAAGGGCGGCTGGTGGAGCAGATCGAGATGACCAGGTTCCCCACTCCCGATGTCGGGTGGGCGGTGGTTCCCACCGGACGTTACTGGCGGGTCGTGCGGAGCACTGACGCGGGCGCCCGCTGGCATGACGTTACCCCACCGGGCAACGCCAGCAACGGCGGGGTGGCGCTGACGGTGGTGAGCCCTTCCTCGGCGGTCGTCGTCTTCCTCGCCTACCAGTACATCCGGGACTCGACCTTTGCCTTCACCACTGACGGGGGAGCCGACTGGACCGCTGGCATTCTCCCCAACGCCGTTTCCACGGGTCCCGACCCGATGTACGTGCTCACCTCCGACCGGCTGTTCGCGGTGCTCGGCAACAACACCTTGGTCAGCAGCGTTGATGGCGGCCAGACCTGGTCGACCGTCAACCTACCGACGCTGCCGGGGGGAAGCTGTACCCCGACCTCGGTCTGGTTCACCTCCGCCGTCAGCGGGTGGTTGACGGGACGCTGCCGTGGGGTGGCGGCGCTCTGGCACAGCAGCGACGCCGGCGTCTCGTGGCAACCACTCGTCCTCCCCAGCGGCTACGGCGCCTCGGTCTCGGTGACGGTGGCTCCGCCTCAGCTAACCCCCCGCGGGGGCGCGTTGGTAGTGGTGGTGGCTGCCGGTGGGAGCACCCAGTCGCTCCGCGTTTTCGACGATTCCTCAGGATCTTGGATTGCCGCTCCGGCAGTTGCCCTGCCGGCCGGCCGGCTGACGGCCTCATTTGCCAGCCCAGCCGACGGCTGGGTACTGGACGCGCCGCGCGGAGCGAGCGCGCTAGCCCTGGTCTACTACACAGTCAACGAGGGTATCGACTGGTCGCTGCGAACGACGCCCATTCCCGCCGGCCAGGCGACAGCGCTCGACCTCATCTCGCCACAGCACGCGGTTGTTCTCGCCGAGGCCGGTCGCGAGGCGGATCTTTGGACCTCGACCGACGCTGGGCTGAGTTGGAGCAAGGCCAAGGTGAACATCTTCAATGGCTCCACGCCGACGGTGAATGGCATCAACGGTTGAGTCCACAGGGAAAGGGCACTCCCAGCACCTGGAACTGAGCTCGGATTTCGGTCTTGGTCGAAGTCTCGGTGTGGCACAAAAGAGAACCCCCTGGTCCCGGGACCAGGGGGTGGGGGAGGTGTTGGCAGCGGCGTCAGGAGGGCGGGCCCGTCCCCAGGGTCACGCTGGCGGTGTGACTGTTGTCGCTGGAGTCGACCCAGGTAAGGGAGATGCTCTGTCCGGGATGGTCAGCCGCGATCACGCTTCCAAGGGAACTCTGCGACGTGATCGTGGTGCCGTTGGCGGAGGTGATCACATCGCCGGATACGAGCCCTGCACTTTGTGCCGGGGTTTGGGGGAAGACGTTGGTGATGAGCGCGCCCGAGTCGACCGGCGGCGAGTAGCCCCCGAAGCCGCCGAAGCCGCCGCCCCCGGCTCCGCCAGCGCTGCTGGCGTTTTCAACATCCACCCCGAGGAAGGCGGGGAGACCGATGCGTACAGAGCTGCTGCTCTGCCCCTGCTGCATCTGGCTGGCGATGGCGAGCGCGGTATTGATGGGAATGGCGAAGCCGACGGTGGAGCCTTGGTCACGGGAGCCGGTGTTGGATGACGCGGCGGCCGTGTTCATGCCGATCACCTGTCCAGCTGAGTTGGCCAGCGGCCCGCCGGAGTTGCCCGGCTCCAGGGTGGCATCGGTCTGCAAGAGTCCGCTCAGGTTCTCGCCGTTGGTGCCGGCCTCGTCGCTGGCGGTGATGGAACGATTGAGAGCGGTTATCGAGCCGCTGGTGACTGTGGGTTTGCCCGGCAGATCGAGGGCGTTACCGATGGCAACCACCGGCAGTCCGACCACAACGGTGGAGGAGTTACCCACGGTGACGGTCTTCAGGCCCGATGCATTCTGCAACTGGAGGAGGGCCACGTCGGCGGTGGGGTCGTAGCCAATTACCTTGGCTGTGTACTTGGTGCCTTCACCATCTACTTGGGCCGTGATGCTGGTAGCGCCGTCAATGACGTGGTTGTTGGTGAGCACCTCGCCGTTGGACGTGAGCACGATTCCAGTTCCGTCCGAGGTGGCGTTCTGGTAGCCGTCCACGGCGGTGATATCGACCACTCCGGGCTCGACCTTGGCGGTTACCGACGACACGTTGAGAGTTCCGGTTTTGGCGGTCACTCCCGAGGATGCCGGTGTGGGAATCTGCTGCGTCGCTTGCTGATTGCTGGTCGGTGCACCGATCTGGTGACCGGCAAAGCCGACCGCCACCAGGATGGCCAGCGCCGCCCCGGTCGCGGCCAGACGCCTGCCCCAGCGCGGACCGCCCGGGTTGGGGCCCGCCCCGGACTCAACTACCTGCCCCGGACCGTGCTCGCCTTGAGGTGTGGAGAAGGGCCCCACGAAGGCGGCGGGCTGGGTATCGGGATTGCTTGCAGAAGATGGATCGGGAGCTCCCTGGGGAGATTGCGATCCGGGATTCTCGGTCTCGGGACGGGGATTGCTGTCCACGGCTTTGGCACCTGTATTGGGGCGTCCCAAGATGGGTCGCCGCTCGCTGGCTTAGATCCTGACTCTGCGCCTTGGCGCTTGGATTCGTGTTAGAGAAACCTGAGAAGTCGGCGAGAATCCTGGAAGAGGTCCGACCCTGACACTAAGTTGGGCGTGTGCCGGGTTGCCGACCCGCCTTCGCCAACAGGAGGGGCAGACATGCCCGAAGTCACCGTGTACGGCGCCCCTTGGTGCCCGGACTGCAAGCGCAGCAAGCAGTTCCTGAGCCAGCATCGGGTTGCCTTTGACTGGGTCGATGTCGACCAGGACCAGCAAGGTCTTCAGTTGGTCGAGAAATTGCAGCAGGGCGGTAGGACCATCCCCACCATCGTCTTCGGGAACGGCGACTTTCTCCTCGAACCGACTGATGAGGAACTGGCCTCCAAGCTCGGGCTTTCCTTGAAGGCCGATCGCGGCTTCTACGACGTGGCTATCGTCGGTGGCGGCCCGGCGGGCTTGGCGGCAGCGATCTACGCGGCCCGCGAGGGTATGGATGCGATCGTCCTCGACCGGAGCGCACTGGGAGGCCAATCGGGAGTCACCGAGCGGATCGACAATTACCCCGGCTTCCCCGAGGGCATCGAGGGCGCCAAGCTGGCGGAGCGCTTCATCGCCCAGGCTCGCCGCTATCTGGTGGAACTGCTGCCCGCAGTCTCGGTCGCGGGCATCGCTGCCGAGACTGATGATTTGGTGCTGCGCTTGGGGACCGGTCAGGAGGTGGCCGCCCACGCGATCATCCTTGCCACCGGCTCCTCCTATCGGCGGCTAGGGGTTCCCGGAGAGGATGGGCTGATCGGGGCCGGAGTTCACTTCTGCGCCACCTGCGACGGTCCCTTCTACAAGGGCGCCAAGGAATTGATGGTGATCGGCGGCGGCAACTCGGCCTTGGAGGAAGGGTTGTTTCTGACCCAGTTCGCCAAGCGAATCAGAGTTCTCCAGCGGGGCCCCGAGTTGACGGCTTCACGGCTCCTGCAGGACAAGGTCCTGAATCACCCTCAGTTCGTCATCCACACCGACACCGAGGTGCTGGAACTGCAGGGTCAGAGTCGGCTGGAGGGCGTGGTTGCCAAGAACACCAGGAACGGTGAGGAGTTCCACTGGAATCCGGCAGCGGCCTTTGTTTTCATCGGCCTCGATCCCAACACCGAATTCGTCAAGGACACGGTGGCCCTGGACGATCGCGGCTTCATCCAGGCCGACGCCACATTCCAGACGTCGCTGCCGGGCGTATTCGCCGCCGGTGACGTCCGGGAGGGCTCGACCAAGCAGCTGGGCTCAGCGGTGGGAGACGGGATCGCGGCGCTCCGAGCCGTGCGCCGCTACCTCCAAGAACACCACCACATGGCGGAAATCCGGTAAACCGCGCCCCACCTTCCCCGGGCAGCCCTGAACTTGACCGTGAGCCAGGTTGGAACGGGAGCTGGGGGAGGTGCCTAGGCCTTGCGCTGGTGGTCGCGGTGGAAACGGAAGAGAAAGAGGACCACCAAAACGATCACGACCAGCACGGCCAAGTGCAGGATGACAGACACCACCATGGGGAGCAGGAACAAGATCACGAACAGTGCGATGAGCACCACCAGGACGGCTGTCAACGGGTGTCGGAGCAAGTGCATGACGGGGCCCACCTTACGCGCCCCAGCTGTGAATTGTCATCCGAAGCTCGGCGGCCGGTCTGGCCCGGTACCTATCCGACGGCCTGCTCGGGCAATCCGATGACCTGTCCGCCCGGGAGCTGGGATCGGGCAGTCGCCGCACTTCCCCGGAGGCGGCGAATCACGATTAGGCCCAGCACCGCCGCCACCAGACAGCTGACGCCGCCGGTTGCCAGTCCGGCACGGGGACCGGCCTGGCTCGTGATCCAGCCGATCAAGGGCCCTCCGATCGGGGTGGTGCCTTGGAAGGCGATGGCCCAGAGCGCCATGACCCGGCCGCGCATGCGCGGAGCCGCGGTCAACTGCAAGGTGGAGTTGCCCCGGGAAATGAAGGAGATGCTGGCCCAGCCGACCATGGCCAGAGCGACGTACTCCAGGGCGAGGCTGGGAGCCGCAGCTGCCATCAGCATCACCACGGCAAAGACTCCGGCCGCGATCGATAGCGGTCGGAGTCCGGTATGACCTCGGGCAGCTGTGACCAGCCCACCGCCGATGGCTCCGATTCCCATCGCCGCGGTCATGAAACCGTAGGCGCGGGCGCCCCCGTGGAAGGAGTGACTGGCGAAGACGGGCAGAACCACCTGGAACTCGTAGGCCAAGGTCCCCACCAGGGCCATCATCAGCAAGGGGATGATCAATTCAGGGATGCCCCACACGTAGCGGAGACCTTCGAGCAGCTGGCCGCGAGCCCGGCTGGTGGGCCGGCTGGGACGGAGCTGGGAAAGATCCATGGTGACCAGGGATGCCACCACTGCCACGAAACTGGCGGAATTGATGATGAAGCAATAGCCGGTGCCCACCGAGGCGATCAGCAAACCGGCAACGGCTGGTCCGATAGCCCGGGCGACATTGGCCATGACCGAGTTCAGGCTGACGGCATTGCGGAGATCCGTGGCGCCGACCAGCTCCATCATGAATGCCTGGCGGGTGGGGTTTTCGAAGGTGTTGTTGAGCCCCAGCAGTGCCGCCAGCATGAAGATCTCCCAGATCTGGACTGTTCGCGTCAGGGTGAGGATGCCCAAGACCAGGGCCTGAATCCCCATCAGTGACTGCAGCAACACCATCAGTCGGCGCTTGTCGACACGGTCGGCGATCACCCCGCCGTAGGCCCCAAGGACGAGCACTGGCAGGGTTTGGGTGCCCACCACCAGCCCCAGGAACACCGCGGAATGGGTGAGCGTGAGCACCAGCCACGCCTGGGCGGTGGTCTGCATCCAGGTCCCGATCATTGAGACCGACTGGCCCGAGGCATAGCGGCGGTAGTTGGGGATGGCCAGAGAGGCGAAGGTGACACGGGTGGTACGAACAAGGCCCCCCAGGAATTCGTGCACCCGGGTCATCGATCCGGAATGAGTAGCGCGTCGGCCAGGGCCTCCAGGGCGGGGATCGCCTCCACCAGGAGCTGGCGCTGGGCCTGAGGCAGGGCATCCAGCCGCTGTCCCAGAACATCGTTGCGCTCAGCTCGGATCCGCCGCTGGAGCTGGCGACCGCGCCCGGTCGGGAAGACGACTGCGGCTCGACCATCGAGGGGATCGGCACGCCGGGTGAGCAAGCCCTGGGACGACAGCTTGGCAACGATCCGGGAGAGCATCGTGGGATTGATCCCTTCGGCCTTTGCCAGTTCCGCCAAGCCCACCTGCCCGTGCCGAACCACGGTGGCCAGGACGGAGAGTTGGGTAGGCGTCAAGCCTGCGCCCGCCTGGGTTGGCCGCAGGCGGCGCGAGAGCCTGGCGATCAGAATGCGGAGGCTGACGGCCGGCCGCACCGGGGCTGTGTCTGTTGTGCTGGGCACGATTTCCAAATGCTTGCTTGCTGGCAAGTAGTTTAGCGCACGCGCACCGTCAAACACGCGGCGGGGGATTCCAGGGTTGCTCGGAGGACTCTCAGGTGGGACCGACCACTTACGTCGGGAGGATCAAAACATCGCGTTTTGTGCCATTCTGGTGCCTGGAACGTTGTCCTCCTTACCAAGCATGACATCCCAGTCCAGCCCGACGAAGGAAGCGGCGGCGCGACTCCGTGCTGCCGCCCGCCGCAGCGGGGGGGAGAGAAAGCGCGCGCCTGTCGATATCCCCCTGCAACAGGCGGTAGTGCTGGCGCAGTTTCCCCGCGGTGGAGTTCTCGACACGGACTTGGCCCGTCGGCTGGGGATGACTGACGCCGAGGCGACCAAGGTGACCGGGATTCTGCTGCGGAGAAAGCTTCTACGACGAGTCCCCGTGGGGCGGCCACGCGCCAACTCGCGGGTTCTGCTCACCCACCGCGGTCAGCAGGCCAGTGCCTGGCTGGAGCAGTTGCAGACTTCGCTGCCCGCCAATCTCTTCGACGGTCAGACGATGACTCCATCCTCAGCCCAACTGAGCCCCACCGCCGACCCAGCCCCGCTGGCGCTGGCTGCCGTGGAAACGTCTCCAGGGCCGTTCAGCGCGATACCCCGCCTCCGGCGGAGGTGGCGCGCAGTCAATGCCTCGGAAGGCTCCGGGGAGCGCACCGAAGAAGGCATTTTCGAGCGCGGGATGCTCTATGTCTGGCTGGGCACCGGATCCTTCGGGGGAGCCGTGCTGGTGGGCATCCTGTTGCAGACCGAGCGCGCCGCCCTAGTTGCCCTTGGCATCGGCTGCCTTCTCGCGGTGATCTTCTTCGGCCGGGCTGGGATCATCGCCTTTCGCAACGCGCGGGCACGGGCCGATCATCACCCCCGGCGCAGGCGCGTGCAGCGGAATCGCTCCCGACCCCGCCGCGTGGCTCATCGAGGTCATTCGGCGAGCTAGCCCTGCGTCCGGCCACCGCGTCCCCGGAAAGTCGATAGGCCAGGTGGAATTTGCGATGATTGCCGGAGCATGGTCAGGTTCAGTCAGGTATTCACTTTCCCCAACCCGGTGGATGAGCACGCTGCCCGAAGCGTGGCCGGGGGCGCCGCGATCATCGGGCTGGTGGCGATCGCTGCCCAGTTGCCCTGGCTCAGCGCCGTCCTGGCGGCAGGCTTCCTCCTCCGCGTGGCCAGCGGACCCACGTTAAGCCCGCTTGGTCAGTTGGCCACCCGGGTGGTGGCGCCTCGGCTTCGTCCCGCCAAGCTAGTCGCCGGCCCACCGAAGCGTTTCGCGCAGGCGATGGGGGCAACCGTCACAGTCACGGCCACGATCACGTTCTTCGGCCTGGGCCTGACCACCGTCACCTACGCGCTCCTGGGGGCATTGGTGGTGGCGGCGACTCTGGAGTCGGTTTTCGCGCTCTGCCTGGGCTGCAAAATCTTCGGGGCCTTGATGCGCTTGGGCATCATCCCGGCCGACATCTGCGCGGCCTGTGCCGACATCCGCGGTCCTGCCGCCCAAGCGCTACGGGCGACTTCTTCGGCCGCCCGGGAGTCCTAAAGCCAGCGGTTGAACGGACCGGCTGACTGCACCCGAACAGGTGAGTATCCAGCTGACGCCCGAGGAGTGGGCGAGAGGCAAGCATCTGAGGTCCGTCGAGAGTATGAAACGTGGCCCGGAATAATTCGGGGCGTAGGCGAGTGAGGGTCGCCGGTGGCGCGGTGCCAGCCAACTTGCTCCTCCTCGGCGCTCAAGACGTAGCGAGGGTAGTCCAGGACCTGGACCTGATGGAGCCCCTGGCCAATGCCTTGGTGAGCTACAGCTCCGGGGAAGCGAACTCCCCGCCGCGAACAGCTGCCGAGGCGCCGCAGGGGTTTTTAGGAGCCATGCCGAGCCACCTGCCGGGGCGTGCACTGGCGGCCAAACTGATCAGCGTCTTCCCCAATAACGCGCGGAGGGGACTGGCCTCGAATCAGGGCCTGCTGGCCCTCCTCAACGAGCAGGACGGAACCCCGCTTTGTGTGATGGATGCCCGCCATATCACCGCGGTTCGGACCGCCGTCGTGTCCGCCCTCTCAGTGCGGGAGCTGGCCCGGACGGGTGCGCGGGTGCTGGCGATCCTCGGTACGGGCGAGCAGGCGGCAGCGTACCTGAGCGTGGTACCCAAGGTGCGGGACTTCGCCGAGCTGAGGATTGCAGGACGGAACCGGGACCATCTCGTGAGGCTGATCGGGCCCGCTTCCGAGTGGCAGGTCTGCCCATCATTCGAAGTCGCCGTTCGCGGGGCGGACGTGGTCCTCTGCTGCACCGACTCGGCCCCACCGCTGCTCCGTCTCTCCTGGCTCAGTCGGGGCGCCCACGTGGTATCCGTCGGCTCCGGCTCCGAGATCGACGAGTCCACCCTCAGGGAGTCGTGGCTGTTCGTGGAATGGCGTGGTGCGGTGACCAATCCCCCTCCGGCGGGAGCGGCTGAGCTGCAGGGCCTGAATCCGGACATTGCGACCGAACTCGGGGAGGTCCTGGCCGGCAGCCAGCCGGGCAGGCTCTCGAGCCAGGAGGTGACGGTCTTCGAATCGACTGGGCTAGGAGTCGAGGACGCCGCCGTTGGATGGGCCGTATACGAGGCCGCTCTCAGGGTGGGGCTGGGCGTCCCGGTGCGCTGGTAAGGGCTTGGCCGGATTCCTCTCTCGAATCTGAGCCGGTTGCATCGAGCTTGCGGGCTCGCTGCAACCGTTCGTTGTCCTCTAGCAGGTCGCCGAAGATTCGCCGCAGGATGGGGTCGAGGTCTGAGCGTTCGAGATTCGTTCGGCAGATGCCGACCAGCTCAGCGCTGGGGGCCAGGGAGAAGGGCAGCCAGTCACCGAGATGGACCGCGAACTCGCTGCCTCGTTCCGCTAGGCTGTTGTCGAAGAGTTTGGGCAGCCTGCTCAGGTAGGGGAGCACCAGCTCCTCGTGCCAGACTCCTCCTAGGGAGCTGCCCACCATGTGGACCTCCTCAATCGTGATCTCCGGATTCGCGAGGCGGGCCCAGGCCTGTTTCTTGGCGGCCGCTGTCGGTCGGGCCGCTCGAGCGGCCTCGGCTCGGACCAGTCCGGTCGAACTGGGGTCGGCCTCCAAGGCAGCCGCAATTTCGGCCGCCCCGACGGCGCCACGAGCCGCCAGAGAGGAAACCAAGACCCAACGCAGTTCTGGGTCCAACTCCACCCCGGCGGGAAGGTCTCGTTTCTCCAGCATGGCTCGACAGCTGGCAATCTGCCCCTTGGAGGTTGCCAGGCGAATGAAGTTGCGCAACCACGCCCTCTTCTGGTCGCTCCCCGCTGGGGCGCGCCTGAGGACCTTCCAGGCCACTTCGGCCATCCGGGTCTCAAGATCGACCCCTCTCTCTGGGGCGGCATAGCGCCGCGTTGCTTCCCGGAAGTTGCTCAGGACGACGCCGACCAGGGTGGTGTCGGATTCACTGGCCAGGTGATGGACGACCATCTCGGCGTAACGATGGGCCGGCATTTCCAGGTCGCGGACCATGTCCCAGCTGCTGTCCCAGATCAAAGCTCGCGCCAGGGGATCAGCGACGGTTCCCAGGTGGCGTTCCGCAGTGACCAAGGAAGTCGGATCTAGGCGGATCTTGGCGTAGGTCAGGCCCCCGTCGTTGGGGAGCAGGAGAGGCGACCGCCGGGTGCCTACCAAGTCAGGCACATCCGTCCTTGGGCCGACCACGTCGAGCTCAACAGTGCCGACCCGTTCGAGCTGGTCGCCAACCCAGTCGAAGCTCCCCAGTCGGAGCCGATGCGGCCGCAGGACCGGCTGGCTGGCGGTGCCACTCTGGAGGACGGTCACCCGGGAGATCGGAGCGCCGGCGTCCGGAGCCGTACCCTCGATCTCGCAGCGGAGGAGGTTCATCCCGACTGTCCCCAGCCAGGTCCGGGCCCAGTCGTGGACGTTCCGCCCGGAAGCCGCCTCCAGCGCCTCGATCAGGTCATCGAAGTCGGCATTGGCCTCGCGGTGGTTGGTGAGGTGGTTGTGTACGGCAGCGAAGAAGTTGGCCTCACCGACGTGGGCGACCAGCTGGCGCAGACTGGCGGCTCCCTTCTCGTATGTGATTCGGTCGAAGTTGCCCCGGACGGCCTCCACATCGGCCACCGGAGTCACCACCGGGTGCGATGTCTGACGCTGGTCCTGGTGGCTGGCCAGCTGCTGATTCACGGTGGCAAAGCTGACCCAGGCGTCGGCGAACTCAGTTGCCCCGGCGACCGCGAACACGGCCATCAGGGTGGCGAAGCTCTCGTTGAGCCAGAGATCGTCCCACCACCTCATCGTGACCAGGTCGCCGAACCACATGTGAGCCATCTCGTGGAGGATCGTGTCCGCCCGGATCGACCGCTGGCGCACGGTGGGCTGGCCCCGCCAGAGGGAGAGATCGCTGATGGTCACGCAGCCCGGGGACTCCATCGCCCCGTTGACCTTCTCCGGGCAGAAGACCTGGTCGTACTTGGAGAACGGATAGGGCATCTGGAAGGTCTGCTCGAAGAAGTCGAGTCCTTGAGCCGTGATTTGAAAGAGTTCTTCGGCGTCGAGGAACGGGGCCAGCGACTTGGCGCAGTACAGGCCGAGGGGGATGGAACGGTGCTGGTGCTGGAGCTGGTGAAACGGGCCGGCGGCGATCCCCAGGACGTAAGGGGAGAGAAGCAGCGTAGGGGGGAAGGCCCACCAACGACAGCCGTCGTTGGTACTGACCTCCTCGGGGTGACCGGGATCAGGCCCGACCACCACCCAGTCCTGGGGCACTCGCACCCGAAATCGGAAGGAGCCCTTGAGGTCAGGCTGGTCGAAGCAGGGGAAGCTGCGATGGGCCTCGTAGGGCTCGAAGTCGCTGTAGATGTAGACGCTCTCGTCGGCCGGGTCGACGCTCCGATGGAGGCCCAGTCCCGTCAGGTCGTAGGCGCCCCGACCCCGCACCAAGAGCGAGTTCCGGTCAACCAGGGGGGGCAAGGAGATACGTTGCCCGTTGTAGGCGGAGGCGGGGAGGGGAACGCCGTTACAGGCCATCTCGGTGACCTCTGCAACTTCCAGCTCGACGAAGGTCAGCGCGCCTACTTCCTTTCCCGAGAACTCGATCCTGGTCTCGAAGCCGTAGCTGGCCTCAGGTCCGGTCAAGTCCCATTCGATGAAGTAGGAAAGGCCGTCGATGAGGCGGGCCCGCTCCCTGGCCTCAGCTTGGGTCAGGTTGGAGGACGGGGCGGGCATCCGGCGCAGTTTAGCGGGGGAACCGGCAGGGCTCATTTGCCGCCCAGTTCGTAGGTCACATCGGCCACGGCAAAGTCGGAGCGGCCGAGCAGGGCCGCCTTGATATGGAAAGCCCGGTGGTTATGCAAGATCTGATTCCACCAGTGCCGCGTGACCAGCTCCGGCAGAACCACGGTACAGAGCGCGTCTTGATTGCCTTCTCGGTATGCCGCTAGGAACTGAAGGACGGGACGGACGACGGTCCGGAAGGGTGAAACCACGATCTGCAGCTGAGGCTCGGGCCGACCCTGATCCCAGCCTGACTGCTCGGCCAGCCAGCCGTCCCATCTCGTCTCCAACTCCCGAGCCTCCTGGTCGGGGAGCATGCCCAGCTCATCCTGCTTGATCTCTCCGGGAACCCGCTCCTCCCGGGGAGCGACATCGCCCGGCTGGCCGGTTGCGATGTGCAGGGCGATGACCTCATCGGCGATCGCCTGACCGTAGTGGAGGGCGCGGAGGGTCAGGGCGTCGAGCCCGGAGACGGGCACGATGGCGACGCGCCGTCGATGCTGGGTGATGGCTTGCCCTTCGGCCGGCCCGCGCCAAGCGGCCGGATAGCTCACTGCCACCACTCCCACACGGCGGAGCAGGGCCAGCTTGAGGCGGAGTGAGCGCGGGTGTCTCAGTAACCCAAGCACCCCCGAACTGGTAACCACGTCAGGGACCATGACCGTGACAAGTCCCGGGTAGGACTCCTGCGAGAGCCGGTCGATGAGCCGAAGCAGGGGCCTCAGCCCCTGGCCAGCCGCCGCCGTCTCCACCTCAACCCGGACGGGCCGGTGGGTGGTCTTGACCACCTCGGCGATCTCATCTCGGAGAGAGCGCTTGCCGCCTAGGTTGAGTGCGATGACGTCGCGTCCCAGGGTCGACGCGTACTCCAGGGCGCGGTGGGTCGGGGGATCGAGCGACCAGACCGGCACCACCGTCTTGTAGGCATCGACCGGCCGGGTACCGCGGGGGACCTCGCGGATGCGCCGCCGGACTTGCACGTAGTGGCGGCCCACGAACCAGAAGAGGAGCACCAGGAGGGGCACGATGATGAGCACGACCCAAGCCCCCAGACGGAACTTGACCACCATCACGATGACGTCCACCACCAAGGTGGCGAAGGCGCCCACGCCGTTGACGACGACGTTGCGCCGCCAGTGTCCCTGGCGGTGATGCAGTTGGTAGCGCACCAGAGCCGCCTGGGCCAGAGTGAAGGCAGTGAACACCCCGATGGCGTAGAGGTTGATCAGGTGGTCGGTGTTGGCATCGAAGGTGACCACCACCAGCACCGCCACCACGGTCAGAAAGAGGATGGCGGCGGAGTAGACGAGGCGATCCCCGAAGGCCCCAAAGCGGTGCGGGAGGCGATCGTCCCGAGCCAGGAAGGCGCAGAGCCGGGGGAAGCCGTTGAAGCTGGCGTTGGCAGCCAGGATGAGCACCAGCGTGGTCGAGAACTGGATCACGTAGAAGAAGAAGTGTCCCGGCCCGCGGAAGGTGTCGGCGGCGATCTGGGCTAGGACGGTAGGACTGCCGGACGGTTTGGGCTCGACCCCGAAGAGGACATCGAGGAGGGTGACCCCGATGAATAGGAGGACCAGGAGGGCGCCCAGGATGACCAGGGTTTTGGCGGCATTGTCACCGGGCGGGTCGCGGAAGCTGCGAACGCTGTCGGAGACAGCTTCTATCCCGGTCATTGATGAACAGCCGGAGGCGAAGGCGGTGAGCACCAGGAAGGGGGTAAGCGCCTCGGTGGGATTGATGATCGGGGGGTAGACGCCGATCGCGTGGTGAACCCCGCCGGAGAGTCCGGTGAACAAGCCCACCCCGATCAGGACCAGCATGGCGCCGACGAAAATGTAGGTAGGCAGGGAAAAGAAGGCACCCGCCTCGCGTACCCCGCGCAAATTGCCGGCGCAGAGTACGACGACCAGGATCACGGCAATGGGAAGTCGGAGTGAGACCAGTGCGGGAAAGGCGGAGGCCAGGGCATCGGAGCCTGAGGAGACGCTGACCGAAACGGTGAGTACGTAGTCGATGAGGAGCGCCGCGGCGGCGATCATGGCGGGCCACTGGCCCAGGTAGTCCCGGGCAACCGCGTAGGACCCGCCATCGGCTTGCCGGGTTATCACAACCTGGCGGTAAGAGATGACCACCAGGATCATCAGCACGGCGATTGCAATAGCGATGGGAAGCTCGAAGACCAGAGCTCCGACCCCGGCGGCGACGAGGACGGTGAGGCCTGCCTCGGGGCCATAGGCGACCGAGGACAAGGCATCGGAAGCCAAGGTGGGCAGTGCTTTGAAGATCGGTAGGCGCTCGGTCTCCATGGCCGAGGTCGGCAGCATCGGACCCAGCACGGCGCGCTTCAGCAGGTACTGGAACTTCGCTAGGCCCCCTGCCGGTACGTCTGCCTGGGAGGTGGCCACCAGCATTCCCGCCCGGCTGCGGCGAAAGTCGTCCAGACGCTCGACCGTGACGTACCGATTGCCGGGCAGCTTGCCCTGGCGATGGATCCTTTGCTCGAGGTCACGCGCCGGGGGGCGCTGCCCTTGGGGTTTGATCGCCTCGGAGTCCCCTGAAGGTGCTTTCGGTTCCTGGTCGCTCACTCCGGCCTTTGTATCCACCCCTGAGCTGCCCCCCGAGCTCTGGCCGACCAAGAACACCAGCGCACCCGAATTTCGCGCCTCAAGGCGCGGTAACGGCGGGCAGCGGAGGGCGGCAGAAGCGGTTCCTGGCTAAGTTCACAATCTCGACCGGGAGCATAACCGGCCATCGGGGCGAGGGGACCGGCGGCGGGTTCCAGGGACTGTAAGGCTGTGCCCGCTCTGCAAGGGCGAGAGTCCCCTCTTCTCGGCTAGGGGAGCGAGGGGTCGGTCGGGGGGAGGAGCCATTGGGCCAAATAGGGCAGCTCGCGGTGGCGGCTGTCGTGGTCGAGCCCGTAGCCAACCACGAATCCCGGCCCCTCCAGCTTGAAACCCAGGTAGCGCGGGTGCACTGGCATCACCCGTGCCGCAGGGCGGTCGAGTAGGGCGCATATCTCCAAGGTGCGGCCGGGTGCAGCCAGGGTCTGCACCATCGCCTGGATGGTTCGGCCGGCGTCGACGATGTCATCGACGATGATCACCGGTCCGGTGTCAGGCAGGTTGACTCGGCCCAAGGCACTCACCACTGGCTCGGAGACGGCGCGCTCGCCTCTGTAGCTGGTCGACTGGAAAAACTCCATTCCCAACACGTCGACCTCGTACTCCCAGAGTTGCCGGATCAGGTCGACTGCAAAGACGAAGCCGCCCCGCATTACCACCACCAGCGCTATCGGCACTCCCTGGTGGGCGTTGGCGATCTCCTCGGCGATCGCCCGGACCCGTTCTTGAATCTCATCCGGCGTGGCGATCTGGCGCATGTTCAGGGCCGCCGGATCACGGCGGTCGGTCCAGAAGGCGGGCTGGAATACGGGGCCCGTGGCAGGGACCTCGAGGGTGGGGGCAGCCATCTGCCCGGGAACCGCAGCGGTCTTCGGTTCTACGCTCAAGCGGACTCCGTACCCAGCACCGTCGCCGCCATGCCAGCGGGCGGCGCGACCACTGATCTGCTCAGTATCCCCGATTGGTGCCTCTCCGCCCCCACCAGGCCCGATTGTTCCCGATCGCCCCGGCACTCGGGCGCCTAGCTCCTACCTGAAGCACATGCGGTTTCAGCCTTTGGGCGACCTGCGCCGGGCCTATTTGGAGGGCATCTTGGCCAGCAGTGAGCGCAGGTCGTCGGCGTGCTCCTCCTCGTCGGCGAGCAGGCCCTCGATCACCCGCCGAGTGGTGGGGTCGCCCTCGCCCAGCCAGCGGACGATCTCCTGGTAGCTGGAGATGGCAATTCGTTCTGCCACCAGATCTTCTTTGATCATGTCCACCAGAGAGGCGCCCTGTTTGTACTGGGTGTGGGCTCGTTTCCCCAGCACCTCCGGGTTGAAGTCAGGTTCCCCGCCCAGCTGAACGATGCGGGTGGCCGCCTGATCGGCGTGATTGCGCTCCTCATTGGAGTACTCCAGGAACGTCGCCTTGACCGAGTCCCCGTCGATCCCCTCCGCCATGTAGTAGTGGCGCAGGTATCGGAGCACGCAGACCAGTTCAGTGGCCAATACTTCGTTGAGCACCTTGATCACCCGCTCCTTGTCGGCTCCGTAGGACGGTGTGATCGGCCCCTCGTCGATGTGTTCGCGGGCCTGCTTGCGGATGGTCTCGATCCGCATGACGAAGTCGCCCTTCATATTCAGACCTCCAATGGGTGCCATAAAATCTGGTGGAAATGGCGTGACGGGCGTCAGCCCGGCCCCTCAGATGGAGTCCACTCTAAGCTGAGCCCGGCGACCGTGCGGTCTGGACTTAGAAGTGCCGCTTGAAGCCGAGTCTCGAACTGGCGCCGGGAGTCACCTCGAGGGTAGCTCCGCTGGCCGCGGATGCTCAGACAATGTCAGGAGGCTCGTAGCTCCGCCATCTCCCGGGTGGGGGCACCGAAACCCTTGCGACCTTGGAACGCACTGGCGGGGGCCGGCTTGCCGATGAAGTAGCCCTGAGCCAGGTCACAGCCCATACCACTCAGCATGGTGAGCGTGGCCTCGTCCTCGATTCCCTCCGCGACTACCCGCAGTCCCAAGGCGTGACCGAGATCGATGGTCGCGCGAACCAGAGCCTGATCTGATCCTCCCTCGTTGGAGAGCCCGACGATGAAGCTGCGGTCCAGTTTGAGCTCGCTGACCGCGAGGTTGCCCAGGTAGGCCAGAGAAGTGAAGCCAGCCCCGAAGTCGTCTACCGAGACCCCCAGGCCTTGGGCGCGCAGTTGCGCAATCACGGACTGACAGCCACTGAAGTCCCGGATGATCGTGGTCTCCGTGATCTCCAGGATCAGGCTGGACGCCGGCAAGTGGTGACTGGCGAGCAGGTCGGTGACCTGATCGATAAAGGTGGGGTCGAGGAGATTGGTGATCGAAATGTTGACCGAGACGTTGAGCTCGCGTCCGGAAGCCTGCCAGGCGGCGCACTGACCGAGAGCCTGATCGAGGACAAAGTGGGTCAAAGGCCGCATCAGCCCGGCCTCCTCGGCCAAGGGGAGGAAGTCCAGCGGCGGCACCATGCCCAGCCGAGGGTGGGGCCAGCGAATGAGCGCCTCGACGGTGGATACGGCGCCGGTACGCAGGTCGAGTTGGGGCTGGTAGTGAATCTCGAAGCCACCCGCCTCCACGGCCACTCTGAGTTCGTCGACGAGGCGGAGCCGGTTGCCTTCGTCATCGATCTCGCGGTTGTAGACCTCGAAGGGAGTTCCTCCAACCTTGGCCCGATACATGGCTAGGTCGGCGCAGCGCAGCAGGCCGGCGCTGTCGGAGGCATCGGTGGGAGCGGTGGCGATGCCAATGCTGGCACTGATGCGGACGCTGACCGAATCGAGGTGAAAGGGCTCGGTGAGTTTGGCGATCAGGCGCTCAGCCACAGCGGTGGCATAGATCGGGTCACCGCCGGTGATGACCACTCCCAACTCGTCACCGCCGACCCGCACCAGGGCATCTGAGCTGCGCAGAGCCCCGCTCAGGCGCGGTCCCAGCTGGCGCAGGAGGGCGTCCCCGGCGGAGTGGCCGAAGGAGTCATTGATCTCTTTGAAATGGTCGAGGTCGATGAAGAGAAACGCCAGGGGCCGGTCCGGGGTCCGGGGGTCGGAGCGGTCTGCGAAGTAGGCGTCGAGCAGAGCGAACAGCCGGCGCCGGTTGCCGAGGTCGGTGAGGTGGTCGGTGATCGACTGGCGGTGCCGTTCGTCAGTCAGGTTGCGTAGGGTCACGGCCGAGAGTCCGGCGCGGACGCCGGCGATCACCAAGGTCGCCACGGCCAGGTAAATGGCTACCTCGGTGATCGGGTGCAGGGTGCCCACCAAGAGGATGACGAGGGCCCCGAAGGCCGCTGCGCCGGGCAGCAAGAAGCCCGGGGTTCGCTGCCTCAGGAGGAGGTTGGTGGGGCCGGAGCGCAGCCACATCGACGCGGAGATCAGCAGGATGGCGGTGGGCCACGCGATGTCGTTGGCGACATTGCCGCCCGCGGTCGATGAACCGCTGAGGCCAAGCAGGTTGAAGCTGTCCCCGACGGAGATGGCCACACAGGCAATGGCCAGTACCACCCATTGAGCCTTGGGCCGCCCGGGGAAGGTGGCGGTGCCGCCGATGACCAGCGCCAAGAGGAGCAGGTCGCCGACCGGGTAGGCCAGGTTGACCGCCACCGCGAGCGGGTTTCCCCCCAGGGCGTGCAGGATTGCGGGCTGGAAGACGAAGCAGGCGCAGATGGCGGCGGCGCCGATGCCTGCCACCATGCCGTCGAGCCAGGTCGCCGGCACCAGCTGCTTGACTTCGCGGCGCATGATCAGGACCAGCCCAAGGTAGGCGAGGGGGTAGAAGCTGAGGTAGGAGGCATCAGCCAGCGATGGGCTGGGCACGTTGTTTGCCCCATCTAGGTGGGTCAGGAGGGTGAGTAACGTGTCCCCCGAGCTCCAGCACAAGAGGGCGCCGCCGAGGAGCAATGGGATCAGCCGGTCGCGCCGCTGGCCGAGACCGAGCCAAATGCACAGGAAGCTGCCCACAACCTCGAAGCCGGCAACGGACCAGCCATCGAGTGCGAGGGAGTACTGGTAGTGGCGGACGACGACCGAGATCGCGTAGGCGATGAGCAGAAGGAACATCAGTCCGTAGACAAACCAGATCGGACTGGTCCTTCGACCGCCACTCTGGGCGCCGAAGTCTCGGCGCACTAGCGGCAGGGTATTGAACACGGCTTGAGCTTAGGCTTGATCTCGCGGAGCCCAAGTGACGGGCCCCAGACGACACCGAAACAAGAACTTCACGAGCGCGATCGCTGGGTTACGCCGGCGTGAGGAGGCGGACTCCGAGGGGCTCCACTGAGTAGTTGCCGTGAGACGCGGAACTCAAAGGGCAGCCCCGGACACCTGTGGCAAAAAGGGTGGCGTGATGAGCTCCCTGCCCAGGGGGTGGGGCGTCCGCCCTTGATCAGCTCGGTCTAAGCGGCTACCTCGACGTCCGTCGTCGGGCCGCATGCCGCCGATATCCAGGACCGACGGCGAGAAGAAGGGCATCGATGAGATCTAGCCGGGGTCGTTCCGAGGCAGGCTTCTCGTCCCACAGAGGCGAATAGCGGAGCTGAGCGCGACGGCGATAGCTAGCCTGTTTCTCGGCGGCGGTGCGGGCGGCGGCTATCCCGAAGAGACCCAGCGTCTTGGGCAAGGTCTTGAGGAAACTGGGGTCAAGGAACCCGCCGGCCTCCTGATCGAACATTCCGTGTGCCCCATGATCGCGGACATCGTCGGCGGGGTGGTAGAGGTTGACCGGACGGTTGGGAGAGATCGGCTCCTTTGTCAGTTGCGAGTCCCAGGCCCCGATAGCGGCAAATTGATTGCCCAGGTCGGGGAAGGCACGTCCCATCAGCACCAACATCTTGTTCCAGGAGCCAACCACTTTGACTGGCTGCCCACCCAGAGCGGCTTCGAGGATGAACTTGGCCGGGATCTCGGGTTGATAGATGGGAGGCACCGGCTGAGGATGGTGTGCCATGGTGGTTTCGCACCAATCGAACTGGGGGGTGTTGACCGCAGGCAGGTGCACCATGCTCAGCCGCACCTGGCTACCTTCGTGGAGCAGTTCCGCCCGCACCGACTCGAAGTAGCCTCGGCAGGCGAACTTGGAAGCGCAATAGGCGGACTGGAGCGGAATCCCGACGAAGGCGAGCGCGGAACCGACGTTCACGATGCTGCCTCGATTTCTCGGTCGCATCAGCGACAGGGCGACGCCAGTACCCCACACCTGACCCAAGAATGTCACCTCGACGGCACGCTGGAAGTCCTCTGGCTTGACCTCCCAGCTGGGGGCGAAAACGGTGGTCATGGCGTCGTTGACCCAGACGTCAATCGGCCCCATCTCCTTCTCAACCTGCGCCCCGGCCGCCTTCACCTGGGCGAACTGGGACACGTCGGTGGGAATGATTGTGGCGCGTCCGCCGCGGGCCTCCACATCGCTGGCTGCGCCTGCCAAACCGGCTGTGCCGCGTGCCAGCAGAGCGACGTCGAAACCCCGGGCAGCGAAGGCCACCGCTGTCGCTCGTCCCACTCCCGCCGATGCGCCCGTGATCACCGCGACTCTTCGTTTGGTCAAATTTTCTCCTGAAGGTGACCGCCGCACCAAGGTCGACTCCCACGAGAATCTTCCCTTGGTGCGCTGGACTTACCGCTCGGGGAACTCCGGGGCCCCGGTAAGCGGCTCTGCCATCATGCCCTGCTGGGCATGAACCACGATCGCGAGAGCCACGCCCCCGTCGGACCAGCAACTCAGGAGCGGCCCCGAAGCTCCTGGTCGCGAGAACCTACCAGAGTCCGCAGTGCTCGCTCTGCTGCCGCCCGGACTCGGGGGACGGGATCATTTCGGAGCCTGACTACCGCATCGAAGAGGTCTTCCAGCTGGTGCCGTGCGATGACATTGACCGCCATCTGTCGGACTCGCCAAGAGTCGTCAGTGGTAGCGCCGACTATGGCGGGGACAGCCCTAACCTCCCAGGCGTAGAGGAGTCCGCGGGCGCCCCAAACGCGCGGCCAATAACCCGACTTCCCTCCTTCCTGTCCAGCCAATACCTGCTCGGCAGCTGGCCCGGCCAACGCCCTGAGCAGCGCGTCGTCGAAGCGACTTCCTCGGAGCAGATCGATGCAGCCCGAGACGACAGCGGATGTACCCTGCCGATGGCACTCCGCACTACGCTCTTCTGTGGCGTCGAACCCCATATGCTCGCCATCCAGGCAGTCTAGAGTTCGGCCACAGTGCAGGATGCGAAGGAGGAATCAATGCCTGACACCCATGACAGCGTCGCGAAGGTCGTGCAGACTTATTACGACATCTTGAAGCGAGGCAAGGACTCCTCCGAATTAGGAAGTTTGCGAGCCGTCCTACACCCAGATCTAGCCTTTGAGGGACCGATAGCCGGTCATCGGGTGGGGGCGGAGTCCTTCATCAGGGGAGTCTCTGGATTCGTAGAGACGATGCGGAGCATGGAGTTTTTGCATCAGTTGTCGGCGGGAGATATGGCAGCCACTCTCTATGACGCCGAGTTGCCTGGCGGCACTGTCCGCTTCGCCGAGTTTTTCCAAGTCGACCGTGGCAAGATCAAGTCCCTCAGGCTGCTCTACGACGCCACCGAGTACCGTGCCCGGGGTGGCCGATGAGGTCCTAGCCAGCTAGCCGTTTTATGGGAAGTCGCTGGGATCACGCGCCGCTCCGTGGATTAGGCACCGTCCGAACCAGGAGAATTTGACTCATGGCGCGACGAGCGACTCTCCGGATCCTCGGCCTCGTGGTCTGGGGATGCTTCGGGGCGGGCGGCGGTTTTTTGGCGGTGGAAGCGGTGGGTTGGATTCTGGATCCGCTGGTGGTGCTGTTGCTGTGGAGAATTTGTAGGAGCTCGAAAGCCCGGGATCAGCTTCTGGTCGCATATGCGATCGGCTATCTTGCGGTTGCTGCCTACTATCTGGTTCCTCACCTCTACGCGGCATGGCCGTCGCTCGCATACCGGGTCTACTTCGGAATACTGCTGCTCGCCGGTGTGGCGCTCCTCGGAGCCAGCACGGGGCACGTGATTGCTGCTCGGGTCCGTGGACCCAGATCGCCTGCTCGCATGGGGATCTGACCGAAGCTCTACTGGTTGGCCACTACCGCCGCCGCGATCTTGCCGGCTCATTCCAGGTCGGCGATCCTGTTGATTTCAACGATTCTGGCTCCCGGGATCGCGAATCCCAGGATGGCGAAGGGTCGTCCCTGCACTGTGATGATGACTCCAGGCCTGCCGTTCACCTTGCTGGATTGAGCAGCGAATCCGGCCATGGGCGAGCGTGAGCGGTCCACTCAGCTACCGATCTCGGAGCGGGAGCATCGGGAGCATAAGGTATGATGTGGTACGGGTATTACGTGTCAGGAGACGAGATGAGGATCAACAGCAAGGGCCAAGTGACGATTCCTGCCCCCCTGAGAGAAAAGCATGGCTTGAGGGAGGGCGATGAGGTAAACATCGTCGATGAGGGCAGTTCCCTACGGATCGTCCAGGTCGACTCCGGCCAGACTCGTGGGCTGCGCCTCGTCCATAGGATGCGTGGCCGAGCGACCACCACCATGACGACCGACCAACTGCTCCAATTGGTGCGTGGTGAGTGAGCCACACTCGGCGGTGGCGCCAGAGATCGGGAGTTCCGTCACTCTAGTGGACTCTAGCGTCCTGCTCGACATCCTGACCGAAGACCCCGAATGGGCGTATTGGTCTCAGCAGGCTCTTGCGCGGGCCCGGGATGCGGGTCGATTGGCGATCAACCCGATCGTGTATGCAGAGGTCTCCACCGGATTTGACACGATCGAAGATCTAGACGACGCTGTTTCCGCTCGTGACTTCGAGCGCGAGCCACTACCCTACGAGGCTGGTTTCCTCGCAGGCAAGGTCTTCCTTGCCTATCGTAATCGAGGGGGCCAGCGCCGTTCGCCACTCCCCGACTTCTATATCGGTGCTCATGCTGCGGTGCGTGGGTACCGGCTTCTCACTAGAGACGTTGCCAGATACCGTACGTATTTCCCGTCGGTGCTCCTCGTGACCCCGCTTTCTTGACCCATGCGCAGTCTGGTTCCACCGGCTGGTGGTGGGCCCGCATTGGAGAACAAAATTGGTGCCCCCGGAAGGACTCGAACCTCCGACAATCAGTTTAGGAATCCGCGTGCGACCGTTCATTTGCTGCTATCCAGTGCTATCTGGTAGTTCAGCGTAGGCGGCTCAGTCCGTCTAGTAGCCTCCTGAGGGAAGCAGTTATAGGCGTTTGATTCCGCGGGCTGGCGCTGTAGGGGCGGACGGTCCTCTCCTGCCCATTTAGTCGGCACTTGGCGTGAACACCGCTGGGACGAGTGACTTGGGGATGCCCGGACCTTGACGCTGCTCAGCATCACTGGTATCTTAGTTAAGTAATGAACCAGTGGACACGACAGATGGGCTCAGGGAGGGACTGGTTGATGCTCGATGAGGGAGCCCCGATCTTCTCCCAGATCGCGGAGCGCCTGTCTGAAGAGATCGCAGAAGGAGTCCTCGCGGAGGGAGAGCGGGTGCCGTCAACCAACGAACTTGCCGCGTACTACAGGATCAACCCAGCCACGGCGGCCAAGGGCATCAACGTGCTTACAGACGGCGGGCTGCTGGAGAAGCGACGCGGCATCGGCATGTTCGTGGCTGCCCGGGCCCGTGAACGCCTGCTCGAAACTCGCCGCCAGCGCTTTACTGAGCGTTACGTAGAGCCACTGGTCGCCGAGGCCAACCGGCTGGGGATCGACGCCGAATCGGTGGTTGCTCTCGTTCGGGAGTCCAGCGCCGCCGGTGGAGGTGTCAGGGTATGACACCGACCATCTCGGTTTCCGGTCTGACCCGTCGTTACCGCGGCCAGCGCGCTCTCGACGACGTCACTTTCGACATCGATGGCCCGTCCATCACTGGGCTCCTGGGCCGCAACGGCGCCGGCAAGACCACCCTGATGCGCATCATCGCCACCCAGGAGTTCGCCTCGGCAGGCAGTGTCCGTGTCCTCGGCTCCAGCCCAGTCGAGAACGGCGCGGTGCTCCGCCGCATGGTCCTAGTCCGCGAGGATCAGACCTTTCCCCGTCTGCGGGTGCGCCATCTCCTGCGGGCGGCGTCCTGGTTCTACCCGAACTGGAGCGGCGGGCTCGCCGAGGGGCTCGTGGCCGACTTCAACCTCCCGCTCAACCGCAATGTCGGCGGGCTCTCCAGAGGGATGCGCACGGCGCTCGGCATCGTGATCGGCTTGGCCGCCCGCGCCGAAGTGACGATGTTCGACGAGCCGTACGCCGGCTTGGATGCCGTCGCCCGACAGCTCTTCTACGACCGGATGCTTGCCGACTTCACCGATCATCCCCGCACGATGCTGGTCTCGACCCATCTGATCGACGAGGCTGCCGATCTCCTCGAGCGGGTGTTGGTGATCGACCAGGGGCGGATCGTGCTCGATGCTGCTGCCGACGACCTACGCGGAGCCGCTACGACCGTGAGCGGCACAGTGGACGCGGTCGAGGAGTTCGCTGCCGGACGCGCCGTTTGGGACCGCCGCAGCATCGGGTCGCAGGAGTCTGTGGTCGTCTCCGGAGTCCTGGACGACGACGACCGGGCCCGGGCCCGACAGCTGCGTCTCAGTCTGACACCTCTGTCACTACAGCAATTGGTGAGCCAGGTCCCCGGCCGGTCTAACCAAGACTTGAAGGAGGACCAGAGCGCATGACCGCATGGATCAACGTCGGCCGCTACCACCTGGTTGACCCGATCGCCTATCTGGTGGCGCCTTGGGCCATCCTTGCGTTCGTCTTCCTGATCAACCTGGTCATCACAGAGGCAGAAGGGGGGCCGAATCCCACCAAAGCACTGGCCGTTATCTACCTCTGCTTCTTCGGCCTGGGCATCCTGAGCGCCGGCGGTTCGCTGCCTTTTGGGCTCGCCCTGGGGGCGAGCCGGCGCTCGTACTACACCGGGACTTTGCTCCTTGCCGTTGCTCTCGCTGCGGCCGACGGGCTCGGCCTGGCGCTGCTGCAAGTCGCTGAGAGGGGCACTCACGGTTGGGGACTGGCCCTGCACGTCTTCCAGGTGTCCTACATCCTCGCCGGTCCGTGGTACCTCACCTGGCTGACCTCGTTCGTGGGCCTGACGCTGCTGTTCGTCTACGGGATGTGGTACGGGATCATCTACCGCCGCTGGAATCGCTTCGGCCTGGTGGCATTCATTGTCGGCCAGGTCGCCGTGATTCGCGTCTGGATAGTGATCGTGGACCGGGGCCATAACTGGGGCGGTGCCGGCTTTTCCTTCACCCCCAGCCCCATGGGACTCACCGCAGTGCTTGCCGCCTTGGCGGTAGTACTGCTCATCGGTGGCTTCGCCCTAATGCGCCGCGTGTCCGTATGAGCGAGGTGACATCGGTTGCGGTAGTGGGATTCCCGGGCCGCGCTGGATCACGCCGGAGTGACCACCTCACGTGATCATCGGAGTCACGACCAAAGGACTGTACGTCCTTCTTGGAGTGCGTAGATCATGCATCGGTCACCGTCAATTGTCCACGTGGCAAGCCAACCCCCATAACCTTTGGGCGGCCACTACGTTCTAGGGGTAGGTGGGTGCTACCGTAAAAGTCAGATTCACGCAAGCGCGGGTCTTTGTAGGACTCGTCGCACTTGCTTTCCTGGCTGGGGTGGGCACGGTGTCGTTTTTTTGCGGCGATAGCTATGCATTGGAAGGGTTGAACGTGCGGCAAGTGACGCCGCAGCAACTGGCGGATGCGATGCACAGCGATGGCTTCTACTCAAACTATCGGGAAAACACTCTCTTGGTTCGAGGGTCAATAGCGTCGGTGGCTGGTGAAGACGGTCGCTTGATACTTGAGTTCACCACCTCGGGAACCTTCAAGGCCTTATGTCAGTTGCAACGGAAGCGATCTAAAATCCAAGTCGGCGAAAGGATCACGGTCGTTAGTGAGGCATACACCGCCGAGCGTGAGCCCTCTGCGATCCTGCTAACGGGATGCACCGTTTTAGGCGGCCCGTGATAACCCTCGTTTGTGAGAAGGGGAGAGACGAGAGGCCCATCGAATTCCAACCCGGATCTTCATCGGCCGCCCCCTGAGGCGAGCTACCGCTCCTCGCTCAGCCGTCTCGTCGAACTGACGCTCACCTTACAGCGGCGACCAATTGCCCTTTGTAACGATCCACTCACGGCGACCTGTCGCCAACATGCCCTACAGCGACGCGGGTGCGGCTGGTGGCCTTCTGCGCGCCGGTGGCAGGCTCGGCTGCCCACGAGGAGCCTCCTGCTTGTAGGCACCGGCGCGACCTGACAAGCTCAGAACTGCTGTGGCGAGGGACGCGTGGCGACTAGTGGTCTCAGCGGCGTCTTGGCCAGGAATGCGGCCACGCCCGCGAGTCGTGGGCCGATGATCACATACAGGCAGACGGCAACGACTGCTCCCAGGCCTAGGCCGGCGAGAACGTCGCCGGGGTAATGGGCGCCAACATATACCCGGTCGAACGCTAGTGACAGTCCGGCGGCGGCCGCTCCCAACCCCAGCCGCCAGTTGTAAAGTAGCAAGCCCGCGATGACCGCGCCAGCGACGACGGCGTGATCGCTGGGCATAGAGAAATCGCTGGACCTCGGGACCAGAACCAGCACATGGTGGAGCGCCTGGTACGGCCGGCGCTCAGCGATCATGTTCGAGATTGGCTGGTTGATCAAGAAGCCGACCATGGCAGCGAGCCCGGCTGACAGAGCGGCGCCAACCTTGCCCGGTGAGTCGCTCCTCGCCAGAAACCACCCTGCGACCAGGAGCACCCCCAGAACCACCAGGCCGCCCGCCACTGCGTAGGCCGCAGCCATCGCGTGCGCCCAGACCGTGTGCCTGGCGATCGAGTTGAGATCGAGGTACCAGCGCGTGTTCCAGTTCATGAGCCCCATCTTCGCAACTTCCAGGTGACCTTTCGCCCCGCGTCCGGATGGTCGGTGCACATCTGGCTGCTGAACTCTCCAACCGTCTTCCCGGCTCGGGACCGCCTGTCGGCCAGACCCTGGCGGACCGGCGTTGGTCCGCTTCCGGTGACCGGTCCGCGTTCATGAGTCCAGAGCGGGTGAGAGTTTCTGGTTGCTGAAAGCCGCTGCGAAGACCGCAGGCGGCTGCAGCCCCAGCGAACGGTGGGGACGGTGCAGATTGTAGGCGTGGCGCCAGTCCTCGTAGAGAACCCGGGCCTCCCAGATGGAGTCGAAGATCTCTCGGGCGAATAGCTCGTCGCGGGCTTTGTCGTTGAACCTCTCCACGTAGGCGTTCTGCCAGGGCGAACCTGGGCCAATGAAGCTGGTGCCGGTGCCGGAGAAGCGGCACCAGTCCCGGATGGCCTGGGCGACGAACTCCGGTCCGTTGTCGCAGCGGATGTACTCGGGAGCCCCACGTTGCAGTCGGAGCTGGTCCAGCACGGCAACCACGTCGTCCGCGGTAATCGAGCGGCCCAGCCGGCCACCCACGCTCTCCCTGGTGAACTCGTCGCACATCGAGAGCACCTTGAAGGGTCGCCCATCGGCGGTGGTGTCAAACATGAAGTCCAGCGCCCACAGCTGGTTGGGTCGCTCCGCCTGCAGCCGCCGCGCCGGCACCGTGCTCTGGCCCAATCGCCGCCGCTTGGGTGAATGCGGTGGCACCCGCAGTCCTTCCTCACGCCAGAGCCGCTGCACTCGCTTGTGGTTCACCTTCCAGCCTTCCGCGGGCAGCACCGCCCCAGCCCGCCTGAAACCCCACCTCGGCCACGTCTTGGAGATCTCCCGGAGTCTTTGCCGCAGCAGCTCCTCCGTGGCGGCCACCGGCCTTGGTGGCCGCCTCTGGGTCGCTCTCGGTTGGCTCACGGCCCGACACGCCTGGCGCTCACTGCTGTTGAAGATCTCGATCAGGTGCAGTACTGCTGCCCGGCGCTTGGCCGGGCTCAGAAGTTTCCCCGGGATATCTCCTTGAGCATCTCGATCTGCAGCTCTCGGTCCGCCACCATCCGCTTCAGCCGCTGGTTCTCGTCCCGCAGCTGGCGCAGCTCCTGGCGTCGTTGGCCTTCATGCCCCCGTACTGGTTGCGCCAGCTCCTTGCCGTCTCCCAGCAGACGCTCGCCCTCCCGGAGCTTCCGCACGATCTGCTCCGGCGTGTGCTTCCGGCCCTTCATCCGAGTTCCTCCTGGCCCGGCTGGGCCCTTGAGAAACTCTCACATACCCTTGATCAGTTCAAGGGGGTCCGGTCAGGAGATGACAAAGAACTACCCTGCCAAGGCGGAATACCTTCACATCTCCTGCTCCGCTCTGTTTAGTGAGGGCATGCGGCTTGTTCTCGCAAACGAGGGATATCGGGTCCGTCGAGTGGAGCGTCCCGATCGACGTCATGGTGCTGGGCCTGGATGATGCAACGACGGACCCGTGATCGGCAGGCGCCGAGCGATCAGTTCTTCTGGGCGATTTGGATCAGGTTGCCGCAGGTGTCATCGAACACTGCCGTCGTGGTCGGTCCCAAATCAATCGGCTCCTAGGTGAACTGGACGCCGAGTTCCTTCAGGCGCTCGTACTCGGCGCGGACGTCATTCACGGCGAATGAGGTGACGGGGATGCCATCGGCAACCAGGGCTTCCTTGAACGGTCGAACCGCGGGATGTGCATCAGGCACGAGCGACAGCTCGACGCCGTCTGGCTGTTCTGGTGAGACGACAGTCAGCCAGCGATCTGCGCCGACGAGAAACTCCGTCTTCTTCACGAAGCCATGAATGTCGGTGTAAAAGCGCAGTGCCTTCTCCTGATCTGGGACGAAGATGCCCATAAGTACGATTCTCATGAGTTCTCCTTTGTATCTCATTGAAGCCATCGTTCGACAATGAGCTTTAAAGGGCCGGTGTTGATGGTGTGGAGCTTGTATCGCCCCTCGCGACGGACCTCGATGAGCCCCGCAGTCTCCAACACCTGGAGGTGTTGGGAAATGGCCTGTCGAGTCGAGCCGATGCCGTGCCTGGCCGAGAGAAGAGTGCAGAGTTCGAAGAGGGTCTGGCCGTTTCGTTCGGTCAGCTCGTCGAGAATCGTCGTACGGGTGGGATCGGCAAGCGCCTTGAAGAGTTCTTCCACGGTTCCATCATACGCAAGCCGCTACTTGCCTATCAAGGAGTCGTCTCTCCTCGTTAGCGGCAGCCGTTCTCACAAACGAGGGTTTCCGATAAGCCGGTGGCGACACTTATCTCTGAAGATTCCTGAGATCAGCGAGCATTCTCGTAAACCGTTCTTGGCATGACCCGGTCGGTCATGCGGGCTTGCGAAGAGCAGAGCTTCCTTCCTTGGCGGCGTAGATCAGGAGAACGTAGGCAGCGAGTGGATCGGCCCACCACCACCCGAGTGAGGCATTTAGGGCGAGTCCGAGGACAACCGCTGTCGCTAGGAGTCCGTCCACGAGAGTCACCTTCCCCTCGGTCTGGAGCACCCGGTTCTGCAACGCACCCCCGACTCGTGCCTCCCTGCAGCGAGGAGGAACATGACCACCGCAGTGGCTCCGGTCCAGATAATCCCAAGCTTGCTGGGGTGCGCATGGAAGCCAAGGAAGATCACGACCGTGCTCTGGACGGCCAAGTAGACAGCAAGAAGGAGAAAGGCATTCGCGATCAGACGCATACCGACTCGCTGTCGCTGCTCGTTAGAGCCCGACAGCTCCCAGATGACCACCGTGCTCGCACCGATCTCGATGAGCGAGTCAAGGCCGAAGCCAGCAAGAGCGACCGATCCCGCCGCCACGGCTGCGATGGCGAGGATGATGATTCCGACCACGTTCCAACCAAGAGTGATCCCCTCCAGAAGGAACCCCGAGCGGGTCAGTCCAGCACGCCGGTCCAGGTTCCCCATCCGTCCATCATGCTCGCTCAAGATCGTGGCGAAGGTACTGGTACAGTGTCTCCCTGCTGATCCTGTATTCCTTGGCAAGCTGCACCTTGGACTCGCCAGACTCGGCACGCGACGCCCTAAGCCAGCCGCTAGTGTCCTGTTACACAAGAGAGTTGCATATTGATAGGGAGTGAGATCATGCTCTGGGCATGCCCAATCACCCCGCCCCACCCTTGCAAGTTGATGCGACCGAACGGGAGCTGCTGACCAC
>Ga0307374_10001280_pt1 | contig 46641 bp, 47 predicted proteins | sample OX3MG_FD_202532 | JGI IMG/M metagenome (GOLD analysis project Ga0307374, IMG submission 202532) | Soil microbial communities from Risofladan, Vaasa, Finland - OX-3 | ecosystem: Environmental > Terrestrial > Soil > Coastal area > Acid sulfate soil | place: Finland: Risofladan, Vaasa | collected...
TCCTGTCGTCCGGCCGGGCGCCGGTCGCCCCGGCGAAGCCGCGCATGTAGAGCTGGGCGCGCATGTGGGTGACGCGGGCGGCCTTGGGCAGGCCGGTGGTGCCGCTGGTGTAGATGAAGAGCGCCGTGTCGCGGGCGCTGATGCCCTCGCGGCGGCCGCGGTCGGGGCGAAGCGCGCTGCAGCTCCTCAGCGCCTTGGTCAGATCGCGCTGGTCGCCGTGCGGTTCGGCGAGGGTCCACTCCTGCATCGGCTGCTTCAGAAGCCCCCTGGCGCCCTCGAACGCCGGCCAGGTCTCCTCGTCCACCAGGCAGTGGTCGGCGCCGCAAATGTCCAGGCAGTGGGCCAGGGCCTCGCCGGCGAGCTGGTTGTTGACGAGCGCGGTGACGACGCCGACCTTGGAGAGTCCGAACCAGATCGGCAGGTATTCGAGCCGGTTCGGCATCAGCAGCGCCACGGTCTGGCCGCGCCTCAGGCCGGCGTGCTCGGCCCAGTGGGCGTAGCGGTTGGCGAGGGCGTCCATCTCGGCATAGGTCAGGGTGCGGCCTTCGAACTTCAGCGCCGGCCGCTCGCGCCAGCGGTCGACCGCGGCCTCGAGGTCGTCGGTGATCAGGTTGGCCGAATCGGCGGCGATCGAACGCACTCTTCGAAGCGTCCGTACGAGGCCGCCGAGAAAGCGCCATTCGCGCCGCAGCCGCGCCCCGATACTCAACACCTCGCCTCCATCGCCAACGGGTGAGCTTGGAGATTCGAGGGGGCGCCGGTCAATCCCCGGCAGGCGGCCAAGGCGCGCCGGATCAGCTTCCGCTCGATGCATAGTGATGCACGCCGAAGCGCCAGGCGAAGAGCGCGACGGCCAGGAAGGCGAGACCCGCCGAGGGCGCGAGGATCTGCGCCCAGAACGGGCTGCCGAGGGGGTCGGCCCGGCCCATGGCCGCCAGCATCGGCAGGTAGGTGACGCAGCCGATCGGCACGACGTAGAGGAGCAGGTCGCGGAACCAGCGCGCATAGACGTCGAGCGGGTATTCGGCCGCCGCTTCGCCGCCGTAGGTGAGGATGTTCATCGCCTCCAGGCTCTCCACCGTCCAGAACGCCAGCGTCGCCTGCAGGATCAGCAGTCCGGAGAACAGCGCCACCCCGCCCGCCGCCGCCCAGGCCAGGATCGCCACCGCGGCGGGCGTCGCGGCAAAATGGGTCAGCCGCGCTCCGATGGCGAATACGATCGCCCCCTGGGCGAAGCGGCCGATGCGGGTCAGCCGCAATTCATAGCCGAAGAGCTGCAGGGTGGTGGTCCTCGGCCGCAGCAGCAACCGGTCGAAGGCGCCGGTCCTGACGAACACGGAGCCGAACACGTCGAAGCCGCGCGTCACCGCGTCGGCGAGCGCGAAGGTCATGCTGACCAGCCCGTAGAAGAGCGCCACCTCGCCCAGGCTCCAGCCGCCGATATGGCCGAACCGGCGGAACAGCGCCCAGATGCCGACGAACTCGATGATGGTCACCAGGAAGGCGCCGAGGGTCATCAGCAGGAACGACCCAGGATAAACGAGCTGGGCGCGGATCGAGGTCGCCAGATAGCGGCGGTAGAGGCGCAGGCTGTCCACCTCAGCCCCCCTGAACCTGAAGACGGCGCATGGCGCGCCCCAGCCAGGCGTGACCGATGAGCGCCAGGGCGGCGACCCAGCCGAATTGCAACGCGATGGCCCAGAGCGCTCCCGGCCCGGCGATGCCGCCGAAATAGATGGAGAACGGAATGTCGACGAGGCCGGCGCAGGGATTGAGCCGCAGCCAGGGGCGCACTGCGTCCGGGAAGAAGGCGAGCGGCACGACCATGCCGGAGAAGAGGTTCACGATCGGGGCGGTAAGCGAGGCGATGCCGCGGTCGGTGAGCATCGCCGTCATGGCGATGTTGACCAGGAGGGTGATGGCGGCGGAGAGCAGCATCATCGCCAGGGCCGAGACGGCGAAGAGGACGCCGGCCGCCAGGCTCGGCGGCGCGGGCAGGCCCCAGCGTCCGAGCCCCACGAGCGGCAGCGCCACGGCGGCGAAGAAGCCCATCAGCAGCGCCCGCGGCAGCACTCTGGCGATCGACCAGGCCAGGGCGCGCGCATACCACCACGCATAGGTATCGACGGGACGGAGGCGCTCGTAGGCGACCGCGCCGGTGCGCACCATCCCGGCCACCTCCGGATCGGCGTTCCACGGCAGGAAGGCGAGGAAGGCCTGGCCGAGCCAGGTATAGGCGATGGCGTTGCCGAGGCTCATCGGGGCATGCGCGGTCCCGCCAGCGTAGAAGGCGGCGAAGATCAGGATGCGGATCACCCCGAACCAGAGCTGGGTGGCGAACCCCGCCAGCGCCGCCGCCCGGTACTGCAGCGTCAGCTGGAACCGCCCGGCGAACACCGCGCCGTAGGGACGAAGCGCGACACCGAGGGCGCTCACGCCTCGCCCGCCCCGTGCAGGTCGTAGAAGCGGGCGATCACCTCCTCGATGGGGGGTTCATCGACGTGGATGTCGTCGACGGCGTGGTCGGCGACGATGCGGGCGATGAGCGCGGGCGCCGGCAGCTGCTTGGGGTCGAAGGCGAGCTCCAGCGCACGGCCCTGGCGCGCGACCACGGTGACGCCAGGCAGCTCCAGCGCCGGCGCCTCGGCCGAAAAGTCGACGAAGAGGCGCCGTTCCGCCAGCACTCCCGCCCGCAGCGCCTCGAACGAGCCGTCGGCGAGAATTCGGCCGTTGCCGATCACGATCACGCGCTCGGCGAGAGCCTCGATGTCGTGCATGTCGTGGGTGGTGAGGATCACGGTGACGCCGTGCTCGCGGTTCAGCTTCTTGACGAAATCGCGGATGGCGAGCTTGGCGGGGGCGTCGAGGCCGATGGTGGGCTCGTCGAGGAAAATGATCTCGGGGTCGTGCAGCAGCGCCGCGGCGATCTCGCAGCGCATCCGCTGGCCGAGGGAGAGCTGGCGCACCGGCTGCTTCAGCAGTCGCTCCAGCCGCATCAGGGCGATCAGTTCGGCGCAGCGCGCCCGATAGCGATCGGGCGGCACGCGGTAGATGTCGCGCAGCAGATCGAAGCCCTCGACCACCGGCAGGTCCCACCAGAGCTGGGTGCGCTGGCCGAAGACCACGCCGATGCGCGCCACGTGGCGGATGCGCTCTTTCCACGGCGTGATCCCGTCCACTTCGCAGCGGCCGGAGGAGGGCTCGAGGATGCCGGAGAGAATCTTGATGGTGGTGGACTTGCCGGCGCCGTTGGGCCCGATGAAGCCCATCAGTTCGCCGCGCTGCATCGAAAAGCTGATCGCCTCGAGCGCCCGGATGGTGCGCCAGCGCCGCCGGAAGAGGCCCGCGAGCGCGCCCAGCGCGCCATTGTCCCGCTCGGCCACGCGATAGATCTTCGACAGTTCCTCGACGAGGATCTGGGGCATGGCCGGTTCTGCTGAAAAAGGGCGCGGACCCTAGTTGAAGCGCCGCCGCGGCGCAAGCGCGGGTCGCTCGCCCTTCACGGCAAAGAGTTCGGGCTGACGAGACGCTCATCATCGCCGTCACCCCGGCCAAGCGAAGCGCGAGCCGGGGCCGGACGGGTCGCGGCCAAGCTGGAATTCGTCTTGGAAGCGGCGGGTCCGGCCTCGGATCGCCCTTTCAGGCCGTCCGGGTGACGGCGATGATGGTCAAACCTCCGCGAATTAGTCCTTTCGCAATCCGACCGCATCGCCGTGGCTCGCCCTTACTGGGGCCGCACGTCGACGCCCATGGCGTCCAGCAGGCGGAACTGCTGGTCGGGAGCGATCTTCAGGTCGGCGTACGTGGCTCGCCCTTACTGGGGCCGCACGTCGACGCCCATGGCGTCCAGCAGGCGGAACTGCTGGTCGGGAGCGATCTTCAGGTCGGCGTAGGTCGCCAGGCGCCGCAGATCGAGGCCGCTGACCTCGGCGCCCTGCAGGTCCGCGCCGGCGAGCCGCGCTCCGTCGAGGATCGCCTGGAAGAGATCCGCGCCCGTCAGGTCCGCACCCTCGAGATCGGCCCCCGACAGATCGGTCTCGCGCAGGCGACTGCGCGCGAGTTCGCAGCCAGGCAGGCGCACGCCGGATAGGTCGGCCAGCTCGAGATTGCAGTCCATCAGGGTCGCCGCGAAACGTTCGAGCTTGCGCCCGTAGGATCTGGCGAAGCTGCATCGGGCGAAGACTGCGCCCAGGAGGTTGCAGTCCTGCATGCGCACGCCATGAAGCTCCGTCCCCTCGAACCTGGCGTAGATCAGCTCGCACCGCGAGAAGCGCGCCTCGTCCAATCGGCTGAAGGCGAACGACGCGCCGGTCCTGGAGGCGTGGTCGGCGAACTGACAGTCCTCGAAGACCGCCTCGCGAAGATCGGCATGGGAGAAGCGGCAGCGGATCAGTCGGCAGCGCTCGAACCGGGCGCCCGAGAGGATGGTCCCGGCAAAGGCCCCGTCCTCGATGGCGCAGTCCACCAGAGTCAGATCGGTCAGATCGAGTTCGGCCCAGTCGACATCGGCGAGCGGCCGGGCCTCGATCCGCTCGCCGGCGCGCACGCTGGCGCTCAGGAGAACCGCTCCCAGGCCGACTGGCGCGAGACCCCGAGGGCCTCGCCGATGCGCGCCCAGCTGATCTCGCGTCCGCGCAGCTCCTCGACCAGGGTGTGCAGCTGGTTGCCCATGCCCTGAAGCGTGCGCTCCACCGGCTTGAGGCGATCGAGCAGCCGGTCGGAGGGGATGTTTTCGATCTTGAACTGGGCGTGATCGATCTTCGGCGTGCGTCCGGCCACGTACTCGTCGCACAGCGCCACGCACTCGTCGCAGATGAAGATGGCGCCCGGTCCGGCGATCAGCTTCTGCACTTCGTGCTGCGATTTCAGACAGAACGAGCAGTGGACAGGCTCCTTCGCGGTGTCGGGGGCCGGCGCTGCGGACGGATTGGTCGCGGCGCTGGCGGGTTGTTCGGACATCGAGACCTCCTGTCAGAGAGAACCTGACAGTCAAGTACGGCCTGACGAAATTGCCGTCAAGCGAATCCTGACACCTCAGTTGAGGGCGCCGGCGTCCGCGGCCGTGGCGGGATCGGCGATCCAGGCCGGCCAGAAGTCCGCCGGCCACGCCGCCGCGGCGTGCAGGCGGCGCATCACCGCCAGCGTCTGGCGCACCGCTGCGATGTCGACGCCAAGCGTGCGGGTCTCGCCCTCGCCAAAGTCGAAGCGAAAGCCGAGGCCCCGGTCGGACGGGTCGATGTGGACGGCCCTGACCAGGCCGCCGGGCGCGTCGGCGCCCGGGGTCACGCCGGCGACCTTGCCGAACCGCGCCATCGCCGCGGCCTGCTCGAAAGCGTTCAGCGCGGCGCGGCGCTCCGGTGCGCTCCCGGCCGCCGTGCGCTTCTCCAGCATCGCGCCCAGAGCGCCGACGAGACCGCGGCAGAGCTTCTGCGTCAGCCATAGCCGCATCGTCGCGCCGTCGGCGTCGATCATGTCCCAGGCGATGCGATCTTCGTCGCCGTCGTAGCAGAGCGAAAACCGGCTGATCTCGGCCATCGAACCCGACCTCGCGCGACCCGCCATGTCCTATACCGGGGCGGTCGCCGCTTTGGGAGCCCGCGTCAGCTCGGCGTAGGCCCAGGCGACGCCGCGCAGCAGCTTCGCGTCCGTTTCGCGCTCGAGCATCTCGCGCAGCACCGGGGCGGCGCCTCGCTCTGCGGCAAGCGCCAGGGCGACGGCCGCGTGGCGGCGCACCTGCGGGCTCGGATCGGCGAACGCCGCGGCGACGATGCGCGCGCGCACGTACGGCTCGAGCGCACCGCCCGTCTCGCCGCAGGCGTGGCAGGAGAGCGCGTGCATGGCCATCCAGCGCACCCGCGGAACCGGATCGTCGATCAGCCGCGTCAGAGCCGGGCGCGCCGCGGCATCGCCGAAGGTATCCAGGGCGCCGGCGCACTCGAAGCGGGTGCGGGCGCGCCGTGACTGAAGGCCCGCCAGCAGCGCGGTCTGGAAACCGGCGTACCGCGCCGGCGCCGCCTGCATCGCGGCGCGCGCTCGCTGCTTGCGCCGCTTGCCGACCGCCAGCGCCCTGGCGAGGGCGCGCAGATCATCCGCCTGCGCCAGGGCGAACCAGCGCTCGGCCAGAGCCTCGGCGTCGAGTTCGTCCGCCGATTTCGCTGCTGGCGCGCGCCGGCGGCGCACCTCGTGCGCAAGCGCCGGCCAGCTCGCGAATCCGTACTCGCGGGCGATGACGAACTGGGCTCTGGTCAACGGCAGCTCGCGGCCCGAGACCGTAGCGAAGGCGAGGTCCAGACGGACCAGCGCCTGAGTCTCCCCGGCCAGGCAGGCGCGCTGCAGGGCGCGCGCCTCGCGGCGCAGGCGCTCCAGATCCGGTCGTGGCGGCAGCGAGCGGCTCATGCGCGCGCCTTGGGCCTGATCTGCGCCTTCAGCAATCGGCGGGCTGCGTGGCTCATCAGCTGCTGCTTGATGCGCATGAAACGCGGAACGTCGCGGCAGTTCGGCGCGACGCAGTGCAGCAACAGCGGATGGCAGAGCACCATGTCGCCCGGCTCGCCGGTCAACTCGACGACGCGCAGGCCCACGCCGTCCACCTCGGCGCCGTCGGCCATGAAGGCTTCGATCCGATCCGGGGGACCTGCCGCGCAGCCGGTGAGAGCGGCCAGCCAGGGATGACTGCGGTGCAGCCGGTCGCGACGCCAGCTTCCGTCGGCGCGATGCGCCGAGGGCGCCTGCGCCTCGTACTGCTTCAGGATCAGGCGCGGCGAACCGGCCAGAACCAGGGTCCCGCCGCCGGCCGGGCGAACCTCGCCGACGAACCCGACCACGAAAAGCGTGGTCAGCCGCGCCGCATTCCAGGCGGGCGTTCCGTCCCAGTGCCAGAGGCGCTCGGGCACGTCCCACGCCTCGGGCGCGGCGCCGGACGGAAAGGTGACGATGGGCCGCCCCCAGTCGCGCGGCCAGTCCCAGGCGCCGGCGCCCAGGAGGCCGTCGATGACCGTGCGCACGGCCTCGGTCTGGATCAGGCCTTGGCTCGGCGCGGTTTTCGGCCGCTTCAGGTCGCCGCGCGGCTGGCGCCAGGTCGAGCGGTCGCTTCGGAATATCCCATGCACCTCGGCCAGTTCGGCCCACCACTCGTCCTGCATGGTCAGGGCGTCGGCGCGCGCGAAGGCGCCGGGGACGCGCAGGAAGCCGTCGCGCTCGAAGGCGGCGAGCGCGTCTGCGGCGAGGTTGGGGAATGACGATGACGGCGCGCCGGCAGGCATGAACGAGCCTCCTTTCAGGACGCCCGGGGTTCGCACGCGGGCTGAAAGAAGGATCGAGGACGCATCGATCGGAGACGATCTCGGTGGGCCTTGGGCCCTTTCCGCGAACCGGACGCGTCCTTGGCGCGCGCCTGGGCTATAGCAGTGGCCGACGGCGGTCGCAACGCGGCTCCCGCCTCCCCGGCGCCGTTCCGCGGGGCGGCCGTTTGCGGCATAAGGCGGGCGGATGATCCGCCTCTTCGCCGCCATCGCCATCCCCGGGGAGATCGGCGAGACCCTGGCGCGCCGCCAGCAGGGCCTGCCCGGCGCCCGCTGGCGTCCAGCTTCGGCCCTGCACCTCACCTTGCGCTTCATCGGCGAGGTGGCCGAGACGACGGCCGAAGACGTCGACGCCGAGCTGGCGCTCGTCGCCGGGCCGGCCCTGAGCCTCGAGCTCGAGAGCGTCGGCGTCTTCCAGGAGGGCGACGAGATTCGGGCGCTGTGGGCGGGGGCGTCCGAGAACGAGCCTCTGAGGCGTCTGGCGGCGCGCTGCGAAGCCGCGGCCCGCCGGGCCGGCCTCGCGCCGGAGCGCCGGGTCTGGCGCCCGCACGTGACTCTCGCCTACCTGCGGCGCGCCGATCCGGCGCGGGTCGCCACCTGGGTGCAGGCCAACAGCCTGCTGAAATCCCCGCTCTTCCAGGTGAAGAGCTTCGGCCTCTATTCCAGCCACCTCGGCCAGAGCGGCGCGAGCTACCAGCTGGAGCGCCTCTATCGGCTGGGCTGATCCCGGCCTCACACCTTTGCGGCGTGGTCCTTCAGCACGCCCAGCGGCGCGATCGCCAGCGTCTCCTCGTGGGTGGCCTCCAGCACCACCGGCGGGGCGACGCCGGCATCGAGGGCCTCCTTCCAGCGCGGCGCGCACAGGCACCAGCGATCTCCGGGGCTGAGGCCGGGAAACCCGAGATCGCGCCTGGCCGTGGACAGGTCGTTGCCGGCGCCCTTGGAGAACGCCAGGAACTCGGCCGTCATCACCGCGCACACGGTGTGCAGGCCCACGTCCTCGGCGCCGGTCTCGCAGCAGCCGTTGCGGAAAAAGCCGGTGAGCGGGCGCACCGAACAGGCCTTCAGCTCGCCGCCCAGAACGTTTCTGGCGCCTTCGTCGAAACGGGTGGTCATGGGCGTCATTTTAGGGCTTTTTGGCCGCGGTTCGCCAGAGGGAAGGGATGGGCCGATCATGGATTCGGGGACCGTCCGCCCACGTCGCAGCGCCCTCTACATGCCCGCCTCCAATGCGCGCGCGCTGGAGAAGGCGCACGGCCTCGCCGCCGACGTGGTCATCCTCGATCTGGAGGACGCCGTCGCTCCGGGCGCCAAGCCGGCCGCGCGCCTCGCCGCCTGCGAGGCGATCGGCGCGGGCGGATTCGGCCGGCGCGAGGTGGTGATACGGGTCAATGGCCTGGCGAGCGACTGGGGCGCCGCCGACATCGCCGCCGCGGCTGGCGCCGGTCCCGACGCCATCCTGGTTCCCAAGATCGACTCGGCGGCGGACGTGGCGAACTATGACGAGCGCCTCGCCGGCGCGCCGGCCCGGGTGCGCCTTTGGGTGATGATCGAGACCTGCGCGGCGATGTTCGAGCTTGGCGCCATCGCCCGGGCGGCGCGGACGACGCGGCTGGCCGCCTTCGTGCTTGGAATCAACGATCTCGCCAAGGAGATGCGGGCGCGACAGACGCCGGACCGCGCCCAGTTCCTGCCATTCATGGCGATGAGCGTGGCGGCGGCGCGCTCGGAAGGTTTGGTGGTTCTGGACGGCGTCCATAACGAGATCGAGGATCTGGAAGGCCTCGCCGGCGCCTGCCGCCAGGCCGCCGACCTCGGCTTCGACGGCAAGACCCTGATCCATCCCAGCCACCTCGACGTCTGCAACCGCGCCTTCACGCCGTCGGCCGCCGAGGTGGCCTGGGCGAAGGCCGTGGTGCAGGCCTTCGGCGAGCCGCAGAACGCCGGCGTAGGCGCCCTCAGGGTGGAGGGCCGCCTGGCCGAGCGGCTGCACCTGGAGCAATCGCGCCAGCTCATCGCGCTCGCCGAGGCGATCGGGGCGGCCGCCGGCGGATGACGTGAACGAGCTCCCCGCCATGGCCGCCCTCGTCGTCCTCGCGTTCGGGGCGGGACTAGTTTGGCCCAGGAGCGCAGCCGCGGCCGAGCCCCTGGGTGCGCGCCTGCGCGAGGCCGCCCGGGCCGCCGAAGGCCTGCAGGGCCCGCTGGACGGCGGCTGGACGCTGGTCTCGCGAGGCGGCGCGCGGCTCTACGACTTCCAGATCGCCCAGCCATCCTCGTCCGCGCCCGCTCGAGGCGCCTGGCGCGACCTGCGGCGGCCGAGCGTGGCGGGCGACATCGGCGTGATCGACACGCTGGAGGACCGCGCGTGCAGGCTCGACATCAGTTTCGTACCGGCCCTCGGCGAGGCGCCGGTCGCCATTTCCCTGAGATGCGCCAAGGGGCTCTGGTCGGGCGAGATGCGCGCCGCCGCCGAGGTCACGAACGTCGAGCTTCGGCGCGCACCCGCAGCGGCGGGTCAATGAAGCGGGAGGGCGTCCTGGCGCGCTACGATTTCGCCTCCGACAACGTCGCCGGGGCCATGCCCGAGGCGCTCGCGGCGCTCGCTTCGGCCAATGCAGGATATGCAGGCGGCTATGGCGCAGACGCGACCTCCGCCCGCGCCGCGGACCTGATCCGCGCCCTGCTCGACGCCGACGCCGAGGTGCGCTTCGTCGCCTCCGGCACGGCCGCCAACGCGCTTGCGCTCGCCGCGCTCGCCCAGCCGCACGAGGCGATCGTCTGCCATGAGCACGCCCACGTCGCCACCGACGAGACCGGCGCGCCGGGGTTCTTCGGAGCGGGCGTAGGTCTGGTGCTGCTGCCCGGCGCCGCGGGCCGCATCGATCCGGTCGCGCTCGCCGCGACGATCGCCGCGCCCGAGGTCTCCTATCGGCAATCGCCTGCCGCGCTCTCGCTCACCAACGCCACCGAATACGGAGCGCTCTACGGGGCGGCGGAGCTGGAGGACATGATCAGGCGAGCGAGGCGGGCCGGCCTGAAGACCCATCTCGACGGCGCGCGCCTCGCCAACGCCGTCGCCGCCGGGCTCGACCCGAGGCTGCTGGCGCGCGCCGGCCTCGATATCGCCGTCCTCGGCGGGACCAAAGCCGGCTCGACGCCCAGCGAGGCCATCGTGCTCTTCGACAAAGCCCTGGCCCGGCGCTTCGACGCACGCCTGAAGCACGCCGGCCAGCTGGTCTCCAAAGGCCGATTTCTGGCGGCGCCCTGGATCGGCATGCTGGAGGCCGGCGCCTGGACGGGTCGCGCCGCCCACGCCAACGCCATGGCGAGAAAGCTCGCCGCCCTGATGCCGGTTCCGGTGGCCCATCCGGTCGAGGCCAACGGCGTCTTCGTGTCGATGGACGAGCCGATGCTGGAGCGGCTGCGCGGCCGCGGCTGGCAGGTCTATCGCTTCATCGACGGCACGGTGCGCTTCATGTGCTGCTGGGCGACCACCGAAGCGGCCGTCGAGGAACTCGGAGCGGACCTGTCGTCGGTGGCGTGACGCCCGCGCCCCGGCACGCCGGGCCGCGCCGGGGCGCGTTGCTAAGCCAGGGGCGCGTTCCTATAAGGCGCCAGCTCAGTTGAAAGGCGCGCAATGAACATCCACGAGCACCAGGGCAAGGCGCTCCTCGCCGAATTCGCCGCGCCCGTTCCTCGGGGCTTCGCGGCCTTCAGCATCGACGAGGCTGTGGAGGCGGCGCGTAAGCTGGGCGGGCCGGTGTGGGTGGTGAAGGCCCAGATCCATGCCGGCGGGCGCGGCAAGGGCGGCGGCGTCAAGCTCGCCAGATCGCTGGAGGAGGTCCGCGCCGAGGCCGCCAGGATGCTGGGCATGACCCTCGTCACCCACCAGACCGGGCCGAAGGGCCGCCTCGTTCGCCGCCTTTACATCGAGGAAGGCGCATCGATCGCCAAGGAATACTATCTGTCGCTGCTGGTCGACCGCGAGACCAGCCGCATCGCCGTGGTCGCCTCCACCGAGGGCGGCATGGACATCGAGGAGGTGGCCAGCTCCACCCCCGAACGGATCACCACCTTCACCATCGACCCGGCCACCGGCGTCTGGCCGCACCACGGCGCGATGCTGGCCAAGTCGCTCGGACTTCAGGGTGAACTCGCCAGGCAAGCCCGTGCGCTGCTGCCGGTTCTCTACGAGGCCTTCACCAAGAAGGACATGAGCCTTCTGGAGATCAATCCGCTGATCGCGACCGAGGACGGAGCGCTGAAGCTCCTGGACGCCAAGATCGGCTTCGACGACAACGCGCTCTTTCGTCACCCTGAGATCGTCGCGTTGCGCGACGTCACCGAGGAAGACGCCAAGGAAATCGAAGCCTCCAGGCACGAGCTTTCCTACATCGCCCTGGAGGGGGAGATCGGCTGCATGGTGAACGGCGCGGGCCTCGCCATGGCGACCATGGACATCATCAAGCTCTACGGCGCCGAGCCCGCCAATTTCCTCGACGTCGGCGGCGGCGCCAGCAAGGAGAAGGTCACCGCCGCGTTCAAGATCATCACCGCCGACCCCAGCGTGAAGGGCATATTGGTCAACATCTTCGGCGGCATCATGCGCTGCGACATCATCGCCGAGGGGGTCGTGGCGGCGGTGAAGGAGGTGGGACTGAAGGTCCCGCTGGTGGTGCGCCTGGAGGGCACCAACGTCGAACTCGGCAAGCAGATCCTCTCGCAGAGCGGCCTCGACGTCATCGCCGCCAACGACCTCGCCGACGGGGCGCAGAAGATCGTCCACGCCGTGAAGGCTGCGGCCTGAACGGTCTCGCGGGCGCCAGGCTTTGCGGGGAGGCGGGAAGGCAGGCGCCTTGCCATCGCCGCGCGGGAAGGCTTTGGTGCGGCCGACACCCATATTCACTGACACGAAGGCCACTCATGTCCCGACTTCCCCTCCTGGCCGCTTTCGGCGCCCTTTGCCTGCCGGTCGGCGCGCTTGCCGCCGCACCCGCCCCCGACGCTGCGTTCGACGCTTTCCAGAATGTCTGCAGCGCCACCGCCGCCAGCTACCCGGCGGTGGTCAAGGCGGCGGACGCGGGCGGCTGGGCGGACACCGCCGTTCCCGCCGACTCCGACGCCAAGGTCACCATCACCGCGAAGATGGCGCGCTCCAAGGCCGCCGGCGGCGAGACCCTGATGCTCTCGGCCACCCAGGGCCTGCTCCAGGGCGCCGGCGGCGGCACCCCGGTCAGCACCTGCAAGATCAGCTCGAACCGTCCCGAACCCGATCTCATCGCCCGCGCCAAGGCGTGGCTCGGCTACGCGCCCGACGCGGCCCCCGACCCGACCCTGGCCGTCTACTACGTCAAGCCGGGCGGCGCGAAACCGGAGCACGTGGCCAAGGCGAATCTCAACGCCGCCCTCGCCTCGGGGGGCCTGTCGGTGCTGAAGTTCCAGCAGGATCCCGACGGCGCCATCCTCGTCTACCAGACCTACAATGTGAAGTAGCAGCGCGGGATCTCGCGGAGGTTGGTCGCGATGTCGCGCGCCGGAATGCTGATCGGTCTGGGCGTGGCGGCGGCGCTGGCGCTGGCGAACTTCGCCGCCGCGCAGGACGACCAGGATGCTGCGGCCTGGAGCCGCCAGGCGGCGCGCGGCGCATTCGAGCTGTGCCGGGTAGACGCCCCTGATGCAGCAAGGTCGCCGAACAGGGCGAGGTGTGGGGCTGGCCGGAGTTCGTCCCCTATCTCGAGCACCCTGTCGGATACGAGCGAACGGCGGGCGGCGAAAGCCGGCGCACCCTCACCGTCGGTGACCAGACCTCCTACGTGGAACTCACGGTGCAGAGCGGCGAGGTGAAATCGGCCGCGCCGGCGCAGGTGCGCTACTTTCGCTGCGAGGTCGCGGCCAACCAGCCGGTCAACCAAACCCTCGCAGCCTATTTCACCGCCAGGTACGGGCGCCCCAGCGTCGTGACCGGCCGCTCGACGGTCTGGCTCGCCGGCGCGACGCCTGTGGCCGGCGCCGCCGCCAGCGACGATGCGGCGCTCGCGCCGGTGATCGCCGGGCCGGTTGGCGCCAAGGTCACCCGCGTCGAACTCAGCCACGAGCGCGGGCTCGACCGGGCCAAGCTCAGCTTTTTCGAGAAGACCGCCGGCTAGAGCGCGTTCCTCAAAAGTGGAACCGCCTTTGCGAGCCGAACGCGCTCCAGCGTTTTGAATCCAGGCTCGCGGCGGCGCGTTAAGGCCCGGCGGACGTGACCGCCCGCCGGGCCGGGCCTGTCCGCCGCATTACCTTGGGGAGGTTGAACGGCGGACTGAAGGCGACACGCCAAGCCCGGTCGGAAACTGGCGCGAATCTGCAAGCCTGGCAACGCCAAATTGCGCTTCCGACCGGGGCTTTGCTTGCCCTCCCGGATCGCCTATGGGAACCGCGCCCGCTCGCGCCGCGCCCGGGTCCCCGAAACTCTGTCCAAGCGAGCGACGAAAAGCCTCATGTCCATTCTCGTCGGCCGCGAGACGCGGGTGATCTGCCAGGGGATCACCGGAGCGCAGGGCGCGTTCCATTCCGAACAGGCCATCGCCTACGGAACCCGGATGGTCGCGGGCGTCACCCCCGGCAAGGGCGGTTCGACGCAACTGGGCCTTCCGGTGTTCGACACCGTGGCCGAGGCGTGCGCCGCCACCGACGCGGACGCCACCGCCATCTACGTGCCCCCGCCGTTCGCGGCCGATGCGATTCTGGAGGCGATCGACGCCCGGATCGCGCTGATCGTCTGCATCACCGAGGGCATTCCGGTGCAGGACATGATCAGGGTCAAGCGCGCCCTGGCGGGCTCGGCCTCGCGGCTGATCGGCCCCAACTGTCCCGGCGTGCTGACGCCGGGCGAATGCAAGATCGGCATCATGCCCGGCAACATCTTCCGGAAGGGCTCGGTGGGCATCATCTCGCGCTCGGGGACGCTCACCTACGAGGCGGTCTACCAGACCACGCAGGCGGGCCTGGGCCAGACCACCGCCGTCGGCATCGGCGGCGACCCGGTGAAGGGGACCGAGTTCATCGAGATCCTGGAGATGTTCCTGGCCGATCCGGAGACGCAATCGATCATCATGATCGGCGAGATCGGTGGCGCGGCCGAGGAAGATGCGGCGCAGTTCATTAAATCTTCAGCAACCAAGAAGCCAATGGTGGGCTTCATCGCCGGACGCACCGCGCCGCCGGGCCGCCGCATGGGCCACGCCGGCGCGATCATCTCCGGCGGCAAGGGAGGCGCCGAGGACAAGATCGCCGCCATGGAAGCCGCGGGCATCCGCGTTTCCCCATCCCCGGCGGCCCTGGGCGAGACCCTGGTCGAGGTCCTCGGCGGGGCCAGGTGATCCAGGGCGCCCCCCGCGGCGCCGACAGCTACGGCGATCGGCGAACGGCTACTATCTATGGGGCGCCGCCCGGACATGTGCGACGCGGCCCGGGCGGGTGCAAAGGTGGGCGGACGCGAGGATGAGAGTTAGATGGCGGACGACGCTGGACGGCTGAGCCAGGCCCTGGCCGAGACCTCGTTCCTTTATGGCGGCAACGCCGGCTTCGTGGAGGATCTGCACGCCAAATGGGCGGCCGATCCAGACTCGGTGGAACCGTCCTGGCGCGCCTTCTTCGCCTCGCTGCGCGACCGCGTCGACGAGGTCGTCAAGGCGAACGCGCCGCCATCCTGGGCGCCGCCGCCGACGGACTCGCCCCGACCCGACTGGGTGTCGGCGATCGATGGCCTCTGGCCGGCGGTGGGGGCCAAGCTGGAGACCAGGATCGGTCAGACGCGGCCGGCGGCGAGCCCGGACGAGGTGCGCGCCCGCACCCTGGATTCGCTGCGCGCCATCATGATGATCCGCGCCTACCGCATGCGCGGCCACCTCAAGGCCAATCTCGATCCCCTGGGGCTGGCGACGCCGCAGGGCGACGCCACTGAACTCGACCCGGCCACCTACGGCTTCGCAGAAGCCGACTACGAGCGGCCGATCTTCCTCGACTACGTGCTCGGCCTCGAAAGCGCGACCCTGCGCGAGATCCTGGCCATCCTCAAGCGCACCTACTGCGGCAACGTGGGCGTGCAATACATGCACATCACCGACCCGACCGAGAAGGCCTGGCTGCAACAGCGCATCGAGGGCCGCGACAAGGAGATCGTCTTCACCCGCGAGGGCAAAGTCGCCATCCTGAAGAAGCTCATCGAGGCCGAGGGGTTCGAGAAGTTCCTCCACAAGCGCTTCCCCGGCACCAAGCGCTTCGGTCTCGACGGCGCGGAGGCGATCGTCCCGGCCCTGGAGCAGATCATCAAGCGCGGCGGCGCGCTCGGCGTGAAGGACATCGTCATCGGCATGCCGCACCGCGGTCGCCTCAACGTGCTGGCCGCGGTGATGGGCAAGCCCTACCGGGTGATCTTCTGCGAGTTCCAGGGCGGCTCGTCGCTGCCGTCGGACGTGGAGGGCTCGGGCGACGTCAAGTATCACCTGGGCGCCTCGTCCAACCGCGAGTTCGACGCCAACATCGTCCACCTGTCGCTGACCGCCAATCCCAGCCACCTGGAGATCGTCAATCCGGTGGTGCTGGGCAAGGCCAGGGCCAAACAGGCCTTCACCTTGCGCGAGAATCCCACCGCCGGGCGCAGCCACGTGCTGCCGTTGCTGCTGCACGGCGACGCCGCCTTCGCCGGGCAGGGCGTGATCGCCGAGTGCTTCAACCTGATGGGCGTGAAGGGCTACCGCACCGGCGGCGCCGTGCACTTCATCGTCAACAACCAGATCGGCTTCACCACCAGCCCGCGCTATTCCCGCACCAGCCCCTATCCTTCCGACACCGCGCTGATGGTCGAGGCGCCGATCTTCCACGCCAACGGCGACGATCCGGAGGCGGTGGTCTATGCGGCCAAGATCGCCACCGAGTATCGCCAGCAGTTCGGCAAGGACGTCGTCATCGACATGTTCTGCTATCGCCGCTTCGGTCACAACGAGGGCGACGATCCGACGATGACCCAGCCGCTGATGTACCTCGCCATCAAGCATCATCCGGCGACGCGCGAACTCTACGCCCAGCGCCTCGTCGACGAGGGGGTGATCACGGCGGACGAACTCGCTGGCTTCCTCTCCGAGTTCGACGCCTACCTCGACGAGGAGTTCGAGGCCGGCAAGTCCTACCACGCCGACAAGGCCGATTGGCTGGACGGCAAATGGGCAGGCCTGAGCCAGGAGAACGACGAACGCCGCGGCGATACCGCCGTGCCGCTGCAGAAGCTGCGCGATCTGGGCCTGAAGTTCACCACTCTGCCCGAGCGGCTCGACGTCCACAAGACGGTGCGCCGGGTGATCGAGAACCGCCGCCACGCCATCGAGAGCGGCCAGAACATTGACTGGGCCACCGGCGAGCATCTCGCCTTCGCCACCCTCCTGGATCAGGGCTGTGCGGTGCGGCTCTCCGGTCAGGACAGCGTGCGCGGCACCTTCACCCAGCGTCACGGCGCCATCGTCGACCAGACCACCGAGGAGCGCTACGTCCCGCTCGCCAACCTGAGACCGGGTCAGGCGCACGTCGAACTGCTGGACTCGGCGCTGTCGGAAGAGGCGGTGCTGGGCTTCGAGTACGGCTTCTCGCTCACCGATCCCAATACCCTGACGCTCTGGGAAGCCCAGTTCGGCGACTTCGCGAACGGCGCCCAGGTCGTCATCGACCAGTTCATCTCGTCTGGCGAGCGCAAATGGCTGCGCATGTCCGGGCTCGTCATGCTGCTGCCGCACGGCTACGAAGGCCAGGGGCCGGAGCACTCCTCGGCCCGGCTGGAGCGCTATCTGCAGCTCTGTGCGGAAGACAACATCCAGGTGGCCTACTGTTCGACGCCCGCCAACTACTTCCACGTCCTGCGCCGCCAGCTGATGCGGGACTATCGCAAGCCGCTGATCGCGATGACGCCCAAGAGCCTGCTGCGCCACAAGATGGCGGTGTCGAGCCTCGCCGATTTCGCCGAGGGTTCGGCGTTCCACCGCGTGCTGCACGACGACGCCGAGCACGGCCGCAACACCAGCGTGCGCCTCGTCCCCGACGCCAAGGTGCGGCGGGTGATCCTCTGCTCGGGCAAGGTCTATTACGACCTCCTCGACGAGCGCGAGAAGCGCGGCATCGACGATGTCTATCTGATGCGGCTCGAACAATTCTATCCCTGGCCGGTGAAATCGCTGACCACCGAACTGTCGCGCTTCGCCGGCGCCGAACTCGTCTGGTGCCAGGAGGAACCGAAGAACATGGGCGGCTGGACCTTCGTCGATCCGTGGCTGGAGCTGACCCTCGCCAAGATGAAGATCGCCGCCAGGCGCGCCCGCTACGTCGGCCGTCCCGCCTCGGCCTCGACCGCGGCCGGGCTGATGAGCCGGCACATGAAGGAGTTGCAGACCTTCCTGGCCCAGGCCTTCGCGTGACGGTTCGGCAAGGAGGCCGGCGATGACCGACATCATGACTCCGACGCTCGGCGAATCCGTCACCGAGGCCACCGTGGCGCGCTGGGCCAAGCGGCCGGGCGAGGCTGTGCGCAAGGACGAGGTTCTGGTGGAGTTGGAGACCGACAAGGTGAACCTGGAGGTCGCCGCCGCCGAGGACGGGGTCCTGGCCGACATCGCCGCCGAGGAAGGGGCCACCGTCGAGCCGGGCCAGCTGCTGGGCCGCCTCGAAGCGGCGGGCGCGGCGCCCGCGAAAGCCAGGGCGCCCGCCAAATCGGTCGAGGTCGCCGCCGCGGCGGCGCCGGCGGGCGAAGCGCAACCCGAACCGCGTGCCGCCGCGCCGCCGCCGCGAACCGGACCGGTCCCGGATCTGGCGCCCGCCGCGGCGGCGCGTCCGCCGGCGCCCTCGGCCCAGCGGATCATCGCCGAGAACCAGCTGGACCCCGCGGCCATCGAAGGATCGGGACGGCAGGGTCAGATCACCAAGGGCGACGCCCTGGCCACGCTGGCGGCGCGCGCAGCCAGTCCCCCGCCCTCGTCGCCTTCGCCCAACGCGCCTGCGCCCCGCCCCGCCGCCGAGCGCGAGGAGCGGGTGCGCATGACCCGGCTGCGCCAGACCATCGCCCGGCGCCTGAAGGAGGCCCAGGCGACGGCCGCCATGCTGACCACCTTCAACGAGGTCGACATGGGTGCGGTGATGGCGCTCAGGAACCAGTACAAGGACGCGTTCGAGAAGCGCCATGGCGTGCGGCTCGGCTTCATGAGCTTCTTCGTCAAAGCCTGCATCGCCGCCTTGAAGGAGGTTCCGGCGGTGAACGCCGAGATCGACGGGACCGATCTCATCTACAAGAACCACTACGACATCGGCGTCGCCGTCGGCACGGACCGCGGCCTCGTGGTGCCCGTGGTGCGCGACGCCGACGCGATGAACCTGGCGCAGATCGAAAAGGCGATCGGCGAGCTCGGACGAAAAGCGCGCGACGGCGCCCTGGCGCTCGATGATCTGCAAGGCGGCACCTTCAGCATCTCCAACGGCGGCGTCTATGGTTCGCTGATGTCGACGCCGATCCTGAACCTGCCCCAGTCCGGCATTCTGGGCATGCACAAGATCCAGGACCGTCCCATGGCCGTCGGCGGCCAGGTGGCGATACGGCCGATGATGTATCTGGCGCTTTCCTACGATCACCGCGTCGTCGACGGCCAGGGTGCGGTGACCTTCCTCGTCAAGGTCAAGGAGCACGTCGAGGATCCGCAGCGGCTGCTGCTGGATCTTTGAGGAGCGCCCGCAGGTGGGCCTCGCGATCGTCACCCGCATACCGAGCTACGCCGAGGCCCAGATCGCCGCCGGCGCGCTGCGCTCGGCCGGCATCGCCGCGGAAGTGTTCGACGGCGCCTTCGGCCAGATCGAGGCGCCCGTCGTCCAGGCGCTCGGCGGCTTCCGCGTCATGGCGCCCGAGCATGAGATCATCGCCGCGCGCGATATATTGAGAGCGCTGCAGTCGGGCCCCGGGCTCGGCGAGGCGGGCGATCATCCGGAACGGCCGTCCGCCGATGTCTGGCCCAGAGCCCCGGCGCTGCCGGCCTGGCGCCGCTGGCTGTCCGCCGCCGCCGCGCGCTTCGCCCGGCGAGCGGTCCGGTGAGCGGCTTGCGCCGGAGCGCTGCGAGCCGTATCTACCACCCGTAGATACGAGGTTGGCTGATGTCGGTTTCGCGCGCCAAGCTGTTCAACCATGGCGGCAGCCAGGCCGTACGACTCCCCAAGGAATTCCGCTTCCAAGGCAAGGAGGTCGCGATCCGCAAGGAAGGAGATCGCGTGATCCTGGAGCCGGTGGCCCGTGACATGAAGGCCTTCTGGGCCGAGATCGACCGCATTCGGGGAGACGCGATCTTGCACGCGCCCGAAGACCCGCCAGCCGAAGATCCCGGCGCGTCCTGGTGACGCTCAGCCTCGACACCAATGCGCTGATCGAGATCGCCAACGGGCGCGCGCGGGTTCGGGCCGCCTTCGAAACCGCGAACCAAACCGGCGAAGAGATGGTCGTCTGCGTCCTGGTTGCTCACGAGCTGCGATTCGGGGCGCGATTCAGCCGTCGCGAGTCGGAGATTCGCACTGCGGAGGCTGTCTTGGCCGGATTGCCGATCATTCCTTTCACGGCAGAGGACGCAAATGGGGCGACCGATGTCAGGCTCGCTCTCGAGCGCATCGGGCGGCGGATCGGCGCCATGGATATGCTCATCGCCGGGCAGGCCTTCAGCCGCGGCTGGTCCATCGTGACGGCCAACGTGCACGAGTTCGGTCGCATCGAGGGTCTCGACGTCATCGACTGGAGCGCCGACGCCGAAAGCGCCTGACCTTCGCGGGCGCAGCGCCTATATCCGGCCGCAAGCTGGGTGCGGAGCAAGGCATGGCCGGGTACGATGTCGTCATCATCGGGGGCGGCCCCGGCGGCTACAACGCCGCAATCCGCGCCGGCCAGCTCGGCCTGACCACCGCCTGCGTCGACAAGCGCGCCACGCTCGGCGGGACCTGCCTCAACGTCGGCTGCATCCCCTCCAAGGCGCTGCTGCACGCCTCCGAACTCTACGAACTCGCCTCCAAGGACTTCGCCGGGTTCGGCATCGAGGTCACGCCGCGGCTGAACCTGACCGCCATGATGGCGCAGAAGGACGCCTCGGTGAACCAGCTCACCAATGGGGTGGAGTTCCTCTTCAAGAAGAACAAGGTCGATTGGGTGCGGGGCGCAGGCGCCATCGCCGGTCCTGGCGGGGTCGAGGTCGCCGCGCCGGACGGCGCGGTCACGGCGCTGGAGGCGACGCACATCGTCATCGCCACCGGCTCCGAACCCGCTGCGCTTTCCGGCGTCGCCGTGGACCAGAAGCGCATCGTCGATTCCACCGGCGCGCTCGCGCTCGCCGAGGTTCCCAAGCGGCTGATCGTCATCGGCGCCGGCATCATCGGGCTGGAGCTCGGCTCGGTCTGGCGCAGGCTGGGCGCGGACGTGACCGTGGTGGAGTTCCTAGATCGGATCGTCCCCGGCGTCGACGCCGAGACCGCCCGCACCCTCCAGCGCGCCCTCGCCAGGCAGGGGATCGGCTTCCGGCTCTCGACCAAGGTGACCGGCGCCAAGACCGGCAAGGACGAGGTCGAGCTTTCGCTCGAGCCGGTCGCTGGCGGCGCGGCGCAGACGCTGAGCGCCGACTGCGTCCTCCTCGCCGTCGGCCGGCGACCCTGCACGCAAGGGCTGGGCCTGGCGAGCGTCGGTCTCGCGCCGGACGCTCGCGGCTTCATCGAGACCGATCGTTGCCGGACCGCCGCGGCGGGCGTTTGGGCGATCGGCGACGTCACCCATGGCCCGATGCTGGCGCACAAGGCCGAGGACGAGGCAGTGGCCTGCATCGAGACCATCGCCGGCAGGGCCGGCCACGTGAACTACGAGGTGATCCCGAGCGTCATCTACACCCACCCGGAGGTCGCCTGGGTGGGCAGGACCGAGGAGGAGCTGAAGGCGGCGGGGATCGCCTACAAGGCGGGCAAGTTCCCCTTCACCGCCAATGCCCGCGCCCGGGTGAACCACGAGGCCGAGGGGTTCGTGAAGGTGCTCGCCGACGCCGGTACCGACCGCATCCTCGGCGTCCACATGATCGGTCCCGACGTCGGCGAGCTGATCGGGGAATATTGCGTCGCGATGGAACTGGCCGCCGCCTCCGAGGACGTGGCGCGCACCTGCCATCCGCATCCCACCCGCTCGGAGGCGTCGCGCCAGGCGGCCATGGGCGTCGAGGGCTGGACCATGCAGGCTTGACCGCCGCGAGGTGATGGTCGCCTGGATGCCGCGAAAAGCGTGGGAACGAGAGCCATGGCCGACCTGAGAGACCCAGAGATCCGAGCGCTGCGCGACGCCATGGCGGCGTTCGCGCCACCGCCCGACGCGCCGAAGTCCACCTGGCCAGAGCGGCGCGCCGGCATCGACGCCATGGGCGCGGCGGCCCAGCTGCCAGACGGGTGCGAGGTGGCGCCGATCGCGCTGGGCGGCGTTGCGGCCGAGCGGATCGCTCCGAAAGGCGCGGATGCGACCCGCGCCATCTTCTATCTTCACGGCGGCGGCTACTGCATTGGCGGCTGCGCCAGTCATCGGGGCTGGGTCGCCAGAACGGCGGCCGCGGCTGGCGCCACCGCCTTCAACATCGACTACCGGCTGGCGCCCGAGCATCCGTTTCCGGCCGCGGTCGACGACGCCCTGGCCGCCTGGCGCGCCTTGCTTGCCGAAGGGCGGGATCCGGGCCGTACGATCATCGGCGGCGACAGCGCTGGCGGAGGCCTGGCGGTGGCGACGGCCGTGGCGGCGCGCGCAGCCGGCCTGCCGTTGCCAGCCGGCCTGCACCTGGTCAGCCCCTGGGCCAACCTCGCCAACGAGGGCGCCGCCTACCAGGCCAAGGGCGAGACCGACTTCATCATCACGCAAGCCGGCATCGATGAGTTCGCCTCCACCTATCTTGCTGGCGGCGACCCCAGGTCCGCCCTCGCCTCGCCGGTGCTGGCCGACCTCTCGGGCCTGCCGCCGATGCTGATCCAGGTCGGCTCGGAGGAAGTCCTGATGTCCGACTCCACGATGCTGGCCGAGAGGGCCGGCCTGGCGCGCGTGGACGTGACCCTGCGCATCTGGCCAGACATGGTGCACATCTGGCCGTTCTTCGCGCAGCTCAGCGCCGGGGCGCGCGCCATCGCCGAGGCGGCCGCCTGGATCACGGCGCGCGCGCCCTGAAGGGTCAGGCTTTCGGATGGGCTTTGGCGTAGGCGGCGAGCAGTCCGGCCGCGTCCACCGCCGTGTAGCGCTGGGTGGTAGACAGCGAGGCGTGGCCGAGGAGTTCCTGGATCGAGCGCAGATCTGCGCCGGCGCCGAGCAGATGCGTGGCGAAGGAGTGGCGCAGCGCGTGCGGGGTGGCGCGCTCGGAGAGGCCGAGCCGGGGCCGGAGCCGCTGCATCATTTCCTGCACCCGGCGCGCCCGCAGCGGTCCGCCGCGCGCAGCCAAGAACAGCGGCGCATCGGGCGCTAGGCTGAACGGCAGGGCGGCGAGATAGGCGTCCACGGCCTCGCGCACCGCCGCCAGCACCGGCGCCAGGCGCGTCTTCGAACCCTTGCCGAGGATGCGCAGCGATGCGCCCAGCGGCGCATCGGCGCGCCGCAAAGCCAGGGCCTCGGAAATGCGCAGGCCGCAGCCGTAGAGCAGAGTCAGCACGGCGGCGTCGCGCGCCAGCTCCCATTCGGCGCGGCCGGGATCGTCGCCGGCTTCGACGATGAGCCCGACGGCTTCGTCCTCGCTCACCGGCCGCGGCGCGCCGGGACGCACCTTCGGACCCCGCACCAGCGCCAGCGCCGGGCAGGCGACGCCAAGCCGCCGGTCCACGAAGCGGTGATAGGCGCGCACCGCCGAGAGGGCCTGCGATAGCGAGCGGGCGCTGAGCGGCCGCGCGCCGGAGCGGCGATGCGCCAGCCAGGCGCGGACATCGCCGGCGCTGAGGGCGCCGAGTTCCTCGAGACTCGACAATCCGCCCTGGTGCCGCTCCAGAAAGCCGAGGTACGACAAGACCGCCGCGCCATAGGCCTCGACGGTGCGCGGGCTGGCGCGGCGCTCGTGCGCCAGGTGCTCCAGGAAGGCGGCGAGCGCGTCCCTGGGCGCCGCAGCTACAGGATCGGCCATCGCTCGGCCGTGCGTTCCACCACCCGGGCGAGGAAGTCGACGAGTTCATGGCCCATCCGGACCGAGAACGCCGTCTCGTCGGCAGCGCCGAAGCCGAGCACGCCGCGCCGCTCCGGCGAGAACATCCCCAGCCGGACGACGGCGACGCTGCCGATCATCGGCGCGCGATCGCCAAAAAGCCCCAGCGCCGTCGGGACCACGCCCAGGCGGGCCGAACTGGCCTCGCCCAGGACGAGGTCCGACTGGCCCTCGGCCAGGGTGCGCCAGCCTTGCGGGACCGCGCCGGGGCCCTCCAGAGCGACGACGCCCGCCACCAGGGCGAAACCGAAGCGCGCCAGTTCGTCCAGGGTGAGTGCGAGGTCGGCGTGGTCGTGCGCGCCGATCAGCGCGATCGCGGCCTGATGCGCCCGCGCCTGGGCCTCGAAGTTGGCGCGCGCGACGGCTTCGAGCCGCCGGCGGGCGCCCGTCTCCTGCCGGTGCGCCCGGGCGGCGCGCGAGAGGGCCACCGGCCCGAAGTCGACGACGTTGGCCGCATCCACCCTGAGGCCGAGCTCCGCCAGCAGCTCGGGATCCTCGCGCAGCAGCTCCGGCCGGCGCCTCAGGAGCGCGCGAACCTCGTCGTCGCCCACCGGCGCATCGTTCCTCGCGCGCAACACATCCGACACCGCTCGCCCCCCGCAGGCGCCTTGCAGGATCGACTGCCCGATCCCCTTGCGCCCCCGCGGGGCATTTGAAGACCCGTCCCGGTTAACGCGCGCTTGCGGATGTTCCGGCGCGGATATTGCTCATGTCGCCATATTCCTGGATTAGGATCGCGGCGGGCCATCGAGGAGGGAACCCCCGTGGGCGCTTGGCCCTTCGACGAGCACACCGATCTCGCGCCCGCCGCCTATCTGAGCCGGGCAGGCGCGGTCTTTGCGACCTTCGACGCCCGCACCCAGGACTCCGGCAACCTTTCCTTCGGCTTCGAGTCGGACGGCGGCCGCTGGTTCGTGAAGACCGCCGGCGATCCGGCCGACGAGGCGCCTTTCCTGCCGCACGCCGAACGGGTCGCCCTGCTCCTGAACGCGCAGCGTCTGGCGCGGTCCGTCCGCCATCCCGCGCTACCCGCCCTGCGGGGCGTCAGCCAGTGCGCCTGGGGTCCAATGCTGATTTACGATTGGGCGGCGGGCGAGCTGGTGGGAGCGCCGGCGTCGCGCCGCTCCGACCCCGAAAGCGCGTTCCAGAGGTTTCGGCGCCTGCCCGTGAAGGAGCTGACGCAGGCGATCGACACCATCCTCGACGCCCATCTGGAACTCTGCCGCGCCGGCTGGATCGCCTGTGATTTCTACGACGGCTCGATCGTTCATGACTTTTCGCACCGCAGAACCTGGCTGGTCGATCTCGACAGCTACCACCTGGGCCCGTTCACCAACGCCATGGGTCGGATGTTCGGATCGACGCGGTTCATGGCGCCGGAGGAATTCGAGCGCGGCGCCCGCATCGACGAACGCACGACGGTGTTCACGCTTGGGCGCATGATCTCGGTGTTCCTGGGCGACGGCGATCTGGGTTCGGGCGGCTTTCGAGGAAACGAGGCTCAGTATCGAGCGATGCTGGCGGCGTGCAGCCTCGATCCGGCGGCACGGCCCCAAAGCGTCGCGAACCTGGTGGAAATGTGGGGCAGGTCCGGTTCATAGCGCCGCGGAGACATCGACGGGCAGCGCAGGGGGAGCGGCCACGGGCGGCGCCATGATCAGCATTCGATGACCCGAATCGCCTCGGTCCTCATTCCCATGCCTCTGCCCGAGGCGTTCGACTACGCCGAGCCGCAGGGGGTGACCCTGAGCCTCGGCCAGATCGTCGCCGTGCCCCTGGGGCCGCGGCTGGTGCAGGGCGTGGTGACGGCGCTGCGCGACGCAGCGGGCGGCAATCGCCCGCTGAAGGCCATCGCCGGGCTGGTCGAGGCGCCGCCCTTGCCGCCGGAGAGCCTCGCCTTCGTCGACTGGTCGGGGCGCTACGCGGCCGATCCGGGCGGAGCGCCGCTGGCGATCGCGTTGCGCGGCGTGCGCACGCCGAAGCCGAAACCGGAACGCGTGCTCGTGCTGACCGGCAAGGCGCCGTCGCGCCCGACGCCGGCCAGGGCCAAGGTGATCGCCGCCGCGCGAGGCGCGGAGCTGGCGCCCGCCGCGCTGGCCCGCGCCGCCGGAGTCGGCGCCGGGGTCGTGGCGAGCCTCGTGGCCGACGGCGTTCTGGCCGAGGAGCTGCGCGAAACCCCGGTGGACTTCGCAGCGCCGGATCTGGCCCGCAGCGGGGCCAGGCTCAATCCGAGCCAGGCCGCGGCGCTGGCCGAACTGACGGGGCTGGTCCAAGCTGGCGGCTTCTCCGTGGCTCTCCTCGACGGCGTGACGGGCTCGGGCAAGACCGAGGTCTATCTGGAGGCGATGGCGGCGGCTCTGGGCCGCGACCCGCAGGCCCAGGCCCTGGTGCTCCTGCCCGAGATCGCCCTGACCCAGGCGGCGGTCGCCCGCATCGCCGCGCGCTTCGGCGCGCCGCCGGCCGAGTGGCACTCGGGGCTGGGGGCGCCGATGCGCCGCCGCGTCTGGGAAGCGGCCGCCACCGGCAAGTGCCGCATCGTGGTGGGGGCGCGCTCGGCATTGTTCCTGCCGTTTCGCACCCTGCGGCTCATCGTCGTCGACGAGGAGCACGACGGCTCCTACAAGCAGGAGGACGGCTTCATCTATCAGGCGCGCGACCTGGCGGTGGCGCGGGGCAAGATCGGCGAGGCTCCGGTGGTGCTGGCCTCGGCGACCCCGTCGCTGGAAACCCTGTGGAACGCCGAGACCGGCCGCTATCGCTGGCTGAGGCTGAAGAGCCGCGCCGGCGGCGCCGCCCTGCCGGCCCTGCAACTGGTCGACCTGCGCCTCGAGCCTCCCGAGAACGGCCGCTGGCTGTCGCCGCCCCTGGTGGCGGCGATGCGCGAGACCTTGAGCCGGGGCGAGCAGGTGCTGCTCTTCCTCAACCGGCGCGGCTATGCGCCGCTGGTGCTCTGCCGGGCCTGCGGCGAGCGGCTGCGCGCCCCCGACACCGATTCATGGCTGGTCGAACACCGCTATTCGGGCCGGCTCGTCTGCCACCGGACCGGGTTTTCCATGAAGAAGCCGGACCACTGCCCCGCCTGCGCCGCCGAGGCGAGCCTGGTCTCGGTCGGTCCGGGCGTGGAGCGGGTCGAGGAGGAGGCCAAGGCGCGCTTTCCCGCCGCCCGCGTCGCCGTGTTCTCCTCCGACACGGCGCCCAGCGCCGAGGCGGCGCGGGCGCTGATCGGCGCCATGAGCGCCGGGGAGATCGACATCCTGGTGGCGACGCAAGGCGCCGCCAAGGGGCACGACTTTCCGGGCCTGACGCTCGTGGGCGTCGTGGACGCCGATCTCGGCCTGCGCGGCGGCGACCTGCGCGCGGCCGAGCGCACCTTCCAGCTGATCGAGCAGGTGGCGGGCCGGGCCGGCCGGCGCGCGCGTCCGGGCCGGGCGCTGATCCAGTCGTGGGCGCCGGAGCATCCGGTGATGCAGGCGCTGGCGGCGCGCGATCGCGACGCCTTCGTCGCCGTCGAGATGGGCGAGCGCGAGGCGGCCGGCCTGCCGCCGTTCGGCCGGCTGGGCGCGGTGATCGTCTCCGGTCCCGACGCCGCCGCGCTCGACCGCTTCTGCCGCGACTTCGCCGCCGCCGCGCCGAACGCTGCCGGCGTCGATGTCTTCGGTCCGGCCGACGCGCCGTTCGCCCTGGTGCGCGGGCGCCGCCGCAAGCGCTTTCTCGTCCGCGCCGACCGTGGCGTCGATCTCTCCGCGTTCCTGGCGGCGTGGCGGGCGAGGCTGAAGCCGCGCGGCGCCCTTCGCGTCACCATCGACGTCGATCCGTACAGCTTCCTCTGAGAGCCGCTGCCAGGCCCTGGCCCTTCTCTTGCAGCCGCGAGGCCATGGCAGGCGCGTCGGATCGCAGGGGGACGGGGGCAGTGTCGGAACAGGCGCATCTGAAGCCGCTCACCTCGCTTCGCTTCTTCGCCGCCTACTGGGTGGTGTTCTACCACTACTGGCCGGCGCTGCTGGCCGCGTTCACGCCGGGCCTCGTCGCCAAGGGCTACCTCGGCGTCGAGCTGTTTTTCGTGCTTTCCGGATTCATCCTCTGCCACGTCTATCTCGCCGGTTTCGAAGCCGGGCGGTTCCGCTACGCCGAGTTCATCTGGGCGCGGCTGGCGCGCATCTACCCGATGCACCTGGCGACCATGGCCGGCATCGCCGTCATGGGGGCGCTGGCGCTGGCCTCCGGCTTGCGGATCGACCCCAACGTGCTGTCGCTCGCGGCGCTGCCGGCCAATCTGGCCCTGGTCCAGGCCTGGGGTCTTGCGCCGGTCGCGGGATGGAATCACCCGTCGTGGTCGATCTCGGCCGAATGGCTCGCCTATCTGAGCTTCCCCGCCTTCGCCATCGCTGCGGCAAGGCTCGCCCACCGCCCCTGGCTGGCGGTGGTCGCCGCCGCGATGTTCCTGGCGGCGCTCTACGCAGTTTTCGATCGGCTGGCGGGCTTTCCGCTGACCCACGCCACCATCGCCTGGGGCGCGCTGCGGATCGTCCCCTGCTTCGGGCTCGGCTGCGCGCTGCACCTGGCCTGGCGCGCGCATGCGGCCGAGCGCCGCACGGCGCTCGCCGGCGCCCTCGTTTGCGGCCTCGCCGTGATCGCGCTGGCCCAGATCGGGGCGCCGGACGTGCTCATCGTGGCGGCGTGCGCGGGCCTGATCTTCTGGCTAGCCCAAGTTTCCAGGACCGGCTCGGCCCTCGGGTCGAGTCCAATTCTCGTCTATCTCGGCGAGATCAGCTATTCGATCTACATGGTCTGCATTCCCTGGCAGTTGCTGTTCGTGAATCTCGCCGCGAGGGTCCTGCATCTCCCGAGCAAGGAACTGCCGCTCTATGCCTGGCTCATCTTGCTCGCAGGGCCGATTCCCCTCGCCGCCGCCACCCATCATCTGATCGAGCGGCCAGCCCGCGTCCGCATGAAACTGTGGCGTTCCTCGCGCCAAGGTCACGAGATTGCGACCGAAACGGCACGGTAAAGACTCTTTTCATCCCCGCAGGCCACGCTTATTCGTTGGAGCAACCGGTGGCGGGAGACACCTCCAGCATGCGTAAGGGGACGAGAGCCGCTCTCGGGTCGCTAGCGATTACGCTCGTAATCGCGTTCTTCCCAGGCGGCGCGTTCGCCGATGACGGCTGGCAGTGCGTCCCCTTTGCGCGCCTCGTCTCCGGCATTCAGATCTTCGGGGACGCCTGGACCTGGTGGCGACAGGCCGCCGGCCGCTACCAGACCGGATTCGTGCCCAAGGAAGGCGCGGTCCTCTGCTTCAAGCCCACCGGCCGGATGCGTCTGGGCCACGTGGCGGTGGTCAGCCAGATCCTCACCGACCGGGTCATCCAGATCACCCATGCCAACTGGTCGCTGATCGACGGCGACCGCGGCCATGTCGAGCGCAACGTCACCGTCGTCGATGTCTCGCCGGCCGGAAACTGGAGCCAGGTCAAGGTCTGGAACGATCCTTCCGGCAATCTCGGCGCCACCGTCTATCCGACCTATGGCTTCATCTATCAGGACGCCATGGCCGCGACCTCGGCCAGGATCACCGCCGCGAGCAACGCCGCCATCGCCATGGCGCAATCGGCCGCGACCCAGGTCGCCGCGGCGGTGCGACCGGGCTCAGCGCCGATGAACGTCCTCGATCAGGCGGCCCAGTCCACCGACCGCATCGCCGCCCTCATCCAGGCCGCCACCGGCCAGACGTCCACCCAGGCGAAGGCCGGACGCTGAGGCGGCTCAGGCCGTCAGATCCTCGATCTCGAACCGGCCGCTCTGCGCCAGGCGCTGGGCGATGATCCGGCGATGGCAGCGCGCCGCCTCGGCTTCGTAGCAGAGCAGCGCCGCCGCCCGATCGCCCGCCAGGTCGGCCGCCTCCGCCAGCGCCAGCTGCGCCTGCGGCTCGGCCAGGTGAGCCTCGTAGATCGCCTGCATCTCGCCGGTCCTGCCGGCGCGCGCCGCCTGGCGGCCCGGCTTGGGCGTGCCCAGCTCCCGCAGATGGACATAGGCGATGCCGGCGTCGGCCAGGCTGGCGGCGAGAATGCGCTTGGAAAACCCGGCGCGACGCGACGACGCGACGGCGCGCACGTCGATGACCAGTTCAACGTCGGCGCGCTGCAGAGCGCCGATGACGGCGGCTTGCGTGGCCGCCTCGTAACCGATGGTCCGCAGCTTCATGGACGCGCCTCCTTTCGGGCTGGCGGAGTTCCGTTTAGGCAATCGGGCGCGCAACGCCCAGCCCATCGGAGGTCACTGCCCTTGAACGCCGCCGCCGAGCCCGCGCCGCGACGCCGGACCCAGTACGTGCAGACGGCGCACGGGTCGGGCGAGATCGCCTATCTGGACTTCGGACCGGCGGAGCGCGCCGTCGATGTCGTCTTCCTGCACGCCAACGGCTTCAATGCAGGCGCCTACCGAACCATCCTGGCGCCTCTGGGCGAGCGCCTGCGGGTCGTGGCGCCCGACCATCGCGGTCACGGCGCCACCACCTTGCCGACCTTGCGCGAGGGCCGCGCCGACTGGAGCGATGTCGCCGGCGACCTCCTGACGCTGATGCAGGCGCTTCGGATCGAACATGCAGTCCTCGCCGGCCACTCGATGGGCGGCACGGCCGCCCTGCTCGCCGCGGCCGAGGCGCCGCAGAAGGCGCGCGCCCTCGTGCTCTTCGATCCGGTGATCCGGCCGTTCGCGTCCGAGTCGGGGGCGGGCGGACTGCCGCAGGATTCGCCCATGGTCCAGGGCGCGCTGCGCCGCCGCCGCCGCTTTCCAAACCGGCAGGCGGTCCTCGACAGCTACAGGAATCGCGGCGCGTTCCGAACCTGGAGCGCGGCCATGCTGGCGGACTACGTGGCCGCCGGCTTCCGCGATCTGCCCGACGGCTCGGTCGAGCTCGCCTGCACGCCGGAGTGGGAGGTGTCCAACTATGTCTCGCAGGGTCACGACTCCTGGGCCGCCTTCGCGGCCAGCCGCTGCCCGATCCGCATCCTCCGCGCCGCCGAGGCCTCGACCGCGATGCTGGACGCAGGCGAGAGCGCTCTCGCCCAGGGCGGGCGCATCCGGATCGAGACCGTGCCCGGCACGACGCACTTCCTGCCGATGGAGCGCCCGCAGCTCGTGCGCACGGCGATCCTGGCGGCCGTCGCCGGCGATTGACCGGCCGCCACATTGACCGGCCGCCGCGCTCGCGCCAGGCGCGCGAACGTGCCAATCTCCAATGATCGGGGAGGTGGAGCAGGATGGCCGTCCAGCCCAGACGAGGGCGCAGGCTGCTGATCGCCCGCCACGGGCTGGCGGTGCGGCTGACCCATTGGATCAATGCGCTCAGCCTGTTCTTCCTGCTGCTCTCGGGCTTGCAGATCTTCAACGCCCATCCGGCGCTCTACTGGGGCCAGGCGTCGCATTTCGCCCATCCGTGGCTCGCCCTCGACGCCCGCGAAGCCGGCGGCAGGCTGCACGGCGTGACTAGGCTGGGCGGAGCGCAGTTCGACACCACCGGCGTCCTCGGCGCCTCCAGCGAGGCCGGCGTCCTGGTGGCGCGCGGGTTCCCCGACTGGCTCACCATTCCGGCCCAGAAATACCTGGCGCTCGGTCGCCGCTGGCATTTCTTCTTTGCCTGGGTGTTCGCGATCAACGGGGCCGTCTACGTGGCGACGGCGCTCGCGGGCGGCCATCTGCGCCGCGATCTGCTGCCGACGGGCGGCCAGTTGCGGCCGGCGCACGTGGCGCACGAGATCTGGAGCCACATGCGGCTGCGGTTCCCCAAGGGCGAGGAGGCCAAGCACTACAACGTGCTGCAGAAAGGAGCCTACCTCGCGGTCATGCTCGGGCTCCTGCCGCTGATGGTGCTGACCGGCATGACCATGTCGCCCAGCCTCGACGCCAGCTTTCCCTGGCTGCTCGACCTCTTCGGCGGACGCCAGTCGGCGCGCTCGATCCACTTCATCACCGCCAGTCTCATCGTCCTCTTCTTCCTGGTGCATATCGCCATGGTCGTGGCCTCGGGTCTCTGGAACAATCTCAGGTCCATGCTTACCGGCCGCTACGCCATCGAGATCGCCGACGGAGAGGCGCCATGACGCCCAGCCGGCGCGGCTGGCTGGCCGGCGCGGCGGCCTCGCTCGGCGGCCTCGTGCTCGCCGGCTGCAACCGGATCACCGAGCAGCCGGGCGTCGTCGGCGTTCTCTCGAAGGCCGAGTGGCTGAACCGGCGCGTACAGCGGCTCATCGGCGCCGAGGCCCTGGCGCGCGAATACCCGGCCGCCGACATCAGCCCGTTCTTCAAGCCGAACGGCAGCATCAATCCACAGGATCCGGCCTATCTCGCGCAGGTCTCCAGCGACTTCGCCGACTGGCGCCTGGTGGTGGACGGCCTGGTGGAGCGTCCGCTGATGCTGTCGCTCGCCCAGCTTCGCGCCCTGCCGGCGCGAACCCAGATCACCCGCCACGACTGCGTCGAAGGCTGGAGCTGCATCGGCGAATGGACCGGCGCCCGCCTCGGCCCGCTGATGGCGCTGGCGGGGCTGAAGCCGGCGGCGCGGCATGTGGTGTTCCATTGCGCCGACACCCTGGACGCCTCGGCCCCGCCTGGCCGGCGCAAGTACTACGAGACCCTAGACCTGGTGGACGTCTTCCACCCCCAGACCATCCTCGCCTACGCCATGAACGGCGCGCCGCTGACCGTGGCCCACGGGGCGCCGCTGCGCCTGCGGGCCGAGCGCCAGCTCGGCTACAAACAGGCGAAGTACCTGATGCGCCTCGAGGCCGTGGAACGCTTCGACGACATCGCCGGCGGCAAGGGCGGCTTCTGGGAAGACCGGGACTACGAGCGCTACGCCGGGATCTGAGCGCCGCTCAGCTGTACAGGCTCGCCCAGCGGCGCTTGCGGCGCGCCTTCCAGGCGCCGCGGTGATAGGCGTCCGAAGCGATCAGCGGCACGACGGTGGTGGCCTCGGCGAACACCATCTGCTCGTGGCTCACCTGCACCTTGCCCCAGGAGGCGGCCTCCTTCAGGGTCGAGGACGAGCAGGCCCCGTCGCGCACGTCGGCGACCGTCACCTGCACGGCGTACTTGTGCATCTCCGCCTCGTGGCCGAGGATCTCGGCGCAGACCACCGTATCCTGGGCGAAGTTCTTTGGAACCCCGCCGCCCACCATGAAGAGACCGGTGGTCCCGGCCCTGACCTTGATCTCGGTGAGTTCGCGGAAGTCGGCGATCGAGTCGAGCGTCAGATAGGGACGACCCGCCTTCATCCGCTCCACCTGATGCTTGACGAGACCGAAGCCCGCAGAGGAATCGGTGAACGCCGGACAGAAGACCGGACATCCCTCCTCGAACGCCGTCTGGATCAGGCTGCCGGGCTTCTTGGCGTGGCCGGCGGCGAGCCAGCGGCCGATCTCCCAGATCAGCTCGCGGCTGGAGTAGGGGCGCGGCTCCAGGCCATCGGCAATCTGCCTGATCGCCTCGTCGCAGGCCTGCAACTCCTCCTCGTCGATATAGGTGTCGTAGATGCGGTCTATCAGCAGCGCGCGCAGCTCGCGGTCGTCGACCGACGCCTCCGCCTGATAGTGGCGAAAGCCGAGCGCTTCGAAGAAGTCCATGTCGATGATCGAGGCGCCGGTCGCCACCACCACGTCGGCCATGCCGTAGCGCAGCATGTCGCGATAGACGTGGCAGCAGCCGCCGGCGCTGGTCGAGCCGGCCAGCGTCAGCCAGATCGAGCAGTCCGGATCCTCGATCGCCATGGAAAGAATGTCGGCGGCGCGCGCCGCATCGCGGCTGGTGAAGCTCATCTTGCGCATGGCGTCGATCACCGGCCGCGCGTCATAGGCCGCGATGTCCACGTGCTCGACGGCGCGGCCAAGCAGCTCGGCCTTGGTGTTGGATGCGGGAACGCTCATGGGCTTCGTCGCGGCCTTACCGGCGCCGGCGCTTCCTGCCGCCGCGCGCCCGGGACAGCCTGACCACGTCGGCGCTCTCGGGACGAGGCGTCGCGAGCGTCCTCGGCGCGAGCCCATAGAGCGACAGCATCGGCGCGTCGGCGACCTCGCAGGTCTCGGTCTCGCCGAAGCCGTTGAAGCGGCTCGCCATGGCGACGCCATAGGCGCCCAGCATGCCGATCTCCACGTGGTCGCCCTCGGCCACGTCGTCGGGCAGCCAGAACGGCCCGGCCATGGCGTCCAGCGTGTCGCAGGTGGGACCGAAGAAGCGGAACGGGCGCAGGGGCGCCCGCACCTCCCCGTCGGCGCGCCAGAGCTTCACCGGGAACGGCCACTTGGTGTGGGCGGCGTCGAACAGGCTGCCGTAGGCGCCGTCGTTGAGATAGAGGGCGTCGCCCTTTCTCAGGTCCACCCTCGCCAGCAGCGACGAGCCTTCGGCCACCAGCGCCCGTCCGGGCTCGCACCAGAGTTCGGTGGTCGCCGGCGCCTTCATCTGCGACAGGCCGCGTTCGATCGCCGCGACGTACTCTTCGAGGTCCGGCGGCGCCATGCCCGGATAGACCGAGGGAAACCCCCCGCCCACGTCCACGACATCGGCGAAGACCCCGGCGCGCACCAGGGCGCGGGAGACCTGGGCCATGGCGGCGGGAAAGGCGGACGGGCGCATGCACTGGCTGCCGACGTGGAAGGACACGCCCATCAGCTCGTCGGTGGAGCGGCGCGCCGCCAGCAGCAGTTCCGGCGCCTCGAGGGGACCCGCGCCGAACTTGCCGGCCAGCGAATAGGCCGCCCCGGCCGTCTCGACGCTCAGCCGCACGATCAGGTTGAGGTCCTTGGCCCGGCCGGTGACCTCGAGGATCTTGTCGAGTTCTTCCAGCGTGTCGAAGGCGAAGGTCCTGACGCCGAAGTCGCCAAAGGCCTGCGCGATGGCGGACCGGCTCTTCACCGGATGCATGAAGCCGATCTTCGCGCCCGGCGCATGCGCGGTGACGAGTTCGATCTCGGGAATCGAGGCGACGTCGAAAGCCAGCACGCCATTCGCCGCCAGGGCGCGAATCACCCAGTCGGAGGGGTTGGCCTTGACGGCGTAGTAGGTCTCGCCTCTGAAATTGTCCTGGAACCAGCGCGCCGCTAGGGCCACGGCGTCCGGCCGCACCAGGGCGACAGGACGTTCCGGGGACCGCTCACGGACCAGGTCCAGGGGCGTATGGTAGCTTCCCACCTCACGCAACCCCCTGAAGGATTGTTGAACCCAGACCGGCGTTAGCAGCGCTTCGTCAAAGGACTTCGGGTCCGCCGGAGGCGAGCGAAATAGGGACAATGGCAGGCGATGTAAAGATCAAAGCACCGCCGTGCGGCCATGGGTCCCGCCAGTCCCGGATCAGGGTCCGGGCGCCGCCGGCGTCTCCTCGGGCCCGCGCGAGCGGCGCCGCAGCCGCGCCAGACGCCGCAGCCGCCGCCAGAAGCGGCTCTTCTCGGGCTCGGGATAGGGCTGCAGGTTGCGCCGGAACTCCTCGGCGCAGGCGCGCCAGGAAAACTGCTCGGCGAAGGCGCGCACGGCGCCGCGGTCGAGGTCGAGGCAGGCGAGCGCCGCCTCCTTCAGCCCGTTCGCCTGGTCGGGCGCCAGCACGCCCGCGCCGGAACCGGGGATCAGGTCGATGGGCCCCGGCGCGGAGAACGCCGCCACCGGGGTTCCCGAGGCCATCGCCTCCAGCAGCACCAGTCCGAAGGTGTCGGTGAGCGAGGGGAACACGAACACGTCGGCCGAGGCGAAATAGGCCGCCAGTTCGTCGCCGAACTTCGGGCCGGCGAAGATGACCTCCGGATGCCTGGCCTGGAGTTCGCCGCGCTGCGGGCCGTCGCCGACGACCACCTTGGCGCCCGGCAGATCGAGGCTGACGAAGGCCTGGATGTTCTTCTCCACCGCGACGCGGCCGACGTTGAGCCAGACCGGGCGCGCCAGACCCTCGAACACGCCGGGCCGACCCCGCCAGCGCGGGTTGAACGCCTCGGTGTCGACCGCCCGCGACCACTGCGACAGGTTGCGAAACCCATGCCGGGCGAGTTCGTCGCGCAAGGTGGCCGTGGCCACCATCAGCCGCCCCGACGGCTTGTGGAACCACTTCATGTAGGCATAGCCCGCCGCCAGCGGCAAAGGCAGGCGCGCCGAGACGTATTCGGGAAAGCGCGTGTGGTAGCTGGTGGTGAAGGGCAGCTTCCACTCGAGGCAGAACCGGCGCGCCGCCAGCCCGATCGGCCCCTCGGTGGCGATGTGGATGGCCTCCGGCTCGAACGACTTGAAGCGCTCCTGGACCTTGTCGTAGGCCCCGACCGCCAGCTTGATCTCCGGATAGGTGGGCAGCGGGAAGGTGGAGAACTGGTCCGGACTGATCACCTCGACGACGTCGCCCAGCTCGCGCAGCTCGGCCACCACGCGCGTCAGGGTGCGGACGACGCCGTTGACCTGGGGCTCCCAGGCGTCGGAGGCCAGGAGGATGCGCATCGGGGGATCAGGACTTCCGGGGCGGCGCCCGCGGCGGCGCGGCGGGCCGCCCCGATCATGGACCAGGAGTTCCGGCGCGCCCATCGAAGAATCTGCGCGCCCGTGCGGCACGACGAAGCGCCGGGCCTTTGGCCGCGCACGCGCAGATGACCCTTTCGCGGCGCTGGTCTAGCATCCTTGCGAGTCGGGCTGGGGAGTGGCGGTTCGCCATAGTGACATGGAGTTAGGCCGCAGGGCGGCCCTGTGCTTCACCGCGGGGCTCTTCGTCGTCGCGCCGGTCCTCGTCAGCGCCTGCTCGGGCGGCGGCGGCGGCGGCCCCAGCATCGCCGCATCGCCGCCCCCCGCCGCGCCCGTTCCGCCGCCGCCACCACCACCACCACCACCGCCGCCACCCCCTCCTCCCCCGCCGCCGCCTCCCCCGCCGCCGACTCCGAGCGCTTCGAGCGCCGAGTTCCAGCGCAGCTGGGGCCTCGCCGCGATCCACGCCGACGCCGCCTTCAACGCCGGGGCCAGCGGCCAGGGCATCCTGGTGGCGGACGTGGATTCCGGGGCCGACCCGACGCGGCCGGATCTGGCCGGGGCGATTTCGCCGCTCTCCACCGACGTGGTGCCGGCGAGCGAGCCGCAGGCCATGCAGGGCAGCGCCGTCGGCTACGATCCGCACGCGAACTTCGTCTCCGGCGTCCTGGGCGCCCGCTACAATGGCTTCGGCACGATCGGCGTCGCCTACGCCTCGACCATCCTGTCGATCCGCGCCGACTCGTGCTCGGCTGGGACCAGCGCCAGCAACTGCAACAGCGCCAGCCCGAACGGCCCGAACGTCGATAACAACTTCAGCTTCAACGACTCCGACATCGCCGCCGGCATCGAGTACGCCATCGCCAACCACGCACGCATCATCAATCTGTCGCTGGGCGGCCCGGCGCCGGGCAGCGCGCAACTGCAGCAGGCGCTCGTCGATGCGGTGAACGCCGGCATCGCCATCACCGTCGCGGCCGGCAACGAGGGCGCCGCCAGCCCCGACTATCCGGGCGCCTACGCCACCGACCCGCGCTTTTCCGGCCTGCTGGTGGCGGTGGGCGCAACCACCACGTCCGGCGTCCTGGCGAGCTACTCCAACCAGGCCGGCGCGTCGGCCGCCGGCTACCTGGCCGCGCCGGGCGACAATCTCATCACCGACTGCACCCAGAGCAACGATTGCGCCCTGGTCTCGGGCACCTCGTTCGCCGCGCCGCACGTCGCCGGCGCCATCGCGCTGCTGCTTCAGGCCTTTCCCAACCTCACCGCGGCCCAGGCGGTCAACATCCTAGAGACCACCGCCGACGACGCCGGAGCGCCGGGCGTCGATCCGGTGTTCGGCCGCGGACTGCTCGACCTCACCAAGGCGTTCCAGCCCGTGGGGTCGATGATCGTGCCCACCGGCGGCGCCGGCCCGGTCGTGGTCGGCGCCGGCGGCGGCGCGGCGACCTCAGGCGGCGCCCTGCCCGTCGCCGTCACCGGCAGCGCCTTCGGCGACGCCCTGCGCGGCTCGCATGGGCTGGTGACGGTGGGATATGATTCATACCACCGGCTGTTCACGGTCGACCTCGCCGGCGCCTATCAGGCGCAGGCGGTGCGCGGTCTCGTCGCGGCCGAGCCGGCGCAGCGCCGGACCGGCGCCGACTTCGCCTTGCCGGGCGGGGCGCATCTCGCCTTCGCCGGCGGCGCACCGCTTGCCGCCGCGCCCCTGCCGAGGAGCGAGCGCGGTTTCGCCGCCGCCGCCGACCCCGCCTTCGCGGCGGTGCAGGCGAGGCTGGGCGCCCTGACCTTCACCGCCTGGCGCGGCCAGGGCGGCGCCCAGCCCGACCTCGGCGAGCCGCGCGACGCCTTCGAAAGCATCGCCGCGCCCGACCAGGTGATGGCCGCGCGCCTGAAGTTCGGCCGCTGGGCCGTCGTGGCCGAAGGCGGCCTCGACGACACGCGCCTGGCGCCGCTCGCCTCGGCGCCGGTGAAGGGCTCGAGCTACGCCCGCTTCGGCGCCGGCTACCAGGGCGCGGCCTTCTCGGTGCGCGCCGCCTTCGGAACGCTCCGCGAGCCCCTGGGCCCGCTGGGCTCGACCCTCACCGCCGGCTTCGCCCTGCCCTCGGTCACCCAGTTCGTCACCGTCGGCGGCGAAGCGCGGCTCTTGGGCGACGCGGTCGCGTATGGCGAAGCCTCGCTCGGCCGCACCCGCTCGGACGGCGCCTTGCTGCGCCTGGCGGGCGCGGTGAGTTCGAGCTGGCGCGTCGGCCTCGCCGACGCCTGCGGCTCGAGGTGGCGCATCTGTTCGCACTACGGGATCGAGCTGGCGCAGCCGCTGCGCTTCGAGGCGGGCTGGATCGTCGCCGAACTCGCCGACATCCCGGCCCACTATTTCGACCCCCTCGCCTTCAGCCAGCGGCGCATCGGCGTCGGACCCTCGGGGCGCGAACTCGATCTGCGCCTCTTCGCCGACCGCGATCTCGGCGCGGCCGGCGATGTCCGCCTGGAGGCGACGGCCGCGTCAGACGAGGGCAACCGCGCCGGCGCGCCGATCGGGCTCGGCATGCTCGCCAGCTGGAGCTATGGCTTCTGAGGCGACCACGGTGACGGACGAGGCCGGCGGCGGCGGCCGGCGCCGCAGCGGCACGCCCTTGGCGAGAAGCTTCAGCGCCTCCCAGTGGATCGCGGCGTTCACCTTCAGGCTCATCAGCGGATGGCGCAGGAACGCGGCGGCGAGCGCCCGGTCGCCGAGCGTCATGCGCCGGCCGGCGAAGCTGGCGGCGATGATCGGCGCGCCGTCGGCGCCCCGGCCGAGGATGGCGGTGGCGACCTCGGCGCCCGGCCGGCCGAGCCGCAGGTCGTAGGTCATCTCCATGCCGAGGAACGGCGAAACGAAGAAGGCCTTGGCGCAGGCGGCCCGGACGACGTCGCCGCCCCCGCCTTCGACCGCATAGACGTGCCGCTCGCCGAACGTATTGGTCACCTCCAGAAGCACCGCCGCCAGCTCGCCGTCCGGGCGGTGGCAGTAGAAGAGACTCAAGGGGTTGAACACATAGCCGAGCACTCTGGGCATGGTCAGCAGCCGCACCGGGCCGCCGGCGCCGAGCCCCGCCTTCGCCAGCACCTCGTCCACCCAGGCGCGCAGCGGGCGCCCGTCGCCTGGCCCATGGTCGCGATCGTAGAAGCTGAACAGCGCCGCCCGGCCATGGCCGAAGAGGCGCAGCCGCCGATCCAGGGCCGGCAGCTCGTCCAGATCGATGAGCAGCTGGAACATGCGATAGCGCAGCCGGTGCCGGCGCGGCGTCAGCCGCCGGTGGACCACCGCGCCGTCGTAGATCGCCGAGGCCGTCACGCCGCCGCCTCCAGAGCCGGGGCTGGGGCCGGCGCGGCGCCGAGGAAGATGCGGCCGGACTCGTCCGCCACCCGCCAGGGCCGGCGCCCGCCGCCCAGCGCCTCGGCCACCGCCAGGCCCGACTGAAGCGCGTCCTCGTGGAAGCCCGCGCCGAGATAGGCGCCGCACCACCACACCCCGCCCCGCCCCCGGCGGCATCTGCGAGCGCGGCCTCTGGGCCTGGTCGCGGCATCCCAACTACTTCTTCGAGTGGCTGGGCTGGCTGGCCTACGCGCTCGTCGCCATCGGACCGGCGGGGGCCTGGCCGCCGGGCTGGGCGGCCGTTCTCGGACCGGCGCTGATGTTCGTGCTGCTGCGCTTCGTCTCGGGCGTGCCGCCGACGGAAGCGGCGATGCTCGGCTCGCGCGGCGCCGCCTTCGCCCGCTACCAGGGCGCCGGCGGCGGCGAGGTCTGGGGCGTCAGCCACTATCGCCTGAAGCGGCCCTGAGCCTCGCCGCCGCGAAGGTCTCGGCCACGATGCGCTCCAGGCCGGCGGCGTCGACGCCATCGAAGGCGGCGGCGTCGGCGCTGTCCACGTCCAGCACGCCGACGAGTGCGCCGGCCCCGTCCAGCACCGGGACCACGATCTCGCTGCGGGCGCGGCTGTCGCAGGCGATGTGGCCGGGGAAGGCGTCGACGTCGGGCACGACGAGGGTGCGCCGCTGCGCCGCCGCGGCGCCGCAGACGCCGGCGCCGAGCGCGATCCTGAGGCAGCCGAGCGCGCCCTGATAGGGGCCGACCACCAGCTCGCCCGGCCGGTCGGGATCGACGAGGTAGAACCCGGTCCAGAGGAAGGTCTCGAACGCGGCGGCGAGCATCGCCGCGACGCTGGCCATGCGGGCGATGCGGTTCGGCTCGTCCTCGAGCACCGCGGCGATTTCTTCGGCGAGCGCGGCGTAGCGCTCGGCCTTGCCGGCGCCAGCGGCGGCGCGAGCGTCCATGGCCCCGCGCGCCGCCCTATTCGGCCGCCATCGCCAGCACCCGGCCGGCGGAGAAGCCGGTCTTGGCGGCGAGCTCGGCCTTCGCCGCCTCGTATTCGCGCGCCAGGCGCTCGACCAGTTGGCCGGCGCCCGGAACTTCCTTGACGGCGCCGATGCCCTGGCCGCAGCCCCAGATGTCGCGCCAGGCCTTGGCTTCCTGATTGCCGCCGGAGGCGAAGTTCATCTTCGAGGGATCGGCGGTGGGCAGATGCTCCGGATCGAGGCCGGCGCGCACGATGGAGGGGCGCAGATAGTTGCCGTGCACGCCGGTGAAGAGGTTGGTGTAGACGATGTCCTCGCCGCTGCTCTCCACGATCATCTGCTTGTAGCCCGGGGCCGCGTTGGCCTCGCGGGTGGCGATGAAGGCCGAGCCGATGTAGGCGAGATCGGCGCCCATGGCCTGGGCCGCCAGCACCGCCTGGCCGGTGGCGATGGCGCCGGAGAGCGCGATCGGCCCGTCGAACCATTCGCGCAGGGCGTGGATCATCGCGAACGGCGACAGCCGCCCGGCGTGGCCGCCGGCGCCGGCGGCCACCGGGATCAGGCCGTCCGCGCCCTTCTCGATCGCCTTGTGGGCGAAGGCGTCGTTGATGACGTCGTGCAGCACCACCCCGCCCCAGCCGTGCGCCGCCGCATTGACGTCCTCGCGCGCGCCCAGCGAGGTGATCATCACCGGGACCCGGTGCTTGGCGCAGAGCTCGACGTCCTCCTCGAGGCGGTTGTTGGTCCTGTGGACGATCTGGTTGACGGCGAAGGGGGCCGACGGGGTCTCGGGATGCGCCCGGTCCCAGGCGGCCAGCTCCTCGGTGATCCGCGCCAGCCATTCGTCGAGCTGCGAGATCGGCCGCGCGTTCAGCGCCGGGAACGAGCCGACGATGCCGGCCTGGCACTGGGCGATGACGAGGTCGGGCCCGGAGACGATGAACAGCGGCGAGCCGATCACCGGCAGCCGCAGGCGGTCGCGCAGCACGCTCGGCAGGGCCATGATCCTCGTCTCCCCGGGATGACGGCGGCAGCAAAGCCATGCTAAGCGTACTTTGTAAACTTGAAAAAAAGGAGCGGCGAGTGGCGCAGGGCCGGCGCGCCAGATCGGCGGCGGACCAGGCGCTGGCGCGCCAGCGCCTATGCGCGGCCGCCACGCAGCTGTTCGCGAGCGAGGGCGAGGCGGGATTTTCGATGCGGCGCCTGGCCGAGACGGCCGGCTGCAGCGCCATGGCGCCCTATCGCTACTTCCAGGACAAGCAGGCCCTGCTGGCCGCGGTGCGCGCCCAGGCGTTCGAGCGCTTCGCCGAGGCGCTGGAGGGGGTGGCGGCCGGCGGCCGGCGCCGCGCCGCCGCGGTGGGCGAGGCCTATGTGCGCTTCGCCTTCGCCAACCCGCAGGCCTACCGGCTGATGTTCGACCTCGACCAGCCGGACGAGGCGCAATGGCCCGAGCTGGTGCGCGCCCGCAGCCGCGCCGCCGCCACCATGACCGCCTATGTCGAGGAACTGATCGCCGCCGGCATCCTCGCCGGCGACGCCGAACTGATCGGCTATGCGCTGTGGTCGGCGCTGCACGGGGCGGTCGTCCTCGCTCTCGCCGGCAAGCTGCCGCCCGAGCCCGGCTTCGAGGCGATCCGCCTGGCGAGCGTGGGCGCGGTGATGCGCGGCTTCCGGGCGCCGGGGCGATAGCGCGCCCGCCGTATTGGCGCCGTTGTCTACGGCGGCCACAGCCTGGGAGCGGCCGAGCGCGGCGATCGCGGGGATGCGCGGCGTCAGGACGGCGCCGCCGGCGCCCGCCGTATTCCCGCCGATGTTTACGGCGGCCGGGGCCTTGGAAGTGTGGAGCGCGGCGATCGCGGGGATGCGCGGCGTCAGGACGGCGGCGCCGGCGCCCGCCGTATTCCCGCCGATGTTTACGGCGGCCGGGGCCTGGGAGCGGCGGGACGCGGCGGCGGGACAGGCGAGGGACATCGTTTCCAGGAACTCCGCGACCGCAAGTTCGAACCGTTCGAGGCAGGCGCCTCCCCAGTATGCGCCCACTCATCCCGGCGCTAAGGGTCGGCTAATGGTAAGACTTCCCTTACGGTTAGTGTTAGCTTACCGAGCGTGGACGGATGGAGCGCCCTCGCCGAGCCGACGCGCCGCACGATCCTCGAGCTCGTCGCCAGGCGTCCGCGCGCCGTGCGCGAGCTCGCGGACCTTCTCCCGGTCAGCCGACCAGCGGTCTCGCAGCACCTGAAGCTGCTGAAGGTGGCCGGCCTCGTTCTCGACCGGGCGGAGGGGACGCGGCGGATCTACTACCCGGATTCCGCGGGCCTGGCGCGGATGCGGGCTCAGCTCGACCGGTTCTGGACCCAGGCCCTGATGAACCTCGAGCAACTCGCCGAAGAAGAAGAGCAACAGACATGACCATCGACACCGCCAGCACCGTCGTCCGTACCGAGATCGTCGTGAACGTCTCGATCGAGCGCGCCTTCCAGGTGTTCACCGAGCGCTTCGATCAGATCAAGCCGCGCGAACACAACATGCTCGGCGCCGAAATCGCCGAGTCGGTCTTCGAGCCGAACGTCGGGGGCCGGGTCTACGACCGCGGCGTGGATGGCAGCGAGCGCCAGTGGGGCCGGGTTCTGGCCTATGAACCGCCGACCCGCATCGCCTTCACCTGGGACATCAGCCCGCGCTGGCAGATCGAGACCGATCCGAACCGGTCGAGCGAGGTCGAGATCCGACTCGTCGCCGAGGGCGACCGGCGCACCCGGGTGGAGCTCGAGCATCGCCATCTCGAACGCCACGGCGAAGGCTGGCAGGGGCTGGCCGAGGGCGTGCAGGGCGACCAGGGCTGGCCGCTCTACCTGCAGCGCTTCGCGGCGGCGGCGGGCTGACGCGGCGGATACCGCCTCAGCCTCTCGTTGCGCCAAACGCCAGAGTCCCCGCGCTTCCGCAGGTCACGCGACCACGAAGCGCACCAAGGACACCAAGGCGCGCCGAGCCGCCTCCTTCACGTCCGCTCACCCGGTCCAAGCCGGGACGGAGGCAGGAGGTTCCGACCGGGCGCCGCTGCCGTGGTCGATCCGTCTGCGGACCGGAGCCGACCGCTGTGGGCTCCGAGGCGGCGAGGAGCCGGTTCTCGCGCCTTGCCTACGCGTCACGATGAAAGAACCCCGGCGGTCGCCCGCCGGGGTTCTCTAATCGAAAGGAAACCGGTTTGAAGGAATCCCCTCTCGGGTAATCCTGCGGGGCCGGAACCCCTTACCGTGGCTTCCCTACCGACTCCCAATCGATAGGTTGCAACATGGCGACCTGCACGTCAATCATCCAAGCGTGGCATTCAGGAGCGAAGGCATGGATATCCACGAAAACCGAACGCTTGGGATAGATCTGGGGATCGCTTCCTGCGGCTGGGCAGTGATCGAGCAAGACGAGGACGGCGGCGGCCGCATCGTCGCTATGGGCTCGCGCACCTGGGACGCGCCCGAGACGGACAAGGAGCGCACGCCCACCAATCAACTACGGCGTGGCCATCGCGGCATGCGCCGGGTGCTGAAGCGGCGACGTCAGCGGATGAGCGAGATCCGTCGTCTGTTCCGCCACCACGGGCTGATCGAGGTCCAAGGGCCGACGGGCTTGCGCATCGCTGAGCTCGACCCCTGGTCGCTGCGCGCCGAGGCGCTCGAACGGAAACTGACCGGTCCGGAACTCGCCATCGCTTTGGGTCACATCGCCAAGCACCGGGGCTTCAAGTCGAACCGCAAGGGTGAGCGGGGCGCCAACGCGAACGACGACAGCTCGAAGATGCTGAAGGCGATCAACGAGACCCGGGACCGCTTGGCCCAGTATCGCACCGTCGGCGAGATGTTCGCCCGTGACGACCTCTACGTTGCCCGCAAGCGTAACCGGGATGGCCAGTTCACCCATTCGGTCCTGCGGGACGATCAGGCGCGCGAGGTGACCCTGCTGTTCGACATCCAGCGCCGCGCCGGCAGCCTCCTGGCGTCGGCTGAACTGGAAGCCGCCTTCGTGGAGGCCGCGTTCTTCCAGCGCCCGCTTCAGGACAGCGAGCACCTGATGGGCCAATGCCCGTTCGAGCCGACGGAGAAACGCTGCGCCAGGCGAGCGCCTTCGTTCGAACGATTCCGCCTCCTGTCCCGCCTGCGCACCCTGACCCTGAGCGAAGGCCGTGAGGAGCGGCCGCTGACGCCCGATCAGATCGCCAGGGCCGAGGCCGATTTCGGTCTGCAGAAGAGCTTCACTTTCAGGACACTGCGCCACCGCCTCGATCTGCCTGAGGAGACATCCTTCAGCGGGGTGGCCCGCGCCGACGAGGGCCGCGACTTCGTGGGCCGCACCAGCAACGCCGCCGAGGGCACGGCCAGCCTGCGCAGCCTAATCGTCGATGCCGCTGGCGAGGGCGCCTGGCGCTCGCTCCAGAATACGCCTGAGAAGCTGGATGCCATCGCCTCGGTGATCACCTTCCGCGAGGACATCGAATCGATCCGTCAGGGTCTGACGCAGATCGGGCTCGAACCCGTGGTGCTCACCGCGGTGATGGCCGCCATCGAAGATGGCCGTCCACTGAAAGCCTTCTCCGGCGCCGCCCACATCTCGGCCAAGGCGGCGCGCGCCATGCTGCCCCATCTGCGTGAGGGGCTGACCTACGACAAGGCCGCCGCCGCCGCCGGCTATGTCCACACCGATCGCGCCGGCCCGGGCAGGTCCGAAGGAACGACGCACGAGCGCATGGTGCACGACATCACGTGGGTCGATGCCAATGTTTCCAATCCCGTGGCCCGCAAAGCGGTGATCGAAGCGCTCAAGCAGGTCCACGCTATCGTCGGCGTGCACGGCCTGCCCGGCGCGATCCATGTGGAACTGGCCCGCGAAGTCGGCAAGAGCAAGGAGGAGCGGGACGAGATCAAATCCGGCATCGACAAGCGCAACGCCGCCAAGGACCGGCTGCGCGATCAGTTCAAGGAAACTTGCGGCCATGAGCCGTCCAGCACCGAGGATCTGCTGCGGTTCGAATTGTGGACCGAACAGGGCGGCCGTTGTCTCTACTCGGATCGCGCCATCGCGCCGCACCAGATCGCCACTTCGGACAACAGCGTACAGGTGGATCACATTCTGCCGTGGAGCAGGTCCGGCGACGACAGTTTCGTCAACAAGATCCTGTGCTTCGCCAACGCCAATCAGAACAAACGCGGCCGAACGCCCTTCGAGTGGTTCGGGGACGACGCCGCGCGTTGGGAGGCTTACCGCGGCGCGATCGAGAGCAACAAGGCCATGAAGGGCCGCAAGAAACGCAACTACCTACTCAAGGACTCCTCGGTTCTGACCGAGAAATTCCGACCCCGGAACCTCAACGACACCAGGTACGCGACCCGCCTGGTGCTCGATCTGCTGGCGCGCCTGTATCCGGAGAGCGACCGGTTCACCGGAGTTCCGCGCAAGCCCGAGGATGAGCGCCGGAAGCGTCGCCTGTTCTCCCGTCCTGGTCCTCTGACCGATCGTCTGCGCCGCGCCTGGTGCCTGCAGGGGCTGAAGAAGGGCGGGGACGGCAAGCGCATCACCGACGACCGCCACCACGCGCTCGACGCTCTGATCGTCGCGGTGACCAGCGAGAGCCGGCTCAACCATCTGACGAAACTCGTTCAAGAGCGCGAGAACGCCGGCCTGCCGCGCGACTTCGGACCCGTTGACCCGCCCTGGCCTGGCTTCCGCGACGAGGCTCAAACCATGATGCGCGAGGTGTTCGTCAGCCGCGCCGAACGCCGCCGCGCCCGTGGCGAGGGCCACAAGGCCGGAGTCCAGTCCGTCGTGGATAGCAAAGATGGTTCTGTAGTCTACGAGCGAAAAACGATCGACGAAAAATTTACGTTTGAGGACATCGCTCGGATCAAGGATCCAGAGCGAAACCTCGCCTTGGTCGCAACCCTAACCGAGTGGATTAAGGCCGGGAGCCCGAAGGACAAGCTACCGGTCCGGCGGTATGGCGGCGTCAACAACGCTGGCCTTCAAAAGGAGCCAGAACGATTCGAAGAAATTCGGAAGGTAAGTGTCCTCAAAAATTCCTTTCCAGCCGTTCGTCTCGCTCACGGCGGGAAGGAGGGCAACCCGGGAACGGCTGACAGATCGACGATCGTTCGTGTGGATATATACGAAAATGGAAATGTGCGGGCCCGATCTAGGTAATTGCTCACGCCCCCCTTTCTGACCGAGTGCTGAGGGCGGCGGCGCGGCGCTGGGGTTGGTCGCGGGGTCGCGGTCAGGGCGGGATCGGGATGGGCGCG
>Ga0307374_10001283_pt1 | contig 46598 bp, 39 predicted proteins | sample OX3MG_FD_202532 | JGI IMG/M metagenome (GOLD analysis project Ga0307374, IMG submission 202532) | Soil microbial communities from Risofladan, Vaasa, Finland - OX-3 | ecosystem: Environmental > Terrestrial > Soil > Coastal area > Acid sulfate soil | place: Finland: Risofladan, Vaasa | collected...
CTGACGAGCTGACCGGGGCCAGCGTCGAGTTGCTCCAGGCTCTCATTCGTAACCGGTGTGTCAACGACGGCACCCCGGCGTCGGGGGAGGAGCATCGCAACGCCGCCGACCTCGCCACGTTCCTGGAGGGCCGGGGCCTGGACCTCGCCCGTTACGAGGCGGCCCCAGGGCGCACCACCCTGGTGGCCCGCATGGAGGGCCGTCAATCCGGTGCGCCTTCGCTGTGCCTCATGGGCCACACCGACGTGGTGCCGGCCGAGGACCCGGGCTGGACGCGTGATCCCTTTGCCGCCGAGCTGGTGGACGGGGAGGTGTGGGGCCGGGGCGCCATCGACATGCTCAACCTCACCGCCTCCATGGCCGTGGCCGTCCGGCACCTGGCTGATTCGGGCTTCCGGCCCCAGGGAGACCTGATCTTCCTGGCCGTGGCCGATGAGGAGTCGGGCAGCGTCTACGGAGCGCAGTGGATGGCCGATCATCATTACGACGCCATCCGGGCCGACTACGTCCTGACCGAAAATGGCGGCCTTCACTCCGGCAGCCCGGAGGCTCCCGTCATCGGGGTAAACGTGGCCGAGAAGGGTGTGTCCTGGCGTCGGCTCCGGGTGTCGGGCACGCCGGGTCACGGCTCGCGTCCATGGCGCTCGGACAACGCCCTGGTCAAGGCGGCCGCGGTGGTGTCCCGCCTAAACGACTACCGGCCCCGGCCCCGCTTCCACGAACTGTGGCGGGACCAGGTCGATCGGCTCCCGATCAGCGAAGATCAGAAGGCGGCCATGCTGGACGAGGACCGGATCGATGAAGTCCTGGCCGCCATGCCCGACGCCGCCGCGTCCTACTTCCACGCCTGTACCCACACCACCTTCTCGCCGAATGCCGTCCGGGGAGCCATGAAGACCAACATCATCCCCGGGGCCATCGATGTGGAGGTGGACATTCGCACCCTCCCGGGCGAGACGCCCGATGACGTGGACGGTCACCTACACGCCGCACTGGGCGACCTAGCCGAGGCGGTGGAGATCCAGGACATCGTGGTGTCCGCGGCCAGCACCAGCCGGACCGACACACCGCTGTGGGACAGCCTGCAGCGCGCTGTAGCCAAGCCCTTCCCCGGCGCCAGCCTGCGGGCCCAGTTGATGGTCGGCTTCACCGACGCCCGGGTCTACCGGGCCATGGGCGCCACCGCCTACGGCGCCGGCCTGTTCAGCCCGTCCCTCGATGCCGGGGAGTACGGCCGGCGCTTCCACGGAAACGATGAGCGAATCGACACCGAGTCCCTGGGCCTCACCACCCAGCTCTGGATCGATGTCTGCCGGGACCTCATGGGCTGAACTCGTCCCGTCGGGTCAGAGCGCGGCCAGGCGACCTGCCGCCTCAGCCTCCGAAGCGGGCCTTGAGGCCGCCGATTCCGCCCTGGTACACGGAGCGCACGATGTTGGCAGCGTCCTCCTCGCCGGCCCCCTCGGCGGCGGTGAAGGTGCCCGACCACGACAGGCGGGTTGCTTCCCCGGCCTCGGTGAGCTGCATGGTCGAGCGGTAGTTCTCGAGCGGGAGGGGGCCGGACACGATGCTGTAGACGAGCCGCTTGGCCGCCTCGTCCCGCTCCTCCAGACGCTCGACCATGGGCGCCCCTCCCATCTCGATGGTGCGGGTCTGGCCGATGCCCTCGCCCTCCAGTTTCACGGGCATGCCCATGGCCTCGATGAAGCCGCCGAAGTCACCTACGACCTTCCACACCTCATCGATCCCGGCCGTGAACTCGGCTTCCTCGTTGACCTCGGGCATGCTTTCCTCCGCTCTCGTCTCTGATCACACCATAGGAAGCCCCGCCCCTACCGGGCGAGTCCGAGCGCAGACCTCCGACGGCGCGCCCGCTCGGCTACTTGAAAACCAGGGTCCCGTCCTCCAGATCGGCATGGGGAAGGAGATCTTTCTCCACCGAGTACTCGTGCAGCAGGCGCCAGGGGTCGCGATCGCCCTGCTTGGGCATGAGGTGCAGCGAACGGGTCAGGTAACCGGGGTTGAAGTTGTCCGGGTCGACCCAGGGGCCGAGGTCCATCCCGGCCTCGTCCGGGCGTACGGCCGGCACGACCATGGTCGAGCCCCTCCCGTCCATGTCGTTGAGCAGCCGGCACACGAAGTCGCTGATGAGCTCGGCCCGCAGTGTCCAGCTGGCCCGGAAGTAGCCGAACACGTAGGCCAGATTGGGGACGCCGGTGAACATGATCCCCCGGTAGGTGACGGTTTCGGCAAAGTCCAGCGGCTCGTCATCGATGCAGAAGTCGATGTCACCCAGCACGCTCAGATCGAAGCCAGTGGCGGTGATGACGATGTCGGCTTTCAGCACCTCCCCCGAGGCCAGCTCGATTCCGGTCTCGTTGAAGCGTTCGATCTGGTCGGTGACCACCGAGGCCTGACCCGCATTGATGGCCTTGAACAGATCCCCGTCGGGCAGCACGGCTATGCGCTGCTGCCAGGGCCGGTAGATCGGGTTGAAGTGGCGGTCGACGTCGAAGCCTTCGGGCAGCAGCGGCTTGATGGTGTCGATCAGGAACTGACGCAGCATCTCGGGGTCATCGAAGGACAGTTTGGTGATGGCGTCCTGGTCGTGGATGATCTTGCGCCGCACGATCTCATGCGTCCACTCCTCAGGAATGTCCAGCTCTCGGAGGGTGTCGGCCAGTTCGTTGGTGTTGGGGCGCACGAAGAAGAACGTGGGCGATCGCTGCAACATGGTCACGTGGTCGGCCTGGTCGGCTATGGCCGGGATCAGGGTGGCGGCGGTGGCGCCCGAGCCGATGACCACCACCTTCTTGCCGGCGTAGTCGATGTCTTCCGGCCAGGTCTGGGGATGAACGACCTGGCCGCCGAAGCGCTCCAGTCCCTCCCACTCCGGGGTGTAGCCCTGGCTGTGGCGGTAATAGCCCTGGCACATCCACAGGAACCCGGCGGTGAAGGTGACCACCTCATCGGTGTCGAGCCGGGTGGCCGACACGGTCCAACGGCGAAGGTCACTCGACCACTCGGCACTGGTGATGCGGTGGCGGTAGCGGATGTGGCGGTCGAGGTCGTTCTCCTCGATGACCTCGCCCAGGTATTTGAGGATCTCCTCCGAGGTGGCCAGGGGCGCACCCCGCCAGGGCTTGAAGCGGTAGCCGAAGGTGAACAGGTCGCTGTCGGAGCGGACCCCGGGATAGCGGTGGGTCCACCAGGTCCCGCCGAAGCCGTCGAGGGCCTCGAGGATTACGAAGCTCTTATCCGGGCACTGCTGGCCCAGGTGGTAGGCCGCCCCCAGTCCCGATATCCCGGCTCCGACGATGAGCACGTCGAAGTGCTCGGGCGACTCGCTCATGGGCGCCAGCTTAAGGGGCGCGGTAGCTTCACTCCGTGGGCTACCGGATCGGCGGCATCTGGCGCTATCCGGTCAAGTCGATGCTGGGCGAGACCCTGGACGAGGCCGTGGTGGGCGTGGCCGGGATCGAGGGGGACAGGGCCTTTGCCATCATCGACGCCGAGGATGGGAAAGTGGCCAGCGCCAAGCACCCCCGCAAGTGGGGCTCGCTCCTGGCCTTCCGGGCCCGGACGCTGGCGCCCGGGCTTATCGAGATCACTCTTCCCGACGCCACCACCGTGCGTTCCGATGACCCGGCCGTGGACGAGGTGCTCTCGGCCGGGTTGGGTCGAGCCGTCCGGCTGGCTTCGGTTCCTCCGGCCGGTGGGGTCTTCGAGGAGGTCTGGCCCGACATCGAAGGGCTGGCGCCGGAGGAGATGATCACCGGCACCAACATCGGCACCGAGGAGAGCGGGGAGCGCATCAGCCAGTTCGGCGTGGCCATGGCCGCACCGGCCGGGACCTTCTTCGACGTCGCTCCTCTGCATCTCGTGACCACGGCCACCCTGGCCCGGCTGTCCGAGTTGAACCCGGCCGCCCGCTTCGATGTGCGCCGCTACCGGCCCAACTTCCTGATCGATGCGGACGGGGCGCCGGCATTCCCGGAGGACGACTGGGCCGGCCACAGCCTGGTCGGCTCGTCCGGAGTCGGCATGAAGGTCACCATGCCAACCATGCGCTGTGTGATGACGACCCTGGCCCAGGAGGACCTGCCCGATGACCGCGGCACCCTGCGCACGGTGGCGACCCACAACCGCATCGAGATCCCCGGCCTCGGTACCTGGGCCTGCGCCGGCGCCTATGCCGACGTGGTGGGAGAGGGCCGCCTGGCCGTCGGGCAGGAGTTGGAACTCACCTGAGTCCCGTCGTCCAGCCGGCAAGGGCGACCGCCCCCGGCGGGTCGGTTAGGGGATGACCTTGTTGAGGGCGGCTATGTCCGGGGCACCCAGTCCGGTCACCTCGTCATAGCCGGGACGGGCGACGTAGGTCCCATTGCTGCCCAGGGTTATGTCGGTGAAGCCCGCCACGGGAGAGGGGCTGACGGCGGGGACCCCCTGGGGGATGGGGGAGCTCAGCAACGGGGTGCCAGGATTGACCGTGTCGTAGACGGCGTAGAGGTCGATGGAGGCCAGACCAAGATGGTTCTTATGGGCCGACTGCAGCCGGGCCCAGGCTCCCAGCATCAGCGGGGATGACAGGCTGGTGCCACCCACGTACTGCACCTGGCCGTCCACGTAGATGAGGGCCGGGGTGGCCACGTTGGGATCGGCGTCCAGGGCGACGTCGGGAACGGCCCGGCCCCCGGACACGTACTGGGCGGGGTAGCCGAAGTCGGTATCGGCCGTCCACCAGCCGGGGTTTTCCACCTCGCTGATGCCTCCGCCCGAACCCAGCCAGCCGAGCTCCGAGATGCGGTTGCCCGACGAGTCGGTGATGAGCGAGGTGCCCCCGACGGCGGTGGTGAACTCGCCTGACGCCGGCCAGTTGGTCCCCGGGAAGGAGCTGGGAGCGCCGGTGGCGGCCACGAACATGCAACCCGAGCCGTTGTCCCCGGAAGAGGCGAAGAGGGTCTGGCCCTGTATGGCCCCTTCCTGCAACACGGCGTCGGTGCTGACCAAGGAGCCGTCCAGGTAGGGCCCGAGATCACAGCCGCCGATACTGGCCGACATGGCCACGGCCTTGTCCTGAGCGACGAAGGTGGCGAAGTCCAGGTCGATCTGGGAGTCCACCAGGGAGCCGGTGTTGTAGAGGTACAGGTTCTTGACGGTGGTGGCCATGCCGGTGGATGACTGGCTGTCCATGTCGAACTCGGTGGCGCCCGAGGTGTCGCTGCTCTGCGGACCCACCGGGATCTCGGTCACGCTCACGCGGGGGAGGTGGTTGACCGTCTCGGCCTGGCGCAGATCCTTGATCACCTGGGTCATGTCGCCTTCGGTGAACAGGGCGATGGAGGTGCCCGAGCCGCTCGACGTCTTGGCGGCGTCGTAGGTGGTCTGGAACTGAGCCGGGGTCAGGCCGCCCTCGATGTCGGGTGAGCCGGCCTGTGTCTTGGCCTGCCGCGGGTGGAGCAGCGGGAGGGGTATGTCGTTGAGCCCGAGCACGGCCTGGACCGAGGAGGCCAGCGCTTCAGGGACCAGGGCGGGAGAGGTGTTGGCGAAGAAGTTGAGGCCGCCGATCCGGAAGGAGGCCAGGTGGGCGTGGAAGGCCGAGGTGGCGTCGGCGGCGGTGCCGACGGCGGTGACCGTCATGCGGTTGGACAGGACCTCGATGTGGCGGAAGCCGTGGCCGGCCAGATAGCTGGTGACCGACGCCACTGTCGCCCGGCTGGGCGCCCACCGGGCGGTGAACTGAGCCGGGGTCAGGAAGCGGTGGAAGGTGGAACTGCCCGGCGTGTACATGGCCCGCAGGGCGGCCGCCTCCGCCGCCGGGTGCGGCGTCTTCAGGGTGACCACCAGATTCAGGGAGCGGCTCGAGCTCAGGCGGCCCAGCTCGACGGCACGGCCCGTGAAGGCCGCCCGGGTAGCCGTGTTCACCAGGGCTGGGCTCGTGCGGGCCGGGACCGCCGCCTGGGCCGGGAGGGCGACTAGCGGGGCCAGGACGAGGCCGGCGGCCAGCAGCGAGGCGCGGGCGACGGTGGACGGGCTCAATGAACGGCTCGTTGGGTGACAGGCGGGCTCGGCCATCCTCAGATATTCACCACCGGACCGGCCGGCACCTGCCTACTTGTTGAAACAGTACCCCCCCGGACGACCTCGGCCCACGTTATGCCAGCTCGCCCGCCAAAGCCCGTCAGGCGTTACGGTGGCGGCCGATCGAGAGGAGCGGGGTTATGGGGAATTTTGCCGGCAAGCGGGCCGTGGTGACGGGTGGGGGTTCGGGCATGGGCCGGGAGCTGGTGATCCAGCTGGCGGCCGAAGGAGCCTCGGTGGCGACCTGTGACGTCAGCCCGGTGGGGCTGGCCGAAACGTTGGCCCGGGCCGAGACCGGAGCCCCCGAGGGGGCCAAGGTGACCACCCACCTCTGCGACGTGTCCGATGAGTCGGCCGTCCTGGCTTTCCGCGACGAGGTGGTGGCGGCCCACGGCGGCGTTCTGGAGCTGGTCTTCAACAACGCCGGCATCGGCGGCGGGGGCAGCTTCGTGGCCGACCCCCGGGAAGACTGGGAACGGACCTTCGGCGTGGACTGGTGGGGCGTCTACTACTGCTCCCGTGCGTTCCTACCCCTTCTCATCGCGGCGAAGGAGGCGCGTCTGGTCAACACCAGCAGCGTCAACGGGTTCTGGGCCTCACTTGGCCCCGGGATGGCACACACCGCCTACAGCACGGCCAAGTTTGCCGTTAAGGGCTTCTCCGAGGCGTTGATCGAGGACCTGCGGATCAACGCTCCTCACGTCAGCGTCTCCGTCGTCATGCCGGGCCACATCGGCACCGACATCGTGGCCAATTCCCGGCGGTACTTCGGCCGCCCCGAGCCGGATGAGTTGACCGAGACCGACCTCGATGCCACCCGCCAACTCCTGGCCGGGCGCGGGCTGCCCGTCGACATGCCGGCGGACCAGGTGCGCGACATCGTCAAGATGATGGAGGAGGGCTTCCGCACCACGGCTCCTCTAAGCGCAGCCGATGCGGCCACCGTGATCCTGGACGGGGTGCGGGCCGGGCGCTGGCGGATCCTGGTGGGCGAGGACGCCCGCCTCCTCGACGAGCAGGTGCGGGCCAACCCCGAAGGCGCCTACGACCATGCCGGAGTCGGTCTCAGCACCCTGGGTGGTGCCGCCTCACCGGCGGGATAGTCCGTCGCCTTGAACGCCTCCCCCGGGGGCGGCTTAGCTCGCGACCATGAGCGAACTCATTGCGCAGACGATCAGGATCAGCGGACACGGGGGAGAGGAGATCGAGGCCTACCTGGCCCGTCCGCTGGCCGGCGGCTCCCGGGGCGGGGTGGTGGTCATCCATCACATGCCCGGCTATGACCGGGGAACCAAGGAGATAACGAGGCGCTTTGCCGAGTTGGGCTTGGACGCCATCTGCCCCAACCTGTACTGGAGGGAGGCACCCGGGGCGGCCCCGGAGGACGCCGCCGCCACCGCCCGCGCCCAGGGTGGGGTTCCAGATGAGCGCCTGATAGGGGATGTCTCGGGGGCAGCGTCGCATCTGCGTGGTCTGGACACCTCCAATGGCAAAGTGGGCGTTATCGGCTACTGCTCCGGTGGCCGCCAGAGCGTGCTGGCGGCCTGTAACGCCGAGCTGGACGCGGCGGTGGACTGCTACGGCGCCTTCGTCACCGGAACTCCGCCCGAGGGGTTTCCGCTCCAGGTCACCAACCTGGTCGACCAGTTGCCGAACTTGCGCTGCCCGCTGCTCGGCCTGTTCGGCAGCGAGGACAAGTTCCCCACCCCCGAGCAGGTCGACGAGCTGGAGTCCATCCTCAAGGACAACGGCAAGGAGTACGAGTTCCACCGCTACGACGGGGCCGGCCACGCCTTCTTCTCGGTTGACCGGCCGGCCTACAACGTGGCTGCCGCCAACGACGGCTGGACCCGGATCACCGAGTTCTACGGTAAGTACCTCGGGGCCTGAGCCATGTGCACTTACGCAACCGTGCAGAAGGCGGTCGACGGCAGCGCCAAGGGACCGGAGGGCCGCTGGTTGAGGCTGTCCACCGCCACCGTGTACTTCGACCATCCGGTCCACGCCATGGCCGAGCACACCTTGAACATCGACCTGGCCGATCCGGCGGGGGGCCCGGGCGCCCGAGTCGGTATCGAACTGACGGCGGCTTCGGCCCGCCGCCTGATAGCGGCCGTGGAGGAGGCCCTGGCCTCGGTCCCGGCCGAGTTGTCCGCCTGAGCCGGCCGCCCAGGACGCCGTCGGGGGCTTGGTTAGGGTCGAGCTATGACGTCCGATGCCGGTCCGTTTCAGGGGATCAGAGTCCTCGACCTGTCCTCGGTGGTCATGGGGCCCTACGCCACCCAGTTACTGGCTGACTACGGCGCCGACGTAATAACCATCGAGGCGGCGGGAGGCGACACCAACCGGCGCATGGGAGGCGGACCTCATCCCGAGCTGACCGGGGTGGCTCTCAACCTCTTGCGTAACAAGCGCAACCTGGCCATCGACATCAAGGCGCCGGCCGGACGCCAGATCGTACTGGACTTGGCCCGCACCTCCGACGTGTTCGTGAGCAACCTGCGCCCGGGGCCTCTGGCGCGCCTCGGCTTGACCTACGAGGAGATCGTCGCCGTGCGGCCGGACATCGTCTATGCCACCGCCGCCGGTTTCGCCTCTGACTCCGACCGGCGTGACGATCCCGCCTATGACGACGTCATTCAGGCCGAGACCGGCCTGGTCGATCTGCTGCACCGCGTCACGGGCATGCCACAACTCATCCCCAGCCTGGTGGCCGACAAAGTCAGTGGCCTGACCCTGGCCTTTGCCATCTCCGCCGCCCTGTTGGAGCGGGCTCAGACCGGCCGGGGTCGGCGCATAAAGGTGGCCATGACCGAGGCGGTGCGGTCCTTCGTGCTGGTCGAGCACGGGGGAGCGGCCATGTCCGAGCCGGCCGCCGGTCCGGTCGGCTACCAGCGGGTCCTGACCCCGGCCCGCCAGGCTCAACGCAGTGCCGATGGATGGATCTGCATCTTCCCCTATCACCGCCGCCACCACGAAGCGCTGGCCGCCGAGGCCAAGTTGCTCGGTATCGATGTCGACGCCATTCCCCGTCCCCGGGACGACCCCTCCGGGCTGTACCAGCTGGTGGGGGCGGTCGCTCCCCGCCGGACCAACGCCGAATGGCTGGCCTGGTGCCGGGAGCGGGGGATACCGGCCGCGGCCGTGGCCACGCTGGAGGATCTGGTCGATGGGCTGGATCTGGCTGAGCACCCGGTGGCCGGGCCCTACCGGGTGGCGCCGCGGCCGGCCCGCTTTGAGGGACTGGATGAGGCCCCACCCCGGCCGGCGCCGCTGATCGGACAGGACACCGTGGATGTTTTGGCCGAGCTCGGTTATGGCCCGGAGCGGATAGCCCGCCTCCAGGCCGGCGGGGTCCTCCAGACTCCGGGTCTGGGTGCCGCCGCCCTGCCCGCCGATCCCGCCGCCGGCACCGTCCCCTGACTCGATAAATATGACAACTTGACCGTTTCTTTTAAATCATAGAAGATAGTGACCATCACCCGGCCAGAGCGGCTGGCCCCGGAGGAGTGGGAGCGATGGAGCATCTCGACGTGCTGGTGGTGGGGGCCGGGCTGTCCGGCGTGGGGGCCGGCGCCTACCTGGAGCGGGACTGCCCCTGGGCCACCTACGCCGTGCTCGAGGCTCGGGAGGACCTGGGTGGCACGTGGGACCTGTTCCGCTACCCGGGCATCCGATCCGACTCGGACATGTTCACTCTGGGCTACTCCTTTCGCCCCTGGCCGAATGCCGAAGCCATAGCCGACGGCCCCGCCATCCTGCAGTACATCAAGGACACGGCGGTCGAGACCGGGGTCATGGACAAGATCCGCTTCGGGCGCAAGGTGGTCAGCGCCGACTGGTCGAGCGCCGAGTCGCTCTGGCGGGTGACGGTCGAGGAGGTGGCCACCGAGCGCCGGGAGGAGCTGACCTGCGGCTTCCTCTATTCCTGTACGGGCTACTACCGCTACGACCATGGCTATCTGCCCGACTTCCCGGCCCGAGATCGCTTTGCTGGACCGGTCATCCACCCGCAGGAATGGCCCGAGGACCTCGACTATGTCGGTAGGGCGGTGGTGGTGATCGGCAGTGGGGCGACGGCGGTGACGATTGTCCCGGCCATGGCCGAGAAGGCCGCCCACGTCACCATGCTGCAGCGCTCCCCGACCTATATCGCCTCGATGCCGACCCAGGACCCGCTGGTCAACCTGTTGCGTCGGCTCCTTCCCGCCCAACTCTCGGATCCGATCATTCGCTGGTACAAGGCGCTCACCACCCAGGCCTTCTACCAGTTCAGCCAGCGCCGGCCCGAGATGGTCAAGCGCCTCTTGCGTCGCATGCTGGTCCGCCAGCTGCCGGCCGGTTACGACATCGACACCCACTTCAAGCCCCGCTACAACCCCTGGGATCAGCGCTTCTGCGCTGTTCCCGACGGGGATCTGTTCAAGGCGATATCCAGCGGATCGGTGGAGGTCGTCACCGACCGCATCGAGACCTTCACCGACTCGGGCATCCGCCTCGAATCCGGCCGGGAACTGGCTGCCGACATCGTGGTGGCCGCCACCGGCCTCGATCTCCTCTTCCTGGGCGGTATCTCCTTGAGCGTCGACGGCCTGGCCGTGGATGTTGCGCAAAAGCTGGCCTACAAGGGCATGATGCTCGAGGGTGTACCCAACCTGGCTATGGCGGTCGGCTACACCAACGCCTCCTGGACGCTCAAGTGCGACCTGACCTGCGATTACGTCTGCCGGCTTCTCAACCGCATGCGCGAGAAGAAGATGACCCGGGCGATGCCCGTCAATCGGGAACCTTCCATCACCACCCAGCCCCTCCTCGGGCTCACTTCCGGCTACGTCCTGCGCTCGGCCGACCGGATGCCGAAGCAGGGTTCGCGCCATCCCTGGCAAGTGCATCAGAGCTACCTCAAGGACTACCGCATCCTCAAGCGGAGCGATGTGGTCGATGATGCCCTGGAACTGAGCCGGCCGGCAGCCGAGCCGCTGGTGGCCGCCACCTCCTGATCAGCCGGAGGGCGCTGTGCCCTCGGGCGCCGGGCGCGCCCGATGCCGTCAAGTGGGGGCGCTACTGGCGAGGCGGGACGATGGTCACCGTGCCCTGGGCGGCGGCTACGGCCCGGTCCTCGTTGTCCACATCGATTCGGACCACCGCCGTCCGGCGGCTCATGGAGATGATGGTCGCCTCGGCCCGCACCGTCCCGGTCCGCACCGGGGCCAGGAAGTTGAGCTTGAACTCGGTGGTGGCCGCCCAGTAGCCGCGCTCGACGACGGTGTAGACCACCGCCCCCAGGACGTGATCGGCCAGAGCTGAGACGACGGCGCCGTGCAGGGCTCCGAAAGGGTTGAGCAACTCGTCCCGGACGTCCACCTCGGCCACCATCCGCCCGGCCCCGGCCTCCACCGTGCGGATGCCGAGATACTCCGGGATGCCGGCCATGGCCGCGCCGGCGCCCACCATTCCTTCGGCCACGGCGGGGTCGAAGGCGGGGAACTCAGGAGGGGGTAGGGGCAAGCGGGCTCAGGCCCGGCGGCCCAGGAAGTACAAGAGGCTGGTCTGGGCGTCGGCCCCGGCCGGCGGCTCGAGCTTGGGACCGAAGATCCCGGGCTGGCGGATCATGGAATCCATCGGCGTCATGGCCTCATGGACCCGTTGCACCGACTCGGGATCCAGCCCCTCGTCACCTCCTACGGCTCGGGCCAGGTCCCAGGTGTGGATCAGGATGTCCATGGAAACGAAGTTATCGAGCACCTGCCCGAGCGGCATCGGACCGACCGGCCCATCGACCACGGCCTCCATGGCTTTGGAATCTCCGGTGAGGGTCTTCATCTTCCCGAATACCTCGGACCACGCCTGCTTCGGGTCGTCCTGCGGGCCCATCGGGATGTTCTCCCCGCCGTTGATCGCGGAGATCAGCCGGCGGTGGTTGTCCACCACGTGGCTGACCACGTCCCGGGCTTTCCAGCCCTCGCAAGGGGCCTCGGCCGCCCAACGCCCGGCCGGGGCCGCCTGAACCCGGGCATCGAAGCCCCCGGCCACTTGGGCATAGCGCTCTTCGGTCTCACTCATGGGCGGAGCGTAGCCAGCGAAAGCCGAAAGTGCCTCGGAGCCTGGCGGGCTCAGGCCCCTTCTTCCTCCAGCAGGGTGTGGATACGGGCGATGCGGGTGTCCAGGTCGGCCAGGAAGTCGTCCATGGCCGCCCGTTTGGACACGACGATGGCCCGTAGCTCCTCCTGGAGGCGGAGGCCCTCGATCAACAGATCGTGGCGCTCGGCGTCCACGGTGGAGGCGTCGTAATAGGCCTGGCGTATCTCGCCTATCCGATCCTCCCGGGCCAGGACCACGGCTATCTCCTCCAGGTTGAGGCCGAGCAGGTTCTGCAGCTCGCGGATGTGGGCCACCCGTTCGAGGTTCTCCTCCGAGTAGCGGCGCAGGCCCCCGGGAGTGCAGGCCGGGGTGACCAGGCCGAGCTCCTGGTAGTAGCGCAAGGCCCGTTGGGAGACGCCGGCCCGCTCGGCGGCGGCCCCGATGCTGAGCAGCGGGACGGCGGCTGCAGCGGCCCCCTCGGGTGCCTCGGTGAGAGTCATCCCTGCGTCCGCACCAGGCCGGCGTCCTCGGCGGCCTCGGCGGCCTCGTTCACGCCCACCGCCGCCCCCATCTCGGCTGCCCCTGCGACCAACTCATCGCCCACCGGGGCGTTGGTGTGCATGTAGCGCCTGCCCCGCAGAGCGGAGGCGATGGCGGCCACGATGCTGGCGGCGGCGGCAAAGTCGAAGGCCAGGTGCAGGCCGTTGGCGAACGGCGCCTCGATCAGGTGCGGGAAGAAGGACCGTCCGGTGATGTAGGCGACCTGGCTGGAGCTCAGATGGGCCAGTGCTCCGGTGGGGCCCAGCAACTCCTTGACCGGGTTGTAGCCCAGGAAGGCGCTGAACAGGCTGCCGATCGGAGGTTCATTGGCCACCGTCCTGGCCGCGGCGGCGGGCACGCCCGCCGCGGTCAGACCGCTGAAGAGGTGGGTGGGCAGGGCCGAGGCCAGGCCCAGGGTGACGATGGTGAAGAACAGACCCATGGACAGCACCTGGGCCGAGTTCTGGAAGGTGTTGAGCATCCCGGCTCCGGCGCCGCGCTGCTCGGCGGGGAGGCTGTTCATGACCGCGGCCTGGTTGGGGGAGAAGAAAAGGCCCATGCCGACGGCAAAGAGGAAGACCAACAGGGCGAACCAGATGTAGCTGAAGTTCATAGGCAGCGTTTCGAGCAGCAGGAAGCTGACCGCCGACACGACCAGGCCGAGGGTGGCCAGGCCGCGGGCCCCGAAACGGTCGGACAGGATGCCGGACACCGGGCCCAGCAGGAGGAAGCCGAGGGTCAGCGGGATCATGTAGATGCCGGCCCACAGCGGGGTCTGGGCGAAGCTGTAGCCGTGCTGGGGCAGCCAGATCCCCTGCAGCCAGATGATGAGCATGAACTGCAGGCCGCCCCGGCCGAGGGCGGCCAGCAGGCCGGCGATATTGCCCGTGGTGAAGGCGCGGATCTTGAACAGGTTGAGCCGGAACATCGGCTCTTTCACCCTGGTCTCGATCCAGGCGAACAGGCCGAGCACGGCTATGCCGCCGAAGATCGCGGTCAGGACCTTCGGGTTCGTCCAGCCCGTGGGGTGGCCGCCGTAGGGGAGGAGGGAGTAGATGATGCCGGTAAGCAGGGAGACGAGGCCGATGGCAAAGGTGGCGTTACCCAGCCAGTCGATCTTGGCCGGAAGGCGGATGCCGCTGTCGCGCAGCTTGATGTAGGCCCACAGGGTGCCGAACAGCCCGAAGGGGACCGACACCAGGAAGACCAGTCGCCACTCGATCGGGGCCAGTACGCCGCCCAGGATGAGGCCGAGGAACGAACCGCTGACGGCGGCGATGCCGTTGATCCCCATGGCCTTGCCCCGTTCATGCTCGGGGAAGGCGTCGGTGAGGATGGCGGTGGAGTTGGCGAAGAGGAAGGCTCCGCCGACGCCCTGAAAGACGCGCATGATGATGATCCACAGCGCCCCGCCGACCCCGCTGATCCAGGTGATGGACAACAGGATGGAGAAGAAGGTGAACACCGCAAAGCCGAGGTTGTACATCTTCACCCGCCCGTAGATGTCGCCCACCCGCCCGAGGCTCACCACCAGCACGGCGGTGACGAGCAGGAAGCCCATGAACACCCACAGGAAGTAGGAGGTGTTGGACGGGGTGAGGGGGTTGAGGTTGATCCCCCGGAAGATGTTGGGCAGCGAGATCAGCAGGATCGACTGATTGATGGTGACCATGAGGACACCGAGGGTCGTGTTGGACAGGGCGATCCACTTGTAGGGGATGCCCCGCCGGCCCGTATCGGCGGTGGCGAGCATCCCCGCACCTTACCGGACTCTCACGTCAACGTTAACTTCGGCACGAGATCAGATTGCCGCCTCCGGCGACGTGACCTTCGCCACGGCCGGTCAGTCCGGGACGTTGGCCTCCAGCTCGTCCAGCCAGGCCCGGGAGCTGGCGTCGCTGGGCGCTCGCCAGTCCCCCCGGGGCGAGAGCGAGCCGCCCGAGCCCACCTTGGGGGCGTTGGGCAGGGCCGAGCGCTTGAACTGGCTGGTCTGGATGAAACGGTGCAGGAACACCCTCAACCAGGACTTGATGATGGCCAGGTCGTACTCATGGCGGCGCTCGGCGGGGAGCAGGTCGGGCCAGGTTCCGGTGGTGCGGTCGCCCCAGGCGTTATGCGCCAGGTAGGCGGTGCGGCTGGGCAGGTACCCGAAGCGGAGGGTGTAGTAGAGGTTGAAGTCCTGCAGTTCGTAGGGCCCCACCTTGGCTTCCGAGCTCTGGATGGCCCCGCCCTCCCCGGCCGGCACCAGCTCCGGGGAGATTTCGGTGGCAAGGATGTCCCGCAGGACCTCCTTGGCCGGCTCCCCGACCTCACCGGTGTCGAGGACCCAGCGGATCAGATAGGAGATGAGGGTCTTGGGGACCGAGGCATTGGGGTTGTAGTGGGACATCTGGTCCCCGACCCCGTAGGTGCACCAGCCCAGGGCCAGCTCGGAGAGGTCGCCCGTTCCCACCACCAGGGCGTCGTGGAGGTTGGCGAGGCGGAACAGGTGGGAGGTCCGCTCCCCGGCCTGGACGTTCTCGTAGGTGAGGTCATAGACGGCCTGGCCCTCGGCGGCCGGATGGCCGAGGTCGGAGAGCATCTGCGACGCCGAGGGCCGGATGTCGATCTCCTCGGCGCTGACCCGCAGTGCTGCCATGAGCCGGTGGGAGTTGGACAGGGTGGCCGCCGAGGTGGCGAAGCCGGGCAGGGTGTAGGCGAGCACGTTCTCTCTCGGCAGGCCGAGGCGATCGGCCGCCTTGACCGCCACGATGAGGGCCTGGGTCGAGTCCAGCCCCCCGGACACGCCGATGACCATCTTTTCGATGCCGGTGGCAGCCAGGCGGCTGGCCAGACCCTGGACCTGGATGTTGTAGACCTCCGAGCAGCGCTCGGCCAGACCATCCGGGTCGGCCGGCACGTAGGGGAAGCGGGCGATGGGCCGGCGCAGCTTCACCTCTTCGGCGGGGACGTCGAGTTCGAAGCGAACCCGGCGGAAGGACCGGATTCGTTCGCCCTGGTCGTGGCCGGCGTCGGTGAAGCTGGTCAGGCTCATCCGGTCGGCCATGAGCCGGCCGAGATCGACATCGGCGGTGACCAACTGCGACTCGGTCGAGAAGCGCTGGCTCTCGGCCAGCAGATCCCCGTTCTCACAGATGAGGCCATGGCCGTCCCAGGCCAGGTCGGTGGTGGACTCACCCGTGCCGGCGGCTGAATACATGTAGGCGGCCAGGCAGCGGGCCGACTGGGACTGGCACAACAGGCGCCGGAAGGACGCCTTGTCCACCACGATATTGGAGGCCGAGAGGTTGGCCAGCACGGTGGCCCCCGCCATCGCCCCCCAGCTGGAGGGGGGAGTGGGGACCCAGGCGTCCTCGCATAGCTCGAAGTGGATGGCCAGGCCATCCACGTCGGCGCACTCGAAGATGAGGTCGGACCCGAAGGCCGCGTCCTGCCCGCAGACCTGGACCCGCTCGACCAGCGCGTCCCGGGCGGCGGCAAACTGCCTCTTCTCATAGAACTCGCGGTACGTAGGCAGATAGCTCTTCGGCACCACGCCGAGGATCTGGCCGCGGTGAACGACCACGGCGCAGTTGTAGAGGGCGCTGCCCACCCGCAGCGGGGCGCCGACGGCCAGCACCGGCATCAGGTGCGAACTGGCCGCCACCACCGCGGACAGCGCCGATGTCACCGCCTCCAGCAGCGCCCCTTGATGGAACAGATCATCGATGGAATAGCCGGACAGACCCAGCTCGGGGAAGATGCACAGCGCAGCCCGGTCGTCGGAGGCCTGTTGGGCCAACTCCAGGGTCTGGGCCACGTTGAAAGCCGGATCGGCCACCCGCACGGTGGGGATGCCGAGGGCCAGGCGGACGAAGCCGTGGCGGTACATGGAACCGAAGGGCAGTTCCGACCGGATCACGCCAGCACCGCCTCGGCCACCTTGTTGACGGCCTCGGCTATGCCGGCACAGACCTCCGGGCTGTAGCCGGCGGCCACCACGATGATGCCGGAGCGGGCCACCAGCTCCTCGGTCCGAGGACACATGCCCATGCGGTAGTCGATGGTGCACGGGTGCTCGGAGCAGTTCCACGGCCCGCCCTTGCCCGAGGCGGTGCGCTTGTCCAGGATGGACTCGGTGGCATAGACGGGCCGGCCCCGGTACATCTGCCCGGCCGGCACGTTCTCAGCTATCAGAGCGCGGGCGAAGCGCTTGGCCACCTCCCGGTCAGGCAGGAAAACGTGGATGGACGATCCGCCGTCACCATCGGGATCCGGCATGCGCCGGAAGTCGAGTCCGGGGCGGTCCTCGATGCCGGCCCGGATGCGGGTCCAGTTGGCCCGCTGGGACGCCAGCAGCCCGTCGAGCCGGGAGAGCTGCACGCCGGCTATGGCCCCGGCTATCTCGGTCATGCGCAGGTTCTCGCCCACGAAGGCGGGCACCTCGTCCGTGCCCCGCTCTGACCCCTGGCTGGTGACGAACTGGCCGCCCTGGTCCTGGTAGCGGGCGGCCCGCAGCCAGAGGGTGTGGTCATCGGTGGTGACGAGCCCGCCCTCTCCGGCGGTGACGTTCTTCTCCAGCTGGAGGGAGAAGGCGCCCAGGGCTCCGAAGGAGCCGAGGGGACGGCCCTTGTAGGAGGCCCCCATCGACTGAGCGGTGTCCTCCAGCAGGGGAACGCCGGCCCGGTCGGTCACGGCCAGGATGGGGTCGAGGTCACATGGCCCGTTCTCCAGGTGCACGGCCATGACCGCGGCGGTCCGCTCGCTGATGACATCGCCCAACCGGGTCGGGTCCAGACCCAGAGTGTCGTCTATCTCCCCGAAGACCGGCACGGCCCCCATGCTCACCACCGCGTTGACGCTGGCGATGAAGGTGAAGGCCGGCACCACCACCTCGTCCCCGCAGCCCACCCCCAGGGCAGCCAGGGCCACCCGCAGCGCGGCCGTGCCCGAGGAGGTGGCCACCGAGTAGGCGGTACCCAGCCGTTCGGCCGCGGCCCGCTCGAAACCTTCCACCTTGGCCCGCAGATCGGGTCCGTAGTAACGGAACAATGACCGGCTCTCCAGCACCTCGAGGACGGCCTTGCGCTCCTCGTCACCGAGCAGAGACACGCCCTTGCCGGTCTCGGGCTGACGGGCCAGCACCGGAGTACCGCCGTCGATGGCCAGCGTGGCGGGGATGGGAGACCTCCTCTACCCGGTCCGGCCGGGCCGGATCACTGCTCATAGCATGCCCCCTCGTGACCGACCCCATGGCATCCGTTCCCGTTCTGGCCGGCGCCGCCAAGGTCGACATCACCCCGCCGGTCGGCCTGCCCATGGGCGGCTACGGCGCCCGATCGGAACGTTCGCGCGGCATCCTCGACCCTCTGCACGCCCGGGTGGCGGTGCTCTCCGATGGCACCGGTGAGATAGCCGTGATCGTGTGCGACCTGCTCGGGGTGGGCTCCGAGCTGGTGGCCGAAACCCGCCGGCGGGTGGAGGAGCGAGCCGGCATACCGCCCGAGCGGGTGATGGTGGCCGCCACCCACACCCACTCCGGGCCGGCCGGCCTGCGCTTGCGCGACGCCCCCGAGTTCGTCGTCCTCACCGCCGCCAAGCTGGCCGGAGCCGTGGCCATGGCCCGGGGCAACGCCGTGCCCGTGCTCCTGGAGGCAGGCAGCGTTGAACTCGGCTCCATCAGCCTCAACCGGAGGGACCCCGCCGGGCCCATTGAGAACAGGCTGCGGGTCCTGGTGGCCGACCCCGGGCGGGACCAGCCGCCCGTGTTCACCCTGGTGTCCTATGCCTGCCACTCCACCGTGCGCGATCACGAAAACCTCGAATACTCGGCCGACTGGCCCGGGGCCATGGCCCGCAGCCTGGAGCGGAACGTGGGGGGGACCGCCATCTATCTGCAGGGCGCCGCCGGTGACATCAACCCGGTGTGGTCGGCCCACGACCACACCGAGGTCGAGCGGGTGGGCGGGATCGTGGGGGCGGCCGCCACCCGGCTGGCCCTGGAGATGCGGCCGTTGGCCAACGGTGGCCAGTGGTCGGCCAATCTGAGCTGGTCGGAAGACGTGGAGGTTCCCGCCACCGGGGTGCTCCTGCGCGGCGTGGGTCTAGACGGGGTCGTGTCCCGTCTCGACGTCGACCGCCGGGTCCGCCCGCCGGTGGGCGAGACCGATGCCGAACTGGAGAGGCTGCGGGCCGAGGTCGGCGCCCCGGGGGTGGCCCTCGAGAGAGGCCGTCGCTTGCGGGCCCGCATCAACGAACTCGACGTGGTGCGCCAGTGGGGCCTGGCCGAACTACGGGCCGGCACCCAGGCGGTCGAGGTCCAGGCCCTGCGGGTTTCGGATGAGTGTGCCTTCGTGTCCCTGCCCGGGGAGTTCTTCGTGGAGACAGGCCGGGACGTGGCTGCCCGCAGCGGTCTGGGCTTTCCTCTTATAGCCGGCTACGCCAACGGCTCGGTCGGCTACGTCCCCCCGGTCGGCCAGTACCCCGAGGCCGGCTACGAGGTGGGCATGACCCAGTTCGGACCAGGGGCGGCCGAGGCCGTGGCCGACGCCGCCGTCGCCGCGGTGGCTTCCCTGTACCACTGACGCCCGCCCGCCGCACCGGGTACGGTCCCGGGCATGGCCAACTCCCAGGACCGCGTCATCCAGGCGGTCAATGTCATCCATCGCAGCATCTTCACCGCCTCCAACGGGGTGGTGGCGGGCAAGCTCCTCGGGATGCCGGTGGTCAAGCTGACCACCACCGGGCGCAAGAGCGGCCGGCCCCGCACCACCATGCTCACCTCCCCGGCCAAGGACGGGGACAACCTGGTCCTGGTGGCGTCCTACGGCGGCTCGCCCAAGCACCCTGACTGGTTCCTCAATCTGCGGGACAAGCCCGAGGTAGAGGTCATGACCCGGGGCTTCAAGGGCCGGCGCCACGCCCGCATCGCCACTGGCGAGGAGAAGGCCCGCATCTGGCCCGGCCTGACCACCCGCCACAAGAACTACGCCGGCTATCAGGAGAAGACGAGCCGGGACATCCCCCTCGTCATCCTGGAACCGGTGGACTGAGGCCGGAGTCGACCGTGGTTACGAAAACGCCGGCTGGCATCAGCATCGAGCTCCTGGAGCTGGATCGGCGCACCCTGGATGAGATCGCGGTGGTGGCCACCGAGGCCTTTGCCGATGATCCCTTCTTCGTCTTCCTGATGGCCAACGAGCGGATCCGCCGCCGGGCCCTGGGCATCTTCTTCCGGGCCATGGTGGGCGAGAGCCGTCCCGGCGCGGTGGTGCACGGCGCCCGGGACGCGTCAGGACGCCTGGTCGGGGTGGCCGCCTTCGTCCGCCCCGGAGCCTGGCCACTTTCCATCGGGGCCCAGGTCCGACAGCTGCGCAGCGCTCTGGTGGCCATGATTCCCCGGCCCCGGGCTCTCGTCTACGGCGCCCGCTACCTGTTCGCCATCGAGGGCATCCACCCCAAAGAGGAGATGTGGTACCTCCAGCTGCTGGCCGTTGACCCCTCGGCGCAGCGCGGTGGCATCGGTGGCGCCCTCCAGGAGCAGGTCTACCCCCAGGCCGACCGGGACGGGTTGGTTTCCTATCTGGAGACCCAGAAGGAAGCCAACCTGGCCTACTACCGGCGCTTCGGTTACGAACTCGACCGGGAGCTTCACCCGGTCAAGAACGGGCCGCCGCTTTGGACCATGCGCCGGGAGCCTCGGCCCCCGGAGGATTGAGCGTGGCTTCCACGCCTGGCATCGCCGGCGCCATTCCGGGACGCGGTGGGCCCGATGGCGGCCTTCTGGCTGGGGCCCGCCATCTCCTGCTCGACGCCGAGGGCACCCGCATCCACGCCGTGGAGATGGGGGAGGGGCCGTTGGTGCTCCTCGTCCATGGTTTCCCCGAGTCGTGGTACTCGTGGCGCAACCAGTTGCCGGTGCTGGCGGAGGCCGGCTTCCGGGCCGTGGCCATCGACGTGCGCGGCTACGGGCGTTCCTCCCAGCCGGCGGCGGTGGAGGAGTACCGCATGGTCCGTCACGTGGCCGACAACGTCGGTGTCGTGCACGCCCTGGGCGAGACCAGCGCCGTCATCATCGGCCACGACTGGGGCTCGCCCATCGCCTGGAGCTCGGTGCTGCTGCGCCCTGACCTGTTCCGGGCCCTGGGTCTGTTATCGGTGCCCTACTCGCCCTATGGGGGAACCAATCCCCTCGACGCCTACCGGCTGATGGGCGGGGACGATGAGTTCTACATCGCCTATTTCCAGGAGCCGGGTCGGGCCGAAGCGGAGATCGAGCCCGAGGTGCGCCGGTGGATCCTCGGCTTCTACTTCACCGCCTCAGGCGATGCCCCTCCCCCCGAAGGCGGCGGCATGGCCATCGTGGCCCGGGGAGGAAAGCTGTGCGACCGCTTCGTGATCCCTGAATCGATGCCGGAGTGGATGACCCAGGCCGACCTCGACTTCTACGCCGGGGAGTTCGAGCGCACCGGCTTGACCGGCGGGCTCAACCGCTACCGCAACGTCGAGCGCGACTGGCACGACCTGGCCGGCTTCCGCCGCATGCCCATCACCGCCCCTTCCATCTTCATCGGCGGTGACCGCGACGGGCCCACCGCCTGGGGCCGCCGATCCATCGACGCCTTCGGCGGCACCCTGCCGGGCCTGCGCGGCTCGCACATCCTGGCCGGCGCCGGACACTGGACCCAGCAGGAGCGGGCCGAAGATGTCAACCGGCTGCTGGTGGAGTTCCTCCACTCGCTTTAGTAGCTACTGGATGGACATGGCGGCGCGGTCCTCCCGCTCCGGGTCGCGCCAGGCTCGCCCGGCCGCCTCGATCACCACTCTCTCCAGCGAGCCGGGGGTGATCTCGAAGCGTCCCTCGTAAGAGGGACTCACGGCCGGACCCCTCTGGTAGCCGACGGTGAAACCGTGCATGCCAAAGGTGATGAGGTGGGTGCGCGGAATATGGCCCTGGCCGACGGGGACATCCCCGTAGTAGAGGTCGATGTCGCCCTGGAAGGCCCCGGTGGCGGTGAACTCGATGCGCGCCGTCACCGGTCCGGGCGGAAGGGGCACCTCGGCCGAGACCGTGGTCAGGGCCGCGCCGAGGAAGTTGTAGACGTAGTGCAGGCGCCCGTCCTTCACCCAGGTGGCCCAGCCCCCGGCGTTGGAGCCCTGGGTGGCGATGACACCCTCCATGGTTCCCGACTCGGGGACGTGCAGCTCGGCCAGTAGACGCCACGACCGGTTGCGCAGGTTGGGAGCCAGGGTCTCGGGCAGGCTGGCCATGCCCGGACGGAACTCGAAGCGCTCCCTTCGCCAACGATTGTCCATGCCGGCTATGGGCTGATTGGTCAGGGGCAGGACCTGGTAGCGCTCGGCCTCCGACCACCACAGTTCGATCATGGCTGCCAGGCGCTCCGGCTCCTCTTTGGCCAGATCGACCGTCTCGGAGAAGTCCTGGGCCACGTGGTACAGCTCCCAGTCGTCCTCATCGAAGGGCTTGTGCGGATCGCTGCCGTCGTAGGGAAGACCGGCCATGGCATGGAAGACGACCGCCTTCCAGCCCTTGTGGTAGAGGGCCCGGCTGCCGAGCATCTCGTAGTACTGGGTGACGTGATTGCTCGGGGCGTCGCCATCGGCCAGCAGGTGGGCGAAGCTCACCCCTTCGATGGGCCGTTGCTTGACGCCTTTGATCACGTCGGGAGCCTCTACGCCCAGGAGGTCGAGGATGGTGGGCATGACGTCGATGGCGTGCACGTACTGGTGGCGGGTCTCACCGCTGGCGGTGAGGCGAGCCGGCCAGCTGAGGATGAGCGGATCACACACCCCGCCCTCATGCGTCTCCCGCTTCCAGCGCTTGAGCGGTGTGTTACCGGCCCAGGCCCAGCCCCACGGGTAGTGGTTGTGGGCGTCGGGGGTGCCCAGCAGGTCGATGCGGGCCAGGTTCTCCTCCAGGCTCTCGGGCTCGAAGTTGAAGAAGTACATCTCGTTGAACGAGCCGCGCGGACCGCCTTCGGCGCTGGCGCCGTTATCGCTCATGATCATGACCAGGGTGTTATCCGTCTCGCCCAGGGAGTCGATGAAGTCGAGCAGGCGACCCACCTGGTCATCGGTGTGGGTGAGGAAGCCGGCGTAGACCTCCTTCATGCGGGCGTAGAGACGTTTCTCATCGGCGGTCAGGCTGTCCCAGGCCGCCACCCAGTGGGGGCGCTCGGACAGTTGGGTGCCGGGGGGCAGTAGGCCGGACTCGACCTGGCGGGCGAAGACCTCCTCCCGCCAGCGGTCCCAGCCCTGGTCGAAAGCGCCGGCGTAGCGCTCGATGTACTCGGCCGGGGCCTGGTGGGGGGCGTGACAGGCCCCAGGGGCGAACCACAGGAAGAAGGGCTTGTCCGGTGACACCGCCCGCAGGTCGGTGATGTTGGACACGGCCCGGTCCACCAGGTCCTCGGTCAGGTGGTAGCCCTCCTCCGGAGTGAGGGGCGGGTCGATCTGATGGTTGTCATGCACCAGATCGGGGTGGTACTGGTCGGTCTCCCCGCCCATGAAGCCATAGAAGTGCTCGAAGCCCCGGCCGAGTGGCCACTTGTCCTTGGGCGCCCCCGCCGTCATCTCCGCCGGCGGGGCCAGGTGCCACTTGCCCACGGCCATGGTGGCGTAGTTGTTGGCCAGCAGGACCTCGGAGATGAAGCCGCTGTCCTTGGGGACGTAGGCGTCGTAGCCGGGGAAGCCGGAGTTGAACTCCACTATCCGGCCCATGCCGTTGGTGTGGTGGTTGCGCCCGGTCAGGAGGGCGGCCCGGGTGGGGGAGCAAAGGGCGGTGGTGTGGAAGTTGGAGAAGCGCAGCCCCCGTCGGGCCACGGCGTCGAAGGTGGGCGTGGCGATGTCCGAGCCGTAACAGCTGAACTGGGCGTAACCGACGTCGTCGAGGAGGACCACCACGATGTTGGGCGCCCCCTCCGGAGCGGTGGGGACCGGCGGCCACCATGGCCGTGAGTCTTCCAACCTCCGTCCGATGACGCCCTCAAACGGCTGTTCTGTCGGCATTGTCCCCCTCCGCGCAGTGGGTAGGCACCCGGGCCAGATAGTGGCAGACGTTGATTCCCCCGCGCCTGCCCACCTACCCTCCGCCTTCCAGGCCGGGGTTCGGGGGTCAGCCACTTGAGTCGAGTCACCGGTCGGGCGGCACGCTGGCGATCCTCGACCTCGGCCGCCCCACCACTGGTCCGCTCGGCTGCAGTGGCCGCCGGCACCCTGGCGGTGTTGCTCGGAGCCTGGGCTGTCCTGGCCCATGTCCTGGCCAAGGGCCTGCCGCCCGGGGTCATGCTGCAGGGCCTGGTCTACGGCGCCCTGTACTCCCTCTCAGCGGTGGGCCTGGTGCTCATCTACCGCTCCAGCCGGGTGGTGAACTTCGCCCAGGCCCAGCTCGGCCTGCTCGGAGGGACGACTGCCGTGCTCCTGGGGGCGCGACACGGGCTCAACTTCTACCTCGCCATATTCATCGGTCTGGCCGTGGCCGCCGTCACCGGCGCCCTGACTCATGTCCTGGTGGTCCACCGCCTCCGGAAAAGCTCCCGGCTCGTGGTGGCGGTGGCCACCATCGGTCTGGCCCAGGCCATCGGCGGCCTGGTCGGCTTCCTGCCCTCGATCCTGTGTAGTCAGTCCCTCTTCGGCCTCTGCTCCCTGACCGGGTCGTTCAACTTTCCCCTGACGGCCAGCTTCAGCGTGTACCCGGTCATCTTCAACGGCGCCGATGTGGTGAGCCTGATCTCCGCCGCCGGCGTTCTGATTCTGGTCTGGGCCGCGTTGCGCTTCACCTTCTGGGGCCATGCCATGCGGGGGGCGGCCGAGAACCGGGACCGGGCCGTCTTGCTCGGACTGCGCGTCTTTCCCATCGACGTCAGCGTCTGGGCTCTGGCCGCCATCCTGTCGGCTATCACCATCTTCCTCCACATCGGTGTGTTCGGTTACTCCGGGCTGGCCAGCGTCCCCGACTCCGGAGATGACGTGCTGCTGCGGGTGCTGGCCGCCGCCGTCATCGGGGGTATGGAGAGCTTTCCCCGCACGGTGGTAGCCGCCCTGGCGCTCGGCCTGTACGACGCCGGCGCCACATGGACCTCGGCCAGTGTTCCCTATGTCGATGCTTCGCTGGTGGTCATCATCGTGGTCGCCCTCCTGGTGCAGCACCGCCGCTTCACTCGCAGTGAGGACGTGATCGGCAACTGGTTGACCGTGCGCCAGTTCAAACCCATCCCCGACGCCCTACGCCGTCTGCCGGAGGTGGTCTGGTCCCGCCGGGTCTTCCTGCTGGTGACCGTCTTTGCCCTGATCGATGCTCCGCACCTGCTGCCCATCGACCGGGTCTATCTGCTGGCCCCTCTGCTCGTCTACGGGATCGTTGGCCTGTCCCTGGTGGTGCTGTCCGGTTGGGGCGGGCAGATCTCCCTGGGCCAGTTCGGCCTGGCCGGAATGGGCGGGGCCGTCACCGCCTTCCTCTACTGGGACCACTCCTGGAACTACCTGGCCGCCCTCGGGGCCGGAGTGGCGGCCGCCGCCGCCGTGGCCTTCCTGATCGGCCTGCCCGCCCTGCGCATCCGGGGCCCGTTCCTGGCCGTGACCACACTGGCCTTCGCCCTGGCCATGGCCGAATACGTGCTGCCGCTGCAGTGGTTCCCGGCTTTCGTGGTCCAGAGCCTGGACCGGCCCGCCGTCTTCGGCCGGCAGACCTTCGCCTCGGATGCATCCATGTACTACCTGTGCCTGGGCTGTTTCGTGGTGGTACTGGTCTCCCTGCGCTCTTTCCGGGCCAGCGCCGCCGGCCGGGCCCTTATCGCCACCCGGGACAACGAAGCCGCCGCCGAGGCCGCCGCCCTGCCCACTACCCGCATCCGCCTGAGCGCCTTCGTCATCTCTGGGGCGGTGGCCGGGCTGGCTGGCGGCCTGTTCGTAATGGACCAGCGGGGTGTGTTCTACGGGTCCTTCACCGCCGACACCAGCGTGCTGTTGTTCTCCATGGCCGTGGTCGGCGGTCTGGGCTCGCTGTCCGGGGTGGTGCTGGGCGTCGGTTACATCTGGGGCGTCCAGTACCTGCTGCCTCCTCAGTGGGGGGTGATCGTCAGCGGTCTGGGCATCGTGGTGCTGCTGCTTTTCCTGCCCGAGGGCCTGGCCGGCCTGGTGGACCTGGCCCGGGACGGACTCCTGCGCCGGGTGGCGACCCGGCGATCTCTGGTCGTGGCCGAGTTGATGCCCGCCGAGGCCGTGATCCGGGAACCGGATGATCTCGGCGTGGACCCCGACGCGGCCGGACGGTTGGTCGGATGACTCGGAGTAGCGCCATGGGGATGGCCGCGGCGACGGAGGCGCCGGCGCTGCGGGCCAGGCTGACGCCCCTCGGCCCCCTGGTGGTGTTGGCCGGACTGGCCGCGATGGCGCAGTTCGAGAGGGCAGCCTTTTCCGTGCTCCTACCCGACATCCGCCAGAGCTTCCACCTGAGCCTGGCCGCCCTCTCGACCATCACGGCGGTGGCCGCCCCCTTCGGCCTGGTGCTGGATATACCCGTCGCCTACGCCGGGGACCGGGTCAGGCGCATGCGCATGACCAGCCTGGGTTTCTTCCTGTTCATGGCCTTCTCGGCCTGCACCGGCCTGGCCGGCGTCTTCTCCAGTCTGTTCGTCCTCTACGTGGCCCGCATCGGCGTCTCGGTCGGGGGCGCCTTCCAGTCCACCGGGGCCAGCCTGCTGGCCGACTACTACCCGGTGGCCGCCCGCGCCCGCGTCTATTTCATCCGGGCGGCGGTGGCCGCCGTGCTGGGGTCGGTGGCGCCCGCCACCGTCGGCCTCATCGAACTGCGCTACAGCTGGCCTGAGCCGTTCTTCATCTTTGCCGCTCCGACCATCATCTTCATCCTGCTCGGACTGCGCCTGCGGGAGCCGGTGCGGGGCCGGTTCGAACGGGAGATGATGGGCGCCGACGCCGCCACGTCGTTGATCACCGATGAACCGGCCACTGTCAGTGAGACCTTCCGGACGCTGTTCGCCAACGTGTCGATGCGCCGGCTGTACTACTCGCTGCCCTTCCTCACCGTGGCCGCCATCGGCATTGGGCAGTTCACCAGCCTCTTCTACCAGCAGATACTTCACCTCGACGCTTCGTCGCGGGGCTTCGTGCTGGCCCTGACTGAACCGGGGGCCGTGCTCGGTCTCGTCGTCGGCGGCACCGTCATCCGTCCCATGATCGTCCGCGACCCGGGGGCGGTAATGCGGCTCATCGGGGTGAGCTCGACCATGGCCGCCGGCCTGCTGGTGGGATTCGCTCTGTCGCCCGATGTTCTAGTGGCGGGGACGTTCCAGTTCCTGCTCTCGGCGGTGATGGCCACCATCGTGCCCGGCCTCACCACGGTGCTGTCCCTGGTCATTCCGCCCCGCATGCGCACCCTGGGCTTCGCCACCGGCTCCATCTGGCTGTTGCTCGGTGTTCCGATCCTGCCGCTGGCCGGCGGCATCGGTGACGCCTTCGGACTGCGCACCGGCATCATCGTGTTCGTCCCGGTATTCCTGCTCGGCGCCTACATCCTGGCCTCGGGTGGGTCGCACATCGCCCGGGACATCGAGAAGGTGCGGGTCTCCACGCTGGCCCGGGCGGAGGTCCGCCGGGACCGGCTGGAGGGCCGCACCCAGTTGCTCATGGTGCGCTCCCTACGCGCCGGCTACGGCCAGCTCGACGTCCTCTTCGACGTTGATCTGGACGTCCGGGACGGGGAGATGCTGGCTCTGCTGGGCACCAACGGAGCCGGTAAGTCGACGCTGCTGCGCGCCATCTCGGCGCTGCTGGTCCCGAGTGCAGGGGCCATCATGTTCGACGGGTTCGACACCACCAGCGCCGACCCGCGCCGGGTGGTGGAGATGGGGGTGGTGCATGTGCCCGGCGGACGCGGCGTCTTCCCCGGCCTCACCGTCAGCGAGAACCTCCGGCTGGCCGGCCATCAGAAGCACCGGCGGTCCGCTTCGTTGACGGGTGCCACCGAGGCGGCCCTGGAGCTGTTCCCCCGGCTGCGGGAGAGAATGTCGACCCCGGCCGGTGAGTTGTCCGGTGGCGAACAGCAGATGCTCTCGCTGGCCCTGGCCTTCATGTCCGAGCCTCGCCTGTTGTTGATCGACGAACTGTCCCTCGGCCTCGCTCCCGGCGTGGTTGCCGAACTGGTCACCCGGGTTCGGGCCATGCATGCCGCGGGCACCACGGTGGTGCTGGTCGACCAGTCCCTCTCCACGGCCATGGCCCTGTCCCAACGGGCGGCCTTCATGGAGAGAGGAGCGGTTCGTTTCGTGGGGTCCACCTCTGAGTTGGTGCAGCGGGACGACCTGGCCCGAGCCGTCTTCCTGGAGGGATTCCGGTCACCCTCGGTCGGCGCCGAGGCGGCGCCGGCGGCGCCGGTGCCGATCCGGCCTGCATCGGAGGTAGCGCCGGTGCTGGCGGGCGTGGGCCTGGGCAAGCACTACGGGGGAGTGACCGTGCTGTCCGGCATCGACCTGGAGGTTCATCCGGGGGAGATGCTGGCCCTGATCGGCCCCAACGGCGCCGGCAAGACGACCCTCCTGGATCTGCTCACCGGGGCTCAGGAGGCTGATTCGGGCCGAGTGCTACTCGATGGTCGGGATGTCACCTCCTGGTCCACCCACCGCCGAGCCGCGGCCGGGATCTCCCGGTCGTTCCAGGACCCCCGGTTGTGGGCCGGGCTTACGGTCGAGGAGACCCTGGCTGTCGGGGTGGCCCGCCGGCACCGGGGGCTCCACACCGCCACTTCGTTGCTGGCCCTGCCCAGAGGGGCCCGCCGGGAAAAGGCGATCGCCGCCGAAGTCGAGGAGATAGTCGAGCTGTTGCACCTCGGCCCCTTCCGACTCAAGTTCCCGACCGAACTGTCCACTGGCACCCGCCGGATAGTGGAGCTGGCCACGGTGGTGGCCCAGCGCCCCAGAATCCTCCTCCTGGACGAGCCCACTGTGGGCATCGCCCAGCGGGAGACCGGGCCCCTGGCCGCCCTGCTCCGGGAGCTCCAGTCCAACTTGGACTGTGCGATGTTGATCGTCGAGCACGACATGGCCTTCATCCGGGGATTGGCCGGTCGGGCTGTGGCCATCGACGCCGGATCGGTGGTGGCCGAGGGAGCTCCCGAGGAGGTCCTGGCCTCGCCCGAGGTGCTGCGTTCCTACCTGGGCATCGATCCGCTGGGCGTGGCCGACGATGCCCCCTGAGCCGGCTCCTCGCACCGTTCAGCCGTCGACTGCGAACAGGAGCCCACCGGACAGCCGGCGCAACCGGGCCGACGCCCTGGAGCCGTGGGGCCTCGGAGCGCCCGGCCCACCGCGGCCGCATCCCCGGTCATGGCTCGCACCGTCACCAGGCAGCGCAGCCCGAAGCCGAACAGGAGCCCGGCCGGCATCAGGAGGGTCAGCCAGAGCCACTCGACGGCGTGCACTATTGGTTGAGGATGTTGCCCACGATGCCGCCCAGCCCCCGCCCGCCGGACTGGGAGGTGTTATCGCCCCGGGACAGATAAGGCGCCAGGGACGCGGCCAGGCCGGGCAGGGTCAGGCTCTGCAGCCACACGTGGCCGGGCCCGCTCAGGCGCACCAGGAAGATGCCGTCCCCGCCGAAGATCTTGTTCTTGATCCCGGGCACGGTAGTGATGCTGAACTGCACGCTCTGGTCGAACATGCCGATGTGGCCGGGGTGGGCGAGCAGAACTTCACCGGGGTCCAGCTGGTAGTCGGTGACCTCACCGGACAACTCGATCCAGGCCCGGCCGCTGCCCTCCAGGCGCTGGAGGATGAAGCCCTCCCCGCCGAAGATGGCCCCTCCGAAGCTCTGCTGCAGCGCCACCGTCGGCGTGATGCCCGGCGTGCCGCAGACCCATCCGGAGCGGTGCACGATCATGTTCTTACCGGCTTCGATGTCCACCGGCAGGATGGCCCCGGGCAGGTGGGTGGCGAAGGTGACCCGGCCCGGACCCCCGGCGGCCAGGTACTCGGTCAAAAAGATGCTGGCCCCGCCGGCCACCCGCTTCAGCCCGGCCATGAGCCCGCCCTTACCGCCGGTGGACGTCTTCTGGGTCATCTGGACGGTGGGCGACATCCAGGCCAGCTCCCCATGGTCGGATATGACCGACTCACCGGGTTCGAGCGACACCTCGAGGACCGGAAGGGTTGTTCCCTTCACTTCAGCGTGCATCGGGTCTCTCCTGTTCTGCCGGTAAAGGGCCGGCTACCTCCGGGTGGCCAGGAACCGGGCCAGCCGGCCGATGGCGTCCTCCAGCATCTCAGCCGGGGGCAGGGTGACGATGCGCAGATGATCGGGACGGGGCCAGTTGAAGCCGGTTCCCTGCACCACCAGCATCTTTTCTGCCCGCAGCAGATCGAGGACGAAGCGCTCGTCGTCCTCGATCGCATAGACGTCGGGGTCCAGGCGGGGGAAGACGTAGAGGGCGCCCATGGGCTTGACGCAGGACACGCCGGGGATCTCGTTGAGCAGACGCCAGGCCAGGTCGCGCTGTTCCAGCAGCCGGCCGCCGGGCAGTACCAGGTCCTGGATGCTCTGATGGCCGCCTAGGGCGGTCTGCACGGCGTGCTGGGCCGGCACGTTGGGGCACAGGCGCATGTTGGTGAGGACGTTGAGGCCCTCTATGTAGCTCTGGGCGTGTTGGGTCGGGCCGCACACGACCATCCAGCCGGAGCGGAACCCGGCCACCCGGTAGGCCTTGGAAAGCCCACTGAAGGTGAGGCAGAGCAGGTCGGGGGCGACCAGCGCCATCGGGGTGTGGACGGCATCCTCGTAGAGGACCTTGTCGTAGATCTCGTCGGAGAAGATGATCAGGTCGTGCTGGCGGGCCAGCTCGGCCATCGCCTCCAGCATCTTCCGGGAGTACACCGCCCCGGTTGGGTTGTTGGGGCTGATGACCACCATGGCCCGGGTACGCGAGGTGATCTTGGCGGCCAGGTCGTCCAAATCGGGCATCCACTCGGCGGCTTCATCGCAGAGGTAGTGGACGGCCTTGCCTCCGCAGAGGGTGACCATGGCCGTCCACAGCGGATAGTCCGGGGCGGGGACCAACACCTCGTCCCCGTCGTTGAGCAGGGCCTGCAGGGACACGCCGATGAGCTCGGACACCCCGTTGCCCAGGTAGACGTCCTCCACGTCGATGCCGTCCAGGCCGAGGCCCTGGTAGTACTGCGCTACCGCCTTACGAGCGGGGAAGATTCCCTTGGAGTCGCTGTAGCCCTGGGCATTGGGCAGGTTCCTCATGACGTCGCGCAATAGCTCCTCGGGGGCCTCGAAGCCGAAGGGCGCCGGGTTTCCGATGTTGAGCTTGAGGATGCGGTGGCCCTCCTGCTCGAGACGCATGGCTTCGTCCAGGACCGGGCCGCGCACGTCGTAGGCCACGTTCTGAAGTTTGAGGGCCTGGGCCACTTCCATGGGCCAAGGCTAACGGGGCCGCCCCGGGCCGCCATCCATATTCACTCAGATGCGCAGGTTCAGAACCACGGCGGCGGACACGGCCTGGACCACCGTGATCCCTGGAGGCGGGGTTTCCGGCGGTTCTCGACCGGCCGCCACCCAGACGGCTCCGGCCAGCCCGGCCTCGACCGCTCCGGCTACGTCCCGCTCCCAGCTGTCGCCGATCATGACCGTGCGGTCCGGTGCGACCTCCAACTCGGCCAGCACGGCCTGGAAGATGGCCGGGTCGGGCTTGCCCCGGCCCAGCTCCCCGGAGATAACCACCGATCCGAAATGTCCGGCCAGGCCGGTCTGGTCCAGCTTGAGGTGCTGGATGTCCGAGGGGCCGTTGGTGAGCAGACCCAGCCGGAACCGGCCGGCCGCCGCCTGCACCGTCTCGGCCGCCCCGGGGAGGAGGGGATGGCCGGAGCGCTGGGCCCGGATGAAGACCTCGGCCAGTTCGGCCCACGCCCCGGGGTCCCGGTCCGCCGCCTCTAGGGCCTGGCGCCAGGCCCTCTCCCGATAACCCGGAAGCCAGCCGGCCAGGCCGTCCAGGCGGGCGTGGTTGCCGGCCCCGTTCGACCACAGCCCCTCCCACGAGGCGAAGCCGAGCTCCCGGAAGACGTCGAAGAAGCCGGACCTCCTCCACTCGGCCCGGGCCGACTCGAGCACGATGTCGCACCAGGCGGCCGCGTCCCGGCCGGCGTCCGCCCCCGTGTCCGGGCCGCCCTCGGTGCCCCCCAGGCGCGCGGCGGTGCCCCCCAGGCGCTCCATGGCCACATCCGCCTCGATGATGAGGGTGTCATCCAGGTCGAAGATCAGCGCCAGGGGCGCCCGTCCGCTCATCCCCGGGGCGACGTCAGCGAGCCAGGTGGTAGATGATCTCGCTCACCGAGGCCAGGAAGATCACCCCGATGACGGCCTGGATCCAGTATCGGGGGGCGCCTTCGAAGAACAGCCAATCGTCCATGACTTGATGCTTACCCGACCCGGGCCGGTCGCGCTACGTCCGGCGGTAATGCTTGTCCAGGCTTCCGCCCGCCTCCAGGCCTTCCCCGGTTTGGGGAGCTGAGGGTCCCGTCAGGTAATCTGCCCGCCCTCAGCCGCGCCGGGGCAGAGCGGCTGGTCGGTTTGGCCGAAAGGCCGGAGGGAGCAACTGTGACCACCACAGAGTCGACGCAGACCACGGACCAGATCATTGACGAGCTGCGGACCTGGCTCGAGGAGAACTGGGATCTCGACCTGACCGTGGCCCAATGGTGGGAGAAGCTGGGCACGGCCGGCTGGTCGGCTCCTTCCCTACCCACCAACGCCTACGGCCGGGCCATCTCCCGGGCCGACGCGGTGCGGGTCGCCCAGGAGATCACCAATTTCGGCGCCGTCGGCCCCCCGGGCGGGCTGGGCCTCCTGCTGGCCGCCCCCACCATCGCCACCCATGGGACCCAGGAGCAGATCGACCACTACGTGAGGGACATCGTCACCGGCCAGCAGGCCTGGTGTCAGCTCTTCTCCGAGCCCGGCGCCGGCTCCGACCTGGCCGGGCTCACCACCCGGGCCATCGAGGACGGGGAGGAGTGGGTCGTCAACGGCCAGAAGGTCTGGACCTCGACCGGCCAGATGGCCGACATGGGCATGCTCCTGGCCCGCACCGACTGGGACGTCCCCAAGCACCAGGGCATCACCTACTTCGCCATCGACATGCACCAGGACGCCGTCGAGGTCCGGCCCCTGCGGGAGCTGACCGGCCACGCCATGTTCAACGAGGTCTTCCTGAGCGAAGCCCGGGTCCGCAGCGATGCCATCATCGGGGGCAAGAACAACGGCTGGGCAGTGGCCAACACCACCCTGGCCAATGAGCGGGCCGGCCTCGGTGCCGGAGGCGGAGGCGGCGGGGGATTCGGTGCCGCTCCGGGCACGATCTCCAAGCAGCTGGACCGCAAGGTGGCCGAGTTCGTGAGCCGGGACGGGGACGCCCCCCGGCGGGGCCGCGGCGGCGGTGGAGGCGGCGGTGGCGGCGCCCGGGCCGGAGCGGCTTCCCTGCTCATCGGCCTGGCCCAGGGCAATGGAAAGATCAAGGACCCGACCATCCGCCAGGACATCGCCCGGCTCCACATGATGGGCGAGCTCGGCCGGTTCAACAGCGAGCGGGTCAAGGCGGCCCGCTCCCAGGGCCGGGACATCCCCGGGATGGCCAACATCTCCAAGCTGGCCATGAGCGACATGGTCCGCATGCAGAGGGATCTGGGCCTGCGCATCGTCGGGGCCCAGGGCATGCTCCACGCCTACAAGGACGAGGACAACCAGGCCATCTCCGAGGCCACCGGCAACCCCTTCCTGGGGGCGGTGACCACCTCGGCTCTCTACGCCCAGGCGCCCCCCATCTACGGCGGCACCGACCAGATCCAGCGCAACATCATCGGCGAGCGTGTCCTCGGTCTGCCCAAGGAGCCGAGCAACGACCGCACCGTCGCCTTCAGCGAGCTGCCCCGCAACGGCTGAGCCCGCAGGTCGGTTGCTCCCGCCGGCGGGCGGGACCTTGGTTCACCACGCCCGGCCGATCAGGTGCCGGCCGGGTCAGGAGGCCGGCGAAGCCGCCCTCGCTCCGGCCTGGGCGCTTCCATGGGCGAAGTCCTGGCTGCGGATGAGGAAGAAACACAGGACCGAACTGGCCAGGACCAGCATCCCGCCGATGACCAGTATCTCGTTGAGGCCGGAGACGAAGCTGGTGCGGGCCACCTGGCCGATCTGATCCAGGGCCTGTGGTGGGGCGCCGTGAGCGGCTGAGACCGGAGAGTTGCCCTGCACCAGGGCGGTGGCCACTTGGCCGGCGTGGGAGCCGATTCCGGGAACGGACCGCAGCCCCGACACGACGTCGGAGCGGACCCTGGTGGCGAAGAGCGAACCCAGGGCGGCGATGCCCGCGGCCACCCCCACCTGGCGGAAGGTGCTGTTGATCCCGCTGGCCATGCCGGCCTGGGCCGGCGGCACCACGCCCACAGCCGTCGACGCCAGGGGCGGGTTGACCATGCCGACGCCGAGCCCGGCCAGGATCAGGCCGGGGATGAGATGGGTCCAGGAGGTGGAGGCGTGCAGCCCGGCCATGAGCAGGATGCCGACGCCGATGACAGCCAGTCCGGGCCCGATCAGCCACTTGACGGGCATGGTGGCGCTCAAACGGCCGGCGGCGGTGGCGGTCAGGAGGCTGGCCCCGGACAGGAACAGGAGGCGGAGTCCGGTGGCCAGGGCCGAGTAGCCCAGGTCGTTCTGGAGGTAGAGAACGACGTAGAGGAGGAGGGCGAAGATGGAGGCCGACATGGCGAAGGCGGCCAGGAGACCCCCCGAAAAGGTCGGGACCCGGAAAAGCTGCAGGTTGAACATCGGATGACGGCCGTGGCGCTCGGCCAGGAGGAAGGTCCCGAGGAGCAGGGCGGAGGCCACGAAGCAGGCCAGGACGCCCGTCTCGCTCCAGCTCTTCTCGCTGGCCCGGATGAGGCCGTAGACCAGGGCGACCAGGGCGACGGTGAAGAGGGTGAAGCCGGCCCAGTCGGGCCGTCGGGCGCTGGACTCCTTGGACTCCTCCACCCGGGCCAGGGTGATCATGACCGCAACCACTCCGATGGGCACGTTGACGAGGAAGATCCACCGCCAGTTGATCTCGGTGGTGATGATGCCGCCCAGGACGGGTCCGACGGCCACGGCCAACCCCGTTACCGCCCCCCATACCCCGAAGGCGGTGCCCCTCTCGCGACCCTGGAAGGCCTGGGCCAGGAGGGCGAGGGCGGTGGCGAACATGATGGCCCCGCCGATGCCCTGGCCGGCCCGGGAGGCGATGAGGAACAGGGAGCTGTTGGCCAGTCCGCAGAGCAGGGATCCGGCCGAGAAGATCACCAGGCCGATGGCGAAGAGCAACCGCCGGCCGAAGAGGTCGGCCAGGGAGCCGGTGGTCAACAGCAGAGAGGCCAGGGACAGGGCATAGGCGTCGACCACCCACTGGAGGTCCGAGAAGCTCGCCTTCAGGCTGTGCTGGATGTCGGGCAGAGCCACATTGACGATGGTGATGTCGAGCAGGAGCATGAAGGTCCCCACCGACACCGCTATGAGGGTCCACCACTTCCGGTCCACCGGCGGACCCTACCGGCGCCCTTGGCGCCTTCCGGAACCGCCGGCAGGAGCAGCCGGGTGCTTAGCTTTACGGCCATGGGTCGAAACGACGGCCCGGCCAGCTACCAACAGAGCTTTCAGCCGGTTCCAGAGAGTGCGGGCGCGGCCCGGGGGTTCGCCCGGGGGGCGCTCACCGAGCTCGGGCTCGGTGAGCTGGGGGACCGCGTGTGCATATTGATCGGGGAGATGTCCGTCAATGCCATCCTCCACGCCCGCACCTCCTATTCGATCCTCATTACCCGGCCCGCCGAGGGAACGGTGCGGGTCGAGGTCCACGACGGCAATAGCGTGAGGCCCCGCCAGAAGACCGCCCTCACTGTCGATCCACTCACCTACGGGCGTGGCCTGGTGTTGATCGAGGCGACCTCCGACCGCTGGGGCGTGGACGAGACCGAGCAGGGCAAGGCCATATGGGCCGAGATCGACGCATGACGCCCCGCCGGGTGGTGATCGAAAACGTGGACACGGCCAGGCTCCTGGCCGTCATCGAGCAGGTCGACGACGTGATCAGGGAGCTGGCCCTGGTGCAGATCGGGATGCGGGACGGCCCGGTCCATACCGGCCTGCCCCAGTCTGTGCTCGAGACCATGGGGACGGTCAGGGACGTGGTCTTCCGGCCCAAGGAGGACATCTCCCGACAGGCGGCTGAAGCCTGGGCCATGGGTCGAGACCGTCTGGACGTGGCCATTGACATCGAGCACAACGCCGGCGGCGTGGTGCGCTCGGTGCTGGAGACCCTGGAGCAGGTCGATGCCGTCTCCGTGGGCGACCAGGCTCTCCTGATCCCGGCGGCCACACCCGAGGTGGCCGCCTACCGGCGCTGGTTCTTCACCCGGGTGGCCGAGCAGTTGGAGGACCCGGGGCGGCCCTCCTGATCGCCCCCGACCGCCGGAGCCCGGCCCAGAAGCTTCGGCTCACGGTCAGCAGTGACCGGGGAGCGACTGGTTCGTCCCCAGAGGGGAGACGGTGATGGTGGCCACGGCCGAGGGTTGGTAGGGGCCGCTCAGGCTGGTCAGTTCGGCCAGGATGCCACCGGGGGCGATGGCGTCGATGGTGGGGCTGGTCTCCACCACTTGCGCGCAGCCGGCCAGGGTCTTGTCCTGCACCACGCGGGAGTCGAGGGGCAGATCGTTGGCCAGCCGGGTCAGGGCGTCAGCGGCGCTTACCGATGGATCCAGGGCCAGCACGTAGCCGACCACCCGGCCGGCCGGGTCGGAGAGGTGGGTGTAGGTGTCCCGGTCGTCGGGCAGCAGGGGCCAGTAGGAGCGGGCCCGGTTGGGGTCGATGGTGTGGTTGTCGTTCCACGACACCAGGGTGGCCCCCCAGGCGACCAGGTAGGACAGTCCCGCCGGGGAGGCGGTGGTGCTGGTGGTCGGCGCTGCCGTGGTCGGGGCCCCGTTGTGACCGGCCGCGCCGGCACCCCCGCCTCCACCTCCGCAGGCGGCGGCCAGGCCGGCCAGAAGCAGGCCCGCCAGAGCCGGGCGGGTCAGTGGCCGAACCACTGCTGGCGCAGTGGAAAGAGGGCGGGTCAGTGCCCAAACCACGGCTGGCGGAGCGGGAACAGGTAGCGGTCGGTGACCGAGTTGAGGATGCGCCGGGCGTCGTTGAAGCGCTCCCCGTACTCCTCGGCGGCGGCCAGGGAGGCGGTGGCGGTCCCGGCCACCGAACGACCGGCCTGGCGATACCAACGCGAGCCGAGGCATTCGTAGAGGGCCAGGCCCTCCAGACTCTCGACATCGGCCGGGGACAGGCCGGACAGGCGGAAGAGGCGAGCGGCCCGAGCCCCGGTGGGCATCTCCCGGGCGGTGTGGTCGGGGAAGACGCCGGTGAGGAAGAGGGCCAGGTCACCCAGGCGGCGGTAGACGCCGGGCCGCTCCTCGGGGCCGACCGACTCGAGCAGGCCGGCCAGGGTGAGCGGGTCGAGTTCGCTGAAACGCTTACGCCGCCAGCCCCGGGCGGTGCGTTCCCACGCCACCCCGCTGGAGACGTGGGTGTAGGACGCCAGCAGCTCGACCATGAAGAAGCGCCGCACCGGGTCGGCCAGGAACTCCGACAGGCGCGGGACGTCGAAGACGGGGAGGCGCACGTGGGGACCGGCCCACTCATCGATGTGGGTGCTCTGGGACAACGACCAGGCGGTGCGGTGGACGGCCACGGCAAAGGTCAGGAACGGTGTCACCGGCGCCGGTCCCCCGGCCACGCCCCACTGGTCAGCCCCGAATACGGACCGCTCGGTGCTCTCCACCCCCAGGGCGTCGACCAAAGATGTGCCCGGCGCGGCCTCGGCCAGTAGCTGGCGGTCGCCCTGGCTCAGGTGCTGGCGGTAGAGCAGCTCGACATCGACGGTCATCTGCCCGGCAACCGTATCGACCCAGGCGGTCCCGATGGCGCATGCCTGGCACAATCCGGCCATGAGAGCGGTCATGTGCCGGCAGTTCGGTCCCCCGGAATCACTCACCCTGGAGGAGGTTCCCGATCCAGTGGTCAGAGCGGGCCAGGTGGTGATCGATGTGGCGGCTTCCTCAGTCAACTTCCCCGATCTCCTCATGATCAAAGACGAGTACCAGTTCAAGCCGGGCCTGCCCTTTTGCCCCGGGGGAGAGGTGGCGGGCACGGTTTCTTCGGTGGGTGAAGGCGTTGACGCCGGCCTAGTGGGGAAGGAGGTGATCGCTCTGTGCGGAGCCGGGGGATTTGCCGAACGGCTGGCGGTGGCGGAGCGGGCGCTCCTCCCGATCCCGGCTGGGATGGACATGGCCACCGCCGCCAGCTTCCTGACCGCATACGGGACCTCCTACTACGCCTTGAAGGACCGCGGCCGTCTGGCCGCCGGGGAGGTCCTCCTGGTCCTGGGGGCCGCCGGCGGGGTCGGCCTGGCGGCGGTGGAGATCGGAGTGGCCATGGGCGCGGTTGTCATCGCGGCGGCGTCCTCGGAGGCCAAGCTGGCCGCCTGCATCGAGCACGGCGCGGCCATGACGGTCAACTACGCCGAGGAGGACCTGCGGGCCCGTCTCAAGGAGTTGACCGGGGGACACGGCCCGGACGTCATCTACGACCCGGTGGGCGGGGATCTGGCCGAGCCCGCCTTCCGCTCCATCGGCTGGAACGGGCGCTACCTGGTGGTGGGCTTCGCCGGTGGTCACATCCCCAGGCTTCCCCTCAACCTCCCCCTGCTCAAGGGGGCGGAACTGGTTGGGGTGTATTGGGGAAGTTTCACGGCCAGGCAGGCCGAAGACCATCGGCGAAACATGGACGAGCTGGCCCGGCTGTGGACCGAAGGCAAGCTGCACCCGGCCCTGTCCTCGGTCTTTCCCCTCGAAGAGGCCGCCGCCGCCCTCAACGAGTTGGGGGACCGGCGGGTGATCGGAAAGGTCGTGGTGACGACCGGTCGGCCGACGCGCTAGCCGCGCATCCCGGCCCGGCCCGGGCCGGGCGTCAGTCGAGGTCGAACTCGTCCTGGAGGGCGGGACGGCGCCGGCGTTGCGCCGCCATCGGGCCGATGAGGACCACGGGCACCCACGTGGCGATGCCGGCCAGGGCCAGCAGGGCCAGGGCCCCCACCACGTCGACGGTGGCCCTGGGGCCGGGCCCTCCGCTGTCACTCAGCACCACCCGGCCCAGGCCACCGGCGGCTTGTACCGAACCGGCTGGAGCACCCGCCCCGGCCGAGGCCAGAGGCAGCGGATAGGGCAGGCCGGACTGGAGGGTGGGCGAGGAGGGGTCAGAACCCGCCCCGCCGTTCGCCCCGGCCGCGCTGCCGCGCCCCCGAGCGGCGGAAGAACCCGTGGCCGAGGTTCCGCCCGAAGCGGTCCCGGTCGGGTCGGACCGGGTCGATGACGCGGCCGAGGACGAGGACGAGCTTGCGCCGGGATCGGCCCCGCCGGCCGAGGAGGCAGTGGCTGCCCCCGAAACGACCCCTCCGGGCAGCAGGCCCGAGCCGGGGGCCGAGGTGGTGGATGTCGTGGTGGATCCGGTCTGACCGTTCCCGGTGACGGCCCCGGCCGGACGCCAGCCGTTCACGTACCAGTTGTGCAGCAGGGTTTCGGCCGCCTTGCCCTTGGGGGTGCGCTGGGCATCGGCTGAGGCGTCGGACCACTCCCACCAGGAGACGCCCATCCACCAGCTGTAGCCGGAGAAGGTCTGCAACAGGGCCTGGTAGAGGTTGGCCTGCAGGGTCGGGTTGTCATCGACGTAGTTGTTATCGAAGGGCTGGCTGGCGGCGTAGTCGCTGGCCATGTAGCCGACCTCCCCGAACAGGATCGGCTTGTTGGTGCTGTCGGCCAGGTGGATGAGGCTGCCCACCCAGTTGTGGCCCTGGTAGGTGGAGTTCCGGCTGTCGGTCCAATCCGCCAGTAGCTGGGACACGGAGGGATCGGCCGAATCATCGAGGGGGAAGTAGGCCGACACGCCGACCACGTCGACGTCGTTGAGGAACTGGGGCTGGCCGATGACGTCCCAGTTCTGCTCGTAGCCGACCTGGCCCGAGTAGTACTGGCGGGCGCTGGTGATGACCGACTCCCATTGGGCGGTCTGGCCCTCCAGGCTGGTCATCTCGGAACCGAGGAAGAGCAACCAGACGCCATCGGCCTGGGCCAGCTGGGCGTAGTGGTCCATGAAGGCCCGGTAGGAGGCGAAGAACTGGGGGATGGAGCTCGGCTCCATCACGCCCCGCCAGCCTCCCTGGCAGCCGCCGCAGACGAAGATCGGGGTGAGGATGACCTTGAGCCCGGCGGCGTGGGCGGCGTCGATCTCGGTGGTCACCGAGGCGTCGGACTGGGTGCCGCCGTAGGGGCTCAAGGAGGTGGAGGTTGGCTGGTCGGCCCACCACCACACGAACAGCGAGACGGTGTTGACCCCGTCGGCGGCCAGTTGGCTCATGGCCGTGGCCGGGGACTCGGTCTGGCCGAGGGTCGAGACGACCATCCCGGCCACCTTTCCACCGGTGCTGTCGGCGCCGGCCGGCCGGCCGGCCATGGCGAGAGTCAGGGCCAGTACCAGGGCGCCGGCCAGCGCCACCGCCCGGACGAGTCGGGAGGTTCTGGTCGAGGTGGGTTCGGGAGCGGGGGGAGAGGGCGTCTGAGATCCGTGGAGTAAGGCCCGCGACGGGGCGGGGCCAGTGTAGGAACGGCTGTCATCCTCTTTCGGTCGCTCCGTGCCGATCTTTAGAGCGCTTTGTCCGATTGGGTGACCAATGGACCCCGGGAGCTACCGTCGGCGTCGGTGAGCGAGCCCATTCCGACGGCCCCGGCCGACACCTTTGCCTCCACCGGGGTCCGCAGCACCTTCCACGGACCATTTGCCGGGGGCCCTCCACCCGAGGCTCTGGTGGTCGACCCACCCGCTCTCGAGCGCTTCGGGCCGGCTGAGCTGCGCCACATGGTGGTGGTCGGGATCGTGCTGGCCTCGATGATCCTGCGCAGCCTGGCCCGCTGGGTGCTCCGCCGCCCCGTCCGGCCCAGCTCGCTGCCCCGGACGGCCCCCGGCGCCGAGGCCGGCGCCCGGGCCCGACCCGACCGCTCGCTCGTCAACGCCGCCGCCATCGGGCTGGTCGACGCCTTCGAGGCCCTGGGTCCGACCTACGTGAAGCTCGGCCAGCTCATCGCCTCTTCGCCCGGGGTCTTCCCCGCCCCGCTGGCCGACGCCTGCCTGCGGTGCCTGGACGAGGTGGCGCCGTTCCCCAGCGAGACGGCCGCCCGGCTGATCGAGGAAGACCTGGGCCGACCGGCGTCCTCGCTGTTCTCCCGCTTCGAGGAGCGGCCCCTGTCGGCGGCGTCGATCGCCCAGGTCCATGCCTGCACCCTGCCCGACGGGCGGGAGGCGGTGCTCAAGATCCAGCGCCCGGACATCTTCCGGAGGATGAACGCCGACCTGCGGATCATGTACCGCCTGGCCCGCCTGGTGCAGCGGACCAAGCTCGGGTCCCAGATCAACGCCCTGGCCGTGATCGAGGATCTCCACCAGGTCACCAACGAGGAGCTCAACTTCGCCCTGGAGGCCTACCGTCAGAGCCACTTCCGGGACAACATCTGGGCCTTCGGGGACAACCAGTGGATCACCGCGCCCGAGGTCTACTGGGACTACTGCGGGCTCCACATCATCTGCATGGAGAGGATGCGGGGGACACCGATGGATGAGTTTGCCGCGCTGCGGGCCCAGGGCATCGACGGGGAGCTGACCCTGCGCCGAGGCGTCAAGGTGTGGATGGAGGCGGCCCTGGTACATGGCCCATTCCATGGTGATGTCCACGCCGGGAACCTGTGGGTGCTGGAGGACGGGCGCTGCGCCTTCCTGGACTTCGGGATCATGGGGGAGCTGGACGACACCTGGAAGCAGCTATTCAAGGACATGCAGTACACGGCCATGATCGACGGGGACTACTCCCGCATCGTGCGCAACTGGAAGCGGGTGGGCGTGATGGCCGAGGACGTCGGTGACGACGTCTCGGTCGGCCTGGTCATCAAGGCGACCATGGACCCGATGCTGGACCGCTCGATCTCCGAGACCAGCATTGGTGAGCTCATGAAGCAGAACATCGCCCTGGCCGAGCAGTTCGGGGCCAAGGCTCCTCGGGAGCTGGTGCTCACCTCCAAGCAACTCCTGTACTTCGAGCGCTACTCCAAGGAGCTGGCTCCCGACTACAACATGGCCAGGGACCTGTACCTCATCAAGAACGTCTTTCCTGAGGACGTGGCCAAGCGGGTAGCCGAACTCGGTATCAAACTCCCCGACTAGGACCACCGCGGCGGCCTCCTGGCCGTCAGCCCTGCCGGAAGAACGGATTGGCCGGCTCGGCCGCCGCCGCCCGCACGTCGGACAGCTCGGGCTCGCCCCGAGCGCCGCGGCCCAGAGCTCTGGCCGTGGCGTCCCGGTTGTTGGCAAAGACGGCCTCCTCCGAGTCGGCGGCCGGGTCCACCCAGACGGCGGCTATGAGGAGCAGGTCATCGGCCAGCTCGGCCGGGATGATGCCGGCGGCCACGGCGTCGACCACGCCCGAGGCCACCCCGGCCTGGGCCGCCCCCCACGTGAGGTTGGCGTGGGACGTTCCCGCCTCCAGGGCAGCCTTGTTGACGAACAGGGTGAAGGGCTTGACGGCCACGTCGGGGCGGATGACGGTCACGAAGGCGGCGTGGCCGGCCCGGGGGGTGGCCAGGGCGGCGGCCCAGGCCATCTCCACCGGACCGCCCTTGGCGCCCAGCACGGTGTTGATGTGGGCGGCGTTGGAGCCCGAGCCGCTGAAGGCCTCCCCGATCTGGGTGGCCCGCCCGCTCGGAGCGCCGGCGCTCAAGTGGCCGGCGGATCGGGATAGGGCTCGCTCCGCCCATAGCGGTTCATGCGCAGCAGCTCGCTCCCCATGGTTCCCGCCTTGGTGTCATAGGCCAGAAGCCCGACCAGCCGGGCCCGCCGCCCTTGGACCGGACTCACCCGATGCAGCGAGTGGCGGCCTTCGAAGACGAGCAGGGTGCCCGCCCTCATGGGCAGGGTCATCACCGGGGAGGTGTCGGTGCCGTCGAGCACCCCGGCCACCGCCTCGTAGCGCTCGTCCTGGGCCGAGCGGATGAGCGGGGCCACCTCGAAGTCCCCGCCGGCCTCGGAGGCCTCGATGGCCAGGGAGACGACGAAGTCGGTCTGGTCGAAATGCCACTGCAACTCATCCCCGTCCTCCATCACGGCCAGGTTGAGCGCCCCGAAGGGATCCGCATAACGGCAGATCGACCCTCGCCCCAGGATGGCCTCGATGAGATCCTTCATCGGGTCCCACTCATAGAGAAGGCGCAATAGCGCCGTGCGGGGGATCAGGTCGTAGGCCACCGCGCCGAGGGCGTAAGGCCCCAGCCAGCGAGTCGGGTGGCCGACCGGGGCGTCCCCGTCGGGCAGATTGAGGTAGGCCGTACCGATCCCGGAGGACCGGTGGGCCCGGGTGGCCACGGCCCGGGCGTCGGCCACCAGGGCCTCCACCCCGCCCGGGGTGAGGAAGCCGGGCAGCTCACAGGCCCCGGTGGCGGCCAGCTGGGCCCGCCAGCCGACCAGACCCGCCTGGGCCACCGACCCGTCGAGGTCGAGTACCGGGTAGCGCCCCAGGTCGACCAGGTCCGCAAGGTCGACGGTCGGGCCGCCCGGCTGCGGGGTGGGGAGGTGGCCCGCCTCCGGGGCGGTCACGGCCGATGTGGTCATGGCGGGCAGACTATTGCGTGCCGCTCCAGCAGATCCGAGTCCCGCTGCCCGAGGGCGTGAGGATGCCCGACAGCCGGGTCAACCTGATCGTCCCCGAGGACTATGAGGCCCGGGCCGACCTGGCCTTCCCCGTCATCTACCTGCTCCACGGGGCGGGGGACACCTACACCTCCTGGGCGGATTCGACCGACGTGGTCGAGCTGGCCTCGGCCTTTCCCGTCTTCCTGGTCATGCCCGACGCCGGCTGCCGCGCCGATGCCACCTGGTACTCGGACTGGGCCGAAGGCAGCTGGCAGGCGGAGACCTACGTGGCCGAGGTCCTGCCCCGGTACCTGGCCGCCCACTATCGGATCGCCCCTGGGCCCTCGGCCATAGCCGGTCTGTCCATGGGCGGCTTCGGGGCCATGTCCCTGGCCGCTCGCCACCCCGGGCGCTATGCGGCGGCGGCGTCCTTTTCCGGGGTGCTCGACACCATGTGGGGTGCGCCGGGCACGGGCGAGCTCTTCGCCCGGTTGAATGCCGAGCACGGCACACCGGATCAGCGGGTGTGGGGCGACCAGGAGGCCGACGCCGAGGTGTGGCGGGCCCACAACCCCACCGATCTGGTCGAGGCGCTGGCCGGCCTCGAGCTCTTCGTCGCCTCGGGCACCGGTACGCCGGGCGGCCCGGAGGGCGACGTCGAGGACGACGGCAACGGCTACGCCATGGAGCAGGGGGTGCGGGCCATGAGCGAGTCCTTTGTGACCGCTCTGGAGAAGGCCGGAATCCCGGCCCAGGTCGACCTGTACGAGGGGGGCTATCACGGCTGGCCCTACTGGCAGGCCGGAATTCGCTGGGCCCTCCCCCAGATGGCAGCCATCCTGGGGCCGCCGACGCCGGTGCCGGCGCCGGCATCGACGCCGGTCGGGGAGGGAAGCGCCTGATGTCAGACGAACGGGTGCGGTCGCTCAACGAGTTCGGCCGGGACAAGGTGCCGGGGCTGTTCGGCATGGAGATGACCCGAGTGGACGAGGAGGGCTCCGAGGCCCGCCTGACCGTCACCGAGACCCTCATTGCCGGGACCGGCTACCTCTTCGCCCCGGTCGTGGTCGGCATGGCCGACATCATCTGCGCCTTCGGGATGGGCCCCCACATCCCGGAGGGCTCGAGCTTCACCACTGTCGAACTCAAGACCAACTTCCTCTCCAGCGCCAAGGCGGGCGAGGTGGTCACGGCCAGGGCTTGGCCCGTGCACGTGGGCCGCACCACGGTGGTGTGGGACGCGGTGGTCACCAACGAGACCACCGGGCGCACCATGGCCCTGTTCCGCAACACCCAGCTGGTTATCCTGCCCCGGGCCTGACAGGGCCCCACTACCCTCCGTAGGTCATGAGAGCCCTCGCCACCTGGTGCTTCCGCCACCGCCGCCTGGTCCTGGCCGCCTGGTTCGCCATGCTCATCGTGGTCTCCCTCATCTCCAACGCCGTCGGTGCGAGGTACTCGGACAACTTCCAGCTCCCCGACACGCCGTCCACCCATGCCCTCAAGCTGCTCATGGCCAACTCGCCCAAGCTGGCCGGGGACAACGAGCAGGTGGTGTTCCAAACTTCCGGCGGCCTTTCCATCACCAGCCCATCGGTGGAAGCGGCCATCAACGCCGACCTAGCCAAGTTGGCCCTGCTTCCGAACGCCACCCGGGTCGTGTCACCCTTCGGACCGTTTGGAGCACAACAGGTCAGCGCCGACAAGACGGTGGCCTTCGCCACCCTGACTTTCGATAAGGATCCCCGGTCACTGTCCCAGGCCGAGGCGACCCAGATGGTCTCGACGGCCACCTCGGCCGACGTGGCCGGGCTCAAGGTGGCCGTGTCCGGTCAGCTGGCTTCGGAGGCCACCCGCCCCGGCTTTGGGGGCAGCGGACTCGGCATCCTGCTGGCCGGCGTCGTCCTCCTGCTGTTCTTCGGCTCCATCTTCGCCATGGCCCTACCCCTGCTGTCGGCCCTTCTGGCTCTGGGCACGGCCATCGGACTGGTGACCATGCTCAGTCACGTCCTCGGCATGCCCCAGTTCGCCCCGGAATTGGTCATCCTCATCGGCCTTGGCGTAGGAGTGGACTACGCGCTGTTCATCGTCACCCGCCACCGTCAGGGCTTGATTGCCGGGCGTTCGACTGAAGAGGCGGCTGTCGGGGCAGTGAACACGTCGGGGAGAGCAGTGCTCTTTGCCGGCATGGTGGTCTGCATCGCCCTGATGGGCATGTTCGCCATGGGCGTCACCTTCCTCTACGGCCTGGCCGTGGCCGCCTCCATCGGCGTGCTGCTGACCATGATCTCCGCTCTCACTCTGCTGCCGGCCATGCTCGGCTTCATCGGGCCCCGCATCCTGTCCCGTAAGCAGAAGCGCGATTTGGCCGCCAGCGGTCCCCGAATCGTGGGTGCGGGCACCACCGGCTTCTGGCCCCGTTGGGCGTCGTATGTCCAACGCCGTCCTGCCGTCCCCGCCGTGATCGCGCTGATCGTCATCGGCACCATCATCCTGCCGTTCTTCAGTCTGAGGCTGGGCTCCTCGGACGAGGGCAACGATCCGGTCGGCACCACGACCCGGACCGCCTACGACATGCTGGCCCAGGGCTTCGGCCCCGGTTTCAACGGACCGTTGATGCTGGTGGCCGTGAGCCCCGGGCTTTCGCATCTAGCCCCCGGCGTGGGCGGCACGGCCAATCCTCTGAGCCTGGTGGTGGCCAAGCTGTCGGGCGACCTCAAGGCCCAGTCCGACGTGGCCGAGGTGGCCGCCCCTCTCATCCTCCCGGCCAAGTCGGGCGGTGAAATCGCCCTCCTCAACGTCTATCCCAAGGGCTCGCCCCAGGACGCCAGCACCGGCGCCCTCATCGGCCACCTGCGCTCAGCCGTCATCCCGTCGGCCCTGGCCGGCACCGGGGTGACCGTCTACGTGGGCGGAAGCACGGCCATCTTCGTGGACTTTGCCCATGTCCTGACGGGCAAGCTGCCGTTGTTCATCGGCCTGGTTGTGCTCCTCTCCTTCCTCCTGCTCTCGGTCGTCTTCCGCAGCCTGGCCGTGCCCCTCACCGGAGCGGTCATGAACCTGCTTTCCATCGGGGGTGCCTTCGGGCTCTTGACGGC
>Ga0307374_10001284_pt1 | contig 46596 bp, 42 predicted proteins | sample OX3MG_FD_202532 | JGI IMG/M metagenome (GOLD analysis project Ga0307374, IMG submission 202532) | Soil microbial communities from Risofladan, Vaasa, Finland - OX-3 | ecosystem: Environmental > Terrestrial > Soil > Coastal area > Acid sulfate soil | place: Finland: Risofladan, Vaasa | collected...
GCTCGTACCACTCGTAGTGGAGTGCGGTGGTGGTCTCGTCCATGGTGCCGACGCCGACCGCCTGCACGAAGTTGAGCCACCGGTAGCGCTCGTCGCCGGTCTCGAAGGTCGGGGCGTTGTAGACGGGCGCCGTGCCGGGACCGTTGGTGAAATTTATGCGCCCGCTGTACTGGCAGAACACGACGGCACCATCGTCTGTCTCGAACGTCGAGCGCACATCAACCGTGCCCACGTTGTCGACAATCGTGACCCAGTCGGCTGTGGCGGTCCCCAACATTTGGCCCCGGATGCGGTCGCCACTCACCGTGGAGTCCTCGACCTCAATGACGAGGCGCAGGCCCCTCGGGCCGTTGCCCACGAAGATGGGCTGGCGCAGCGTCATGTCGATTTCGCAGAGGGGGATCAGTTCAAGGGGCATCGTCGGGAGCGTACCGGCTGCTCCTCTGCATCCGCGGTGCCGGGTAGTACGCCGTCTCGACCATGTGGCCTGCGGTGAAGCCGGCGTGCTCGTAAAACGCCATGGCATGGGGGTTGGCGGTGACCTCCAACGTCGCGAAGCCCTTTTCGTGAACGTGCTGTGCGATGTCGCGCACAAGGGCGGTTCCGATGCCGCGTCGCATGCACGACGGGTGGACGAACAGGTCCTCGAGTTCGGCCGTCCCTTTCGTAATCAGGAAGGAGGCGAATCCGACGACAGTGCCATCCGGGTCGACCGCCACACGCGTCCGCTCCTCGCGGACGCCGTCCTCGGCCAGGATCGTGTCCTCCGGATGCGCCAGGAGGTGGCCCCGATCACCCTCATTGGAGAGCGACGAGCGCAGGTAGACGTCCTGGAGTGCTTCCAAGTCCGTCAGCGCCGCGGCGCGGATGGTGAAGGGCACGAGGCAATCGTAGGGGTCGGTCGCTGTGGCGCCGGGTCACAGGTCCAGCGTGGGCGCGGCGGGGTCCACCCCTGCGTGACGGATGATCTTGGCCTTGGTGCGCATGGTGAACTCGCGGGGGAAGGCGGCGATGTCGCGCGCCATTGCGAGGGCAGTCGCGAGGAGCTCACCGGGTGCGACGACACGTGAAACGAGGCCGATCCGCAGTGATTCCTCGGCGTCGACCGTCCGGGCCGTCAGGCAGAGGTCCCGGGCGACCGCGCCGCCTACCAGCTCGCGCAGCGGTCCGTACACCACGTCGCCGAACGCTCGCTCCGGATGGCTGAAGCGGGCCGAGCTGCTCGCGACGCGCAAATCGCACAGGACGGCCAGGTCGAACCCCCCGGCCAGAGCCGCACCGTTGACGGCGGCAACGAGGGGGAGGGGGAACCGCAGGAGGGCGTGATGGAAGCGGTCACTTGATTCCCACAGTTGGCGCCCGAACGCCGCGTCGTCGACGCTGAACTCGCCGAGGTCGAAGCCGGCGCAGAACGTGTCGCCGGCTCCGGTGATGACGACGCAACGGACTGCCTCGTCGGCACCACAGCGATGGATGGCTTCGGTCACCTCGTCGCGCAACGCCACCGAGAGGGCGTTCTTCTTGTCCGGTCGGTTGAGGGTAAGTGTCACCACGCCATCCTCGGGGTCCGAGACGAGGAGGTCAGCCATTGCGGCCGGTCCATCGGCCGGTCCCTCGGATGTGCGCCGGGGTACCCGTCATCACCCGGCCGTGGGTGGAACGAAGGTCTTGCGGAAGTACGTAGCGGAGACGGGTCTCCATGCCGACGGCGGACATGGGGACATGGTGGCATGCCAGGAGGGAGCGATCCCGGTTCGGACAAAATTGCAAAGGAAGAACCGAAAGGTCACCGCGGTCGGGCCGTTATCAGTCCATACGGCGCTGAAAGCTCGTATGCAGTACCTCTCTTTCCCAGATCGAGACAAGGCTCCTGCCACTTCCCCCGTGGCGAGGGGCCTTTCTCGTGTATGTAGCCCAAGGCGCGTACAGGAGCCGATACCGGTTCGGGTCCCGGCATACGGGTCGGATCCGCGGCGTCGCTACTCGTAGAAGCGGCGGTTGGACGCAACGCTCGCCGAGATCTCAGGCGGCAGATCGTGGCGGTCACCGAGCCGCTCAATCAGGGCCAAACCGAGCTCCCTCTGGTCGACGTAGTAGGCGCAGATGGACTGCTCGTAGTCGATCCGCCACCGGTACGCGTCGGCGTGGACGAAGAGGCGGTCGCCGCCGAACCCGTTACCTGGGTCCTCGCTGCCCACGCCGCAGTGCCGGCGGGCGAGTTCACATACTTCGAAGCAGAGGCGCCACTGGGCGTGCATGCGGTAGTGCTCGGCCAGTGACCACAACGGTTCGGCGCGCCACGGCCTGGCGTTCCAGGCGCTCCACAACACGCCCGCACCCTCGTCACCCTTTGCTGTGGCGAGCAGACATCTACCCAGTCTCCAGGTCGCGTACCAGGTCTCCTCGTCCCATCCCCCGAGCTCAATCCGCTTGCGGTAGTAGGTCTCGGCCCGGAGATGGTCGCCGCGGTCCTCGTAGGTGCGTGCCAGGTAGAACAAAGTCCGTGGGTCCTCGGGGTTCTCCTCGTGGTCAGCCTCCAGGAGCGCCGACTCGCGCTCGAACTTCGTCGCCCGGTTCCCCCCGTCCGCGTGATGGCGCACGAAGAAGCTCGTAGCGCGCCCCATCCGGGCCAGGCGGCCCTCGAGCCCGAGATACTCGTGGGCGCGCCCGTACCAGGCCCACTCCGTGGTCGATCGCACCAACCGGGGAACCCAGTAACGCAGGGGATCCACGTGGTACTCGGCCTCGACGCCGTCGAACTCCTCGGCAATGCCCCGGTCAATGGATCCGTGAAGGGTGTCGTCGGCATCGAGCGTCAGGACGAAGTCGCACTGGGCGCGGGCGGTGCGAAGGGCGACGTTGCGTGACGGGCCGTAGCCTCGCCATTCGTCCTCGACAACCTGTCCCGGTACGCCGCCGAACACCTCACGGGCCACCTCCACGGTCCGATCGGTGCTCCCGGTGTCGACGATCACCCAGTGGTCGATCTGGCCGTCGAGCGATGCCGCGAGCCGCGGCAGGGTGCGCTCCTCGTTCTTGACGATCATGGCGAGACAGACACGGACGGCGGCATCGGCCGGCCTCATCGGGCCGCCTCAGTCCAGCCGGGCGACGTTCATCGCGCCGTCGGGAGCGAGCGTCACCGCGCGCCCGATGAGCTCGCCGGTCTCTGCCGCCTCGAACGCCCCGACGGGCCCGTCGGGCCCGTCGGGCCCGTGCAGCCGGGCGTAGCAGCGCCCGCCGCCGGGGAGGTCACACACCAGCAGCGTCGATTCGGGCGTGCCGTCGCGCCCGTGCAGCACCGAATAGGTGGCCACCGTCGCCGGCCCTGTAGGGGACTCGACAATGGAGGTCGCGGTGACCCCACCGGGGAGGGTCGTGGTCGTCCGCTCCGGGACGAGCGGGCCGGGCGCACTGGACCACAATCCGTACGCGTGCTTCTGCATGTGCATGCCGACGCCACTCACGAGCCCGAACGAGCCGGGATCGGCGCGCAGCGTCTCGGCCATGGCGGCGATGGAGTGGGTCATGTAGTTCGAGCCGGGTCCGCCGTGGTAGGGAAGCCCACCGGTCTGGGTGACGCCACGTTCGTCGTCCTCGGCGAGGCCGAGCGCGTCCAGCGCGAAACCGACGGAGCTGGCGAAGCACGAGTACAGGTCAAGGTGGGCGACATCGTCCATGCCGATGCTCGCGGCGCGCAACGCGTTCGACGAAGCGGTGCCCATGGCGGGGGAGCGCCACAGGTCGGGATGGTCGGCCACGTGCGCCGGGTCCTCGGCGTAACCCCAGCCGCGTAGATACACGCGCGTGTCCTCAGGCACGCCGAGCTCGTCGGCCTTGGCCGCGCTGGCGAGGAGCACGGCCGCTGCCATGTCGACATCCATGATGGAGGTCATCAGCTTCGTATACGGGTAGGCGACCATCCGATTGTCGGGAGTCGGCGTGACGATCTCGGCCGCGCCGCGGGCCGTGGGGAACCAGGCGTGGGGACTCTTCGCCGCGACCTCGGTCATCCGGGCCAGAATGCGGCCGTCGGCCAGCGCGTGCTCGTCCAGCGCCCGGCCGAGGTGCGCCCGGCGCGCGTTGTCGAACAGCGCAAAGGTGAGGAAGGCCTCGAAGACGGCGTGGGAGATTTCCGAGGGATGGAACTCCATGTCCATCGGAAAGGGACGGCGCTCGGCCGGCCTAAACGACCATTGCGGCTTCTCGCCCGCCTTCTTCAGCCGGCGGACGGTGGCGAGGGCCTCCGCGCCGACGAGGAGCGCGAGGTCGAGGTGACCGTCGGCGATCATGGAGCCGAGACTCGACAGCGTCGTCATCGGGACCGAACCGCCGATGCCCGTGTACGTGGTCTGCTTCGGCTCGGCCCCGAGGCGCTCAGCCAGGCGCGCCGGCGGGTCGTCGTACTGCCAGGACTGCGAGTACACGACGGAGAGTTGCTCTATGTGGGTGACCGCATCGGGCGCGCCGGCGTCGGCTGCGGCGGCCCTCGCGACGTGCTCCCACATGTTTAGCGGTTCGGGCGCCCCGTCGGGAGCATCGGCCGCGTGCCAGGTGTGCCGGGCGACGCCGATGAGGCACGGTGCGCGTGGATCGGCGGGCAAAGCGCGTACCTCCGCGGCGGGCGTCAGCCGCGCGATTTGCCGGGCATGGCGATGGCGCGGTCAGCAATGATGTTCTTCTGTATTTCGGTCGAGCCCCCGCCGATGGTGCTGTAGCGCTGGAAGGCGTACAGGCGGGTCCACTTGCCGCGGTCGACCGAATCAGGCCCGCCCTTGGCCAGGATGCCCGCTGGCCCTACCAGGTCGACGGCCAGCTCCGCCAACGTCTGCGCCATGGACGACCACGAGAGCTTGGCGAAGGGGACCTCGGGCCAGTTCTTCTCGCCCTTCATGATTTTGCTGAGGGCCCGCAGCGACAGGAGGCGGGCGAATTCGATCTCGGTCCACACCTTGGCGATGCGGTCGCGCAGTGACGGGTCCTCCAGCGCGCCGGGGTTGACCGACCGGGCTGCCTCGACCATGGCGCGCAGGTCGGCCGAGAGTATGGAGATCTGGCTGGCGATGCCGACGCGCTCGTAGCCGAGAGTGCCCATGGCGACCATCCAGCCTTCGCCCTCACCGCCGAGGCGCCAGCTGGCCGGGATGCGGACATCGGTGAAGAAGATCTCGTTGAACAGTTCCTCTCCGGCCATGTCCTTGATCGGGCGTACCTCTATGCCGGGCGTGTGCAGGTTGAGGATGAACGCGGTGATTCCCTCGTGCTTCTTGCCCCGCTCAATGGCGGTGGGGTCGGTGCGCAGGAGGAACAGGCCCCAGGTCGCCAGGTGCGCCGAGGAGATCCAGATCTTGGACCCGTTGACGAGGTAGTCGTCACCGTCCTTGATCGCGGTGGTGCGCAGGTTGGCCAGGTCGTTGCCGGCCTCGGGCTCGCTGAAGCCCTGGCACCAGTGCTCCTCGGCCTCCAGGATGGACGGGAGCCACTGCGCCTTCTGCTCGTCGGTGCCCCAGGCGATGATCATGGGCCCGATCTGCCAGATCCCGTTGGTGTTGAACATGCCGGGCGTGCGGTACTCGGCCATCACCTCGGAGTAGATGAGGCGCTGCATGGCGTTGATGGTGCGGCCGCCGTATTCGGTGCCCCAGTGGATGGCGGCCCAACCGCCTTCGTTCAGCTTGCGCTGCCAGGCCTGGCGCCGCCTCTGGCTGGCCTCGCCCGACAGCCCCATGTCCTCGTTCTTCGACTCGGCCTCCAGGAACGGCGGGAGGTGCTCGTCAAGCCAGGCGCGCAGCTCGTCGCGGAAGGCCTCGTCCTCGGGCGCCAGCGCGAAATCCACGCCGGAAGGGTAGCCGACGCACCGTGTACTCTGACGCTGGCGTCAGGGTTGAGCGGCGCCGAAGAGGGGACGCGACGCCGTGGACTTCACATACGACGCTGAACAGCTGGCGCTGCAGGATGTGGCGCGCACCGCCCTCGAGCGCGAGTGCCCTCCTGGTTTGTTGCGGGAGCTGGCCGACGACCCGATCGGCATCACCCCAGCCCTCTGGTCGACGCTCGTCGATCTCGGGTGGACCGGTCTGTTGGTGCCGGAGGCCTTCGGTGGAACCGGCGCCGGCCTTCTGGAGATATGCATCGTGGCCGAGCAGATGGGCCGGGTGCCGCTGCCCGGGCCGTTCTTCTCCTCGGCGGTGGGGGCCACGCTGGCGGCACGGGCGTTGGGGGCCACCGAGCTGCTGGAGGACCTCGCGGCGGGCGAGCGCCGGGGCACCATCGCCCTGCTGGAGCAAGGCCATGGGGATCCCCTCGGCACGGTGCGCACACGGGCACGCCGCCGGAACGCCGAATGGGTGGTGACCGGGACGAAGCCGGTGGTCGTCGACGGCCATAGCGCGGACTGGGTGATCGTGGTCGCCCGGAGCGAGGAGGGCGTGCGGTCCTACCTGTTGGAGAACCCGTCTGCCGCGGAGTCGGCGTCGGCCGAGCTCGTGCCGTCGCTCGACCCCACCCGCAAGATCGCCCGGCTGGTGCTCGACGAGACACCGGTCGTGCCTCTCGGTCCCTCGGGGTCGCAGGCGGGGTTGTGGCAGCGGGTGCAGGACGACATCGCGATCGTGCTCGCTGCCGAAATCGTGGGCGCCGGTGACCGCGCACTGGCGGAGGCAATCTCCTACACATCGACCCGAGTGGTCTTCGACAAGCCGGTCGCCACCTACCAGACGATCCGGCACCGGCTCGTGGAGATGTTCCAGCAGGTCGAGATGGCCCGGGCCGGCATGCAGTTCGCGGCATGGGCCTCCGACACCGGGTCGCCCGAGCGCGCCCAGGCGGCGGCCATGGCGGCGAGCTACGCCGCCGACGCCGGGGTCAGGGTCGCCGGCGAGGACATTCAGATGCACGGCGGTGTGGGTTTCACATGGGCGAACGACGCGCACTTCCTCTTCAAGCGAGTGAAGCAGAACGAGGTGCTCTTCGGCGGCGCCGGCCATGAGCGCCACCGGCTCGCCTCCATGTTCCTGGAGCCGGTGTCGGCCCCGGCCCCGGCCTCGGCGTCGGTGTCGGCCTGAGCGCCATGTCGGGGGGAGTGCACACGGCTGGTTCGGCGACGGGAGCGGCGACGGGAGCGGCGACGGGAGCGGCGACGGGAGCGGCGACGGGAGCGGCCCGCTTCGAGCTGCGACCCATGCCGGCCGCACTGGCGACGCGGTACAAGGCTGAAGGTGCCTGGGACGACCGCTCCCTCGGGCAGTTCCTCGCCGATGCGCTGCTGGTTGACCCGGGACGGCGGTTCCGCATTTGGTCACCGACCAACCCGTACGTCGGGACAGTCGGGGAGGTGTATGAGGACGCGCTGCGGGTGGCGGGCGGACTACGCGCGCTCGGCCTCGGCCCGGGTGACCTCGTGGCGTTCCAATTGCCCAACTGGGTGGAGGCGGCGGTCACCTTCTACGCCTGCGCCATGCTCGGGGTCACCCTCGTGCCCATCGTCCACTTCTATGGACCCAAGGAGGTCGGGTTCATCCTGCGTCAGAGCGGGGCCCGTGCCTTGATCAACGTGGCAGCCATGGGGCAGAGGGACTACTACGCCGACCTTGAGGGCATCCGCCCCTCCCTCACCGACCTGGAACAGCTGATTCTCGTCGGCGGAACGCCCCGCGGCGACGACCTTCCGTTCTCAGCCCTCTTGGAGGCAGAACCGATCGACGGCCCCGTACCGGTCGACCCGGACATGCCGGCGCTGATCGGCTACACGTCGGGAACCACCGCCGATCCGAAGGGCGTGGTGCACACGCATCGCACGCTCGGGTGTGAGGTCCGCCAGCTCACCGCCCACCAGGCCGAGCGGGACCTGCCCAACCTCACCGGCGCGCCGGTGGGCCACGCCATCGGGATGTTGGCTGGCTTGCTGTGCCCGCTCGTCTCCGGAAGGCCGCTCTACTTGATCGACGGGTGGGACCCGCCCAAGGTGCTCGACGCCATGATTGAAGAGCGGATCGGCGCGGGCAACGGTTCGACCTACTTCTTCACGAGCCTGCTCGACTGCCCGGGCTACGGACCGGAACACGTCGAGCTCATGCGGTTCATCGGTCTCGGCGGTTCGCCGATTCCCGATGCCGTCGCCGAGCGGGCCGACGCGCTCGGCATTTCCTTGGTCCGGGCCTACGGCTGCACCGAGCACCCGTCGGTCACCGGATCCAAGCATGCGGACCCCAAGGAGAAGCGCATCCACACCGACGGTTGCCCGCTCGACTGGGTGGAGGTGCGCACCGTGGACGAGGACGGCAACGATGTCGGCGTCGGCATCCCCGGCGAAATCCTGTCCCGCGGACCGGACCGTTTCGCCGGTTACACTGACCCGGCGTTGACCGACGAGGCGATTGACGCCGAGGGTTGGTTCCGCACCGGCGACGTCGGCGTCCTCGACGCCGAGGGCTACCTGACCATCACCGACCGCGTGAAGGACATCATCATCCGTGGCGGCGAGAACGTGAGCGCCGCCGAGGTGGAGCAGATCCTGGCCCACATGGAGGGCGTGGCGGAGGTAGCCGTGGTGGCCGCACCGGACGAGCGCCTGGGTGAGCACGGGTGCGCCTTCTTCCGCATGCAAGCTGGTGTCGAAGCCCCCGAACTCGAGGCGATACGGGCGCATCTGGGAGCCGCGGGTCTGGCCCGGCAGAAGTGGCCTGAGGAGGTCCGCTCCGTCGACGAGCTCCCACGCACGCCTTCTGGCAAGGTGCAGAAGTTCGTTTTGCGTGAACGTCTGCGCGCCGGGGGGTAGCTCGTTGTACGCTCCGTGCGGCGCTTCGTATGAGGCGGGATGAAGCACGGCGGACAGGGGGTTCAAATGGCGAGGCATTCCTCAAGGCAACAGATCGAGATGCTGGGGGAGGTTCCCCTGTTCTCGGCCTGCTCGTTGAACGAATTGCGGGCCATCGCCCGATTGGGGACCCAGGTCAGTGCGGAAGCGGGCGCCCTGTTGACGGAGCAGGGCAAGCCGGGGCGGGAGTTCTTCCTCGTGCTCGAGGGAAGAGCGACCTGCAAGGTGGGGCGCAAGGAGGTGGCTCGTTACAAGACGGGCGACTATTTCGGCGAGCTCGCGCTACTCCACGGCGGGTACCGAACGGCGACGGTCGAGGCGGACACCGCCATGGAGCTCCTGGTGCTCGATGCCCGGGAGTTCCGTTCGCTGCTTCTCGCCAACCCCGCTGTGAGCCTCAAGATGCTGGGTCTTCTCGCTGCGCTCGTGGCGGAGGCGGACGCGCAGTACAACATCTGAGTCGCCGCGGTTGGCCGCGTGCCAGCCGAATGCGCGCGGTCTTTTCAGAAGACGGGCGCGTTAAGCGCTACAGGTTGACCAAAGACGGATGAACTGAGGGCGTGATGCTCGCGACCGAACTGCACGTTCAGTCGGGCGGCGGCCGTTGGTTCCGTAATCGGTTGTGGTAGCCGCACAGGAGGCGACCGTTCTCTTGTACGGTCAGGCCACCTGCTGAATAGGGCTGGATGTGATCGGCCTGGCAGTGTTCCACATCAACGTCACAGAACGGATGTGTGCACTCTCGGTCTCGGATCTCTATAGCCCTCCGGGTGCCGCCGGTGAAGAACCGGGCTGTGATGCCCACTTCCACGCGGCCGCCCGGTTCGAAGACCGCGCGCTCAAGGTCGATATGTTCGATCCACGGCACCAGCGATCCGGGGGTCAGGGCCGTTCCCTGGGCGAGCTGCAGGATCCACCCGCCGTCTCCCAACCCACGAGGACAGTGAACAGGGGCGCCGGCCGGCGTCCATCTTCAGGAGCAGTGGCGCTTCTGGTCGCCATCTCGACCAATGCATCCGCTCGGCGTTGGCTTGGGGTGCGCCACAGTTCGCTGGCTGTCGGTTCACGGCCGAGCTCGGCGCGCGCTCTCTCCCGGTCGGCGATAAAGAACTCGGTCTCAATTCGGTCCAGCTCGCCCGAGACGATGGCACCTGAGATCGGGTCGAGGGTCATCGTCCCGAGATACATCCCGGAGAAGCTGGCCGCGAGGACAACGTCGCGGCGGGCCCGGCGTTCTTCGGCCGCCGCTTCCGTGCCGTCAGGATCGGCGTGCTGGTCCCAGTAGACCGTCGTTCTGACGAACTGTTCGAAGCGGAGCCGCTTGGCGTGACGCACCAGGAGTGCCTCATCACGTGCGAGGGTCACCTCTGTCGACGGTCGCCAGAGGGCAGCAATGACATCGACATGAGGGGCGCTGATCAGGCCCTGGCTCCACGCGTCAGCACACTCGGGCAGGTGGTGCAGCATTCGAGCCCGCCGTACCATCCGGCGGGCCTGAGCCCTGGGCAGATGGCACTTTGTCGACAGCCACGGGCCGGCCCCACGTGCCCCGTCGAGCGACCATTCCCCGGAGGTGTCGAAGGCGCCGAGTGCCCTTGTGGCGAGTGCTTCGAGCTTGGTGCGCAACGTCTGCAGCACAACGATGGACTCGCCGTCGGCCAGCGTCGAAGGATCAGCTTCGCTCAACACGTCAATGGTGTGCTCCAATTCGGAAAGTGTCACGCATGTAATGGAAGCACGAGGGTGTGACATGGGGGGGACGAACGCGCGGTCGAATGTGCCGGGTCCCCGTAGATGTCACACCCTCATGACAGCATGGAAGTCCGGGAACCGGGAGTGAAGAACGAGGAGGCGCCGCATGGCGATCTGCCCACATTGTCGGGGTGAAATGACGGAAGGAATCAGCTGCAAGCCCGACCCGATCGTCATACACGGCGAGTCGTATGAGCCCGTGCGATGGGGCGAGGAAGCCGAGTCGAAGCGATGGAAGGTACGGACACCATGCCGGGATTGTGCGACCCCGCTGGGTGGTGTCCATCACCCTGGCTGCTGCATAGAACGGTGCCCGGTTTGCCTGGGGCAGGCATTCGGCTGCCCGTGTTTCGAACCGCGGGAGTGCTTGTTCGACGCCTCACCCCATCCACGCTGCCCCGATCACCTTTTCCGGCGGCAACGCATGAGGTAGTCATCCATGCAGCACAGCACCGCACCGGCGGCGCCCTTACTCCGGATCGATCACCCGCGTCGCCTTGTAGCCCGCCCGCGGAATGGTGTCGCGGGGCAGGATCTCGACCGCGGCACGGACACCGAGCGCCTCATGGATGGACGCTTCGGCCCTTACCCGTGCGCCATCACGCACGCCCGGGTCCTCGCTCGCCACCTCGACCTTGACGACTAGGTCCGCGTTGCTGCCGTCGGGCTTGACGATCTGGTACTCGAGCGAGGGCTCGCGCAGCGCATCAATCCCGCGCAGCACGCCTTCGAGCTCGCCGACCTGGAAGCGCGTCCCCTGGCACGAGAGGAGGTCCTTGAACCGCCCTCCCCACAAGCCTCGGATGGAGGTCTCGCCACAGGGGCAGGGCTCGCGCAGGATGGCGCACGCCTCTTCCAGGTCGTAACGCAACAACCCGTTGTCCCGATCCAGCGTCGTGACCGTCAGGTTGCCCCATTCTCCGTCGGGCACGTCCAGACCCGTAGCCGGGTCGACGGCCTGGACGACCCCCCAGTCCTCGTGAATGTGCGCACCGGGTGACTCGCCGCAAGGGCCGCCGACGAAGGAGTAACACTCGGCTCCCGCTGTCATCAGCGGCATGCCGCCGCGCCCGAGGCCGAACCCGATCGGCGCCCGCAAGCCGGTGAGTCCGGCTTCCTCCAACGGGATGCCGAGCTTGGTCGCCACCTCAATGAAGCGGCCCGTGGCGAAACCCATGAACGGATGGTCAGGCGTCACGCGGGTCCAGAAGCGCACCGCCTGTTCGGCCAGTTCGTCGGTATCGGGCGGTGGCACCCAGAGGCTCAGCATGCCGAAGTACTCGTAGGTCTGCTGCAGCATGGTGCCGCCCCCGTAGAGGTAGGCCGGGTGCGCGTGCGTGATGACCTGTCCTGGCCGGTGACCCATGCGCCACCAGTTCCGGGCTCCGGATTCGTACTCAATCCAGATGTCCTTGCGCGTCCACACCGTGATGGTTGGCTGCCCCGTGGTCCCGGTCGACGTGCCCAGGCGGACGGCCTGCCGGGGGTCGGTGAAGCGGTACTGGCCCCATGGTGGCGCATCGGCTTCTGAGTCGCGCAGGTCCTGCTTGACGGTGGAGGGGATACGAGAAAGGTCGTCGACACCCTTGACATCGTCGGCCGAGGTGATGCCGGCCTCCTTGAGCTTGGCCGCGAACAGCGGCACCGGTGTCTCCAACACGCGACGGATGAGAGAGCGGACCCGCTCGTCCTGGATCTCCCGTCGCTGGCTGGGATCCATGGCCTGCTTGGCCGGATCCCAGAGCTTCTGGGTCGTCGGCCGGGGGATCGGCCCGAGCATCCCGGGCCCGAAGGGCGGGGTGGAGACCAGGTCGGAATCTGACATTCGTGTCAGTGTACTGACGCGCTGCCGGTGCGGCTTTCGAGGACGACCTTCATCAGATCGAGCTCCTTGCGGATCTGTTGACGGCTCCCTGTGGCGGCCTGGTCCACCATGTCGGGGGACAGCCCGTCGGGCAGTGAGACCCACAGCGTGAGGGTGGCCCGGCAGCCGCCGCCTCCGTCCGGTTCAACCACGAACTCCTCGTAGGCCTCGTTCCCCCCCGACATGCCGGCCGACACGAACGCTCCCTCCTCGGCCTCCAAGGTCCACATCTCAACGGGGAGGTCGCGCTCCGGCCGGCGGGTGTCGGCCAGCCGGAAGCGGTAGCGCGCGCCGGGCCCGCAGACGCCGCCTACGCCTTGGCCGTCCTGTACCCGTTCGACCCCCGAGACGTCGGGGTTGTAGTCGGGAAGGTTGGCGAAGTCGAGGCGGAAGGACCACACCTCGTGGGCGGTCACCGTGAAGGTCTCCGATTCCACGGCCGTTGGCTCGTCATTTCGTGCGCGCACGGGGCCAGTGTGGGGCCAAGTCACCGGCGGTGGCAACCTCGAGCGGGTCGGGCTACGTTCCGGCGCCATGTCAGTGTCAACACCACGAGGCGTCACAGAGCAGGCGCGCCAGGCTCCCGACCGGATTGCCTTGATCGCCCCCGACGACCCCAGCACCCCCGGCACCCCCGGCACCCCCGGCACCCCCGGCACCCCCGGAGGTCCAGCGACGCGCACGTTCGGCGAGTTGCAGGACCGCGCCAGCCGACTGGCCGGGGTGCTCCTCGACCAGGGCGCCGGCCCGGACCGCCCGGTCGCGGCCGCCGTTCGCAACGGGCTCGCGCCTTTCGAGATTGCCATCGCGGCAGCCATGGCGGGCGCACCCTTCCTCCCGCTCAACTGGCACCTGAAGTCCAGCGAGATTGAGTATCTGCTGCAGGACGCCGGCGCCGGCGTCGTGGTCGGCCATCACGACCTTGCGTCCGAGCTCCCCGCACCGAGCCAGGATCTCGGCGTCATCCTCATCGGGGCACCCGGCAGCGAGGCCGAGGACAGCGGCAACGCATACGCATACTCATACGACGATCTGATCGCCCACGCGCCGGCAGACCCCTCGCTCGACAGCGGTGCGGGGCCCGAGCTCGTCTTCTACACCTCGGGCACCACCGCGCGCCCCAAAGGAGTCGTGCACGCCGGCATGCGCGACCCAGAGGTTCGCCATGCGAGTTTCGGCGGCCAGGCTCAGCTGTGGGGGTGGACGCCCGACGACGTCTACATCATGTCGGGACCGTGCTACCACGCGTCCCATTCGGGGTGGGGTCTCACGGCGCTGTACGTCGGTGCCACCACGGTGCTGCCGGCGCGCTTCAGCGCACGCGAGTTCCTCGGCGCGATCGACCGCTACGGCGGGACGAGGTCGTTCATGGTGCCGGCGCACTTCATCCGCATCCTGGAGCTGTCGGAGGCCGCACGGCAGGCGGCTGACGTATCGAGCTTCCGGCTCGTCGTGCACGGGGGCTCCCCCTGCCCCGTCGCGGTCAAGTACAAGATGATGGAAGCCTTCCCGCATACCGAGCTGCACGAGCTCTACGGGGCCAGCGAAGGAGGCGCGACGCGCATCAGCCCCGAGGAGTGGCGCGCGCACCCTGGCTCGGTCGGACGACCCTGGCCCGGCGTCGAGATCAGGATCCTGGATGACGTCGGTGTACCGAGGCCGGCCGGTGAGGACGGGATCATCTACATCCGCCCGCCCTCGTCGCTGCACTTCAACTACCGGAACGATCCGGCCGCCACCGAGAACGCCTGGCGCAATGATGCGTTCACGGTCGGCGACATCGGCCACCTCGGTGAGGACGGCTATCTCACCATTACCGACCGGGTATCGGACATGGTGCTCTGGGGCGGCGTGAACATCGCGCCGAGGGAGATTGAGGAGGTGCTGTTCGAGCACCCCGGCGTGGTCGACTGCGCGGTGTTCGGCATTCCCGACGAGCGGGACGGCGAGCACCTCAAGGCCGTGGTGGAGCTGCGGTCAGACACGGTGACGACCGATGAGCTGGCGGCGCACGTGCGGGCACGCTTGGCCGATTACAAGGTCCCACACGTCTGGGAAGTGGTCGACCTGCTTCCCCGCGATCTGAACGGCAAGGTGCTCAAACGCCTCCTGCGCGACCAGTCCGGCGCGGGCTGACACAGGGGGGTGTCGTGACGTGACGGTCATCCCGCCCGACTACGACGACGATCCCGAGCGCTTCCTCTCCAACGCACTGTGGCCGCACGACGAGGTGCACCCGTACGTCGCGCGGCGTCTGGCTGCGGCCGGGGTCCGGCGCGTGCTCGATGTCGGCGGCGGGCACACGCTTGCCGATCCCGTGGCCGCCGCGGCCTTCCTCTGCTCACATGTCATGAGCGAGGAGTCGGCCCGGGAGGCTGCGCAGACGCTCGAACTGCCGCTCACCCTGACGATGAGGGGATGCGTCGTCTACGCGACCAAGGGCACCTCGCGTTGAGGTGGCGGGTCAGGATCGGCGACGGTCCGGTCAGGACGCGGGAGTCGGGCGACTGCCGTCGCCGCTGACGCCACCGCCGATGATCCGCGCCGCCTCGCTCGCCCTGCGGGCCAGCACCGTCTCGAGATCCTCGCCGTCGTAGTCGACGGCCCCTGCTTCGTGCAGGATGAAGATGCCCACGACCATGGCACTGAGGAGCCGGGCAACCTCTGGTGCACCGCAACGCTCGGCAATGTCGGGCCGGTGCTCCAGGATCCATTCCTCTATGGAGGCGAGGAACGGCTGGAAGAGGTCCTGGCCCACGTTGCGCGCCGTTTCCTCGGCACGGATGGCCTCCCCGACCATAAGGCGCACGAAATCCTGCACCGCGAACATCGACATCAAAATGTTCGTCAGCATGGCGGCGAGCGCCGAGTCCGGGGTGGGCTGGTCCTCGGGTACGGGCGCGGCCGTCCTGACCGGCAGGAAGCCCTGCTCGACGAGGACCGCCTCCAGAAGCTCGCGCTTGGACGGGAAGTAGTGGTATAGGGACGCGACGTTGAGGCCGGCCGCCGAGGCGAGGTCCCGCATGCTCGTACCATCCACGCCCCGTTGCGACATCAGCGTCAGGGCAATCTGGAGGATCCTGTGCCTGGTTGATGGTCCTTCGGTATTCACATCGGTCGCCATGGGTCCCCCCATTCTCGGTCTTTTGGGCGGCCCGCGTCGAGCAACCCCCGCCCTCGACGGGTCAACAGGTGTTTGCTATACATGACACGAGTGTCACATTTGGCCCTCGGGGAGCGCCTGAGCAGGCAAGGGAGGCAGCGTCATGGCAGGAACTGACACGGCGGACGCAACGGCCGTGCCGTTCGATCCCTTCGAGCTCAAGGACGTCGTTTCGGGAAGTATCCGTGACCCCTACCCCCGGATTCACGAGCTACGGCGCCAGTCGCCCGTGCACGCGGGGCCGATCGATCTGGGCGAGGGTGCGGCGCTGACCGACCCGACGCGACCGATTCCGGTCACGGTCTTCGGCTTTGACGAAGTGGTCCAAGTCCTGCGCGACAACGAGACCTACTCCTCGTCCGTCTACGAGGGGGTGATGGGCATGGTCATGGGCCGCACGATCCTGCAGATGGACGAGCCCGAGCACCGCGTGTCCAGGGCCCTCGTGTCGCCGGCCTTCCGGTCCAAGATGCTCGAGCGTTGGGAGGGGGACCTCGTTGCCGTCATAGTGAGCGAGCTCATCGACTCCTTCATCCACCGAGGACAGGCGGATCTGGTGCGCGAGGTGACCTTCAACTACCCCGTGCAGGTGATCGCGCGCATTCTGGGGCTGCCGCGGTCCGACTACCCGAACTTCCAGCGCTGGGCCATTGAACTCACCAGCGTTGCGGCGAACTGGGAGCGCGGCGTGGCGGCGTCGACCGCCCTGCGTGAGTACTTCGCCGCGGTCATGGAGGAGCGCCGTGCGACGCCGGGCGACGACCTGATCAGCGAGCTCGTCAAGGTCGAGGTCGACGGTGTCCGACTGACCGACGAGGAGATCTACTCGTTCCTCCGGCTCCTGCTGCCGGCGGGCGTCGAGACGACCTACCGGGCCAGCGGCAACCTCCTGCTGGCGTTGCTCAACGACCGCGCCCAGTTCGACGCCCTCTACAACGATCGTTCGTTGTACGCGCAGGCGTTCGAGGAGGCGGTGCGGTGGGAGCCGCCCGTCACGGTGATCCTGCGCCGCGCGATGAGGGATACCGAGCTGGCGGGCGTGCACATTGACGAGGGGGCCGACATAGCGCTGCTCCTCGCCTCGGCGAACCGTGATGAGCGCAAGTACGAGGATCCCGACCGCTTCGACATGTTCCGGACCATGCGCCAACACGTCGGGTTCGGGTTCGGCGTCCACGTGTGCCTCGGCATGCACCTGGCCCGCATGGAGTCCCGGGTGGCGATCAACACCCTCTTCGACCGCCTCGGACCCTTCACGCTGGACCCCGCGGCCGAGGCCCCACATATAGAGGGCATGGCGTTCCGCTCACCGCTCTCGCTTCCCGTTGTCTTCTCCGCACGCTGACGTCTCGCTGACGTCTCGCCGGCAGCCGAGCGATAGCGTCGAATCCCGATGACCACGAAGCCCGTGCTGCAGGATGCGGCAGCCATCGTCGGCATAGGCCAGACCGAGTTCGCCAAACAGATCGACCGTTCCGAGGCGGAGCTGGCCTGCGAGGCGGTAGTGGCCGCCCTGCGCGACGCCGGCATCGACCCGAGCGAAGTGGACGGCCTGTCCTCTTTCACCATGGAGACGACCGACGAGGTGACCCTGGCCAAGAACGTCGGGATGGGGGACATCACCTTTTTCTCCAGGGTCGGCTACGGCGGCGGCGCCGGCTGCGCCACGATCGGCCACGCCGCCATGGCCGTGGCCACGGGACAGGCCAATGTGGTGGTGGCCTGGCGCTCACGCAAGCGGGGGGCAAGGACGGCCCGCCTCTGGGCCTCGGCACCGTCGGGCCTTCCCATTCAGGCGCAGTGGACGAGGCCGTTCGGCCTCCTCCGGCCGGTGGACGAGGTCGCCATGCTGGCGCGCCGCTATATGCACGAATACGGCGCGACGCGCGAGCACCTGGCCGAGGTGGCGACGGCGGTGCGAGCCCACGCCAACCGCAACCCGGCGGCCCTCATGTACGACAAGCCCATGGCGGTGGACGACTACATGGCGGCGAGGTGGATATCCGAACCGCTGTGCCTCTTCGACAACTGCCTGGAGACCGACGGCGCGCTGGCCGCGGTGATCGTGTCACCCGAGCGCGCCAAGGACTGCCCGCACCCGCCCGCGCTGGTGCACGCGTTCGGCCAGGGGCTGCACCGCCAGCACGAGTCGATGGTGAACTACTACTGCGAGGACCCGCTGACCGGGCCCGCCTGGGCGTGCGCCGAGAAGTTGTGGTCGCGGTCAGCCTTCGGGCCGGCTGACGTCGACGTGGCGCAGATTTACGACGCGTTCACGCCGCTGATCCTGCTCTCCCTCGAGGGCTACGGGTTCTGCAAGCGCGGTGAGGCGGCGGATTTCGTGGCCGACGGCAACCTGCGGTGGGGGAGCGGCTCGCTGCCCACCAACACCTCGGGGGGTGGGCTGTCCGAGGCCTACGTCCACGGGTTCAACCTGATCACTGAGGGGGTGCGCCAGCTGCGGGGGACATCGACGTGCCAGGTGGAAGGGGCGCAGACCTGCCTGGTGACGTCCGGGGAGGGTGTGCCGACCAGCGCCATCCTGCTGCGGGCGGCGTGATGAACGCCATGATCGGCACGAAAGGGGAGGGAGAGCGGTGAGCGGGCCGTTGGACGTGAAGATCGACTGGGACGTCTGCATGGGCTCGGGCAACTGCGTCTTTTGGGCGCCCGAGACGTTCGACTTGAGCGAGGACGGCCACGCCGTGGTGCTGGACGCGTCCGCCACCGACGAGGAGCGACTCCGCATGGCGGCAGAGGGATGCCCGGTGGGTGCCATCTCGCTGTGGCGCGACGGTGTGGAAATCGATGTGAAGAGGACGGGGGGCTAGTGCCGATCGCGGTTTCAGAGGAGCACGAGGCGCTGCGGCTGACGGCCCAGCGGTGGCTGCAGACGCACTGCCCGCCCACCGAACCACGGGCCGCCCACGAAGCCGCAGAGGCGGGAAGCACGGCGTTGCCGCCTGCCTGGGAGAAGATGGCGGCCCAGGGCTGGCTCGGCCTGCACCTGCCCGAAGCCGACGGTGGCCACGGTTTCTCGTTGAGCGAGCTGGCGGTGGTCCTGGAGGAACTCGGGTACGCGCTGTTCCCCGGACCGGTGTTGCCCACGGTGTTGGCCGCGGCGCTGGTGGCGCGCCACGGCGACGCGGCCCAGCGGGCCCGCTACCTGCCCGGATTGGCCGACGGCTCCACGCCGGCCGCAGTTGCCCTCGGGGCGGGCGCAGTGCAGCGCGACGCGAACACGATCAGCGGCACCCTGCGCCCGGTCGTCGGGCTCCCGACGGCCGCGCTCCTGCTCGCGCCCGCCGACGGTGGGGGGTGGTGCCTGGTTGACCCCAGCGCAGCGGGCATGTCCGTCGAGTCCTTGCGCGCCCTGGACGGCACGCGCCCGCTCGGTCAGGTGGTGGCCGACGCGGTCACGCTCGACGACGACGCCTGGCTGCCCGACCTCGACGTCGACGAGGTGCGGGACCTGGCTCTCGTGCTGGCGGCGGCCGAGAGCGCGGGGACGGCGCGCTGGTGCCTAGACACCGCGTCGGAGTACGCCAAGGTCCGCGTGCAGTTCGGTCGACCCATCGGCCAGTTCCAGGCGGTGAAGCACGCGCTGGCCGACATGCTGGTCGCCGTAGAGCAGTGCGCCGCGCTGGCGTGGGACGCCGCGGGCGCGTGGAGTGCGAGCGGTCACGAGGAGGAAGACGATGCCGCCGAGCGCGCGTTCAGCGCGCGGATGGCGGGCGCGCTGGGCCTCGACGCGGCGGCGCACTGCGCCAAGCAGTGCATACAGGTGCTCGGGGGGATCGGGTTCACGTGGGAGCACGACGCGCACTTGTATCTCCGACGCGCCATGGCCACCCGCCAGCTGCTGGCCGACGTGGGCGTGCTGGAGTCGAGTGTGGCGGGGCTCGCCATGGAAGGGGCGCGGCGCGGCCTGTCGGCCGACCTGCCCGCCGAGGCCGAGGACCGGCGCGCTGCGCTGCGCCCGCTGGTCGCGAAGGTGGCCGCCGCCACCGAGCCTGGCGCGCAGCGGGCGGCCCTCGTCGAGACGGGGTTGTTCGCACCACACTGGCCGGCGCCGTGGGGCCGCTCAGCGGATCCACTGGATCAGCTCGTCATTGACGAGTTGCTCGCGTCGGCCAGTGTGCACCGACCGCATCTCGCGGTCGGGGCCTGGGCCCTCCCGACGCTGATCGCGTACGGGACCGAGGAGCAACAGGAGCGCTGGGTGCGGCCCACCCTCCTCGGCGCGCTCACCTGGTGCCAGCTGTTCAGCGAGCCGGGCGCCGGTTCGGACCTCGCCTCCCTCAGCACGCGGGCCGACCGGGTCGAGGGCGGTTGGGTGCTCAACGGGCAGAAGGTGTGGACGACCATGGCGCAGATCGCGAACTTCGGCATCTGCCTGGCGCGCTCGGACCCCGACGCCCCGAAGCACGCGGGCATCACGTACTTCATTGTCGACATGCACACACCGGGGATCGACATCAGGCCGCTCCGCGAGTTAACCGGCGCCGCCATGTTCAACGAGGTGTTCCTGACCGATGTCTTCGTGCCCGACGACGCCGTCATCGGGCAACCCGGCGAGGGGTGGCGCATCGGGCGGACCACGCTCGCCAACGAGCGGGTGTCGATGTCGACCGGCGCGTCGTTCGGACCCGGCGTCGAGTCGCTCGTCCGCACCATGGCGCGGCGCACCGCCCTCGCCTCGCCGACGTGGGTGGGCGAGCTGGGCCACCTGCTCGTGGAGGCGCAATCGCTCGCGCTGCTGGGTCACCGCGCCACGCTGCGGGCGCTGACCGGTGTGGATCCGGGAACCGGAAGTAGCGTGCGCAAGTTACTGGGCGTCGAGCACGAGCAGCGGGTGCAGGAGATGGGCATGGCCCTGTACGGGGCGGAGGGCGCCGTGCTCGACGGCAAGGCGCAGCGCTGGGAGGAGGGCTTCCTCTCGTCCCGCTGCCTCACCATCGCCGGCGGAACGAGCGCGGTGCAACGCAATGTGATTGCCGAGCGGATCCTCGGACAACCGAAGGACCCCGAGCCCGGGCACTGAATCCCGGGCACTGAATCCCGGGCACTGAATCCCGGGCACTGAATCCCGGGCACTGAATGAAGGACTCGGGCCCTGTCCGCCGCGCCCTGGGCCGCCGGTAAGGTGGCCACCCCATGAGCCCCGCGCCCCACGACGACGCCGACGCCGACGCCGACCTCGTCTTCAACATTGATGAGGAGATCTGGCCGTTCCCCTCCGAGCGGTTCCTCCACGAGTGGGCCCCCGGTGTCCTCCAGGCCCAAAACGCCTGGATGGCGTCCATCGACTCCCTACGCGCCCCGGACCGCAAGACACACGAGCTCATCCGCATGGTCTGCACGGTGATCGCCCGCCAGCCGGGCGGGGTCCAGCGCCATGCGCGCCTGGCCGCCGAGGTCGGCGCCACTTGGGACGAGATCGCCGGATCGATCCTCCTCACCGAGCCGGCCTTCGGGATCGTGTTGGCTATTCAGGCACTGCCGGCAGCCCGCCGGGGCTTCAAGCAGAGCACGTCCACCGGTGCAGACGTCGACGACGGGGACTCGCCCGACACCTGACACGCGTGTCATAGTTTGCCCATGCGCCTGGCCCCTGACGAGTCGCTGATCGAATTCCGTCGCGAGTTCGAGAAGTGGATGGACGAGCACCAACCGGGCCCCGAAACGGTGGGAGACGAGTTCCGCCAGTCCTCGGCCCACCTCCCGCAGTGGGCGCGCGACTTCCAGCGCAAGATGTTCGAGGCGGGCTACCTCGTGCCGGGCTGGCCGCCCGAACTGGGCGGTCGCAACGCCACCCCCGAGGAGCAGATGGTGTACTTCGAGGTGCTGACCGAGCGCATGGTCGTCCGCTCGCTCAACCCCCAGGGGCTCTCCATCTGCGCGGCATCCATCGTCGAGTTCGGCAACGAGGAGCAGCGGGAGAGGTTCGTGCTCCCCACCCTGCGTGGCGAGGTCAGCTGGTGTGTCGGCATGAGCGAGCCCAATGCGGGGAGCGACCTCGCCTCGCTCACGACCAAGGCCGAACTGCGCGAGGACCACTTCGTCGTCAACGGCCAGAAGGTGTGGACCTCGGGGGCCCACGAGTCCGACCTGTGCATGTGTTACGTCCGCACCGATCCCGAGGCGCCCAAGCACCGCGGCATCAGCGTCCTCATCATTGACATGAAGTCGCCCGGCATCCACTGCCGCCCGCTCCCTGAGCTGACCGACCCCCAGCACGCCGACTTCAACGAGGTCTTCTTCACCGACGTCGAGGTGCCCGTCGAGAACCTGGTGGGGGAGCTCAACAAGGGCTGGGCGGTGAGCCAAGGCTCGCTGCGCCACGAGCGCGGGATGCTCTGGATCATGAACGTCTCCAAGATGGAGCGCACCGTCAAGGCCCTCACCCGGTTGGCCGGCCGGGACGACGGCCACGGCGGCCGGCTGGGCGACGACCCGCGACTGGCCGAGGCCATCGCCAAGCTCGCCATCGACACGGCGGCCATGCGCTGTCTCGGCTACCGGGGCTTCGCCAAGGCCACCCGCGGCGAAATGCCGCCCGAGCATCTCCTGCTCAAAATGTTCTCGAGCGAGGCCGAGCGGCGCGCCTGCCTCCTCGCGTACGAAGTCCTCGGGCTCGATGGTCTCGACCTCGACGGCCCCGGACCCAACCGCTTCACCGAGTGGGACCTCGCACACTTCGACCCTGATCGGATTGAGTCGAGTGCCAGTGGCTCTTTCTACGACGGCGCGTGGGCCGTGCAGTACCTGCGTTCCTTCGCCGGCACCATCGCGGGCGGGACGTCGGAGATCCAACGCAACATCGTGGCCGAGCGCGTGCTGGGCCTTCCCCGGGGGTGAGCTGACACATGTCCATGTCCGTACTCGAGCATCGCGACCAGCTGGGCGTGAAGCCAGGCCAGCTGTACATAGACGGGCAATGGTGCGACGCATCCGATGGTGGCACGTGGGAGCAGCGGAATCCGGCCACCAATGAAGTGGTGACGACGTTCGCCGTCGGCACCACCAAGGACGTCGACCGTGCCGTTGCGGCGGCCCGGCGCGCCTTTGACGTCGGCCCGTGGCCACGGATGACGGCCAAGGAGCGCAAGAAGGTCTTCACGCGCTTGATCTCTCTTATCACCGAGCACGGCGAGGAGCTCAACCGGCTGCAGACCTTGGAGATGGGGATGCCGATCGCCTTCTCCTCCATGTCGGTTGTCTCCAGCGAAATGGCTGCGGGTGTCTTCGACCACCACGCCGGATGGATCGACAAAATCACCGGAACGACGTACCCGACGTACGAGGCCGGGCCGACCGGGGCCGACGTGCAGATCATGACCTTCCGCGAGCCGGTGGGAGTCGTGGCGGCGATCATCCCCTGGAACGCACCGATGATGCTGTTCGCGCAGAAAGTGGCGCCAGCCCTCGCGACGGGGTGCACCGTGGTCGTCAAGCCGTCGGAGTTCGCGGTGCTGACATCGTTGAAGCTGTCCGCCCTCATTGCGGAGGCGGACTTCCCACCCGGGGTCTTCAATATCGTGCCGGGCCCCGGCGACCCGACCGGTGAGGCGCTCATCACGCACCCCGGCGTCGACAAGGTCACCTTCACCGGCAGCCGCGCCGTGGGCAAGCGAATCCTGCAGGCGAGCGGCGACACGATCAAGCGCGTCACCCTCGAGCTCGGCGGCAAGTCGCCCAGCATCATTTTCGAGGACGCCGAGAGCGTCGAGGGCGCCGCCATGATGGCCATGGGCATGGTGTCAATGGGCCTCTCCGGTCAAGGGTGCGTCTGCCAGACGCGCTCACTCGTGCAGCGCAGCGTCTACGACACCTTCGTGAACGCGGCCGCGTCGCTCACTGGCATGGTGCAGTTCGGCGATCCCTTCGACCTCTCCACCACCTCAAGCGCCATCATCAACCAACGACAGCTCGACCGGGTGCTGGGCTTCATTGAGAAGGCCCCGTCAGAGGGCGCCCGCCTGGTGGCCGGGGGGGACCGCCCCGGAGGGGACCTGGCCCAGGGCAACTTCGTGAACCCCACCCTCTTCGCCGACGTCGACAACTCCATGTCGGTCGCGCGCGAGGAGGTGTTCGGCCCGGTCCTCGTCGCCATGCCGTTCGACGACGAGGAGCACGCGATCGCTCTGGCCAACGACACCGACTACGGCCTGGGCGCCGGCGTCTACACCACGAACGTGGCCCGTGCCTTCCGGATGGCCAAGGCGGTCCGGGCCGGGACGGTAGGGATCAACGAGTACACGGTGTGGCCGAGCGCCCCCTTCGGTGGGTACAAGCAATCCGGCCTCGGCCGCGAAGGCGGGTGGGGCAGCATAGAGGCGTTCACCGAGACCAAATCGGTCATCGTCGGCCTTTCGGGCTGACGCCGCGAAAGCCGGACCATGCTCGCCGAGATCGCCGCTGAGGCGGCGCGGCGCTTCGGCGACCTGGCCGCCTTCGTCACCGACGAGGGGCTCACCATCAGCTACCGCGAGTTCGACGCGCTCGCTGACGAGGTCGCGGTCGCGCTGGCCGAACGCGGCGTGGCCGAGGGCGACGTGGTGGCGCTCGTGCTGCCCACGGTGCCCGAGCATTTCGTCACCTTCACCGCCGCGGCGAAGCTGGGCGCACTGACCGCGGCGGTGAATCCCAAGCTCGTCCAGGCGGAACGGGCCGCCGTCCTCCGCGCCGCCAGCCCGCGCCTGGTGGTGGCCACGACCGAGCTGTCGCCCACCAGTGCCGGTCTCGACCTCGGGGACTGCGAGACGGTGGAGATTCAGCCGGCGACGTCCGTGCATGAGGTGATGGCCGGTCTGCGCCACATTGGGCAGGCCCCGCCGCCGCTGCCGGCGGACCCCGACCGTCCACTGGCGATCGTCTTCACATCGGGGACAACGGGGACCCCCAAGGGCGCGGTGTTCTGCGGTACGCAGGTTGCCTTCATCACGCAGTGTGACGTAGGTGAGGCGTGGGGCGGCGGCGGGCACTCAATGGCCGGGTCGGCTCTCGCGCATCTCGGTCCGACAACGAAGCTGGCGGGGAATCTCAAGAGGGGTAACACGCAGCACCTGTCGCGCCAACCGTGGAAGGCATCGGAGGCCCTGCGCATGGTGGCCGAGTTGCGCATCGCGTCGCTGGGCGGTGTGCCGACGCAGGTCGCGCTCATGCTGCGCGACGCCTCCTTTGACACGACCGACCTGTCATCGGTACGTGCCGTCGTCATGGGCGGGGGGCCCGCCACGCCCGCTCTCATCCGTGAGGCGCGGGCGCGCATACCGGCGCCACTCGCGGTGCGTTACTCGTGCACAGAAGCCGGCATCGGATGTGGGACGGCGTTCACCGATCCCGACGAAGATGCCGAAGTCAGTGTGGGGCGCCCGCAGAACGGCGTGCGGCTCACCATCGTGTCCGCCGACGGTGAGCCGCTCGCGCCAGGCGAAATCGGCGAAGTCTGTCTCGGCTCGCCCGCCGTCATGCAGGGGTACTGGCGCAACAGCAGCGCCAACAGCGAGGTCTTTACCGAAGACGGGAGTGTACGGACGGGAGATCTCGGGTGGGTGGACGAGCACGGCCGTCTGCGCCTGGCCGGCCGCAGCCGCGAGCGTTACGTACGCGGCGGGTACAACGTGCACCCGATGGAGGTCGAAGCGGTCCTGGCGGATCATCCAGACGTGGCATCGGTCGCCATTGTGAGCAGAGCCGACCCGGTGATGGGCGAGGTGGGCGTCGCCGTCATCGTCCCCCGCGACGGTGCGACCACGCCGGAGCTTGCACAGCTGCGCCTGTTCGCACAAACACGACTGGCGCGCTACAAGCTGCCCGACGCGCTGGTCGTGCTGTCGGCGCTGCCGCTCACCGCCGGCGAGAAGATCGACCGACGGGCCCTGGAGAGGTTGATCGCCGGGAGCTGACCGCGCCGCTCACCCGTCCGGTGAGCGTGGTTTCTGTGGCTTTGGTCGCTAGGCGCTTGCGCCAAAGTTGCAGCTTGGTTGTAGGGCCGGAAAAGGCCTCTTCGACCAGCGAAAATCGCGCATGGTTGGCCTATCCTTATGGCCGGGGAGCGAGCTTCAGGGGGAACTGATGCGAAGCGCCGTGAATGCACGTGCGTGCGCGGTCGGAGGGACAAGGCGGATCATGCGCGGGGGCGCAGCAACGCGGCCGTGCGAGATCGGCACCCGTGTTGGAGATGCGTCGCTAGACGCTGACAACAACTCTTGCGCGCCGTTTCATGGGACGTTCGTCCCTAGGACGGTTCCAACATTTGTGAAGGCGTTGAGACTGGGTCGTCTTTCCGGAGACACTCAACCGTCACGCTGTAGGTGGATGAACGCCCGAGGCGTTTATCGCGGGACGGTACGGAGCCGTCCACATGGATCGACACCAGCGAACGGCGGTCCGTCAGAACAGTCTCAAGGGGGGACTCGTGCGACACGGAATGAAGATCCGACTCTCGAATTCAGTCATCGCGGCGGTTGTCGTCTGCGCAGGGGCTCTCGCCGGCGTTTTGTCGGCCTCGCCGGTCAGCGGGGCGGGCATCCTGCCCCCGTCCAATCCGTCGGCCAACATTGCACCGAGTAGCTCCGATTTCCTCGTGTCCATCAACACGGCCCGGGCGGCGGAAGGCGTCGGGCCGATGTCGATCACCGAATCCGAGCTCACCAGTCTGCCGATTCCCGAGCAGATCTTCGTCGTGGTCAACCTCGAGCGCATCGACCGGGGACTCCCGCCGATCGCCTACATGACGTCACAACTCAACGCCTACGCACAGGGTGGCGCGGACGCCGCGAGTGATCCGTCATTCCCTCCAGCCCTCACCGGTGGCGCCCCGATGCAATGGGCCGGCGGTATCTGGGCGGGTGGGCTGTCCAACGTGTTGGAGGCTGACTACTACTGGATGTACTCCGACGGCTGGGGCGGGCTCCTCAGCAACACGTCGAACATCGCGTGTGGCCTCTTGAACGTCTCGGGGTGCTGGGGACACCGTGACATCATCATCCACCCCTTCTCATCCTGCGGCTCGTACGCGCCGACGCTTGTCATGGGCGCCGCGTTCTCGCCCTCGGGATACCAGAACGGGTCGATGGCCGCGGAGCTGGCCGCGACGTGCGGCTCACCGCCACCTGACGGCACCCTCAGCTGGGCGCAGATCCAGGGCAGCATGACAGGGGTATCGCCGGTCATCGGCATGGCACCGATGCCCAACGGGTCGGGCTACTGGGAGGCCGAATCCAACGGCACGGTGGCCGCCTTCGGTGCGGCCCAGCAGTACGGCGACATGAAGGGGCACGTCCTCAACTCGCCAATCGTGGGGATTGCCCCCACGCCATCGGGCAAGGGTTACTGGATGGTCGCCTCCGACGGCGGTGTCTTCAACTATGGCGATGCCGGGTTCTTCGGCAGCGCTGGAGCCTACCGGCTGGTGGAGCCGATCGTCGGTATGACATCCACCCCGAGCGGTCGCGGCTACTGGATGGTTGCGGCCGATGGCGGCATCTTCAGTTTCGGCGACGCAACCTTCCACGGCAGCATGGGAGGACACCCCCTGAACCAGCCAATCGTCGGCATGGCAACCGACCCGGCCACCGGTGGGTACTGGCTGGTAGCCGGTGACGGTGGCATCTTCAGCTTCGGTGCGCCGTTCTTCGGCAGCACGGGCGCCATCCGGCTGGTCAGGCCGATCGTGGGGATGGAGGCACTGAGCAACGGCCAGGGCTACCGGTTCGAGGCATCCGACGGCGGCGTGTTCGACTACGGCCAGGCCGTCTTCGACGGCTCCATGGGTGGGCAGTCGCTGGTGGCTCCCGTCATCGGCATGGCCAATGACGGCGTCAACGGCGGCTACTGGCTGGTGGCACAGGATGGTGGTGTGTTCACCTTCGGCGGCGCCGGCTACTTCGGGCGCCTCATCGTCTAGCGAGCACCCGGCTACACCACGCCGCGGGCGATCAGCCCGGAAAGCTCCTCTTCGCTCAAGCCGACCAGGTCGCACCACACTTCGCGGTTGTGCTCGCCCAGGCGGGGTGCACCGACCGGCACCGGGGTGGGTCGATGCTCCAATCGCGGGTACGGCGCCTGCTGGCGCACCGGGCCGATGACGGGATCGTCCACCGACACCAGGTCGCCACGCGCGGTCATGTGGGGATCGGCGAAGATATCCGCTGCGCTGTAGGCGGTGCCGACAGGCACGTCGTGTTCCACGCAGCGCGCCGTGATATCGGCCGCCGTCAAGGAAGCGGTCCACTCGGCGACCAACCCGTTGATCTCGTCGCCGCGTGCAGCGCGCTCGGCCAGCGTGGCAAACCGCTGGTCCTTGGCGAGGTCGGGTTGGTCCATTGCCGCGCAGAGTCGGGAGAAGTTCGCATCGGACCCGGCGACGATGCACACGAAGAACCCATCAGCCGTCGGGTAATTGTCGAGCGGGGCCGAATGCGAGAGGCGGTTCCCCTCGCGTTGGCGGACGACCCCGAGGCGGTCGTAGCCGGCGAGGGTCCACTCCAGGATCCGCAGGATGGCCCCGTAGAGCGGCGCATCAATCACCTCGCCGTGCCCGTCGCCGTGCCCGTCGCCGTGCCGGTCGCGGTCCCGGCCGTACAAGGCGGACACCGCGGCGAAGGCGGCGAAGACCCCGGTGAGGTAGTCCGACACCGTGACACCGGGCCGGACCGGGGGCCGATCCGGATCACCCGTCAGGTGCAGGAGGCCGCCGAAGGCGATGCCGAGCCGATCAAGGCCCGGGCGCGGCGCGTACGGCCCGCTCTGACCGAACACGCTGATGCGGACGTAGACCAGAGTCTCCGAGAGCTCGGGCGGTCCGAGACCCCACTTCTCCATGGTGCCAGGCCGGAAGTTTTCGCACAGCACATCGGCCTTGTCGGTGAGCCGCTTGAAGAGCTCCTTGCCTTCGGGGTGTCGCAGATCGCAGGTGACGCCGCGCCGCCCGCGGCCCTCGACCGCCCACGACAGCGAGTAGTCAGGGCCGTCGTCCACAGGGACGAAGGGACCCATGGTCCGCATGAAGTCTCCCTCGCCCGGGAGCTCGACCTTTATGACATCGGCGCCGAGCTCACCGAGGAGGCCGGCGCAGAAGGGCGCGGAAATGCGGGTACCGACATCGACGACGCGGATGCCGCTGAGCGGTCCGCTCATGCGCCGGGATGGCCCTTGTCCCGCTCCGCAAAGACCTCCTTCATAGAACCCTTCTCCTTCCGCGCCGAGAGCGCGTTCAGCGCGGTGGCGGTGTTGTGCACCCAGTGGTGGGCCATGAAGTGGTATTTCAATGCATCGCGCTTGCCCATCAGCGTCGCGGTGTGGTTGATGGTGTCCTTCACGGTCTGCGCGGTCACCGGCGGCACAAGTGCGACCCGATCGGCCAACTCCCGTGCACGCTGGGTGAGTTCCTCCCGCGGTACCACACGGTTGACCAGCCCGAGCCGCCACGCCTCGGTGGCGTCAATGGTGTCGCCCGTGAGGAGGAATTCCTTGGCTTTGCGGATCCCGAGTTCCCAGGGTTCCACCAGCAACTCGACACCCGCGCCGGACATGCGCAGCACCGGGTTGGAGAAGACGGCATCGTCGGCCGCCACGATCAGGTCGCACATGGCGGCCAGCATCAGGCCGGCGGCCACACAGCTCCCCTGGACCGCCGCGATCGTGGGCTTGCGGAAGTCGTGGATCCGCAGGCAGCGCTCGAAGTACATCGTCTTCTCGTGGTGGAACTTTCCCTCCGGCGTCTCGCGCATCTGCACCCACTCGTCCGGCTCGCCCCCGCCCACCAGCGCCTTGAGGTCGTGTCCCGAGGAGAAGTGCTTGCCCTCGCCGGCCAGGATGACGACTCGTACCGCATCGTCGGCATCGGCCAGGTCGAACGCCGCGTCGAGCTCGTCTATCAGCGTGGTGTCCTGCGCGTTCGCCATCTCCGGCCGGTTCATCGTGATGGTCGCCACCGGACCGTCGGTCTCGTAGCGGATCACCGTGAATGTTTCTCCCATGTCTCCCATCCTCTCGCCTGTGTCCGCCCGGTGCCGGCTCAGCCTCGCGGCAGGCCGAGCACGCGCTCACCCACGAGCGTGCGCTGAATTTCGTTGGTGCCCGCGAAGATGGAGGAGGCCTGGTAGTACAGCCACGATCGTTGCCAGGCACCGTCGGCCGGGTTCCCCTGTGCGCCCTGCCACAGCGGTGCCGCGGCACCGAGCACCTCCATGGCGGTCTGGTGCAACCGCTTGGACATTTCGCTCCAGTACAGCTTGAGGGCGCTGCCCTCAGGACCGGGCGATTCACCCTTGGCAAGCCTCGTCAGCGAGCGCCAGTTGTGGACCTGGAACAGCCGGACCTCGGTGGCGGCCTGGGCGAGCTTCTGCCGCAGGCGCCAGTTGTCGAAGCTCCCGTTGGCCTTGGCCAGGATCAGCAACTCCTCAATGAGCTGGGTGTGGATGACCAACTGGCGCGGATTGATCCCGCGCTCGTGGGCCAGGGTCGACCCGGCCACAGCCCATCCCTTTCCCTCGGCCCCGACCCGCCGCTCGTCGGGCACGAAGACGTCATTGAGTTCGACCTCGTTGAATTCGGCCTCACCCGTCGACTGCACGAGAGGGTGCACGACGACCCCGTCGGCATGCATGTCGACGACCAGTGCCGTGATGCCCTGCTGGCGAGTGGGTGCGTCGGGATCGGACCGGGCCAGGCAGAGCCCCCAGTCGGCGAACTGCGCGTAGGACGTCCACACCTTGCGGCCGGTCACGCGGTACCCGCCTTCGGCGGGCACCGCCCGGGTCGTGAGTGAGGCCAGGTCGCTGCCCGCATCCGGTTCGCTGAAGAGCTGGCACCACAGGTCGGTGGCCGAGAGTATGCGCGGAAGGAACGTGTGACGCTGCTCGTCTGTACCGTGCGCCAGGAGGGTCGGTCCGACCAGGTTGATGCCGATCCGGCCCACCAGCTCGGGAGCTCGGGCCCGGGCCAGCTCTTCAATCACGACATAGTTCTCCACGGCGCCAAGGCCGCGGCCGCCGAGCTCGACCGGCCACGTGACCCCGACCCAGCGGTCAGCGGCCAGGGAGGCCTGCCACTGACGCCCGAACGAGACCGCCTCGGAGAGATCGTCGAACCGAGGCGGCAATCCTTCGCCGTACGGCCAGGGCAGGTGCTCGCGCAGCCACGCACGGAACTCGCTCCGCAGGGTTTCTTGCTCCGCAGTGGTGCGCAGATCCATGCCGCGACCAGCATGGCACAGCCGTCCGATTGGGTGACACTCGTGTCAGGGAAGGCCGTAGACTGCGCCGCCGTGGACTTCGACCTCTCCGCCGACCAGCTGGCGCTACGCGACGCGGCCGCAACCCTGCTCGATCACTACGCCGATCACGACGCACTCCGCGCCAGGGTCGGTGGCGGCGTGGTCGTCGGGACCCTGCCCGGGGCGGGAACCGCGACCTCCACCGCGGGTGATGCGCCGACCGGCTACGACCAGTCCGCCTGGTCCGCCATGGCCGACCAGGGCTGGCTCGCCCTTGAGATCCCCGAAGAAGAAGGCGGGCTCGGCCTCGGCATGGTCGAGGTCGCAGTCCTGTGCGAGCAGATCGGTCGGCGCCTGGTGGCCGCCCCGTTCCTGCCCTCCATCGTGGCGCTGGGCGCACTGTCGGAGCCCGAGGCGAGGGATCAGGCCGCGACGGCACCCTGGCGGTCGGCCCTCGCGGACGGCTCGGCGACGGCGTGCCTGGCCCATGCGGCCACGCCGGGCACGCTCGACGTGGAGTCCCGTGACAACGGCGTCCTCCTGAGTGGCGACGCGGGACCAACCGTGTTCGCCCCCTCGGCCGACATCGCTGTGGTGATCACCGACGAGGCCGTGTTCGCCGTGGATCAACAGGCGCACGGACGCCCGGCCCCCCTCCCGGCCATGGACCGCACCCGTGAGATCGGCACTCTCACTTTTGCATCGACTCCAGCCGTCCGCATCGGGGATGCGCCCGCCGCCGCGCTCGTGCTCGACCGGGCGGCCACCGCGTGCAGCGCCGAAATGCTGGGCGCAGCGGACCACGTTCTTGCGATGACCGTCGGCTACGCCAAGGACCGCGTGCAGTTCGGCAAGCCCATCGGTTCGTTCCAGGCGGTCAAGCACATGCTGGCGGACGCGCTGGTCGACGTGGAGGGGATGCGTTCCACGGCGTACTACGCCGCCTGGTGCGCCGCGGCCGACGACAGGGAACGGTCCCTGGCCGCCAGCATGGCGAAAGCATGGTGCTCGGACGCGTCTCGGCGGGTCATGGCAGCGGGGCTGCAGGTCCACGGTGGCATCGGCTTCACATGGGAGCACGACATGCACCTGTACGTGAAGCGGGCCCAGCTGGACCAGGTCAGCTTCGGCGACAGCGCAACGCATCGCGATCGCATCGCGTCAATTCTGCGCGAGCGGTTGGACAAAGGCGAAGATTTCAGCTGATCCTACGGGGACGGGCTTCCGTTGATCCTCAGGACGCGGAAGGTCTCTCCGACCACGCCACCGGGAGCCTGCCCGCCGCCCGCCACCGCCTGGTTGGGCACGATCACATTGAGGTTCACGTAGACGAGGTAGCCGTTGTGCACCACCGCGGTCTCGTACACCTTCCCCTTGGCCGATTGGCGGTGCGAGACACGGGCGGTGAAGTTGACCAGCGACTCTGTCCGGGTGAAGCGGGAACTGCCGCCCCCCCATGAGACATCGCCTCCGGTCACTGCGGAATAGCCCGCGAGCACGGCGTCGATCGCCGAGGCGTTGAGGTTGCCCAACAGCGCGCGGTTGGGTGACTCGCGGTACACGACCATGTGGTAGGGAGCCGAATAGGTGATGAGGCGGACCTGGGTCAGTGTCCCGGTCCCCGGTCCTGACGAGACCGAACTGGTCAGTTGCAAGGTGAACGACGAGGCGCCGAATGTGGCCGACGTGGCGTCGCGCACCGAGCGGTCCTCGCCGTTCGGCACCAACAGGATCCCCAACACCATGAAGGCGGCGGTGATAACGCCGAGGGCGCCGACCAGCAGCAGCGGGATCTGGTTCCGTCGATCCATGGAGGTGAACGCTACCCGGGTGTCCGCTGCGAGAATCGGCACCTGACGCCCATCGGCCCGGTCATGACGCCGCCCGTTGCTTGAGAGTGGCCCGGTCGGGCTTGCCTGAGCCGAGGAGGGGCAACGCATCCACGCGCTCGACGCGCTCAGGTGTCTTGTACTTGGCCATGCCGCGCGCGGAGAACCACTGCTGACACGTGGCGACGTCGAACGGCGACTCCGACACAACGAACGCGGCGACACGCTCGCCCATGAGCGCGTCGGGATAGCCGACGACAACCGCCTGGCGCACCGACGGATGCGCCTCAAGTGCCGCTTCAACCTCGGAGGCCGAGATGTTCTCACCGCCGCGGATGATGACGTCCTTCAGCCGGCCGACGATGCGGAGCCACCCTTCGCTGTCCACCGTGCCCAGGTCGCCGGTCCGGAACCAGCCCCCGGGGGCGATCACGGCGGCGTTCTGCGACGCGTCGGCGTAGCCGGCGAAAAGTTCGGGTCCGCGGACCCACAGCTCGCCCGGATCACCCGTGCCCTGCGTTGTTCCGCTCTCAGGATCAGCGATGCGGAGCTGCACGAGACCGACGGCGCGGCCGTCAGTGTCGCGCGCCTTGTCGAAGGAGTCGTTGTTCGTGCTCGTCGTGACCGTCGGTGCTTCGGTGGAGCCGTAGGTGCGCTTCACCCGGCACCCGAATGTGCGAGCGGTGTCCTCAACGAACGCGGGGGTGACGGACGCGCCGCCACTCGAGATCAGGCGGATGGACGAGGTGTCGCTGCCCGGTCGAAGGGCACCGGCCATGGCGACGAAGAACGTCGGCGGGCCGGCGAGGAAGCTGATCCGGTCACGCTCGACGAGCTGCAGCGCCTCGGCCGGGTCGAAGCGGCGGACCAGTACCGCGCGCATCCGCGTCGCACCCGGGACGAGCACGCCGTTGAGGAGTCCCGAAATGTGCGCCATCGGAGCCGGCACCAGGACGGCATCGTCGTCCCCGAGCCCGTGGACGGACTTCATCAGCGTGGACTTCCAGCTCAGGCCCCGGTGCGTGTGTAGCACGGCTTTGGGGACGCCGGTCGAGCCGGACGTGAAGAGCACCAGGGCGACATCGGGTGGCCGCGCGATGCCGGCACCGGCGGGGACAGGGTCGCCACCGAGTTCGCCAGCCAGCGCGTCGGGGTCAGAGAGAAGGTGTGTGGCCATGTCCAGCGTGAGGGCCGGGTCGATCTGGGCGAGCGCGGCGTCCACATCGGCCGGGCCGAATGAGTGCAGCAGTGGGGCCGCTACGGCGCCGATGCGCCAGCAGGCCCGGAAGAGGACGGCAGCCGCCAGACTGTTGGGGACCTGCCATGCCACGGCGCGACCACGACGCGCCCCTCGTGCCCGCAGGCCGCCGGCCACCCGGGCCACGAGGTCCTCCATGGCAGCGTGGTTGAGCCGCGTCGCACCGTCGACGACGTCGCCACCGCACGCCGATATCAGCGCGTCCAGTGTCGGCGCGGCCCACGGTTTGCGACGGTAAGTCGCGGCCTGACTCGGTACCCATGTCGCACGGAGGAGCGCCGTCACGGGGGGCACCCTACCCAACTAACGTGACGCCGATGTCAGGGAAGCAGCCGTGGACCTCGCGCTGAAACCCGAGGACGAGGCCTTTGCGGCCTCGTTCCGCGGTTGGCTGGAGGAGCATCTGCGGCGCCCCGCCGCCTTCGTCGACCTGGCCGACGAGGTGGCCTGGGGGCGGGAGTGGCAAGCCGAGTTGGCCGCTGACCGATGGGTGGGCGTGCATTGGCCGAGTGACTACGGGGGGCGGAGCGCCACCCCCGTCCAGGTCGCGCTGTACCAGAGCGAGTACGCCCGGTCGCAGGCACCCCAGCCGGTGAACCGGGTCGGCATCAACCTGGTCGGTCCCACCCTGCTCGCGCACGGCTCCGAGGACCAGCGCTCCCGTTACCTGCCGCGGATCCTCTCGGCCGAAGAGATCTGGTGCCAGCTGTTCAGCGAGCCCGACGCCGGCAGTGACCTGGCGTCGTTGTCGACGAAGGCTGTCCACGTGGACGGCGGGTACCTCGTGACCGGCCGCAAGGTGTGGACTTCTTACGCCCAGTTTGCCACATGGGGCTTGTGCCTGGCCCGGACGGAAAGCGACACCGTGGCGCGGCAGCAGGGGATCACAGCCCTGATCGTCGACATGGCGGCGTCGGGCGTCGACATACGTCCACTCGTCCAGATGACCGGCGACGCCGAATTCAATGAGGTCTTCCTCACCGACGTCTTCGTGCCGATAGAGCAGTGCGTCGGGAATGAGGGCGAGGGATGGGCGGTGGCGGGGTCGACGCTGGCCCACGAGAGGGGCACGAACTTCCCGTTCAAAGAGCAGGTCGTGCACGAGACGTATCTGTCACGCCTGTACGAGGAGGCCGTTGCCAACGGCGCGATCAACGACCCCCTGGTGGCCGATGCGTTGGCGCAGTCGTACATCAACCTGGGCGTGCTCCGCCTTCACAACCTGCGGACCTTGACGCGTCTCGGCCGCGGGGAGGAGCCGGGTCCTGAATCCAGTTGGGTCAAGCTGACGTGGACCGCCATGACCCAGCAGTTGTCGGAAACCGGGATGGCTGTCACAGGTCGCAATCCGTCCTCGTCGCTGGCCGGGCCTTGGGCCCGTCAATGGTTGTGGAGCAAGGCGGCCAGCATCGCCGGGGGGACATCGGAGATTCAGCGCGACATCATCGCCGGCCGGATCCTCCGGCTACCCCGTTGATCCTGCGGAACCGTTGACAGGTCGTTTCAGCCGTCCTCGCATCCTCGGTCTTCGTCCTGCTGGGCATCGGCATCGGCAGACGCATCATCGGTGAGAGAACGCCCCAGCGGTTCACCCGTCGCACCTCGGGCATCCGCTCGCCGCTCACCGCTCAACCCAGCCGGCGGGTGTCAGCATCTTGCGTCCGGTCCACGAGCGGCCGTCCCAGAACCATTGCACCTGGCGCCCGTCACCGATGAACGTCCAACCCTCTTCCTGACTATTCGCAGGGAGAGGGGGGTAGGAGATGACCGAAAGGGACGGGCCTGCCACCGTGTGCATCGCAGACCGATAGCGGGCGCGTCGCCGCTCGCGTCTGCGCTGGACGAAGATGACGATCAGCCCGAAGACCAAGATCCCGAACAGCACGACCGAGGTGATCTCCCCGGCCTTGTACTGCCACTTCACAGGAGAGCCGGTCGACGTGTCGGGCACGAGCGCGGCCTGCCTGGTTGCGATACCGACCGCGTTCGCCGCGGTCAGATCACCGGCTTGGGTGGCGACGATGACCTGGACCGCGGTGTTCCCCCTCACGAACGACACCAGGAACTCAGTCCGGGGAACGCCGGCTACCGATGTGTGCACCTCGTAACCGGCTGCGGCGTCCAGCCCGGGTACTGCGAACGGGGCCGCGCTCGCCCGGCCCTGTAACGATCCGCTGAATCCACCAGCGAACGCCCACGCAGCGTCGGAGGTCTGGAACTGGAAGGCGGAAATGACGACGCCGTCACCGTTGTTCGGTTGGCGTTGCCACAGACGCAGGTAGCCGGTCACATCGCCTGTCGTCAGGTCCTGGGCGAAATGGGATGCCACCATATCGTTGGCCGTCACGAGGCTCAGGTTCGACTGAGTGATCGGACCGTTGTATCCACCGGGTGGAGCGGCGACAAGGCCGGGCAACGGCTCGACAAGGATGATGGATGACAGGGTGCCCGTGGCGGACGCCCACGGCGGCTGCAGGAGCAACCCGCACGCGCACACGACAACGGCAACCGCCGCCGCGGCTGCGCGGGTCATGAGCCGACTCTGGCCATGTCCGAATCCTGACATCGTCGACCCGCCCCTCCTTTCTAGTTTCGGTGTCGGGGACGAATCCTTAGATCGCCCGCCGCTCTGGTGCGCACTTTCACTCTGAGACCCCGTGCACTATCGGCACCGAACGGTTTCCCAACAGACGCCCAATTTGCGGCGGAGAGGCCGGGAAACGGCGGGCGGAACCCCTGTGACACGAGACCGGCTATTGGGGCACCAATTGGAGGATCGGAATGGTGCGGCCCACCCGCGCCGCCCTCACGCGGTAGGCAGCATACGGCGGGAAGACCCGGTCGGCGAGATCCCAGAGCCTGGCTCGGGAGGACTCGTCACCGACGATTTCGGCCCTGTACCGTGCCCGCCGAGCACGACGTCGGGGTGGGCCATCGCGTTGTGGAACCAGGAAGGGTGCTCGGGCAGGCCGAGCTTGGAGGCGATGATCGTCACCCGCTCGCCGTCGTGGAAATAGATGACGCCGTTACGGCGCAGCTGCCCGGTGCGCGCACCGCGCGTTTCGAGCAGGGCGGTTGGGAGCATCAGCCCGGTGCCGACCCGGCCGCCGCTCAGACGCAGGGGGTACGGGTCAAGTCTCCATCCGATGTGCCTCGACAACCACTGGGCCACCTGTGTGCCGACGAACGTAACGAACACGCGGTAGACGGGGCCACGCGCGGTGTGAGGATCGACGTAGGGAAGGGCCCGGGGAGTCGCCTCGGTGGTGATCTTAACCTGACAGCAATGTCAGCGAACTGGTTCGCGTGCACGCTACCGTTGCCCTGATGCCCGCCTGGTTGAACGAGAGCGAGTACGCCGTCCTGCAAGCCGCGTGCGCCCAGATGATGCCCTCCGATCAGGACGCCGCCGGTGCCGAGGAGGCAGGGGTCGCCGACTACATCGACACCTTCCTGGGGGCATTCACCTTCGACCCGCCCAGGATATGGGCAGGGGGTCCGACCTCGGGGAGGATGGGCGGCGACGCTCGCTTCGCCAGCTTCCACCACCTGAGCAAGCTGGACGAGTTGGCGTGGCGCATGCGGATAGAGGGCTCCCTGGGACTTCCAGAACGCGAGTTCAACGGGCCGGTGATCGGGCTGCAGGAGCGCTACCGCAAGGGTCTGGCTGCACTCGGAGCCGACTTCGCCGAGGTCGACGGGAAGGAGCAGCGCCGCCGGCTCCGCGCCGATGAGGAGTTCTGCGAGCTTCTCTACGGGCACTGCTGTGAGGGCATGTACGGCGCGCCGGAGTACGGCGGGAACCGGGACGGCGTGGGGTGGGCCAACATCGGGCGGCTCGGTGACGTGCAGCCCCGCGGCTACAGCGACGCCGAGGTTTCCGGGCCATGAGCGTCGATGCCGTCATCATCGGATCGGGCCCGGGGGGCTCGACCGCGGCCGAGGTCCTGACTCGAGCCGGTTGGTCGGTGGTCATCATGGAGAAAGGCCGCAACCACCTGCTCGACCCCGACGATCTCACGAAACCCGCAGCGGACTACTCCAACGACGAAATCAAATTCATGTCGCGCCACTTCCTCGGACCGGATCCGCTCATTGAGCCGCGGGCGTTCCGGCGGTCCGTCGAGGAGGGCGAGCACACACACGTCGGCGAGGTGAACTCCATCCCGACCACGGTTGGCGGCGGCGGCACCCATGCCGATGGCAAAGTCCCGCGTTTCCGGGAAGAGGATTTCCGGCTGCTCTCCAATCACGGCCCGCAGGAGGCGGCGCACGTGGACGACTGGCCATTGGACTACGACGAGCTCGAACCGTTCTATGCCGAAGTGGAAAAGGCCATCGGGGTGGCCGGCCGCGCCGGTGCCAACCCTTTCGCGGCGTGGCGGTCGGGGCCCTATCCCATGCCGCCCGGAGCGCCGATGTACGGCGCGGTGCTGTCCTCGGCGGCAGCCGAGCGCCGCGGCCTGCATCCTTATGAAGCCACCACCGCGGCGAACAGCATCCCCTATGACGGGCGTCCCGGCTGCAACAACTGCGGGTTCTGCGCGTTCTTCGGTTGCCCGATCCACGCCAAGGGGGACCCCGTCGCCCTGCTGACCAAGACCATGGCCACGGGCCGGGCCGAGTTGATGGCGGAAACCTTCGTCTCGCGCATCCGGATTGAGGGCAGCCGCGCCACCGGGGTCGACTACATCGGGCCCGACGGCCGGGAGCGCACACTCGACGCCGGCCTGGTGATCGTCGCCGGCGGCGCGATCGAGACGCCGCGACTCCTCCTGCTTTCCGGCTTGGATCACCCGGCACTGGGTCGCCACCTCATGGTGCACTTCCAGACCATTGTCGCAGGCCACTTCCCGAGCCTCCGCCTGCATCCCCACAAAGGGCGATCCGTGACGCACGTCCACGATGACGCCATGGTGCAGGATGATGCCGCCCGCGTCGCCGCGGCCGAGGCGGGCCTTCCGTGGATCCGCGGTGGTCTCGTCGAGCACGCCGGCGGGGGCCATCCCATGATGGAAGCGCGTCATTCGCCATGGGGGCGGCATCACGCGCAGGCGATGCGCGAGTCGAACCTCGGCGAGCACATGTGGGTGTTCGTGATGCAGGGCGAGGACCTCCCCTACGCGACCAACACGGTGGACCTCAGCCCGTCCATCCGTGACGCAAGGGGCTTCCCGGTCGCACGGATCACCTATGAACCGGGTCATCACGAACTTGCAGCCTCGAAGCACCACGGAAAGATCCTCCAGGGTGTGCTCGAGGAGATGGGTTCGGAGTGGACGATCCACACCTCCTCACCGGGTGTGTCATACACGGGTGTGGGTTCGACGCCGATTCCCGAGAGCCGGCACGTGATCGGGACCGCCCGCATGGGTGACGACCCGGCGACGTCCGTGGTCGATCGCTGGGGCCGGGTGCACACCCTCGACAACGTCGTGATCGCCGATTCCTCGGTCTTCGTCACCTCGTCGGGATACGGGCCGACGCTCACGCTGGTCGCGCTGGCCGCACGTGCCGCGCACCATCTCGCGGGCACCGCGCCGTCCTGACGCACACCCTTGTGAAGGCCGACGGGTGCTGGCTAAGGTTCTCCCAACCCACGTTGCACCAGGGAGGCGAAGAAATGGCGGATATGGAGACGACAGCCCGAGGCTGGTTCGACGTCGTCCATGCACGGGATTGGGATGCGCTGGCCGGCATGTACACAGCCCACGCCGAGTACATCAGGTCGGACGGCACGGCACGAGGCCACAAGGAGATCGTCGACTACCTCAAGGGGATTGTCGGGGCCTTTCCCGATCACAGCGCCGACATTCAGGCGGTGCATGTCTCGGAACACGCAGTCACCATCGAATGGATAGAGCGGGCGACCCACACCGAGCCCTACACCGACCACGCCCGCGACAACATGGTTGTCGCGCCCACGGGCAAGTTGTTCGAGATCAAGGTGGCCGACGTGTTCCGCTTCGAGGGCGGTCTCATTGCCGCGCAACACGAGTACTACGACCTGTTGAGCCTGCTCACCCAAGTGGGGTGGATGTAGCGCAGCTCCCGTCTGTGCTGTTAGCGCACGCCTCGGGTGAGAAGCATGGTGCCTGCAATGGGACCGCCACCGTTCGCCACCGCGGCCACTTCAGGCATGCGGCCACCGGGTCGGACGATCTGACGGTCCCCGCCCTCCCCGCGCAGCTGCACGCACGCTTCATGGATCAGGCCAAAGCCGTGCAGGCGCCCACCCGAGAGCTGCCCTCCGGCCGTGTTGAGCGGGAGGACGCCGTCCCGCGCGATGTTCCCACCGCCCTCAATGAACGGACCGCTCTCACCTCGACCGCAGAATCCGAGCGCTTCCAGCCAGACGATCGTCAGCACCGAGAACCCGTCGTACAGCTGCGCGGTGTCGACGTCGCTCGGCTTGAGTTCTGTACGTTCCCACATGGATGCAGCCGCATCACGGGCCGCCATGGTGGACATGTCGTCGAATTGGTCCCAGCTGGGTCGACCCCGAAGGGCGGTCCCGACGGCATTGATCTGCACCGCAGGATGGGCCAGATCATCGGCAACGTCACGATGCGACACCACGACGGCGGTGGAACCGTCACAGGGCGCGTCACAGTCGAAGAGGCAGAGGGGCGAGGAGATCATTCGTGCCGCCAGGTAATCCTCCATCGACATGGGGTCGCGGTAGACCGCCTTGGGGTTGAGACCGGCGTTGCGCCGACCGCTGATGGCGATCTGCCCGAGTTGCTCCCGGGTAAGGCCGAACTCGTGCACGCGACGTTGCCCGACCATGGCGATCCAGTTGGCGGCCGAGACAGCACCATAGGGGAGGGACCACTGCATGAAGCCACCGAAACGGGGCACCCCACCCCCACCTCCACCCCCGCCGATACCCTGACGGCCTCCGGTTCCCTGCGCCGTTCCCTCGCTGACGGTCCGGTAGACCAGGACGTGGCGGGCGAGACCGGCGGCCACGGCCAGGCTTGCTGCAATGACGGCGCGCATTTGGCCCGCCCCCTCCCCACCACCGTCGTGCCAGTTCAGGGAGAGGCCGAGCGCATCCTGGACTTCGGGGGTGCTGGGGCCGGCGAAGCCGGGCGTCCCCACCCCCATCCCGGGGTAGGTGGAAAGTCCGTCAATGTCCTCGCGCCTGAGCCCGGCATCGGCAATGGCCGCCAGGCCGGCCTCAACCGTCAGATCGATGTCGGATCGCCCGAGACGGCGTCCGATGTCGGATTGTCCGATCCCAGAAATGACGGCGCGGCGTTCGAGGGGCTCCTCTGTCGGGCGGGGACTCACGCGCCTGGCCTCGTGCCGACGGGGCGGAACAGGGGGATGTAGACATCGTCGTTGTGCTCGAAGGTCACCTCGACCTCCATGCCGATCCGGACGTCGTCAGGTTCCACGTCAATCAGATTGACCGTGAGCCGCACGTCGGGCTGCTCCACTATGGAGACCCAGGCGATGATGTAGGGCTCGCTTCCGGGAATCCATTGTTGATAGTTCACCGAGAACGTTTCGACGCGTCCCTTCCCGCTGACCGAAGCGGGCGCGATGTCGCGGGAGAGGCAACGCCGGCAGACGGGCCCAGGTGGATGGATGATGAACTGGCAGGCGTTGCAGCGGAGGAATTGCAGAACCCCCTCGGCACCCGCCGTCCAGAAGAAACGATTCTCGTCGCTGAGGCGCGGCAGTAGACGGAACGGGGGGCCGGTCGCAACCATGACCGCATGATAGACAGACGCCGTGCTCCACTGACATTTCGATGGCGAGGCATCTCGTGGCACCCTAGGGAGATGCAGAGGGGTCGCATCCTCCAGGCCGTCGATACCAACTTCACCAATCGGGTCTTTCGATTCTTGCTGTGCCACGGGATCGCGTCTCGCGCCTTCGCGCTGCTGGAGACGACCGGCCGCCGCACCGGGCTGCCGAGGCAGACCCCCGTGGGCAATGGCCTCGAGGGGTCGACCTTCTGGCTGGTGTCGATGGACAAGGGTTCGAGCTATGTACGCAACCTCGTCGCTGACCCTCGCGTGAGGGTGAAGGTCGGACGAATCTGGTACGCCGGAACAGCCACCGTCGTGCCGGATGACGACGCCATGAGCCGGCGCCGCCAACTCGACGTGGCCAATGGCCCGGTCGGGCGTTTCGACGGCATCATCTTTCGGAGGTTGGCCAGGGCTCCGCTCACCGTGCGGATCGACCTCAACGAGTGAACTGACCGCGGTACGCCGACGACCAGTCCGAGGTCAATCGTCCAGGACCCCGTGCGCGACCAGCGCGGCTCGTGCCGCCTGGACGCCCTGGGCGTGCTCGGCCCGGAAACCTGCCGCCGATGCCGCCCGGACGTTGCGCACGTTGTCGTCCATGAACAGCAGCCTCACGGCGGGCAGGGCCAACGATGTGGCGACGGCCTCGAACAGTTCGGGATCGGGCTTCACCATCCCCATTTCGAAGGAGAGAAAGCGGTGGTCGAACGCGGTCAGGACCGGCCACCGGGAGGAATGCGCCTCCCGGTGCAGCGTGTTCGTGTTGCTGAGGTACCCGACCGGCGTCCGCGTGCGGACCTCGTGGACCAGTTGTTCGGCGCCCGGCAACGTTGCGCCGGGCCAGCTCTCGAAGGCGGCGAGAAAGGAATCGGGAGAGACGTCGAGCCCCCAGTCGCTGACAATGCCCTCTGAGAAGGCCTCGGCTGAGCACTGCCCGCGCTCGAAGGTCCGGACCCACGGGCAGGTAAGCCACCGTTCCCAGAGTTCCTCGTCGCTCGCGATGTTGGCCAGCCCCCGCATGGGGGCGACACCGCCGAAATCAACGAGGACCCCGCCGAGGTCGAAGAGCACGACGTCAATGTCACCCCTCTCCACGGCCGCAGCGTAGAGCGTGCCGGTACCGGCCCAAGACCGGGGTTCAGGTTTGGGTGGACCCCGACCTGCGGGACTGTGCGACCGTCACCGCTCCACTCCCGACGGCGACCAGCAGCGCGGCGGCGTCATCCACCAGCTCGTCCAAGGACACCGCAAGACGGCCGTCGAGCCACGTCACGACGAGCTCGGTCAATCCCCCGACCAGGAGGTGGGACGCCACCAGGCCGATGCGGTCGTCAGCCACGCCGGACTGGCGCCAGAGGTACTGCGAGAGGAAGTCGGCGGTGGCGTGCAGGGTGTCGAGCCGCCGCCTGCCCATTCGTTCGTTGCCCTGCGCTTCCACGAAGAGGACGCGCGCCCTCCTGGGGTCCTCGGTCACGTAGCGGACGACGGCGCCGATGACGGCGGCGGAGCGGGCCGGAGGGTCGGTTCCCGCCGTGTCGAGCGCGCGCAGAGCGGTCTGTGTCGATTCGACGATGAGCCGGTCGAACACCGCGATGAGAAGGGACTCGAGCGAGTCGAAACTCTCATAGAAGTAGCGGGGATTGAGGCGGGCCGCCTGGCAGACCCCTCGCACCGTCGTGCCCCGCCAACCGTCGCGGCCGAGCAGCTCGAAGGCGGCGTCGAGCAGGTCGGTGCGCCGTTGGGCCTGTCGTGCTTCGAGGGACACGCCGCGCCAGGAGCGCTGCTGGGGCTCGGTCTTGATGGAGGTCATAGTGCAATTGGAAACAACCGTTACCATACCCTACGATTGGCTACGGTTGTTTCCAACATGGGAAGACGAACGAAGGGAGCCCGGTGAAGCTGTCGATGCCGTTGAGTTACGCGGGAGGATTCGCCGAGTCCGCCAAGCAGGCCGCCGAGCTGGAGAAGGTCGGCCTCGACACCGTCTGGGTGGCTGAGGCGTACGGCTACGACGCTCCGAGTTTCATGGGGTACCTCGCCGCGAAGACCGAGCGGGTCGAGATCGGAGCGGCCATCCTTCCCATCTTCACCCGGACACCCACGCTGATCGCCATGACGGCGGCCGGCGTCGACGCCATGTCAGGTGGTCGTTGCGTGTTGGGGCTCGGTGCGTCCGGACCGCAAGTCATAGAAGGTTTCCACGGCGTGCCCTATGACCGGCCCTTGACTCGCACCCGGGAGATCATCGACGTGTGCCGGAAAGTCTGGGCCCGCGACGCCCCGTTGACGCACGACGGAGCGGCATACCACATACCCCTGCCCGAAGGGCAGGGCACCGGATTGGGCAAGGCACTCAAGATCATCGGTCACCCCCAGCGGGCGCGTATCCCGATCTGGGTCGCCGCACTCGGTGAGAAGAACGTGGCCATGACGGCAGAGGTCGCCGACGGATGGTTGCCGATCTTCTTCGTGCCCGAGAAGGCGAAGGACGTGTTCGGCCCTTCGCTCGACGCGGGGAAGGCCAAGCGCGACGCCAGCCTGGAGCCGTTGCAGATCGCGGCCGGCGGGATCCTGGCCATCGGCGAGGAGTCCGAGGTCTCCGGTATTCGAGACCTCGGGCGAGCCGGCGCCGCCTTGTACCTCGGCGGGATGGGTGCGAAGGGGCGGAACTTCTACAACGCGCTTGCGTGCCGCTACGGCTACGAGAAGGAGGCCGCGGAAATCCAGGATCTCTACCTCTCGGGGAAGAAGTCGGAAGCGGCCGCCCTTGTTCCTGAAGAGCTACTGGAAGCCACCTCGCTCTGTGGACCGGAGGGGTACATCAAGGAGCGCTTGGCGGCCATGACCGAAGCGGGCGTCACCCACCTCAACGTGACGCCCGTTGGTGGTGACCCGGTGGCCATGATCGAGCAGGTCCGCAGTTGGCTCTAACCGACCGGAGCGCTCCCATCGTCGTGGCCGGTGGGAGTGTCGCCGGGCTTGCGACGGCGCTGGCCCTCGGACGGCTTGGCCACGACGTCACCGTGCTGGAGCGCGACGCGTTGTCCGAGTGCAGCGACGCCGAGGAGGCCTTCGCCACAGAGCGCCTGGGCGCTCCGCAGGCACACCAGACGCACGGCTTCCTCGCCCGGCTCACGGTCGTGCTCCGCGCGCGTTTCCCCGACATTTTGGAGGCGCTGCGCGACGCGGGGGCCGAACAGATGACGCTGACCCGCAGCCTGGGCGTGCCCGAACCGGGCGATGAGGATCTCAACACGCTGATCGTGCGGCGAACCACGTTCGAGTGGGCGCTCCGCGACGCCGTCCGGCGCGAGCCACGGGTGTCGTACCGCCCAGGGACGAGCGTCGAGCGCCTGCTCAGCAGTGCCGGGGACGGCGGGATCCCCCACGTCGACGGCGTGCGATTGTCCGACGGGTGCGAACTGCGTGGCACTGTCGTGGCGTGCACGGGACGCCGCGGCGCGCTGCCCGCGTGGCTGTCTGCGATCGGCGTCCATGTCTCCGAGAAGGTCATCGACTCGGAGATCATCTATCTCACACGGTGGTACCGCCGGCCATCCGAACTGAAGGTCGACGTGGATCCCCGTCTGGGCGGTGACTTCGGCTACCTGAAGTACCTGGCGATTCCCTGTGACGGGTCGACGTTCTCAGTGACGCTCGCCGTCCGGGCGGGGGACAAGGAATTGCGGAGCCTGCTCCTCAAGCCCGATGCCTTCGATCGCGCGTGCCGGGTCCTGCCCGGTCCTGACCGCTTCTTCGCATTGGACGCCGTCGAGCCAGTCGGTCCCGTCCGGCCGATGGGCGGACTGATCAACCGCCTCCGGCACTTCACAGACCGCGCCGGACAGCCGCTGGTCACCGGGTTTCACGCCGTCGGCGACGCGCACACCTGCACCAACCCGATGTACGGCCGGGGATGTGCGCTCGCCTTCGTGCAGGCAACGCTCCTGGCCGACGCCTTCGTCGCCCACCCCGACAATCCTCTGGCGCGGGCAACCACCTACGAGATGCTCAGCAAGAGCGAGGTGGAGCCATGGTTCCACTCGGCAGTCCTGATGGACTCCTTCGGCGAGGGCGGTGACGGGAACAACGCTCCGGGTGCCTTCATGCGTCGCTTCGGTTCGCTGATCGCCGACGTCATGCTCGGCCGTGGTGCCGACCCCGTCATCGCTCGGGGCCTCCTGCGCATGATCAATACCCTCGTACGCCCCGACGAGCTGATGGCCGACGCGGATTTTATGGCCCGGATAGCGTCCTATTTCGCGGAAGCCGAGTCTGACACAACCGAACGTGACGACCTGCGCGTGAGTCGCGGCACTCTGCTCCATGCGGTGGCCGCCTGACATGAACGACTTGAGAGAGGAGCACCGATGCACGACCTGGTGATCAAGGGTGGGACGATCGCCGACGGCTCGGGACGATCGTGCGTCGAGGGCGACGTCGCCATTGAGGGCAACCGCATAGTGGCGGTTGGGAACATTGACGGTGCCGCTCGCCGCGTCGTTGACGCCGAAGGAATGCTCGTGACCCCGGGGTGGGTCGACATCCACACGCACTACGACGGCCAGGCCACGTGGGACCCCGAGGTGTCGCCATCCGGCTGGCACGGCGTGACCACGGTGGTGATGGGCAACTGCGGCGTCGGGTTCGCTCCCGCTCGGGAGGCCGACCGGGCCTGGCTCATTCAGCTGATGGAGGGCGTTGAGGACATTCCGGGCACTGCGCTGGCCGAAGGGATGAACTGGAACTGGGAGTCCTTCCCCGAGTACCTGGACGAGGTGGAGCGCACGGGCCGGGTCCTCGACGTGGCGGCGCTCGTGCCGCACGGCGCGCTCCGGGCGTTCGTCGTAGGGGAGGGTCGAGCGAACGGCGTCGCCAGCTCAGAGGAGATAGCCGAAATGGCGTTGCTCGTGCGCGAGGCAG
>Ga0307374_10001288_pt1 | contig 46546 bp, 40 predicted proteins | sample OX3MG_FD_202532 | JGI IMG/M metagenome (GOLD analysis project Ga0307374, IMG submission 202532) | Soil microbial communities from Risofladan, Vaasa, Finland - OX-3 | ecosystem: Environmental > Terrestrial > Soil > Coastal area > Acid sulfate soil | place: Finland: Risofladan, Vaasa | collected...
GCGATCTGATAGAGGTGGCCGTTGTTAGAACCGACGAGGCCCGAGAGGGCGCCGAGGATGGGCGCGTTCGTGAACGTCTGGACGGCGCCCCAGGTGTTGGCGGTGGTGGTGCCGAAGGCGAGGGAAATGATGTTGCTCGCATTCGTGAGGGGATAGGTGAAGGTGTATGTCGGACCGCCGCCGCCCGAGATGCCGAGCGAGCTCGTCGAGGTGAGCGTGTATCCCCCGCTCGAATTGCCGACGAGGACTTGCCCGTACGCGGGCGCGGTCGAGAGGCCGGTGCCGCCCTTGTTGACCGGCACCGTGCCGAGCGTGAAGACGCCGGTCGAGGGGTTGTATGCGAGCGGAGTCACGGCGGAAAGCGAAGTTGAGGAAACTTTATCGTTGAAGAGATTCCAATCAGCGGAGGAGAGATAGCCGTTCGTCGTGCCATTCGCCTCTGCGATGGCGAGCGCGCCGCCCGAGAGCGAGAGCGGTCCGGAAACCGTGGCCGACGTAAGCTGCTTCGACGCGTTCGCGTACAGGAGCGCGCCGGCAGAAACGCCGGTATCGACGATGTTCGCGGCGGTCGCCGTTCCGGTCGCGGTCAGGTTGCCGCTGACGTACGCGCTGCCGTTCACCGAGAGCTTCGCGAAGGGCGACGTTGTGCCGATGCCGATGTTCGTGCCGCTGTTGTCGTAGAGGTTCCCGCCCGAGAGGGTCCAGTAGTTCGTGCCCGAGCCGCCCGAGATGCCGAGCGAGGAGGTTGCAACGAGGTCGTAGCCGCCCGCGCTGTTGCCGAGGAGAACATCGCCGTACGCGGGCGCGGTTGAAGTACCAGTGCCGCCGGAAGCGACCGGGAGCGCGTTCGTGAGCGCGAGCGAATTCGCGGAAATCGAGCCCGAGAAGAGGCCGTTGCCTTTGACGGAGAGCCGCTGCGAGGGCGAGGTGGTGCCGATGCCGACGTTGCCGCTCGGTGCGATGAAGAGCGACGAGGTCGCCGAGACAGCCGGCCCGTTCGCCGCGTAGTACGGGATCTGCCCCGTCGAGCCGGAGTTGACGATTCCGGAGCCGCCGCCGGCGAGCGGCGAGCCGTTCACGTAGATCGTCCCGGAAACATTGATTGGCCCGCCGAACGTCGTCGTCGCCGTGCCGGTGACGGCGAGCGACTTCGTCGCCGTCGACGTCGCGTACAGCTGCGCGAATCTGCCGACGTTCGCCTGGACGTAGGAGCCGTTGAATATCGAATTTCCATTAATCGTGGCGTCATGCGCCGTGAGATCCGAGAGGTTCTGGATCATGTTCACCTGCTGGATGGTCGTGACGTTCGTCGCCGTCTGCGACGCGACCGGCTGAATCATGCCGGAGACGGCGTTAAGAATGTTCATGCGTAGCGCGGCGAGCGATTGGTCAAGCTGCGTTTGCGAGACGCCGTTCACCACGGTCGTGTAGGTCGGGTAGCTGATTGCGATGTGCGAGGACGGCTGCGCGCTCGGCTCCGGCTGCGGCGCCGGAACAGGCACGGGGATGGGTTGCGATGGAGCCATGGCGAGCGTCGTCGATGTCGCGAACGGCAGGACGGCCGACGGCGGATTCGAAGTGACGGCGACGCTCGGCGTGTGACCGAACATCCCGGCGAGGTAATCGCCAGCCGACTGGACCGCGCCGTTGATTGTGTCGTACGTGAAGAGCGCTGCGCGCTCGCTGGCTGAAAGCGTCGAGAAAGACGACACGCCGGCAGCCGCGGCGAGTTGCGCTGACGTGCGCGTCGCCGGCGCGACGGCGGCGTTCACCGATGCGGCAGCCGAGTCGACCGCGACGGCGCTCTTGCCGAGCGCGCCGAGGTACGCGTTCTCCGCTGCGGGAGAGAGCCACGCAAGTTGCACACCGGTCGCGCTCACGTAAAGCGGCGCGCGTATTGCGCGCATATAGTTCGCGGCGAGCGTCTGGCCGGTACCGTTCACGAGCGCAAGATACCCCGCGTTCATGGAGTCGATGACGGAAAGGAACTGGCGGCCGAAGGCGTAATCCGCGCCGATGGCCGCGCGCGCGAGGGCAGGCGCGGCAGCCGCGGGCACGGCGGCGAGGCGCATCGAGGACGAGACGGCAAAAGCGGGCGTATTCGCAGCCGCGCGCTCGAGGCCGGCGCCGGCCGTACCGACGAGCGCGACAGTGACGCGGGCGCTCGCCGGACCGGCCGCGGCGAGACCGTACGCGAGCGACGTATCGGCGCGGATAGCGGCGTGTGCAGCCGTAATGACGGCGTTGCCGAAGGCAAGATTCGCCGAGGAAACGAACCGCGGGAAAGCAGCGAGAGCGCCATAGGTCGACCGCGCCGCCGCATACGTCGATGCGCCCGCGCCGCCGACGAGCATTCGATACGCCTCAAGCGTCGCGCCGGCTGCGAGGACCGGCGCGCGAGCGATATCGAGATAAGCGGATGTCGCGAGCGCGGGCGCGCGAGCGACTGTCCGCTCGAGCGCGTCTCCGGAATTCCCGGCGAACGCGACGATAGCATGTGCGCTCGCCGGCCCGTCTGCAGCGAGCGCATAGGTGAGCGCGAGGTCCGCGCCGAGCGCCGCATGCGACACGTTGATGACGGCCGCGCCGAGTGCGAGGTTCATCGAGTTCACGACGTGCGGCAGCCGAGTCGTAGCGACCGCGGTCGAATAGAGCGACGCGCCGGTGCTGTTCACGAACGTGAGATAAGCGCCGAGAGACGCGTGCGACGCGTCATCTTCGACGAGTGCGAGCTGCCGCGCCGCGTTTGTCGCGCCTGCGGCGAGCGCAGCGCGCGTCGTCGTCGCGCTATTCTCGACGGCTGCACCGAACCCTGACGCGAGCTGCGGGATGAACGCCGCGCGCGCGACGGCGGCGCTCGCTATGAGGACGAGGCATGCGGCGGCGATTGCGAACGGCTCCGCGCGGAACCGGTCGATCCGGACGATCGGGCGTGGCGGGACGAACGGCCGTCGAGGCACGTACGCTTTCGGCGTTGACACTGGTTCCGTTTCCTTCTCTGCTTCCGGCACGCTGCGCTGTACGGACGCGCGCGAATGGTATTCCTTCGCGCGCATTTGCGCGAGCGAATGCGCGCGCGCCTTCTTCCGCCCTGCCTGATTCTTCAGGAATTGCTCAAGCGACGTCTTGTCGACGAGCCAGTTGTGGCCGACGCGCCGTCCGGAAATTTTTCCGGAACGCGCGAGTCTCGAAAGGTAGTCAGGAGCGTATCCGGACAATTCACCTGCATGCTTCGTCGTAATCAGATTTTTTGGTAAAGAAGCATTCATGTCGGATAACCGAATTAAGTAAATAATAGCTTGTTAATTCGGTTATCCGAACAGATTCCATGTGGATAATTATCCGACCAAAACGGTAGGCATGTCTCGCATGGAGGATGCGCACAGCCGATGCGATGCAAGCACGTATCGTTGAGCGAAAAAATCAGAGAAAGGGTACTGATCCGCCAGGAGTAATCTCGCTGAATCAGTGACGGCACGCAAGATACAGCGCATGGGGCATCGAATCCGACAGAAAACGCATACGAATCGGGTTAGATAAAATGCCTGAAGCTTGCTTGCAATGGCGGCGTATCCGACTTATGTGCTGAAATAATGGCTAAATACCTAGTCAAGTCGCTTACTTAAAATCGCGTAGATGCTAACCATGTCGTTAGCGCACTCTGGCCAACGATCTTGTGGTCGAACTTTGAGATTGCGGGAATTTCGGCACGTGTCTCCATACAATCACAATCTTTGAGCGAATAGCATAGCGAGATAAATAGCATTACCTGGCGCAGAATCGCTTAGAGGACAATTTTCTAGCCTCTACAGAATACATCAAGCAGCAGAATATATTAATAATGAATTTAATATTATTTTATTCTTACTTATATATTAATCCCGAGACGAGAAGTGCTTTATATAAGCTACTTATTGAAGAAATATATTCCTGCTATAGATGAAACTCGTTTAGACGAGATTATATACGTATCGAAATATCCGCTGTTTAAGACTGCAATGATGACTACTGCGGCAGCCACGAGAGCTGAAATCGCCCGTATCGTCCTTGTTGCTCCGGCTGTCCTCTTGCTTCGATCCCTGCGGGCCGCTACAGGCGTCTGACGGTGTTCTGGGACGCTGCGTCGCGGAAGGAGTTCTTGTGGCACCTCTTCTGCCTCGCTGCGAACGATGCGTATGGGCACCTGCGAGCTTCCCGCGGCCTCCTGCTGTGGTTCTTCTTCCGCGGCTATTTCTTCATGCTCCCCTACGGCGTCGGTCTCCAGGGCTTCCGGCGCGTCCTCCGTCTCATTACCACCCATCCTAGCGAACCAGGATTCCCATGCCTCATGCATATCCTGGATAGGTGCCGCTTCCTGCAGCGCCTGCATGAGCGGCTCTTCGCGCACATCGCCTACCGGCTCCTCATGCAGCACGTTTACCGTCGGGAGCGGCGTTGCCGGCATTGATTCGTAGCGCGGCACGCCGAGCGAGGAAGAAAGCGGGCGATCTTCGCGCTCCTCGGCGTTTTTTGCCTTCTCGAGCTCCGTTTCCTGCGCTACGGGACCGAATCGGTGGTCTTGGATGGCGCTTTCGAGCACGTACCAGCTGCGGCCGACGAGTCGCGCCGGAACCCGCCCCTCCCGGCACAGCTGCCCGATGTAGTCCTTCGCGTAGCCGGTCATCTTCGCGGCTCGTTTCGACGATACGTACTTCTTGTCATCAATGACGAGTTCATCCATATGCCTAGCAGTATACGCGTATCTCGGCTCGGGAGGAAGGGTTCTGTGAATAAGGGCGCTTAGCTGAGCTTTTCGATGAGAAGTTCGCGCAGGCGCTCCGGGTTCCCTGCCCCCCTACTCTCGCGCATGGCCTTGCCGACGAGATACTGAAGAGCGGCTTGCTTCCCGGAGCGATACTCGGCGACGGCCTTCGGCTCGGCCGCGAGGGCCGCGTCCACGGCGCCGACGAGCGCCGCCGGGTCATGTATCTGCAGGAGGCCGTGCGCTTTCGCAATTGCCGCTGGATCCCCGCCCTCGGCCACGAGGATGGCGAGCGTGTCCTTTGCGCCGCGCGACGAAAGGTCGCCCGCCGCGGTCAGCCGGATGAGCGCGCTGAACGCTGCGGCGTCGAGCGCCGCGTAGTCCTCGCTCCCCTCTTTCGCGTAGATGCCCGCGAGATCGGATGCGATGTAATTCGCCGCGAGCGCACAGAGCTTCGCGTCGCCGTCGAGCGCCGAGGCGATTGCATCGAAGAATGCGCTGCGTTCCGGCGAGCCGGCGAGATACGCGATGGCATCGTCCTTCAGCCCGAATGATTCGGCGTACCGCGCGCGCCGCTGCCACGGCAGCTCCGGCAAGGAGGCGCGGATCGCCGCGTCCGCGAACTCGGGGAGTTCCGCGAGAACGAGCTTCGGGAGGTCCGGTTCCGGGAAGTAGCGGTAGTCGGCGCTCCCCTCCTTGAGGCGCTGGTGGAACGTCTCCTGCTTCGCCTCATCCCAACCGCGGGTCTCCTGGACGACCTTGCCGCCGGACTCGATGAGCGCCGTCTGTCGCTCGATCTCGTGCGCGATGGCGCGCTCGACGGAACGGAAGGAGTTGAGGTTCTTCACTTCGACCTTCGTGCCGAAGACGCCATCGGTCGCGGAGACGGAGACGTTCGCTTCGATGCGCATCTCCCCTTTCTCGAGGTTCGCGGCACCGACGCCGAGCGTGCGCAAGAGGAGCTGCAGCTCGCGCGCGAATCGGCCGGCGGTCTCGGCGTCGGTGATGACGGGCTCCGTGACGAGCTCCATGAGCGGGATGCCGGCGCGATTGAAATCGATGAGGCTCTTCCCTTTCGCATGAATGGAACGCGCCGTGTCCTCTTCAAGATGGATGCGCGTGAGCGCGACACCCGCGAGCTCGCCGCCTGAGACGAGCGGATGCTCGTACTGGCTGATCTGGTAACCCTTCGGGATGTCCGGGTAGAAATAGCTCTTACGATCGAACTCGCTGTAGTCGGTCGCGAGCGTCCCGCCGACGGCGGCGCCGATGCGCAGGATGTGGCGGACGGCATCGCGATTGATGACGGGGAGCGTTCCGGGATGCGCGAGACAGACCGGGCAGACGTTCACGTTCGGCCGCGTCTCGTCCGGATCGTTCGCCGAGTCGCAGAACATCTTGGTCCTCGTCTTGAGTTCGGCGTGGACCTCGAGACCGATGGCGGGGCGGTAGGCCATGTACCACACAGAGTGCCGCCTCGGGGCGAAAACCGCAAGCGCACGGGCGGCTATGCGGCGAGCAGTTTCGCGAAGGCGTCCGCGAACGCCTTGAGCGCGGCGGGGTCTTCCACCGAGACCGTGAGCACTTCCCTGCCGGTCTCGCGGGCGAGCATTTCGGCCTTGCGGTCGCGCTCATCGGGGGCGACGAGGTCCGTTTTCGAGAGGACGATGACTTCATGCTTCTCCGCGAGGCCGCGGCCGAACGACTCGAGTTCCGTACGCACTTCCCTATAAGCCGCGAGGGGGTCATCTAGGCTCGCCGAGACGAGATGTAGCAGAATTCCCGTGCGTTCGACGTGTTTGAGGAATTTTATGCCGAGACCGCGTCCAGACGAGGCACCCTCGATGAGGCCCGGGATATCGGCCAGTATGTATCCATAGAAATCGCCGAGGTTCGGCTCGAGCGTCGTGAACGCGTAGTCACCCACTTTCGACTTCGCGCGGGTGAGGGCGTTCAAGAGGGATGACTTCCCGGCGTTCGGAAGCCCGATGAGACCCGCGTCGGCGATGATCTTCAGGGTGAGCGCGATATCCCCACCCTCCCCCGGCTTGCCCGGCGTCGCGTCGAACGGATTCTGCTTGGTCGAGCTTTTGAAGCGCGCGTTCCCCTTCCCGCCCGCGCCGCCTCTGAAGACGACGATGCGTTCGCCATCATGCGTGATCTCGTGCTCAACGCCGATCGCGACGATGCGCGCGACGGTGCCGACTGGCACGATGAGCTCGGCCGGCGCGCCGTTCGCACCGTGCTTGAGTTCGCCACCGCCCGCCCCGCCGTTCTCGGCGCTAAAATCCTTCTCGAAGCGGTAGCGCGCGAGCGCGGCGAGGTCGCGCACGCCGACGAGCGCGACGTCGCCGCCCTTGCCGCCGTCGCCGCCGGCCGGCCCGCCCTTCTCTTTCCCTTTCAGGTGGAGCCAGCGGACGACGCCGTCGCCGCCCTTGCCTGCCGTCGCACTGATGGTCACTTCGTCGACGAACGCCATATCATTTCTTGCCGACAATCTGCCAGCCCTCGGCGAGGAGCGACTCGGCCTTCTTATACTTGAGTTCCTGCCGCTCCTCGCCGCGCGCGATGACGACGACGTCATTGCGGCCGTACACGACGCCCTTCACGATGGGCGCGGGCGCGCTCCCCTCTTCTGCGCCGGCGGCGACGAGCGCAGCGCGCGTCTTCGCCTCTTCCGCGCGGATACGCGCGTCGTCGGCTGGCGCGAGCTTCGGGAGCGCCTCCGCGACTGACGCGGCGATGCTTGCCTCGAGTTGGCGAAACCGCTGGAGCCCTTCCCGCCGGTATTCGATCAATGGGTCGCGCTGGCCGTACGCGCGCAGCGATACGGAGCGGCGCAGGTAATCCATCGTCTCGAGGTGCTCGAGCCAGAACATGTCGGTCACCTGGAGGACGAGGCGGCGCAGCAAAGGAACGAAGGCGTCGCCGAGCTCGGCCTTCTTCGCGTCGAACGCGGCGAGTGCCGCCGTGTCGCCGCCGACGAGCGCGTGCACGAGCGCTTCGAACTCTTCCGGCGTGCCCATGAGCGCGGCGCGGCGGCGCTCGTACACGGCGAGGCGCTGCGTATTCATGACGTCGTCGTACGCGAGCACCTGCTTGCGCGAGTCGAAGTTGAAGCCCTCGATGCGCTCTTGCGCGGTCTCGAGAGAGCGCGTGATCATCGAGCTCTCGATGGGCTCGTCTTCCGGGATGCCGAAGCGGCCCATCACCTTCTTCAGGGTCTCGGAGGCGAAGACGCGCATGAGCTTGTCCTCGAGCGACACATAGAAGCGCGTCTCGCCGGGGTCGCCTTGGCGGCCGGAGCGGCCGCGCAGCTGATTGTCGATGCGGCGCGCGTCGTGCCGCTCCGTGCCGATGACGGCGAGGCCGCCGCATCCGAGGACGGCAGCGCGCTCGTCCTCGGTGGCGAGCGGGCCGCCGAGCTTGATGTCGACGCCGCGCCCGGCGAGGTTCGTCGCGACCGTCACGTGTCCGGCTTTGCCGGCTTCGGCGATTATCTCGCCTTCGCGCTCGTGGTTCTTCGCGTTTAGCACCGCGTGCGGCACGCCTTCCTTCGTGAGGTAGTCGCTCACGATCTCGTTATCCTCGATCGAGACCGTGCCGACGAGGATTGGCTGCCCTTTCTCGTGGCGCTCCTTCACCGCCCGCGCGACCGAACGGTACTTCCCGGCGGCCGTCTGGAAGATGAGGTCGTCGTAGTCCTTGCGCGCGACGGGTTTGTTCGTCGGCACGACGACCACCTCGAGCTCGTAGACGGTGTAGAACTCCTCCTCGGACGAGAGCGCGGTGCCCGTCATGCCCGCGAGCCGTTCGTACATGCGGAAAAGGTTCTGGAAGGTCACCGTCGCGTACGTGCGCGTCTCTTCCTTCACGGACACGCCCTCCTTCGCCTCGATGGCCTGGTGGAGCCCTTCCGACCAGCGGCGGCCCGGCTGGAGCCGTCCGGTGAACTCGTCGACGATGATGATCTCGTTGTCGCGCACGACGTACTCCTTGTCCTTACGGAAGAGCGCCTTGGCCCGCACGGCCGTCTCGAGGTGATGCGCGTACTTGATGCCGCCTTCCGTATAGATATTCTCGAGGCCGAGCGCATTTTCGGCCTTCGTCATGCCCGTTTCCGTTATCTGGATGGCCTTCTGCTTCTCGTCGACCGTGTAGTCCTCGCCTTCGTGCAGGTTGCGGACGATATCCGCGAACCGCTCATAGAGCAGCTGCGCGTCGCCGGCGGGCCCGGAGATGATGAGCGGCGTGCGCGCCTCGTCGATCAGGATGGAGTCGACTTCGTCGATGATGGCGTAGGGGTGCCCGCGCTGCACGAGCTGCGACGCGTCGTACGCGGTGTTGTCGCGCAGGTAGTCGAAGCCGATCTCGTTGTTCGTCGCGTAGGTGACGTCGGCGGCGTACGCGTCCCGCTTCGTCGCCGGCCGCAGGAAATCGTAGAACACCTTGAACGAGCCTTCCGCGTCGCGCTCCGCGTCCTCTTCTTTCGAGACGTGCGACGGGTCGTAGCGGTACGCGCCGGTCGACGTGATGACGCCGACCGAAAGGCCGAGGAAGTCGTACACCTGACCCATCCAGCTCGCGTCGCGGCGCGCGAGGTAGTCGTTGACGGTCACGATGTGCACGCCCTTCCCCGCGAGCGCGCGAAAGGTCGCGGGCAGAGTCGCGACGAGCGTCTTGCCTTCGCCGGTGCGCATCTCGGCGATCTTCCCTCGCGCGAGCGCGAGACCGCCTATGAGCTGCACGTCGAAATGGCGCTGATGGAGCGTCCGGGACGCTGCCTCGCGCACGAGGGCGAAGACGAGCGGTAGATCCGCCTCCTGCGGCCCGCCGGCAGCGGCGGCGCGCTCGCGCACCGCGGCGAATCGGGCCCCGACCTCCTCGTCGGAGAGCTTCCCAAGCTCGTCCGAGAGGCGGCTCGCCTCCTCGACGACGGGCGCCGCGGCCTTGAGGAAGGCCGCGGATTGGTTCTTCGCGAATAGCTTGTTCAAGCCCAGCATACGGGGCACTATACCCCAATTCAAACCAAAACGCTCCCCGGAGGGAGCGTTTTGGAGGAGTTCGACTAGCGGCGCTTCTTAGCTGCCTTGCGCTTCTTCGTCGTCTTCTTCGCGGCCTTGCGCTTCTTTGCCATGGTGGTAGCGAATTAAGAATGAAAGCTGATATGTCGACCCGTCTGCGCAGATGAATTCCGCACAAACGTTTCTAATGACCATTATCGCGCGCGAATCCCGCGTTTTCGCGAAAAATGCATCGGCGTGTGGATAACTCTCGCGAAAAAATGCGCGCGTCGCTAACGGCGCGCGCCGAACGTCTCCACCTCGCGCTCAATGCGGATGCCGGTTGCGGCAAGAACGCGCGCGGCGACATCCTTCGCGAGCGCGTCGACGTCGGCGGCGGTCGCGCCGGCACGCGCGACGATGACGAGCGGCTGCTTCTCGTAGAGGCGCGCGCCGCCGTGCGCGTGGCCTTTGAGCGCGAGCGCGCGGTCGAGGAGCCAGGCGAGCGATACCTTCGCTGTCGCGCCGTCATCCTGCGGAAAGACCGGCAGTCCGGGGTAGCGCGCGGCGAGCGCAGCCGCCTCGGCGGCCGGGATGATTGGATTCTTGAAGAATGAGCCGGCTGTCCCTTCCTCGCCGCCCTGCGGGAATTTGCCGCTGCGGATAGCGCGCACGGCCGCCGCGATCTCGGCGGGCGTCGCGAGCGGCGCGCCGGCCTCCTTCGCGCGGGCGAGGTCGGCGTACGCGAGGTTCGGCGCCGCGCGCCGCGACAGCCGCAGCGCGATGCGCGTGATGAGGAGGGTGCGGTCACGCTTGAAGGCGCTCGCGCGGTAGCCGAAGGCGGCGTCGGCGCGGCTGACGCGCCGACGCGCGCCGCTCGCCGCATCGACGACGTCGGCGTGCGCGAAGACGGGCGCGAGCTCGGCGCCGTACGCGCCGATGTTCTGCACCGCCGCGCCGCCCGCCGTACCCGGGATGCCGGCGAGATTCTCGATGCCCCATGCGCCGCGTGCGGCGGCCGCGTCGACGACGTCGTCCCAGCGCGCGCCGGCGCCGGCGCCGAGGATGATCTCGTCGCCGGCGCCGTCGAACGCGATACCGTTCATCGCCATCTTTACGACGACGGCATCGACGCCTGCGTCCGGCACGAGGATGTTGCTGCCGCCGCCGAGCGCGAGGAGCGCAAGCGAACGGCGCGCGGCTTCGCCGCGCGCCGTCTCGAGATCATCGTCCGTCTTCGCTTCCATGAAAACGCGCGCCGGCCCGCCGATGCCGAGCGTCGTAAGGGGCGCAAGCGGCGCGCCCGCGCGCGGGCTCATTGGCCCGCTGCCTTGCCGCCGAGCACTTGCGCCATCGCGGCAGCGACGCTCGAGGACGCATCCGGGAACAGCGTGCCTATCGTCTGCAGGGTCGCAATGGTGTCGCGCTTGTCGCCGGCGGTGTAGTACGCGGCCGCGAGCGAGAACCAGGTCTGCACGTCGGCGCCCGGCTTCGCCGCGCGCAATTTCCAAAGCGCGATGAGCTTCGGCCAATCGCTGGCGCGGTAGTAGGCCACGGCGAGAATGTCGCTGTCGACGGTCGTCGTGCCGTAGGCGCTCATGAGGAGCTTGTCCGCGGTCGCCGTGTCGCCTGCGACGATGTCGCCTGCGGCCGCGTAGGCGGCGAGGTCCGGGAATTCGGGGCCGAGCTGGTAGGCCGTATTGAAATCTTGCTGAGCGGCTTTCGAATCGTTCAGGTCCCACTCGATGGCGCCGGCTTCTATCCAGACGCTCTCCATGGTCGGCGAGAGCTTTTCGGCGGCCTCTACTTGCGTGAGCGCGTCGGCGTTGTCGCCCGCGATGCGGTAGGCGTAGACGAGCTGGAGCCGCTCGCGCGTGTCGAGCGGATATGCCTCGACTTGCTTCTGCATCTCAGTGATGGCGAGCGTCGCGACCTGCTGCTTGTCCTGCGTCGTCGCGTTCGGGTCCTGCACGACCTGCGCCGCGAAGGAGACGAGCTGCTCGCGGACCTCCTGCGCCGCGAATGCCGGATGGTTCGCGAGGTCCTCGAAGGTAGCGATGTTCGCGGCCGGACCGCTCGCCGACGGGCTGATGGCGGTGATGAGCTCGGCGGACGCCATCATGCCGGTCCAGTTCACGTACCAGATGAGTACGCCGGCGATGATGGCCGCGATCGGGAGTGCGACGACCATGCCGTTGCCGGGTTCCATCTCCGGCAGCGCCTCAAGCTTCGCGAAGGGGCGCGACACCTGCGAATCGACGAGCGCGAGTATCGCGAAGAAGTAGACGTAAGAGTAGAGGTTGTCGAAGACGAAGAGATTGTGGCACGCATAGCCAGCCAGAGCGGCGGTGAGCGCGATGCGCTCGGGGCGCGAGAGTTCCGAACGGCGCCACAGGAGCCAGATGGTCGAGCCGAAGAGCGAGAGGTAGAGGAGGAACGCGGGGATGCCGCCCTGCACGAGCCAGTCGATGAAAGCGTTATGCGCGCGGTCGAACCACGGTTCCTGGTTGTAGAGGGACGGGTCGTAGAACTTGTCGAAGACGTAATTGAAGCCCTCCTGTCCCCAGCCGGTGATGGGACGCTCGAGGACGCCCTCGAACGCCATGTGCCAGATGGTGAAGCGCACGTCGCCGGCCTGGAGCGAGATGGAGGCGATGCGCTGGAGCGAATGGTTGTCCTGAACGAACGCCGTGTCGCGCGCGAGGTAGAAGCCGCCGGCGATGACGAGGATGATGCCGATGGCCCAGGTCGCGTAGCGGCGCGCCCGCCCGCCCGCGGTGAAGGCGGTGAGGAGGGCGGCGAGGAGGAGCGCGCCCGTGAGGCCGAGGACCGTGCCGCGCGTCTCGGTGAGGATGATGAGCACCGCCTCGACGACGGCGAAGATGATGAGCGACCACTTGAGCCATTTCAGCCGTTCCGTGAGCGCAAGCCAGCTGGCGATGAAGACGTTGAAGAGGAGGTAGATAGCGAAGTACGCCGAATTACCGAAGGACGCGTCGATGCGGGTGGAGCCCTGGTGGATGGGCATCACGCCCAGCTGCTGCAGGATGCCGTGGATGGAGACGATGACGGCGACGCCGAGCGAGGTATAGAACCAGAGCCGCCACTTCTTCTCGACGCGGAGCACCGCCGATAGCGCGACGAAGAAACCGAGGAGGTGGATGAGGAGCACCCAGCCTTCCATGCGTTCGAAGTTGCTCCAGAACGCCTTCGCGACGTTCACGGCGAAGAGGTCGGCAACGAACATCCATGCAACGAAGGCGACGACGGCGACGCCTATCCAGGAGAAGCGCGGGCGATACCGCTTGTCGAGGAGCGCGAGCACCGCCCACGCCGCGACCGCAATCTCGATGAGGATGCGGAAATAAAACGCCTTGCCCGTGATGAACGGGAAGAAGTAGGTATTGGTGACGATGAGCGGCGCGAACGGGACGAGAAAGAGCGCCCCGAGCGCTACCCATCGCGCGATCTGCTTCGCCGTCCCGTCGCCCTGCATGATTGCGCATCATACCACACCCCCTGCCCGAAACGCGCAACGCCCCGGGACGGGGCGTTGCGCGCTCGCTATCCGCTTGCCGGCTATGACTAGAACCGCCAGCTGAAGATGCCCCACTGGCCCTGCTGCTGGCTCGCGAGGGCCTGGAGCCGGGTCTGTTCCTGTTGCATCGCGGTTATCTGCACCTGGAGCGTCGCCTTCACGTCGGCCGTGGTCGAGGCCTGGTTCATGAGCTGCGTGAGGGTCTGGATACGCGTCTGGTTGCGTGCGACCTCCTGGCTTATGATACTCGCCGCGTTCGTGTCGCCGCCGAAGAAGAGCGCTGTCCAGAAGCCGCGCGCCTGGATCTCGGCTTCCGCGTTCGTCGTCGTCGCGAGCGACTGGTTCACCTGCTGCGCTATCTGCGATACTTCGGGCCCGATGCCGCCGAGGAGGTCCTTGGCGGCGAGGAAGGCGTGCACGGCGAGGCGGACCTGGTTCGCGTTCTTGATTATCCCGCGCGTGCTTGTCGCCGTGCTCGACGCTTCCTGCTCAAGCTGTTGTTCGCGCGTGCGGATGGACTGTTGCAGCTGGGCAAACGTGTACGCCGGCGTCGTCGTGCTCTCGAGCTGGAGCTGAATACGCTCCTGGAGCCGCTCGAGGATGCGCTCGTGTGCCGCGGTCGACGTCGCGTTGCCGGCCTCCCCTTCGCCCGCACGCTCCTGCGTCTGACCTTGCTCCTGGTTCTCTTCCTGCGTCCGCACTTGCACCGTCGCAGACGCGTACGCGCCGGCGCCCTGCTGTTGCTGCTGTTGCTCTTGCGTATTGACCCTCACTGCTGCGCCGACGCCGACATTCACGCCGGCCTGGGCGAAGGCGGCAAGCGGCGCCCCGCCGAGCATGACGGCGAGTGCGAGCGTGCCGACTATACGGATTTGCTTTTTCATATCGTTGTTATAGAAGACGTTTTACGCCGTAAATCCTGACACTACCTAGTATAGCAAAAGATCCCGCTTGCCGGACGCAGACGTGCTTGAGCGCGAGTATCCCCGTTCACTTGACTGCCTCCAGCTCAGCTACAAGGATGGGAACCGGAAAGAAGGTGGCAAGATGCAGGTCATAGAAATCCTTATGCCGGTTTATCCAGCTCTTCGCGGCACGCACGAAGGGATCCCGCGCCGGCGCAGGCCAGCCGAGCCAGGTGCCAATTTCGCGGAATCGCATTGCTCCGTAGCGGCCGTGCGCGCGCTTCTCGTTCTCGCAGAAATAGCTCATCGTGCGCGACGTGAAGAAATGGATGTGCGTCGGGTCTTGGAACGCTCCGGGATGTCGGAAATAGGGGACCTCGACGACGAGATGCCCGCCGGGCTTGAGCACCCGGAATATTTCCGTCATCACCGCATTTAAGTCAGCGAGGTGTTCGAGCGTATGGAACGCGAGCACAGCGTCGGCCGTGCCGCTTTCGATGGGCCACGGCATTCGATTCAGATTGCAGACGAGGTCAACGGTCTTGCTTGGGCGCACATCGACACCGATCACTCCGGGATAGTGCTGATTGCCGCACCCGAGGTTGTAGATGATCTCGCCATCGGTAGCGGAGATACGCCGCCCCGTGTGCGTGTACATCCGTAACACGGAGCTCTCCATAGCAAAGTCATGGTAGCGCGGGGACACGACAGAGTACAGCTATGACGAAGGAGTATGCTTATACGCGCTTTGGCATATCGAGTCTCAACGCTATCGTCGATGGCCGTACCCGGCACCGCTCGCTTGCATGACGCGCAATGTCCCATGAGGGTCAAGCCTGCGCGATGAAGAGATGCGCGATAATGCGCTCTGCCGCCTCTCCGGGCGACTGCGTGAGCGTGTCGATGACGATATCCGGCCGCCTTGGACGCTCGTACGGGTCGTCGATGCCCGTGAAGCCCTTGAGGAGTCCCGTGCGCACCTGCTTGTACAGCCCCTTCGGATCTCGCGCCTCGCACTCCTCAAGCGGCGTATCGATGAATACTTCGAGATGCGTGCCGTGCGCTTCCGTCATCTTCCGGACACGGGCGCGCGCCGATGCATACGGAGCAATCGCGGCGCAGATGGCGATGCCGCCGTGCTTCGCGACTTCAGCTGCGACGAATCCAATCCGCTCGATATTAAGATTGCGGTCTTCCTTCGAGAAGCCGAGACCCTTCGACAGGTGCTGGCGGACGACGTCGCCGTCGAGGAGCGTGACCGGCCGTCCCGTCCGTTCGAAGATGCGGCGATGAAGGGCATCCGCGACGGTCGACTTCCCCGCACCGGAGAGCCCGGTGAGAAAGATGACGATGCCACGCGATTCGTTCTTCATCGCGACATCTTACATTACTCGCGGTACCAGCGATATCCGCAGCCGCCGCATACCGCGGTATACTGTTCCCAAACATCATGGAGGGATATCCGACGCCGCTCGCGCGCGCACCGTACAATAAAATCGTGCGGTTTGCTGCGTCGGGTGGCACTGGCGCCGTCGTCCACTTCTCTGTTCTCATATTCCTCGTCGAGCGCCTCGGCATCTATCCCATCAATGCTTCCGTCATCGCATTTCTGTGCGCGTTCCTCGTGAGCTTCTCGCTTCAGAAGTTCTGGACATTCAGAAACTTCGACACGGGAAAGACGACGCGACAGGCGTCGCTCTATTTCAGCATCGCTTTAGCAGGCCTCGGCGCGAATGCAGCACTTATGTATCTTTTCATCGATTTCGCACAGCTCGAGTACCTCGTTGCGCAAGCACTCACGTCGGGCATCATCGCGGTCGGGAATTTTTTCCTCTACAAGCATGTCGTGTTCCCGGAGGGGGCACCCCCGCCTGTCGTCTAGCGCGTATGCGGACCGTTATTGTCATCCCAACCTACAACGAACGCGAGAACATACGCGCGCTCATCGGCGCGGTCGCTGCCGAACTTCCGGACGCGGACATCTGTGTCGTCGACGATAACTCCCCGGACGGGACCGGCGAGGAGGTCCGGGAGCTCATGGGCCGGTTCTTGCGCCTGCGGCTTATCTCACGGGAAAAGAAAGAGGGTCTCGGTCGGGCCTACACGCACGCGTTCCGTGAACTACTCTCCGCGGATTCTGGGTTTGAAGCCATCATCATGATGGATGCCGATTTCTCGCACCATCCGTCATATCTGCCAGCGATGCTCGCCGCGCTCGACGGCGCGGACATCGCAATCGGCTCGCGGTATATCGCCGGCGGCCGCACCATCGGATGGGAACCGTGGCGCCAGCTGCTCTCCTGGGGCGGAAACCTGTATACGCGGCTCATCACCGGATTGCCGATGCATGATATGACCGCCGGTTTCAATGCGATACGAACGGACGCGTTGCGGAAAGTCGATCTTGACGGTATCGGTGCGTCCGGCTATGCATTCCAAATCGAGCTCAAGCACGCGCTCGTGAAAAGCGGGGCGCGCGCCGTGGAAATCCCCATCGTATTCACGAACCGCATCAACGGAGAGTCGAAAATCGCCGGCCATATCATCAAGGAAGGGATGCTCACGCCATGGCGGATACGCTTCCCGAAACTGTTCGTATGATGTGCGAGGTATGCAGCGCGCCCATGATCCCGCTCTTCTCGAAGAAAGAGTATCGCTACGTGCGATGCGGCGCGTGCGGCTTCGTGTGCATCGCGCCGGTACCGGATCCCCGCTCCGTATACGGGAAGGACTATTTCCTCGGAGCGGAACACGGGTACGGCTACGTCGATTACGACGAAGACAAGGCGGCGATGAAACCAGTCTTCGAGCGCTGCCTCGCCATGGTCGAGGAGGTTCGTCCGATACGCGGGAAGCTTCTCGATGTTGGCGCAGCGAATGGCTATTTCGTCGGCGTCGCGAACGCGCGCGGATGGGACGCGGAAGGTATCGAGATATCTTCTTATGCCGCGGAAGAGGGGCGACGGCGGGGACTCGCAATCCAGACGGGGACGCTCGAGGATATCTCGTTCCCGGATGGGACCTTCGACGCCGTGACGATGTTCGATGTGCTTGAGCACATTCCGCATCCGGTGAGCGCGGTGCGCGCCGTCACACGCATGCTTCGCCCGGGCGGAGCGCTCCTCATCAATACGCCGGACACGGGCAGCCTCGTAGCGCGCATGTTCGGCAAGCGGTGGCACCTCTATGTGCCGCCCGAGCACCTCGCGCTGTTCAATGCGGAGAACCTCACGAAGCTCCTCTGGAGCGAGGGATTCGAGGTGCTTCGCGTGCGGCATCTCGGAAAGACGTTCACCGTACGCTATATCATCGACACGCTCGGACGGCAGGTGTGCATACCGGTCGCCTCGCGCGTCCTCGGCTCACTCGGTCGGAGCCGCCTCGGCGACCTGAGAGTCCCGCTCAATCTCGGCGACAACATGCTGCTCGTCGCCCGCAAGCTATGACACGGCTCGCGCGCCGCCACGCGTTCGCGATCGTCTTCGCTATCCTTTTCGGCATCGCGCTTTCCGGTCCGTACCTCGCGGTCCGCAGCGCGAACGGAATCTACCCGGAACTCGTCAACGACCAGAACTACTACCTCGCGCAGATCGAGGACGTGCGAAACGGGTTCCTTATTAGCGGCAATGCATATCTTGCCGAATACAAGAACGCGCCGTCGCTCCAGTTTCCCCTCGGCGAAATCATCATGGGCGAGACGCTGAACGCCTTTTCGCTCGGGACTGGTGCGGTGTTCACCATATTCCCCCCCCTCTTCGGCCCCATCCTCTTCCTGCTCATCTATGCGATAGCGTGCATGCTCCGTGTACCGCGGCCATGGGCGCTCCTTGCGGCGGTACTCCTTTGCTACGGACTCTACTTCTCGGAGTTCATGCGGCTCGTGAGTCCACAGTTCAATTTCATCTTCTGGCTGCTCGCGGTGCTCGGCCTCTTCATGCTCCCCGAGCGGCCGACGTGGCGATGGTGGGTCCCGCAGGCGATTGTCGTCGGTCTCCTGTTCTATATCTATCCGTACTATTGGACGCACATCGGTGTCGCGTATACGCTCCTCTTCATCTATTATTCCCTCGTACGGGATCGCGCTGTGGCGGCATCCGTATTCCTCGCGGGTCTCGGCGCGCTCGCCATCGGCAGCGGGTATATCGCGGAACTCATCCAGGCGCATGCGCTGCCGTGGTACGCGAGTTCCATGGAACGAGTCGGGCTTGTGTACACGCATTTTCCTTCCGGATTCGCGCTCGCACTCGTCGCCGCAGCGGTCGGTGCATTCGCTGGGATCGTCGTCTGGAAGCTGCGACGTCTCGACCGGCCCGTCACCATCGGTTTCGCGCTTCTCGCCGCGAGCGTCATCGCGATGAACCAGCACGTCTTCACCGGACAGAACGTCGAGTTCTCGAGCCACTATAAACTCCAGGTCGGCTTCTCGTGCGCGTTCCTGCTCATCGCGCTCGCGGCCTCCGCTGACTGGTGGCAGCACCTCTCGAGGCGCTTATGGTACGGGATCGCGGTCGCGGCCGTCGCGTGCGTCGCCGCATTCTCGCTCACCACTACGTATCATCGCACTGTCGCGCTCGCGGCAGCATCTCCCGTTGAGCAGTACGCGCCCGTCGTCGCATGGCTCGGCGCGCATACGGCGCCGGACTCCGTCGTCTACGCGCCGGATGCGCTTGCTGCGCTCATCCCGGCCTACACGGCTGACGACGTGTTCTACACGCGGACGGCGAACATATTCTTTCTTCCTCAAGCGGATGTCACGGATCGATTCATCATCCAGAACTACTACGCGGACTTCACGACGCCCTTCATCTCGGAGAATGAGCGTGCGCTCTTCGGCGTCGGCTACATCGACCGCTACGCGCATGCGGTCGAGGAACACGCCTTCCTCCGCCTTCTCGGCATCCATACACAGCTGCCTGCGCGGATACCTGACACTGCTATCGCCGACGTCATAGCCAGGGCCAAGGCGCTGCAATCGCTGCCGCTTGATTCTCTCCTTGCGCACTACCGGGTCGACTACTTCACCATCGCAACCGATACGGTGCCGGAATACCGGAAGGCGGGAGTCATCGGCGCGACACCGCTAATGAGCGCGAATGGCTTCGCGGTCTACGCGAAAGCGGCGCCATAACGAGAGTAACCGCAGCACTCCGCGACTGGTTCAAAGTGGTACGATAACGGCACGGCCGTTCGTATTCGCATATGCCTCCCCTTAAAGACCGCCTTTACCGCCTCCTGCGTTGGAGTGAGAAATACACCAAGACCGACATGGTCTATCTTGCCTCGGGGGGGTTCTGGACAACATTCGCGCAGATCGTAGCAGCGGCTGCCGTCCTCATCTTCGCCATCGTCGTCGGCAGATTCCTGCCGAAGGAGGTCTACGGAGAGTACAAGTACGTCCTCGCAGCCGTCGCTATCCTTTCGACGTTCTCATTGAGCGGCATCGGTTCCGCGGTGTTCCAATCGGTCGCGCGCGGGTTCGATGGCGCACTTCACGAGGGGTTCTGGGCGAACATCCGCTGGAGCGCGCTCGTGTTCCTCGGCGCGTTCGCGCTTGCGGCCTATTACCTCATGCAGGGGAACGCGACGCTCGCGTTCGGCGTTCTCATCGGCGGCTGCCTCTCGCCGTTCCTCACGAGCGCGAATCTCGCAGGCGCATTTCTCGGCGGCAAGAGAGACTTCGCCCGCTCGTCCATCTATTTCGGCATCATCGAGACGCTGCTCTCCGTCGGCGCGCTCATCGTCACGGTCATGCTGACGCATGACGTGCTCGCGCTCGTCGCGGTGTACTTCCTCTCGAACACGCTCGCGACGCTGTGGCTCTACCGCCGTGTTACGCGCACTTACGCACCAGATACGAGCAAGACCGATCCGGGCATGCTCACGTACGGCAAGCACCTGAGCCTCATCGGCATCCTCGGCGGCATCGCATCGAACATCGATCAACTGCTCGTATTCCACTTCGTCGGTCCCGCCGAGCTCGCTGTCTACAATTTCGCTATCGCGATGCCGGATCAGCTCAAGGCTCCTTCGAAAGCGCTTGACCAGATGATTCAGGCGCGGTTCGTGGGTCGCCCGCAGGCGCACATCGAATCAGGGATGGCGAACAAGGTGCTCGTCCTGGCGCTCGCGTCAGTCGTACTCGTCGCACTCTATATCTTCGCTGCGCCCATCCTCTATGACATCCTCTTCCCGCGCTACGCGGATGCGATTCCTTATTCGCAAGTTTATGCTTTGTCGCTTCTCGCGACCATCACTCTCACGCCGACTACGTCCTGGCTCTCCGCGAAGAAACGCGTGCGGGAACAGTACGTGAGCGCGACGGCAATCGGCTTGGTCCGTATCGCGCTTATGGTATCCGGCGTCCTCATTGCAGGACTTTGGGGGCTTATCATCGCGCGCGTGCTCGCCAGGCTTTTCGCCTCAGGGCTGAACGCGTTCCTCTTCTATCATCCGCTTGCGCCCGCCGAAGAATGAAGGTGCGGCTTGCAAGCGATTCAGCGGGGTGTTGGATGCCTTGATATGTTCCACTCGGGAATGCGTCGAGTACCTCGTAACCGAGTGCCCCTGCTAATTTCGAAAATCCGCGGGCGTTGAAGTGCCACAGGTGGTCGAGGAGCGAGAGACGTGGGCCATCGGGCGGCGTGTCCGGGACACGGACGATCATGATGCCTTCGGTATCAAGAAGTGGTCGCACACGCTCGAGGAAGCGCGCCGGGTCGGAAAGATGTTCGAGAACGCTGTAGAGCGCGATGACGGAAAACGATGCATCGCTGACCACGCGAGCGATGTCCTCATCAGGCGAATCTTTGCGCACGTCGAGACCTTTGGCCTGACAACGCGCAACCGCGTCTTTCGAATATTCAATGCCGGTGACCGGATTGAAACCGGCCGCACGCGCCGCTTCGAGCGTGTGCCCATACGCACATCCGAGCTCAAGGAAGGCGCCCTGTGCCGGATGATGCGCAAGAGCTTCTTTGATGCGAATTGCGGCAATAGTTCTTGATTTCTCGTCGTCGACGGTCATGCCGTACATATCATCGCTGCCTTCGTAGTAGGTTGGGTAGCTATAAAGCGCCTTGAGGTATCGCGAACCCGGTTGAGGCGACAGGTACATGAGGTCGTCTTTGAGGCACTCGATAACCGCATATCGCTCGCCGTTCAGTAAGAAGTGCGCCGCTTCGTGCGTCTCGCCGCTTCCCTTGCAGAAGTAGCACGCCACTGGATGGTGATCGTCCGCGGGCAACCACGGGTACGAAAGCGTATAAAGCAGAGGTGACTCAGGCTCCATACCGGTTGAATATCTCGACGTAAGGTTTGATATTGTTCTTCCAGTCCATCGAGGCGGCGAATCCCTTCGCTGCGCGCGAGAGTTCGCTGCGGTGCGCTGTATCATCGACGATCTTCGCGAGCGCGGTGACATACCCGTCCACATCTCCTTCGGGGACGAGGTAGCCGGTCCTGCCGTCGATGAGCGCATCTTCCTGCCCGCCGCCGCGACTCGTCACGACCGGCGTACCGCATGCCTGTGCCTCGAGATAGACCGACCCGAATCCTTCGAAATAGTCGCGAGACTCGACGGATACGGACGGCAGGAAGAACGCGAGCGCATGCTGATAGAGCCCGATGAGTTCATTCTCGGAGAGCCCTTTGAGCAGAATGACGGACTCTCGGATGATGAGCTTGTCAATGAGTTTCTCCATCCGTTGTGCATACGAATCGATGCCGGATGATGCGACGATAACGTATTTGAGATGCGGGAACGCATCATAGAGGGCGGCGAATGCCGGCAGCGCGTAGTGATAGCCCTTGCGCTGCTTTAGCGTACCGACAGTGAGTATGAATGGCGTATCGGAAGGGATTGAGGTCGGACGAGGCGTCTGATAGGCGTTGTAGTCGATGCCCTGCAGGACGACGGCCACCGGCATGGCTTGCCATGCGTCATGGAGCTTGCGCGCGGTGATGTGGCTGATAGCGGCGTTCAGTTTGCTCCGACGGTATGCTCGTATCATGAGGGGCCGCTGCCTCGCGCGGTAGAGCGGCGCGACGGCATAGGTGGCGAATAGGCTCATGCTATACGGCTCCCCGTTCATGCACGATGCGATGTAGGTCATCACGCCGTACGGCCAGCCGTCGAACGCATGCATGAATGCGCAGCCGCGCGCGTACCACGCGATGAGGAGAGGATTGACGAGGAACGTGAGCAACGGGTTCCGTTTGAAGAGAACGGCATACGTGTGCGGCAGTACTGGCTGCTCTCCCCGCTCGATGAGGATGACCGGCTCGATGCCGTACTCATGTGTCAGGGTCGAAATCATCGAATGCGCGAAACGACCGCTCCCGTTATCCAGCTTTACGTTCTGGGAAATGAAACAGATGCGCATGAGTTAGCGCAAGACCGCGCGGAGAGCATTGCATACGGCGTCAATATCGCGCTTCGAGAGGTCCGGATACGTGGGCAGGTTTATCATCTCTCGAGAATGGCTGGAAGCTATGGGAAAGCGTTGCCCTTTCCTCACGTATCGTCTGAACACTGGCATGCTATGACAGGGGTAAAATGCAGGACGTGCTTCAATGCCTCTGCGTTTCAATTCTTCGCAAATCGTTCCCTTCTTGGCACTAGGGATCCTGAGCGTGAACATCCACGGCGAGTATGTCCGCTTTTCATAGGGCAAGGTGATGATGCCGGGCGTATCGGCCAAGTTGCGGGCGTAGCGTTCGAAGACTTCGTAACGGTGACGCAGATTTCTATCGAAATCCTCGAGTTGCGAAAGGCCTATGGCAGCTTGGAGGTTGGTCATGCGGCCATTAAATCCCACAACATCGCTCCAATACACGTGACCTGCCGCCGTACCGTGGTTCTTGAAGAGGATGAGCCGTTCATATAGCCGCTTCGAGTTCGTGACGCACATGCCTCCCTCTCCTGTTGTCAGCACTTTGTTAGCGAAGAATGAGAAACAGCCGATATCACCGATGGTTCCGAGAGCCTTCCCTTTGTACGATCCGCCGAGTCCTTCCGCGGCGTCCTCTATGACACGGAGATGGTGTTTCCTCGCGATGCGCATGAGCGTACCCATATCTGCCGCGAGGCCGTAGAGATGGACGACAATGATTGCTTTCGTCTTCTTCGTAACCGCGCGCTCTACTGCGTCCGGGTCGAGCGCATACGAGCGCGGTTCGCTATCGACAAACACCGGGATAGCGCCCGCATGGATGACGGCCGTCGTCGTCGCTGAAAACGTGAAAGTCGGAACGATGACTTCGTCTCCGGCTCCGATGCTGCACGCTTTGAGCGCGAGCCAGAGCGCGATGGAACCGTTACTGCAGGATGTAGCGTATCTTGAGCCGAACCGCTTCGCGAAAGCCTCTTCGAGACGGCGATTGAACATCCCTTGTGAAAACCAATTCACAGCGAAGCAGCGACGAACGTACGCGAGCGCCTTTTTGCTGACGTGCGGGTTGGAGACAGGGATCATGGCGTCAGGTGGAGACGCGCGTAGCGTTCCTGCTCCGCTCGCACCATGAGCTTCACCAGTGCGGAGAACGTTGTCTTCGGCGTCCACCCGAGTTCGGCACGCGCCTTTGAGGCATTACCGCGAAGATAGTTCACTTCGTTCGGTCGGAAGTAAACCGGATCGATATCGATGAGGACTCTGCCGGTATCCGCGTCAATCCCTTTCTCGGCGGCTCCTCTCCCGCGCCAGCGGAGCTCGATGCCCGCTTCGCGAAATGCTGTTTCCGCAAACTTCCGCACGGTGTGCGATTGGCCGGTCGCTATCACGTAATCGCACGGTTCCCGTTGCTGCAACATTTTCCATGCAGCTTCCATATACTCCGGCGCATAGCCCCAGTCACGCGCAGCATCGAGGTTCCCGAGAGAAAGCCGGCTACGCTTGCCGAGTCGAATTTCGACCGCTGCGATGACAATCTTGCGGCTCACGAAGCTCTCGCCGCGGCGCGGGCTCTCATGATTGAAGAGGATGCCGTTTACGACGAACAGGCCGTAACTTTCTCGGTAGATGCGGGCTATCTCGCTTCCGTACAGCTTCGCGGCGCCGTAGGGGCTGCAAGGACGAAAGGGCGTCCGTTCGCTTTGCGGCGCCTCCTTCCGCTCACCGCTGAAGAGTTCGGACGTCGAGGCCTGATAGATCTTCGCTTTCGGACAGGTGATGCGGACTGCTTCAAGAAGACCGAGGACGCCGACAGCATCGGACTGCGCGGTGTAGAAAGGAATGTCGAATGATACGCGCACGTGAGATTGCGCCGCAAGGTTATATATCTCGTCGGGATGCACCTCCCTGACTACTGAGAGCAACGAGTGGATGTCAGTCATGTCTCCGTAGTGAAGAAAAGTGCGGCGGCGCTGGTTGCTATGGAACAAGTGTTCGATATTCTGGCGATTGAAAGTGCTTGTTCTCCGCACGAGCCCGTGCACTTCATATCCTTTCCCGAGGAGGAATTCGGCGAGATAGGAGCCGTCTTGGCCGGTGATGCCGGTGATGAGCGCGCGTTTTTTCCGAGATGCCATGCGGTCGCTATACTAGCTCTTCCTGGCGCCTTTGTGAAGCCAAGATTGGTAGAGCATATTGAGCCATCCGGCTACGAGGAAGAATGCGATGCGTCCGCCGCGCGAGAACCCCGCCTTCCACGAGAGGTCGATGCCTATGCTGCGGTCTTTCGAGCGGTGGCGAGGATTGCCGGAGACGATGTGTTGCCCTTCAAGCCGATATTCGGGCATGGTCGGCTTGAAGGGCAACCCGAGAAGATCGGTAATTCGCTTAAGCTCTCCTGCAGTATCGGCAACGACGTCTTCATAGCGCATCCGTAGGTAGCGGATACCGGGATTGCGCCTGCGTACAATCTCTACTTTGAGATTGACGGCGAGCCATTTCCGGATTTCCGGAAGCACTGGGCGCCCAACCTTTACGTTCGAATACACGACGCCGCGGCCGTCGCGCACGAGGTGAAGGAGAATGGGATTGATTCGCGACGAACGTCGCATGAGCAGTTCGGCGCGATCGATCGATTTCGACACATCAGCAATCGCCTTTTTCCCAGAGAGTTTCAGGACTGCAGCGTACGCCGCCTCCGCATCACGGACGTACCGTTCGACATCTGCCGACGTCTCTCGGCCCCGCTCCGTATCGAAGGTGCGGTAGTCGAGCGTCCCTGTCAGGAACGCCCCTAGTCGGCGATACAGCAACGGCGTGTAATCGTGCCCCGCGAAGACAGCTCTCCAGAATGGGCATGTGGCGACCGGCTCACCGCACGCGCACAGATCGCCAGCAGCCGACCAGCGGCGGTAGTGAGATATTTCGCCGACATCGGCGATGCCGGGATGTTGTCCGAGAAGGAGGCCTAGGAGCGTCGAACCCGAATGGCCGGCGCCAACGACGAATACGACAGGGATCGTATCCTGTTCCGGACGCTCTCTTGTCTGCGCCAGTGACACGGGTTTCGTGCCCGAGATGAATTTCAGGACCTGTTCGGCACGCATGTCCCACGTGTAGCCTTCGCGGACCTTTCGGTACGCCGCTTCCGCGAGCCGCTCTCCAGACGCAGAATCCAGGAAGATCCGTCGCATGGCTTTCGCGACTTTCTCTGGCGCATCCGGCTCGACGATGCTCGCCGTCGTTTCATCCAAGACCTCCCGGATGGCGGGCAGATTACTTGCGACGATGGGCCGCTTCGCCGCCATATATTCGAACATTTTCAGCGGCGACATGTAGTACGTGTAATGCTCGTTCCGCGGGAACGGCATGAGGAGGACGTCGGCCGCTTTCTGATATTTCGCGAGCACGTCGAGCGGCATGCGCCTGACGAAGCGCGAGCAATCGGCGACGCCAAGCTTCCGCGCGAGCGCCTCATAGTACGCGACGTCTGTGTCGTTGCCGCCGACGGCGAGAAAAAGGACGGGGCGATCGAGGGCCCCTATATGCGCGAGTGCTTCGAGTATCGTGGTGATGCCTTTGTCCATGCCCATCGTACGGAAACTGCCTGAGTACAGGGCCAGATACGCATCTGTCGGGAGCGCGAGAGCTGCCCGTGCGTCGACCTTTGACAGTTCGATGTCGAACGTGGACAAGTCGACCGCGTCGTGCGCGACATGCACCGCCTCCGGCGATACTCCGAAGCGTGCGAGAGCCTCCTTGAGCGCGTTCGTCGTGACGATGACGCCCTTCGCCATTCTGAAGAACGAGCGGAGACGCTTTTCCCGCGCGTGGAGGTAATGCGTCTCGACGAAGACGTTCCGCGTCTTGAGGCGCGCGAGCGGCACGAGGTAGAGGTTTCGGAGGTATATGACGGCATCCCGCTCGATAGGCATGAATAAGAACGCGACTGCGAATGAAAGATTCTGCACGTACAGGCGGATGGTGTACAGCCAGCTCGTTTTCGGTTCCCCGCTCCCGATGCACGCGAGCGTCCGTACGGAAAATGTCCGCGGCAGCGCATAGTATGAAAAAAGCGTGTCGGAATCGGCACCCGTGCGAGACGGCAGCACGAGCGTCACCGCCGCGCCGAGAGCGGCGAAGCGGTCGCACATCTTCGTGATGGTGTAGCCGTACGCCTTCGCGGTCGGTACACGATCGTTCGCGACGTAATAGAGAGTCATGCGGGCAAGTGTCATATATAACCGTGCGGAGAGCAACAAGGATTCGGCCCAAACGTCATATTCCTTATCTTGCGTTCTTAGGAAGAAGCGATGTGCTCGAGGGCTCGCGCGAGCGCTCTTGTGGTGTACGTCTCGCGCACTTTCGCCCGGCCAGCCTGCGCGAGCCGGCTACGCTCCTGCGGAGCATTCCATAAGCGCTCGATTTCGGTAGCGAGCGCCGTAGCATCATACGGTTCGACCGCGACGAGCTCTTCTCCGAACGTGAAGTAATCAGCCATCCACGGCCGGCGCGTCGCGATGACGGACTTCCCTGCTGCGAGCGCGTCGAGGATGGCCGTCTGGCCGGAGCAGTCGGATCCTTCCGGTACGTCCGCATCCTTTGAAGCGATGACCACGAGCCGAGCGCGCGCATACAAATCCCGAACTTCCGCGAGCGGCAGATTATACCGTACCGAGACGTTCGGCGGCAGCGACGTGCCCTCCGGAAGATTCTTGTGCGCGGCAATTATAAGGAACGGATGATTGCTCCGTTCCGCGGTCTCGAGCAAGGTCGCGTAATCGCGCCCGAGATCGCGCCCGACGCTCATGATGAATTCTTCTTTGCGGGTAGCATCAATCGTGGTGAAGAAATCAGCATCGATGCCGAACGGCACGAAAGCGAGTCGCTCTCGCGGGATTCCGGCGCGCGCGAAATCCTCGAGCTGTTCGGTGGAGAGGCACGCGATGCGGAAAAAGCTTTTCCAGAATGCTTTCAGGAACGCGAGGCGTAGCGGGTGTCGCACGTGCCGGCGCATGAGAATGGAAGAATTGACGGCGATGTATATCCAGCGGATGCGCGTCGTTTTCGATGCGAGGTAGCCGAGCGGGAGGTCATCCTGCGCGACGACGACGTCGTAACGGCGTACCTGCCGGTAGAGCAACATGCTACGCATCTGCCAGGGCACGAGGTGGTAAATCCACGCGGGGAGTATGGCGCGTACGGCTTCCTCGACATCCAGGAATTCGGCGCCAGGGATATGGTTCATCCCGCGAAGCGCAGTGTCGGCATTCTTCCCCTCGGCGACCTCGTCGAGGATTTTCCGGCGATTAGTCGCGCCGCTGAACAGAAAAAGGACTTTGAGTGGCGTGGTTGTCATGCACGGGCGATTGTCTCGCTTACTTTCGTACTACCGTGCAATCGTACACGATCTGGTGGCCGAAAAGGTTCGGCCAGAGGTCTTTCATGAAGGGGCACAATCCCTTACATGAGAGGCCGTTCGAGGGGATGGCCGCCTGCACGGAGAGGTCCATCGCGGAAAGCCATTCGAGAAAATCACTGTGCGACCAATACCGCAGGTGCTCGGCGGGATGGTGCGCCCACTGCACGAAGAAGCGACCGGCGAACATGAGGTGGAGGCGGTAGCGATAGAAGGCGCTATTCGGCACCGAGATGATGAATCGCTTCGTGTGCTTCGAGAGTGCTTCCACCGCGCGTTCCGGATTCCGGATGTGTTCGAGCACCTCGCTCGCGATGATGACATCGTATGTCCCCGTAACGCTCGTGGCTTCGACGCGTTCGAGGTCGAGGACGAAGCCAGAGATGCCTTCCTTGATGAAGAGCGCCACGGCAGCCGGCGCAATGTCCGAGACGGTCACCATGCACCCCTTCTCCTGCAGCGCAAACGGGAGACGCGACGTGCCGCAGCCGACGACGAGCACGGAGCTGCCTGGAGAGATGTGGTCACGGATGATGACCTCCCGTTCGGATAGCTTCTTGTGGGTTTCGAAGCCGCGCCGCGCCCAGTAGTCGTCATAGGTGAGCACCTGCCGACCTGCACGGAAATCCGGCTTGCGCGAGCCGAGGAATTGCGTCATGGCCGTATGCTAGCAGAATCTCGCGCGGAGAGCATTTCGAGCAGGCCGCCGACGATGCGCTCCGGCGTGAAGCGCTCCTCCATGACGGCGCGCGCGCTGGCGCCGAGGCGCGCGCGGAGCGCCGAGTCGCCGGCGAGCGTACGGATGGCCGCAGCGAGCGATTCGGGAGATGCCGCTTTGCAGAGATAGATGTCCTTGCGGTCGGTGAAGGCCTCGCGGATGGCGGGCGTATCGGCCGTGATGACGGGCTTCCCTGCCGCTAGGCACTCGTAGACCTTGTTCGGGATGACGCGCGACGCCTTGCCCGTGTCGCCGAAGATGCCGAGGCAGACGGTCGCCCTCGCTATTTCGTCGGCGAGATGCTCATTCGGGACGGGTTCGTCGAAGACGACGTTCGCGAGCTTCTTCGCATCGGCCCAGGCCCGGATGCGCTCGTATTCCTGTCCGCGCCCGATGAGGCGCACCGTGAGCGGCAGATCAGCGAGGAGCTCGGCCGCCTCGATGATATACGGAATGCCCTGGAGCGGGATGTAGGTGCCGTGGAAATGGACCGTGAGGCGCTCGTCGGGCTCGCGCCGGGCGGGCACGAGGTCGGTCCCGACGAAGACGCGGATGAATTTCTCTCGCGCGATACCGAATTCGCGCACGAAATAATCGATGTGCGCCTCCGTATCGAGCAGGATGACCGGCGCGAGCTTCGTGGAGAGCCAGTCGGCGAGCCAGTCGAGGCCGGCGGCGATGCTGCGTTCGGGATGGACCTTGCGGTCCTTCACGTTCGAGTCGTAGAGCGAGACGAACGCGTCGAAGACGAAGCGGTTCCCGAAGAGGAGCCGCGCGAGCGGAACGACGGTCTGTCCCGGATAGGCGACGAGCACGAGATCGAACCGTTCATGCCGGATGCGGCGGTACTGGCGATAGAGCTCGAGGTATTTGCGGATGCCCGGAAACTGCCGCGGATCGGCGCGGCACTCGAGGACGCGCCAGCTGTGCGCGGAGAAGCCCTTCATGAGCACGCGATTGCGGCTGTAGCCGGGGTCGTAGATGCCGAAGAAGAGCGCCTGCTTCATGTTCATGAAGCGGTGCCGAGCGCAGCGCATATCACCTCGATGGCGTGCGGGAGCGCATAGCGCTCCCGCACGTCCGCAGTGAGGCGGACGAGGTCGACCGTGCGCGCCGCGACGAGCGCATCAGCGAGCGCGTCCGGGGAGCCGGATTCGACATAAAGGCCGGATGGCGCAAGCAGCTCGCGGAAGGCGACGTTCGTCGTCACCGCTGGGACGCCGGCGACGAGCGCCTCGAGGACGGCCTTGTCCATGCTGCCGGTCGCGCTCAAGTTGAGGAAGACGTCGTGCGCGGCGAGGAGCGCCGGAATCGCGTCATGCGCGATGCCGCCGAGGAACCGGACGCGGGCGGCGTACGGCCGCGCAATGGCCGCTTCCCGCACCTGCCGCTCATACGCGGCATCCGCCGGCATCGCCGGCGCGCCGGCGACGGTGAACGAGAAGTCCTCGCCGCGCTCGGCGAGGACGTCGAGCGCGGTGAGCATCTCGAGAACGCGCTTGGTCGCCGAGAGGCGTCCGGCCGTGAGGATGCGGAGCGTCTTCCCGCCCGGGACGCGCGGTACGGAAAATTGGTTGACGTCGATGCCGTGCCCCACGATGCGCAGCTTCTTCGTCGGCAGGCAGAAGCTCTCGCGCGACGCCGTGAAGACGACGTTCGCGAAGGCGACGGCGATGCGCAGCGTGAGCGTCACGCTCTTGTGCGTATACCAGAGCGCGACGCGCTTCCCCATGAGCCGCCAGATGGGGCCGAAGAGGGCGAGGTATTCCGGATTCATATGCACGAAGACCGTGTCATAGTCGCGGGACAGGCGCCAGGCGAGGAGCTTGAACCGGGCGAGGTACGTGAGCGCGCCGAAGAGCGGATGGCCGCGCTCCTTGCCCAAGGAATGCACGCGGACGTTCGCCGGCAGGTCATGCGTCCCTTCCGTGAGGCAGATGACCTCGACGCGTTCGCAGTGGTTCGCGAATTCTTCAATCCAACGGATGAAGAACCCGAGCACCGGGTCCCTGCTGTCGACGGCTTGCGTGACGATGAGCAACCTCATTTTTGAGCAGCGACGCGCGCGAGATCTTCGGCGATGCGGCTCGGGATGTCGCCTGCAGCGGCGAGGTGCGCGCGCGCCGAGAGCTCGGCATGGACGGCGAGCTGGGTGCGCATCGTCGCGTCCTCGATGAGGGAAGCCACGGCGCGCACGAGCATCGCCGGTTCGCCGGCGGGAACGACGAGCACGTCTTCTCTGTCTTTCAGCACGTCGCCGACGATGCCGACGTCGGTCGTGATGATGGGGACCTTCGCGAGCGCCGCTTCGACGAGCGTGCGGCCGTACCCCTCGTACGAACTCATCTGGACGAATGCCTGTGCGCTCCGTATGAAGCTCCATGTCTGCTCCGCCGGCAGCCATCCTTCGAACCGGACATGCTCGCCGAGTCCGAGCGAACGCACGAGACGCTCAAGGCGCTTCCGTTCCCGCCCGTCGCCGACGACGAAGAGGCCGACGATACGGTACTGCTTCACGACGTGCGCGAGAGCGCGGATGACAGCATCGATATGCTTCTCCTTCTCGAGCCGTCCGGCGGCGAGGAGCGAGAACTTGAACGGATGTGCCGGGAGCGGGAGAGCGGGCGGCACTTCCGCCGAGACTGCAACCGGAATGACCGACGGCTCCGGGATAGCCGAGCCGTACCGGGCGACGAGGGAGCGCTTCACGCGCTCGGACACGACGCGGATGCCGGCCGCCTCCCGCAGGACGCCGTCCGCGAGCGCGACGCGGACGCGGTTCTTGACCGACTCGCGCGCGAACGCGGGCGCGAGGAAGTCGGTATGCACCTGCACGTGGAACTTCGCCTGCGTGCCGTGGATGGCGTTCGCTGCCGCGCGCCCGTGCTCGAACGGATCCTGCGCCGAGACAACTTCGATGCCGCCCGCGCGAATGAGGGCGCGTGCGCGGCGCGTGAGCGCCGCCACACGGAAGAGCCTCCAGGCATGCACCGGATGGAGATGGAGCGGGCCGTCGGCCGCGTCCTTCGTGCCCCACGGCGCCGCCGACACGATGTGGAGTTCCCCGATGGCTTTTGCGTACGCGCGCATGCGCGCGTGCGTCGCGCCCTTCGGATCGAAGATGCTCGGGTCGTTCGAGACGAAGAGGACCTTGGTCATGTGCGCGCGAGGAGCGCGATGGTCTTCTCGAGCATCGTCTCTTCGGAAAAGCGCTTCACCGACTCGCTCGCGTGCGAGCCGAGGCGGGTGCGCAGCTCCGTATCGGTCAGCACGCGGCGCAGCGCGGCCGTGAGGGCGGCCGTGTCGCCGACCGGCACGAGGAGCCCGTTCTCGCCGTCGGTGATGACTTCGGGATTGCCGCCCGCACGGGTGGCGACGACCGGCGTGCCGACGGCGAGCGCTTCGATGAGTGCGTGCGAGAGCCCTTCGTAGGAAGAGTTGAGGACGAAGGCATATGCCGAGTGAGTCACGGCAAGGGCCTCGTCATGCGGGAGCGTGCCGGTGATGACGTGGTGTTCGGGCAGCTTCTCGAACGCGCGCCGCGCGAGCGCGCCGCGCAACGGCCCGTCGCCGACGATGGCGAGCGAGGCGCCGGTCGCCTGCGCCGCATCGATGACGCCGCCCATGTGCTTCCACGGCACGAGCCGGCCTGCGGTCACGACCAAAGGCCGCGGCAACCTCGCCACGGCTTCCGGCACGGCGCCGAGCGTCTCGACGGGCACTGCATTATAGATAACCTCGATCTTCTCCTTCGGGATGCCCCATGACGCGACGATGCCTTTCAGGTATTCGCTCGGGACGATGATGCGCGCGGCGCGCCGGGCGACGCCCGTCTGCACACGCCGCAGGAAGCGCACGCCGGACGGCACGTCCTGCTGCGTCACGAACTCGTCGAGCGTCGCTTCGATGCCGTAACGCTGGCTCCCTTGCTCCCACGCGTAGTCCCCGACGATCTTCGCGAAGAACGGCTTCCGCGCGAGCCACGCGGCGAGGCACGCGGGCAGGCCGACCGAGACCGGATCGAGAGCAAGGACGGCGTCGGCGCCCTTCATCGCGCGGCGCACGCGCGAGAAATACGCGATGTGGCGGATGCCTTTCGGCAGATGCCGCACGTCGCCGAACTTCACGAGCTCAACCTCGATGCCGCGGGCGGGGAGCCCCTTCTCGAGGATGACCGCATAGGTCGCCGGGCCGCCGATGTCCGGCGGATAGAGCGGTGTCGCGAGCACCAGCTTCTTCATAGTACCCCTATTCTAGCGGGTCTCGCCGCCGGGGTCGAATGCGGCCTCATCGCGCAAAAGGAGCGGCCCCGGAGTCGCCCCGGGGCCTTACCTGCCGAACGCCGCGAAGATGAGCTGGTGTTCGCCGCTCGAATCCGTCTCGGTCGAGACGACGCCGCGCGCTTTCGAACATACAGAGAGCGGTTCTGTCGGGATGAAGCAGAAACAACAAGCGAAGTACAGGTCCAGCATGACGAACGACACCTGCCAGAACGCTTTCATGTGCGCATCAAGGAGTTCTGTCGACATGGGGCACCTCCTGTCCCCAGTATATACCCTGCCGGTCAGCGCGCCGCGAAGGCCTTCTCGAAGGCCGCGCGCATCTCCTTCGCGATGAGGTCCCAGTCGTACTTCTCGAGCGCCATGCGCTTGGCCGTCTGCGTCACGCGCGCGACGGTGTCCGGATGCGCGATGATGTCCGTGACCGCCGCCGCGATCTGCTCCGGCGAATCCCTATCGACCGCCCAGCCCGTCGTCTCCTTGTCGGGATTCCTCTTCGCGTCGAAGAGGAAATCCGCGATGCCGCCCTCCTGCGTCGCGATGACCGGGAGTCCGGCCGCCATCGCCTCGATGAAGGAGTTGCCCATGCCTTCCGAGCGCGAGGGGCGGATGAAGATATCGCACGCCGCGAGCGCGAGGGGCATCTCGTCGTGCCCTATCTGGCCCATGAAGCTCACCCGCTCGGCAACCCCAAGCTCGTTTGCGAGATTCCGCAGCATCGCGTCGTCCGGACCGATGCCGTAGACGATGAACCGGACGTTCGCGGGCAGGCGCGTGAGCGCGCGGATGACGTCATCGACGGCGTTCTTATGGACGAACCGCGACGTCGTCACGAGGAAGACGTCTCCATCTTTCTTGCCGAGCGCGCGACGCTTCTCGTCGACGGCCGTTTCGGGGTACGCCTGCGAAAAATGCTTCCCGTCGACGGCATTCGGGACGAGTATGACCTCGCCCGCGAAGCCGCGCCGCTTCGCCCAGCGGCCGAGGAAGGTCGAGATGACGGACACGACATCGGCCTTCGTGAAGGCGCGCGAGAAAAGCGGCCAGACCGGGCGCGCGAGGCGCTCGATGTGCTCGGGCGGGTCGCCTTCCTGGAGCTCGAGGAGGTACGGGACTTCCGGACGGAAGAGATTGAAGAGCGCCGCCGGGACGCCCGTGCTGTGCGCCATCATCGCCCAGATGGCGTCGTAGCGGTACCGCCGGTGCAAGGAGAGCGCCGTGAACGCCGCCGCGAACTGGAACCAGTATTTATTGAGATGGAGCGGGAAACGCCGCAGGTCGCCCATCGACGGGTTCGCTCGCGCGAAGCCGATGCGGTGGACGAGCACGTTGCCGACCTTCTCGACCTTCGGCAAGGTCGAATCGTACCCGAGGCACACCATGTGGAACTCGTAGTCCGGCAGGCGGTCGGTCTTCTCCTTGAGAGCGACTTCCGCGCCCCCGACGTGCTTCGGGAGGTATGCGAGCGAGAAGATGAGGACTCTCTTCATTTCTGCCGTTTCTGTTCCTCGATGTAATCCGTGAGCCGCCGTTTCTGCGCCCAACCGAGCGCCCGAGCGTTCGAGGTGTCGAGCGGCGCGTCCATGCGGTTGCCTGGCTGATTCGGAAGCATCTCGATATCGTCGCTGAACAGCTTTGCGACCTCGAGGATGGAGAACGATTCCTCGGCGCCGAGGCCGTAGTCCTCGCCCTTCCCTTTCTCACCGACCAGGATGAGGCCGTCGACAATGTCGTCCACATGCGTGAAGTTGCGCTCCTGCGTTCCCGGCGCGCGAACCGTGAGCGCCTTCCCGGCGAGATACTGCTGCCTGAATATCTCGATGACCGTGCCGTATGCGCCCGCGCGCTCGCCCGGTCCGTACACGTTGTAGAAATAAGTCGTCGCGTGTTTCAAACCGTACCAATCGCCGTAGTTCTTCAGGAGATCGGTATTCGTCGCCTTTGTCCACGCGTACGGGCTTTGGTATCGTCCGAGGCCGTTGTCGGAGAATTTCGTCGACGAGCCGGCATAAACGATCTTGCACTGCTTCGTGCGACAAAACTCGAGCACGCCGAACGTGCCTGCCGCATTGAGGTCGAAGACGAGCGCGGGTTCCTTGAAGCTCTGCTCGACGCGCGAGTACTCGCCGAGATGATAGACGACATCGGGCGTCTCGGGGATATGCTGCGCGATGTCCTTCGTGTGCCCCTCGCGGTACTCGACGCCCAGCACGTGATTCTCCCGGCTGCCGGTGAAGTAGTTGTCGAGCGAGATGACGCGGTGGCCGTCTTTGGCGAGGCGCGCGCACAGGTGCGAGCCGATGAAGCCCGCACCGCCGGTGACGAGTATGAATTTCTGGTCAGCCATTCGTAGGAAAAGCGTAGCGCACTTCGCGCGCGCGGACTAGAGGAGGAAGAAGGCGCCGCCCGCGACCGTGATGACGCCGAGAAGGCCGTAGGTCCAGGGCGAGCGCACGAGCGCGCCGAGACCGCTCGGCGCGGCTGGACGGACGGTGACGGCAGGCACGGAGGAGACAGCGGGTGCGGGCGGCGCAAACGCCGCCCCCGCAGCGGCGAGCTCTGTCGCCGCTGCGGGGGCTCCTACTGCTGTAACCTCCTCATGCGTTGAATCGCTTAGGGCGGTAGTAACGGCAGGTTCGACCCTCTGCACTACATTTGAACCCGTCGCGGCCGCAGGAAGTTGCACTGCGAGCGGCGGATATTGCGCGGCAGTGATGCCGTCTGGGTACGCGAGTGTCGCCTGCGTCGCGACTGGCAGGTTCGCGACGGTGAACGGCACGAGAACGCTCGTGCCGGGCAGTATCGTCATCCCGACCGGGATGCGGAAGGCGCTCACGCCGGTCGAGAGCCGCCAGCCGGAGAGGTCGAGTTCCTCCGAGGCGTCGTTCGCGAGCGTGATGCCGTCGCTCGAGACGTTCGCGATGCGCGGGGCGGCCGGCGCGGCCGTGACGACGAATTCGCCGCGCGCGGCCACGGGACCGTCCGATGCGATCGCCGTCACGACGTACGTGCCGGCATAGCGATAGAGCTTCTCGACCGCCGTCCCCTCTCCTGACGACCCATCGCCGAAGCTCCAGGTGATGCGCGCGGCCGGATCGGCTGCGCCGCTTCTCGTCGTGACGCGCGCGGAGAATCGGGCTGGCACCTCGAGCGTCACCCTCCGGTCGCTGCCCGCGTCGATTGTGAGCGTGGCGGGCGGCGGCGCGTAGGTCGCGACGCCCGCGACGAGTGGCTCGGCGGGCGTCGTGCTCGCGGCGGGCGCAGTCGCCGTGTCCGCGACCGTGATGAGCGGCTCGATGTTCGCGTAGGTCGCCGGACCGATGCCGCTCACGTCCTGGATGTCCTCGATGCGCGCGAACGGCCCGTTCGCGTCGCGGTAGCCGATGATGGCGGCCGCTTTCGTCGGGCCGATGCCGGGCAAGGTCTCAAGCGTCGCGTCGTCGGCGGTATTGATGTTCACGAGCGCCGCGAACGCGGCTAAGGGGAATGCGAAGATGAGGAACGGGAGGGTACGAAGGTAGTTACGCATGCGAGCGTACGTAAGCGGATAAATTGCCGTCAGGTTTCGCCTTTCAGCACTTTGCGCAGGGCGTCTTCCGGGACTTCGAACGGCTGTTTCGGCTGCGAGTCGGGAGGAGGGGGTGCGGGTGCCGGCGCGGCGGGCGGCGCGGGCGGCGATTGCTTCGCGAGCACGCCGCCGAGCGCGCCTTTGAGCGACGCTTCGTGCTGCGCCTGTTTCTGTTCGCGATCGCTGCCGGTCTTCGCGACCATGGTGCGGAGGATGGCCTTAAGGTCACCGGGGCTCTTGCTCTCGACCACGGGATGCGGCGCGCGCTGCGGTTGGGGACGCGGGTGCGCGTCGGCGCGCGGCGCCGAGTGGCGCGGATTAGCTGCGGATTCGTCGCGCGCATAGCGGCGCTCGTCGCTCCTGCGTTCCGCTCCCGCGCGCCGTTCACCCGCGCCCTGCGCCTGATGCTCCGCGCGCGGCGCGGGCGCGTGATTGTTCGCCGGACGGCGGCGCATGCGCGCGTCAGCCGGCGCTTCGGACTCGGCGCTCTCGCTGAGCTCTTCCAGGATCGCGCTCTCGATAGCCGCCCGCGGCGCCGCGAATTGCTCGCGGGATGATGCGATGATGCGCTCGCGGGACGAGGAGAGTGGCGGCTCGATGGGCGGGATGGTCACGGCCGAGAACGGCGCGCTCCCGACGCCGTCGATCATGAGCGTGAGGTAGATCTGCCGCCGATCGAGGTTCACGATGTCCTCTTTCGTGAAGCGCGGCATGAAGATGGTCTCGAGCGTCTCGGCATCGAAGGGGCCGACGCGGAACGTGACCGTCGTGCCGACGTTGCCGAAGACCGCGTCGCGCACTTCCTCCTCCATCTGCTCGATGTACTGGTGCGCGATGACGAGGTTGAGCTTGTACTTGCGCGACTCGGAGAGAATCTCGGCGAACGTCTCGTTCGCGAAGTTCTGAAACTCGTCGACGTAGAAGTAGAAGTGCGGGAGCTTCGCGAGCTCATTCGCGGCGAGGTTCGCGCGGCTCATCGCGGCGAGGAAGATGCGGGTGGTGAGCATGGACCCGAGAAGGCGCATGTTCGTCTCGCCGACGAGCCCTTTCGAGAGGTTGATGAGGAGTATCTTCTTCTCGTCCATCATCTGACGGATGTCGAAGGACGACTTCGGCTGGCCGATGATGTTCCGGATGAGCGGGTTGCCGGTGAACTGACCGACCTTGTTCTGGATGGCCGGCGTCGCCTCCTGCGTGTAGCGGTCGCCGTAATTGGCGAATTCCTTCGTCCAGAAGTCTTTCACGACGGGGTCCTTCACGTTCTCGACGACCTTCTGACGGTAGGCCTTGTCGGTGTACATGCGGTTGACGCCGAGCAGGGTCGCGTCCGGATACTCGAGCAGCGCGAGGAGCGTGTTCGTGAGGATGTACTCCATGCGCGCGCTCCACGCGTCCTGCCATATCTTCTTGAAGGTGGCCATGAGGCCCGAGACGACGAGATGGCGCTTATCGTAGCCGACGTCCTCCATCACGTTGAACGCGATGGGGTGCTCCATATCGAACGGCGCGACGTACACGACGTCCTGCACGCGATTCTCGGGGATGAAATCGAGGAGGTGGTCGACCGAGCCGCCGTGCGGATCGAGGAAGGCGAACCCTTCCCCGTTCCGGATATCCTGGATAGCCAGGTTCTCGAGCAGGGTCGACTTGCCCATGCCGGTCTTGCCGATGATATACATGTGGCGGTCACGGTCCTTCGCCTTGATGCCGAACGGCACGTGCTTGCCGCGCGAGTCGGTCGCGGCGAAATAGGTGACGCGCTCCGGATTCTCCATCACTCGGAGTATACCAAAACGCCGCGGCGGGCGCGGCGGCGAACGCGCGCATGCGCGCATGCGCGCTAGATGGGCGAGACGCCGTGCGGCGGTTCCGCTATCGGCTGCGGCTCTACTGGCAGCTCTGCGGCGGCGGCGACCGGCGCGCTCTTCGCGCCGTGCATGCGGCGCGCTTCGTGCGCGCGCAGCGAGAACCCGATGCCGAGCACGAACATTCCGAAGATGACTTCGAGGAGCGCGCGCAGGTTCACGGGAATGCCGGAGAATGGCGCGAGCGCGATGAGGACGCCGAGGACGATGAGCGTGCTGGTGCGCGACATAGGTGGGAGTGTATCAGGGAGCGACGACGACGACAAACTCGCCGCGCTGGCTTCCTGGACGCGCGGCGAACCGCGCGATGACCTCGGCCGGCGTGCCGATGACGGCCTCCTCGTGGATCTTCGTGAGCTCGCGGCACACCGCGATGCGGCGGCCGGGCGCGAGGACGGTCGCGAGCGCGTCGAGCGTCTTCGCTATGCGATGCGGCGACTCGTAGAAGACGACGGCGCGTTCCGTCGCCGCAATCTCCTTGAAGAGGGTCTGCCGGCCCTTCTTGTGCGGCAGGAAACCGAGGAAGACGAAAGAGGCGGTCGGAAGCCCCGCGACCGAGAGCGCGGCGGCGAGCGCGGACGGGCCGGGCACCGCCTCGATGCGCACAGCGTCGCCGAGCCGCGCGCGCGCGTTCGCGACGAGCTCGCCGCCCGGGTCGCTTATGCCCGGCGTGCCGGCATCGGTCACGAGCGCGACGTGCTTGCCGTCGGCGAGGAGCGCGAGGACGCGCGCGCCGCCGGCGCGGGCGTTCCGGGCGTGGTAGATGACGAGCGGCTTCTCGATGCCGTAGCGCGCGAGGAGCTTACTCGTCACCCGCGTGTCTTCGCAGGCGATGGCATCCGCTTTCTTCAGGGTCTCGAGCGCCCGCAGCGTGATGTCGCCCAGGTTGCCTATCGGCGTCGCGACGATGGAGAGTGTGCCCATGCCGCCACTTTGCCATTCTTTTCACCTCGCCGCAATTTTACTTCCCGCGTCACGAACACAAGCGGCGTTATGCCAAAGCGAACGAGCGGGATGTCCATCGGGCTACGCTACCGTATTTGCATCACGATCGTGACGTTGACTTATACGTACAGTGAAGTATACATCAAAGTCAGATGCCGTTCCCCAATCGCTACTAACCGAAGGAGTAATGCGTCATGCGGAGTTCGTGGGCGAAGGAGTTCCCCTGCATCAACGAAGAAGAGATCAGCCGGTTCGCTCGTCTGATGCAAGACGAGAATCCCCTGCATCATGACGACGCGATAGCCAAGAAGGCCGGCCTGCACGGCATCATCGCGCCGGGCGTGATGATTTCCGGCTACGCCTCCGCGGCTATCGCCGAGGAAGTGCCGTGCGTGAAGGTCACTCGCTTGGAGATGACTTTCAAGAATCCCTTGTATGCCGGATCGCTGCCGTCAGTGTTCTGCAGCGTCCTGCAACGGAGAAAGAGCCTCGTGCGTCTCGCGCTATCGATCAAGAACGGCGCCGAGGACATTGCGGAGGGGACGTGCTTGCTGCTCCTACCGCAGTAAGGCCGGCCCAGGCGCACCCGGGCAATCTCGAAAGAGGTTGCCCGTTTTTGTTTTCTGATTGAATTACCGGTCATTTTCTGTATAGTTCCTTGCGGATGTTCTGACAATCAACGGATCCCGAACAGGAGCGGAGATGAATCCATACGAATGGCACTATTGCGGCCCGGAATCGCAGGCGAGCATCTGGGCATTCGGTCACGAAACGTTGACCGACCTTCTCAAGCGGGAACTCGAGGCCGAGCTTATGGACATCGGCGCGCGGCGAGTGAAAACGTTCAACCGCGGAGCGGAAGCGGCGCAGACGTTCCTCGAACCTCGAGAGGCGGCCGTCTTCGTGTCGGTCGGCTATCCCGTCATCATCGCTGTCGCCGGCACGCTGATGATCGCGGCTCACGCGACGATCGACTCGCTTATCAACCGCCCCGCTGTCGGCGGAGAATGGCGGGAGAACGGGCCGATGAATATCGTGCACGTCATCATCAAAGAGTTCACGGCGCGGGGCATCGCGGCATCGGACATCTCGATGCGCCTATATCTCGCGCCTATCCGGGCGCTCAGGTACCCCTTCACGAGAGTACACAAGGACGGCGGGTATACCGAGGCGGGCGAGCGCAACCGCAAACTCCACGAGTTCGTGACGATGCACTGGCCGAAGAGCATCGATTACGGACAAGACCCGGAAGGCCTCAACCTCAACATAGGGCGCTTGATGGAGTTGCAGGCGAACGAGTGCGGCGTACGGAACATCTATCGGGAGATACCGCTCGAAGGGTACGCGCTCGCACCCGAGCTCGTGTTCGCGAACGGCGATGCGCCTGCGGTTCCGAACAATCTCATCATCATCATGCGCGACGCGTGACGGGCGACGCCTTCGCGTAAACGGCCATCTTTCGGGATGGCCTCTTTTTTATACGGCAAGCCGGTCGGCGACCTTATAGATGTCGCCCGCGCCCATCGTCATGATGGCGTCGCCCGGGCCGGCCTTCGCGAGTTCGCGTTCGATGGCATCGAAGTCGAGCGCCGCAGCGTCGACGCCGTTCTCCCGGATGCGCTCCGCGAGAAGTTCGCTCGAGACGGAGCCGTCGTCCTTCTCGCGCGCTGCGTAGATGGGTGCGATATAGACCTTGTCCGCGTCCGCGAACGCGCGCGCGAACTCGTCCAGGAGGTCACGCGTGCGGCTGTAGAGGTGCGGGTGGAAGGCGATGATGACCTTCCCCGCCGTCTTCTCGCGCAGTGCATGCAAGGTCTCGCGTACCGCCGTCGGATGGTGCGCGTAATCGTCGTAGACGTCAGCGCCGTTCGCGGTCTTGCCCTTGTATTCGAAACGGCGCCAGGTGCCTTCGAACCCTCCGAGCGAGCGTTCGAGCGCGTCGCGCGGGAGGTCCGGGAGGATGACGCGCGCGGCTGCAGCGGCCGCGCGCGCATTCTCGACATTGAAATTCCCCGGGAGCCGCAGGTCGTATGCAGGTTCCTGCGTGTAATCGATGACCTTCGCCTGCACCCTCGCGAGAAGCGGGGCGATGTTCGAGTTCCCCGGACTGGTCACGACGGCGCCGATTGCCGGCACGCGTTCGATGGCCCTCCGGAAGGAGTCCTGGAGCGCAGACAAGGATGGGAAGAAATCGGTATGGTCCCATTCTAGATTCGTGATGATGAGCACCTCGGGCGAGAGCTCGAGCAGGTGGTCCTTGTATTCGCACGCCTCGACGACGAAGAGGTCGGACGTCCCAGCGACGTAATTGCTCCCGAAATCCTTGACGATGGAGCCGACGATAACGGTCGGCGATGTACCGGCGTTGATGAGGATATTCCCGAGCATGCCCGTCGTCGTCGTCTTGCCGTGCGTGCCGGCGACGGCGACCGTCTTCTTCCCTGCCGACACCTTCCCGAGCATCTCGAAATAGGAGCTTTGCGGTATGCCCCGTCGCGCCGCTTCCGCCCGTTCGGGATTATCCGCGGGAACAGCATCGCTGTAGACGACCTCGTCGGCATCCGCCGGCACGTTCTCCGCCTTTTGGGGTATGGCCACCGCAATGCCTCTCTTCTCGAGCATCTCGGTCACGGGACTCGCCTCCCTATCGGAGCCCGTCACCGCCACGCCCTGGTCCTTGAAATACTGCGCGAGCGCGCTCATCCCGATGCCGCCGATGCCGACGAGATGGACGCGCTTCATAACTTCTGTGCCCGATACATCGCGGTAATGCGGCGCTTCGGTCTGCCGTTCCGCAGGCCGAACGTCATGGAGTGACGCACGGGTACGCCTGACGCTGATGCGTTGCTTACCGCCAAGCCGTTCCCGAGTGCGAATCCGATATGACTGTGCCGTTCACCGCGTTCGTCAAGCATCGGTTCCCATACGATGACATCGCCGGCGCGTGCCGTACGGGCCTCCTTCCAGCCGCTCTTCTCGAGGTCGCGTATGGTCCCGGCCACAGTGCCATGAACGCTTTTGACGAGATCGAACATGGACAGGACGGACGAGACGAAGAACGCGCAGGATAAATCGCCGTCTCGCATGATATCTGTATCCTTGCCGTTCACCTTCGCATAGAAATTTCTGAACATTCTCGTACCGACGCTGTTACGGACGACAGCCATATAACTGGCTTTACGGAGTGGCACGACCCTTTCGCTTTCCCTCGCGTCTTTCATAGCGACTTTACGAGCCCGGTGAACCGATCGCCGCGGTCGAACTCGTTCTTGAACATGCCGAAGGAGGCGAAGGCCGGCGAGAGGAGCACGATGTCGCCCGGCGCGGCGGCCGCGTGCGCCGCCGCGAACGCGTCCGCGAGAGAACCATAGACCGTATCATCGGGACCCTTCACGCGGTCGGTCCCCGTTCCGGCGAGGAAGAAAGCTTGCTTCGTGTGCGCATGCACGGCGTCGCGGATGCCGGTCACGACGTCGAGCCCCTTGTCGGCGCCGCCGGCGATGAGCAGGATGTTCCGCTTGCCGTCCGGATCGAGGGCCGCGAGCGCCGCCTTGGTCGCATCCGGCGTCGTCGCCGTCGTGTCGTTGTAAAATTTCACGCCGTTCACTTCGCGAACGAGCTCGAGGCGGCCGGGGACGCCCGCGAAGGCCTCGAGCACACGTTTGCTCGCGTCGTCGGAAATACCGACCGCGCGAGCCGCCGCGAGCGCGAGCGCCGCGTCGTAACGGTTGTGGACGCCGGGCACCTTCAGGGTCCAGTCCGCCGGCAGCTTCGATTCGTCTGCGATGACGACGTTCGCCACGATGGACTCGCCGAACGTCTCGACGAGGAGCGGGGCGCACTGCTTCCCGATGACGAGCGTGTCATCGGGGCTCTGATACATGAAAACGTTGGACTTGTCCGCGAGGTACGCGGCCGGGTCATCCTTGTAGTAATTGGCGTGGTCTTGCAGGAATGTCGTGAAGACGGCGATGTGCGGCGAAAGCCCGGCCTCGCCGAGTCCCTGGCACTGCCAGGAGTCGAGCTCGAGGACGGCCGTGTGCCCGGGCGTCGCTTCTTTGAGGAGCGTCAAGGTCGAGACGCCGCGCACGTTCCCGCCGAGGAGCGCTTTCTTCCCGGCTCCCTCGAGGATGGCTGCGGTCATGTGCGTTACCGTCGACTTCCCGCGCGTCCCCGTGATGCCGACACACGGGATATCGGAGAGTTCCATGAAAAGATCGGCACTCATGCGCACCGGGATGCCGTTCTTTTTCGCCTCGGCGACGAAGGGCGAATCGAGCGGGACGCCGGCGGCCTTCAGCACAAGGTCGCGGTTGCGGAAATCTTCGAGCCGATGCTTGCCGAGCGTGAAGCGTACGTTCGGGAATCCTTCGAGCTCGGCGACCGACGCCGCGAGATCCTCGCGGCTTTTGAGGTCGGTCACGATGAGGTCGGCACCGCATTCGGCGAGGTAGCGCGCATCGCCGACCCCGCGTCCGAGGAGGCCGAGTCCCATCACTGTTATCTTCTTGCCGCGGAAATATGCGCTCGCATCCATTACGCGCATCCTACTACCAAGCGGGCCGGGTAGAAAGCATGCGAAGACGCACGCTTTCTCGAGGCACGTGCCGGGAGCAAGCTCCGCGCATCCTACCCGTTCCCTTCCCGCATGCGGACGCCGCTACGGGCAGTTTGCCGTCGAGGTCTGGTCTTCGTGCGTGAGCGGGAGCGACGTCTTCGGTACCTGCACGATCTGGTACGGATCGGTGAGCGCGGTCGCGGTCGCGCAGCCGCTGCCCGGCTGCGTCAGATCGACGATGACCGTACGCGCCGCGCCGTCGTCCTCTATCTTCGAGACGGCGATGGAGTAGCCGGATGTCGGCTTCTGCCCGGCGAAAACGGCGATGATTTCGTCATTCGTGAAGTCGACCGACGGCATCTTGTCGGTCGTGCCGAGCATCGTCCAGAGCTGGTTGAGTTCGCTCGCGGAAGTGATGAGATAGTCGACTCGCGCGGAGACGCTCGAATGCGTGCCCGCGACGAGTTCTTCGAACGGTACCGCGACCGCCGCCGCGCCGCCGCTCGTCGCAGCTGGTGGCGCTGAAGTCGGCGTCGGTCCGAGCGTCTGGCGTCCGTAGATGAAGATGAGGCACGCGCCGATGATGGCGATGATGGCGAGCGCCATCAGGATGACGGAATTCCCCGATTCCTGCATATGCTTCCAGTATACCGGTGGATAGCGGACGCGCAGCGGCCTCTGGGTATAACCCGGGCCGGATCGAGGTAAATTCCTCCGTGCACGCTCTAGGATTCGAGCCTGGGACCGCTCGAGTATCAGTCGAGGTGACCTCCTTGCGCTTCCGTTTTGTGTGCACGCTCTAGGATTCGAACCTAGGACCGCTCGAGTATCAGTCGAGTGCTCTACCAACTGAGCTAAGCGTGCACACAAAACACAAACTTGTGTGTCAAACCGACTGGGCTAAGCCTGCACACGCCCTTTTACCACTAGACTTCGGCATCCTACCAGAAATCCCCACCTGCTTCCAGCGGCCGTCCGTACCGGGATATACTGGAAGTACCGATGGTCTACCGAGGCGCGAAGCCCCGAGAAGCCAAGAAAGTCCGCGAATCGCGGATATCGACCTTTGAAGACAAGTGGCGCCGCCACCGCAATAAGGAGCGCATCTGGCGCCGATGCGTCGCGAAGCTTGCACACGTAGAAAAGAGAGAAATCCCGGCCTAAGCCGGGATTTCTCTCTTTTCGAAAAGATGTGCACGCTCTTTTGTTCCGCCTATTCATCGGTCGAAGCGTCATATGAGCGCCTCGACCGATACCGGGATACGTTATCCGGCATCCGAGCGGCGTTTCGGGACGACCGCTATCTCCCACCCGTCACACTTCTGCAGTGTGACGAGTATCGACATGCTCCGCCTTTCGGGCGAGAGCGATTCCATTTCGGATATGATCCACGAACAGCTTCCGCTACCCGTGCCTTGTTACGACTTAGTCCTTGTCACTGAATTTGCCGTAGTCCTGCGCGAGGCAGACCTTCGGGCACCCCCAGCTCCCCTGACTTGACGGGCGGTGAGTACAAGACTCGAGAACGTATTCACCCCGGTTTGGCTGACCCGGGATTACTAGCGATTCCGGCTTCATGAGGTCGATTGCAGACCTCAATCCGTACTGGGGGCGGTTTTGAGGGATTCGCTCCACCTTGCGGCATTGCATCCCGTTGTACCGCCCATTGTATTATGCGTGCAGCCCAAGGTATCAGAGGGACATGCTGATCTGGCGTCATCCCCACCTTCCTCTCCCGTGAGGGAGCAGTCTCGCCTGACCATATAGGCAACAGGCAACGGGGGTTGCGTTCGTTACCCCACTGAAGGGAACAGTTCAAACCACGAACTGACGACGACCATGCATCACCTGTCCAACACCCTCGAAGGCTCCTCCCCTTTCAGGGAGGATGCAGTTGGATTTCTAACCTTGGTAAGGTTCTTCGTTTGTCGACGAATTAAGCCGCATAATCCACCGCTTGTGCGAGTCCCCGTCTATTCCTTTGAGTTTTAATCTTGCGATCGTACTACCCAGGCGGCTCGCTTACCGCGTTAGCTTAGTCCTGCAGAGGGTCGATTCTCCGCAGAACGAGCGAGCAGCGTTTAGGGCCAGGACTACCGGGGTATCTAATCCCGTTCGCTACCCTGGCTTTCGTGTGTGAGCGTCAGGAACGCACCAGTGCACTGCCTTCGCCTTTGGTGTTCCCCATGATATCAACGGATTTCACCCCTCCACCATGAGTTCCGTGCACCTCTCGCGCCCTCGAGCCATACCGTTTCCTTCGCCGGCCGCAGGTTAAGCCCACGGATTTAACGAACGACTAATATGGCCGCCTCGACACCCTTTACGCCCAGTGATTCCGGGTAATGCTTGGGGCCTCTGTATTACCGCTCCTGCTGGCACAGAGTTAGGAGCCCCTTATTCATCGGGTACCGTCAATAAACTTCGTCCCCGATAAAAGATGTTTACGTACCAAGGCACTTCATCCATCACGCGGCGTCGCTCCGTCAGGCTTTCGCCCATTGCGGAATATTCTCGTCTGCAGCCTCCCGTAGGAGTATGGACCGTGTCGCAGTTCCATCGGTGGGGGTCAGCCTCTCAGCTCCCCTAAGCGTCGTAGCCTTGGTAGGCCATTACCCT
>Ga0307374_10001289_pt1 | contig 46541 bp, 41 predicted proteins | sample OX3MG_FD_202532 | JGI IMG/M metagenome (GOLD analysis project Ga0307374, IMG submission 202532) | Soil microbial communities from Risofladan, Vaasa, Finland - OX-3 | ecosystem: Environmental > Terrestrial > Soil > Coastal area > Acid sulfate soil | place: Finland: Risofladan, Vaasa | collected...
CCTCGACCGCCGCGGCCGCCTCGACCGCCTCGCGCACCTCGACCGCCGCGGCCGCAGTGGCAGCCGCAGCCGGCGCCTTGCGCTGGCGCAGCCAATCGCTGTAGCCGCCGACATATTCGTTGACCGTTGCGCCCCCCTCGAACACCAGCGTAGCGGTGACGACGTGGTCGAGAAACGCCCGATCGTGGCTGACGAGCAACAGAGTACCGGCGTACTCGGCCACCAATTCCTCCAGCAATCCCAGCGTGTCGACGTCCAGATCGTTCGTCGGCTCATCCAGGATCAGCAGATTGCTCGGCCTGGCGAACAGCCGCGCGAGCAGCAGGCGATTGCGCTCGCCCCCCGAAAGCATCCTCACCGGCGCGCGCAGCCGTTCGGCCGGAAACAAAAAGTCGCGCAGGTAGCCCGAGACGTGGCGTACGCGCCCGTCGATCGTCACGGTCTCGCCGCTGCCGCCGGTGACGTTGTCCATGATCGACGCGGCCTCGTTGAGCTGTTCGCGCTGCTGGTCGAAATAAGCGGGCTGCAGGCCCGTGCCGCGGCGAATCGCGCCCCCGTCCGGCGCCAATTCGCCGACCAGCAACCTGATCAGCGTCGTCTTGCCGCAGCCGTTCGGGCCGATGATGCCGACGCGGTCGCCGCGCATGATGCGTGCGGAGAAATTCGCGACGATCGTCCGGCCGGCAATGCGGTGCGAAACGTTCTGCGCCTCGAAGACCAGTTCGCCGGAGCGCGCCGCATCCTGCGCGCGAAACTCGACCTGGCCGATGCGCTCGCGGCGCGCGCGCCGTTGCCGGCGCAACTCCTCGAGCGCACGCACACGCCCCTCGTTGCGCGTGCGGCGCGCCTGCACGCCCTTGCGTATCCAGACTTCCTCCCGTGCAAGCTTCTTGTCGAACAAGGCGGCCTGCCGCGCCTCGATGTCGAGCGCCGCGCGCTTCTGCAGGAGGTAGTCATCGTAATTGCCGGGCGAGCCGAGCAGCCGGCCGCGGTCGAGTTCGACGATGCGCGTCGCCAGACGCCGCACGAACGCGCGGTCGTGGCTGATGAACACCAGCGCGCCGGCAAAATCCAGCAGGAACTCCTCGAGCCACGCAATCGCCTCGATGTCCAGGTGATTGGTCGGCTCGTCGAGCAGCAGCAAGTCCGGCGCGCACGCCAGCGCGCGGCCGAGCATCGCGCGCCGCCGCCAACCGCCGGACAATGTGCGCATGCGCGCATCGGCATCGAGGTGCAGACGCGAAATGATCCGCTCGACCTGCAAATCGGCCTCCCAGCCGCCGGCCGGCGCGCCGCCGCCGCAGACCACGGCGCGCACCGTGGCCTCGCCGTCGGCCGCGACCTCTTGGTCGAGTACGGCGATTTTCGCGCCCGGCCGAACCCATACTTCGCCGCCGTCCGCGGCGATCTCCCCGCTGATCAGACGCAGCAAAGAGGACTTCCCCTCGCCGTTGCGGCCGAGCACGCAAACGCGCTCACCGCGGCGTACTTGCAGATCGGCTCGATCGAGCAGGGCTTTGAGACCGAAACTCAAGGAGACTTTTTCGAGGCGTACCGTGGGCATGAGGTCGCGTATCATAACCGCATGAATCCAATCGAGGAGTCCGCCCGCACGACCGAGGTCGTCGCGGAAACCGAGGTTTTGGTCGTCGGCAGCGGGCCGGGAGGCCTCGCCGCGGCGCTTGCGGCCGCCCGCGCCGGGGCCCGCACGCTGCTGCTCGAGCGCAACGGCTGCTTCGGCGGCAACATCACCCAGGTGGGCGTCGAAGGCTTTGCCTGGTACCGGCATGAAGGCACGGTCGACAGCGAAGGCATCGGCATCGAGTTCGAGGAACGCGCCAAGGCCATGGGTGCGGCGAACCCGGAGCCGCAATCGGTAAGCTACGCGCTGGACGCGGAGATGTTCAAGTACGTCGCCGACACATTGCTGCGCGAAGCGGGCGTTCAACCGATGCTGCACCGTTTGTTCGTCGCGCCGATCGTGCGCGACGGCACCATCCGCGGCGTCGTCACCGAGAGCAAGTCCGGGCGCGCGGCGATTCTCGCCGAGCGCGTCATCGATGCGACCGGCGATGCCGACGTGGCGATGCGCGCCGGCGCACCGGTGCGCAAAACGCCGAAGGAGGAAATGATGGCCGCCTCCGTGATGTTTTCGATGTCCGGCGTGAACAAGCGGCGCTTCATGGAACAGGTCAAAGCCGATCCGCAGAGCTACAAGGATTGGGCGGGCAACGGCGAATGGGACATCGAAACCAGCGGCAAGGAGGACGATCTGTTCTCGCCATTCCTGCGCAAGCCCTTCAAGCAGGCGGTGGCGGCGGGCGTGATCCCGGCGAACTTGCATACCATCGCCGGCACATGGGGCACGGTCACGGAGCAAGGCGATCTGACCTATTTGAACCTCGTGCACCTGCCGCACTGCGACGGCACCGACGCCGACGACCTGACGAGCGGCGAGATCGAAGGCCGCCGCCAGGCGGTTTTCGCGGTCGAGGCGCTGCGCCGATTCATGCCGGGATGCGAAAACGCGAAACTGCGCAACTTCGGCATGACCTTGGGCGTGCGCGACACGCGCAAGATCGACGCGCATTACAATTTGACCGGCCGGGATGTGCGCGAACAAGGGCGCTTTGCGGATTCGATCGGCATCTTTCCCGAGTTCATCGACGGCTACGGCGTGCTGATCCTGCCGACGACGGGCCGCTATTTCCACTTGCCCTATGCGGCGCTGCTGCCGAAGGGCGTCGGTAATCTGCTGGTCGCTGGCCGTTGCATCGGCGGCGACAAGATCTCGCACGCCGCGGTCCGCAACATGATGTGCTGCGCGGTAACCGGCCAGGGCGCCGGCGTCGCCGCGGCGCTGTCGCTGAAGTCCGGCCAATCCTTCGAGCGCCTCGACATCGGCATGGTGCAGCGGGAATTGAAGCGCCAGGGCGCGCGCATCGATTGACGGCCCGCGCTCCCGACCATGGTCAGCCTCGAGGATTTCGGTTACCGGCAGCAGCTGCGCCGCTCGCTGTCGACCCGCGACCTGGTCGTCTACGGGATGATCTTCATGGTGCCGATCGCCCCGTACGGCGTGTTCGGCTTCGTCTGGCGCGACGCCAGGGGCATGGTGCCGCTCGCCTACCTGATCGGTCTCGTCGGCATGTTCTTCACGGCGATGAGCTACGCGACGATGTCGCGGGCCTTTCCGGTCGCCGGCTCCGTTTACGCCTACGCGCAGCGCGGTTTGCACGAGATCGCCGGGTTTTTCTCCGGCTGGCTGATCCTGCTCGACTACATTCTCGTGCCGGCGCTGCTTTATCTGTTCAGCGCGGTCGCGCTGCAGCCGATGTTGCCGCAGGTGCCCGAATGGATCTGGCTGATCTGCTTCATCGTCTTCAACGCCGGCGCCAATCTGATCGGCATGCAATTCACGGCGCGCGTCAATTGGTGCATGCTGATCATGGAGCTGGCATCGCTCGCGCTGTTCGTCGGCGTCGGCCTCGCCGCGCTTTACGGCGGCAAAGGCGCGGGCGGCCTGACGCTGCGGCCGATCTATGACCCCGGCGTGTTTTCGATCTCCACCGTCGCCGGCGCCACCTCGATCGCCGTTCTCTCGTTCCTCGGCTTCGACGGCATCTCGACGCTCTCCGAGGAGAGCCGCGGCGGACCGAATTCGGTCGGCCGCGCGACCCTCCTGTCGCTCGTGCTGATCGGCGCCTTGTTCATGTTACAAACGTGGATCGCCAGCGATCTGGCGCGCGGCATGCATTTTTCCTCGCCCGCGACCGCCTTCTACGAAATCTCCGCACTGGCCGGCGGCGCGTGGCTGCGCACGGTCACGATCCTCGCATCGGCGATCGCCTCGGGGGTGGCCAACGCGATGGTCGCCCAGGCCGCGGTTTCGCGCATCCTGTTCGCAATGGCGCGCGACGGCAAGCTGCCGGCCGTGCTCGCAAAAATCCACCCCCGCTACCGCACACCCTACGTCAGTACGGCCGCGGTCGCGGCGATTTCGCTCATCGTCGGACTGTTCTTTGCCCGGCGCATCGACATTTTGAGCCGCATCGTGAATTTCGGCGCGTTGAGCGCATTTATTCTGCTGCACTTGTCGGTCATCAATCATTATTTCCTGCGCGGCCGCAGCGGCGACTGGCTGCGCCATCTGCTGTTCCCGCTCGCCGGACTCGGCGTAATCGCCTACGTGCTCTACGAAATGGATGCCGCCGCGAAGATCATGGGCGCATGTTGGATCGGCATCGGCGCGATTTACTACCTGCTGCTGACCTTCGTGTTGAAGAAGCCCGTCTCCCTCGAATGACCGTGCAGTTCTCGCGGCGCATCCGCATCGTCCGCTCAGTGTCGCCGCCGCCGCTCGGCGCCGACGGTGGGCGCGCCAGTCGCCGGCGCGAACGCGCCGGCGGGCAACTTGGTACCATGAGGGCGCGCGGCCGATGTCGTCCGCGGGAGCCGCGTTATGCAGTCGTTTATGGATCGATTGGCGAGCGCCTCGCCCACCCCGGGCGGAGGCGGAGCCGCCGCCGCGATCGGCGCGATGGGTGCAGCCTTGCTGTCCATGGCGGCGGCAGTGACCCTCGGCAAGGGGCACGACGCACTGCTGCGGACCGACCTGCAAGAACAATGGAACGCGAGTGAAGCCTTGCGGGCCCGCTTTATCGCACTCGTGGACGAAGATGCCCGGGCTTACAACCGGTTCCTGGGCGCCTGCCGCTTGCCCCGCCAGGACGATCGGCAGGCCGAGACGCGCGCCGCGGCGATGCAAGCCGGACTGTGGGCCGCCACGCAGGTTCCGCTCGACTGTGCGCAAGCGTGTGTCGAAGGCATCCGTCTCGCCAAGCGGTCGGTGGAACGGAGCACCCGCAATGTCCTCGGCGATTCCGGCGCGGCGGCGCTCGCCCTGCAAGCGGCATTGCGCATCTGTGCGCTCAACGTGGCCGTCAATTCGGCCTCGCTGCGCGATGCGGGTTCGGCAGCCCTGGCACGCAAAACCGTGCAGACCTTGCTCGATGAGGGTCTGGCGCTCGCGGAAAGCGTGCAGCAGCGGATTTTACAACGACCTACCGATTGATCATCAGGAGAAACCATGCTGAGCGACATCGCAATCGCGCAACGGGCGCGATTGAAACCCATCGCCGAGATCGCGAAACGCTTATCCATCCCGGAAGAAGCGCTGGAGCCATACGGCCGCTATAAGGCGAAGATCAGTCTGGACTTCGCGACCAAACTGTGGGAGCGCGCGAGCGGCCGGCTGATTCTGGTCACGGCGATGACGCCGACTCCGGCCGGGGAAGGAAAGACGACCACTACCGTTGGGCTCGGCGATGCCTTGAACCTCATCGGCAAGAAGGCGATCAGCTGCATTCGCGAGCCGTCACTCGGGCCGGTGTTCGGCATGAAGGGGGGAGCGGCCGGCGGAGGTTATGCGCAGGTGGTGCCGATGGAGGACATCAACCTGCACTTCACCGGGGATTTCTCCGCGATCGGCTCGGCGAACAATCTGCTTGCCGCGATGATCGACAACCACGTCTACCATGGCAACGAGCTCGGCATCGACGTGCGCCGCGTTCACTGGCGGCGCGTGCTGGACATGAACGACCGGGCGCTGCGCGAGATCACGGCGGCACTCGGCGGCGCGGCCAACGGCTTTCCGCGGCAGGACGGCTTCGACATCGTGGTGGCCTCCGAGGTGATGGCGATCTTCTGTCTCGCCACCTCGATCGAGGACTTGAAGATGCGCCTCGGCAATATCGTGATCGGCTACACACGCGAGCAGAAGCCGGTGCGCGCCAGGGACCTGAAGGCCCATGGAGCGATGACCGTACTGCTGAAAGATGCGCTGAAGCCGAACTTGGTGCAGACCCTCGAAGGCAATCCGGCGTTGATCCACGGCGGCCCGTTCGCCAACATTGCGCATGGCTGCAATTCGGTGATCGCCACGCAGACCGCGCTCAAACTCGCCGACTACGTGGTGACCGAGGCGGGTTTCGGAGCCGACCTCGGCGCCGAGAAGTTCATCGACATCAAATGCCGCAAGAGCGGGCTGCGGCCCGACGCCGTGGTTCTCGTCGCGACCATCCGGGCGCTGAAATACCATGGAGGCGAGGATCCGAAGAATTTGGACGGCGAAAATCTGCCGGCGCTCGAAGCCGGCCTTGCGAACCTGGAACGGCATGTGGACAACGTCCACAATCACTACGGCTTGCCTTGCGTCGTCGCCATCAACCACTTCGCGCACGACACAGCGGCCGAAATCGGGCTGCTGAAGCGAAAGATGGCCCGCCACGAAGCGCCGGTCGTCGTCGCGCGGCACTGGGCGGAAGGCGCAAAGGGCGCCGAGGAACTCGCAAGGAGCGTGATCGAAATGATAAAGACGACGCCCGCGGGCTTCACGTTCCTGTACCCGGACCAGGCGACCCTGTGGGAGAAGATGACTGCGGTCGCGACCAAGATCTACGGGGCGAGCACGGTGACCGCCGATGCTAAGGTGCACGCCCGGATCCGCCGGCTGCAGGAGGAAGGCTACGGCCATTACCCCGTCTGCATCGCCAAGACGCAATATTCCTTCTCCACCGATCCGAAGTTGCGCGGGGCGCCCGTCGGGCACGTCATCAACGTGCGCGAAGTGCGCCTTTGCGCCGGCGCCGAATTCATCGTCATGATCTGCGGCGACGTAATGACCATGCCGGGCCTGCCGAAGGTGCCATCTGCCGAAAAAATCGATCTGGACGCCGACGGTAAAGTCGTCGGCCTGTTCTGATCGCCGAGCGCACCGATACGCGCCCTCGGCTACCCCCAGGCGGGACCGCATGCGCCGATCTTCACCAAAGGGCGGCGTGCGCCGCCGCGGTGGCGCCGGCTTGCGCGGCTGCCCGCTGTGTACTCTTTCGCACAGAAAAGCTCCGCCATTTCGGCCATCCTTCGCGCTTCATCATGGAGTAATCATTCAATGCAATCGACAATGAGCGACAATAGCGGGGCGATTGACGGCGGCGTCAGACTCAAACGTCGTGCGGCGGGCGGCCACGCGACCAATGATCTGACCGAGGACGTGCGGGATCTTCTGGGGCGGATTGCTCACGTGGCCGATCCCGAAATCGCCCGTCTGCGAATCAAGATCGACGACGCACTATCGACGGCCAAAAGGGCTGTGGCCGACGGCACCGACCAGGTCCAGCGCCAGATCAAGGACACGCTGCATGCGAGCGACCAATATGTCCGGGATCGGCCCTGGCAGTCCGTCGGAATCGCGGCCGCCGCGGGCATCATCGTCGGGTTTCTGATCGGCAAGCGATGATGAATCGCACTGGTCGAATCGCCGCCGTCGGCCTGGTCGTCGCGATCGTCTTGTTGTCCGGCTGTTGCTGGGGCCGATGGTGGGACCGCGACGGCGGCGGCAGGCGTCACGGCGAGGCGGATCTGCGTTACTGACGACGCCCGCGGCTTCGAAAAACGGCGCAACGCCGCGCGGACCGGGGGTGCCGCTAATTTCGCGCCGCCGCTCAATCCGCGCCGGCGCCGCGCGCGATCGGGATCGCGTGCCTCTTGATCTTCCGGTAGAGCGTATTGCGGCTGATTTTCAGGTGCGCGGCGACCAGGGTCATGTTCCAATGATGCAGCTCGATGACCTGCACCAATGCCTGACGCTCGGCGCTTTGCAGCGAAATCGGCAGAACTTTGCCGGCACGGCGGCTCGTCTCGTCGCTCGCGCCGCAGCTCGCCGGAACGTGGCGGCGGACGTCGAGCGGCAAATCGGCGAAGCGGATGACGTTGTGGTCGCAGATCGCGATGGCGGTGCGGATCGCATTGCGCAGTTCGCGGATGTTGCCGGGCCAGGGGTACGCGAGCAGCCTCTTCATCGCGATCTCCTCGATCGCCGCGATCTGCTTGCCGGCGGATTCCCGCGCGATGCACTTGCAGATCAGCGTCTCTTTGTCGCCGCGCAAGGCGAGCGGCGGCAGTTCCATGCAGATGCCGTTCAGCCGATAATACAGGTCCTCGCGAAATTCGCCGCGGCTCATCAGTTCGCGCAAATTCCGGTGCGATGCGCACATGACGCGCAAATTCACCTTGATCGGCGCCTCGCTGCCTAGCGGGGTCACCTCCATCTCCTCGAGGACCCGCAGCAGGCGCGTCTGCGCCATCAGCGGCATGTCGCCGATCTCGTCGAGGAACAGCGTTCCGCCCGAGGATTGCACGATGCGTCCGCGCATGCCCTCCTTCTTCGCGCCGGTGAACGCGCCTCGCGAATAGCCGAAAAGCTCGCTTTCGATCAAGGTCTCGGGGATCGCCGCGCAATTGACCGCGACGAACGGCTGCTTCGCGCGGCTGCTCGCCAGATGCAGCGCCTTGGCGAACGCTTCTTTACCCGAGCCGGTTGGGCCGAAGATCACGACGGCAACGCTGCTGTCCGCGATGCGGCGCGCATTGCGCAGATTGCGCAGCATCTGCGGATCCTCGCCCGCCAGGTCCGCCAAGGTCATGGCTCCGCAGGAATCGTCGCGCGCGACCTGGACGATGGTGCGCGGCACAATCGGCGGCGGCGGCGCCCTGCCGGCTTGCGCGCCCGCGCCGACCAGGCTCGCGTAATAGCGCCGACCGTAGCGATTGTCGCGCAGCTCCCATACCGCGCGCCGACCCGCTCCGGAGGTCGCCAACAACTCATCGAAAGTCGTGTCGAAAACCTCGGCGATCGAGCAGCCGATCAAATCCCTGCGATCCTGCGCACCGAGCAACCTGAGGCCGGTCATGTCGGTGGCGACGATCGTGCCGTCGGCAGCAACCGCGATCGCGCCGTCGTGCAGCAAATCGACGAATTCGGGCCGATGATGGAAGCGCAGCATCGCGTCGCCGCGGTGGCGGCGCAAGAACAGGCATTTCTCGATCAATCGCGCCGACGTGTTGACGAGCGCCACGGTGTGCATTTGCGATTCGCGCGTACCGCCGGCATTGACGCAGGAGGCGTCGAGCACCGCGAGCAATTTGCCGTTCGGATCGTGGATCGGCGCCGCTGAGCAGGAAAGCGCGACGTGCCGTGCGCGAAAATGATCTGCCTCGTGAATCGTGATCGGCCGCGCTTCGGCGGCGCAGGTCCCGATGCCGTTCGTACCCTCGCGCCGTTCGCTCCATTCGGCGCCGAGGATCAGCCCGGCTTGACCGAACATTCTCTTCAGCGCCGGATCGACTTTTTCGCAGAGAATCACGCCTTCGGTGTCGGCGAGCAGCAGCGCATACCCGGATCCGGAGATCTGCTCGTAGAGAGAATCCATTTCGGCGCGCGCAATCTGCACCAATTCGTCGTGCTCGGCGTGCAGTTCCTTCAAGCGGCCGGAATCCAGCACCGTCGGTTGATACTCGCGCGCCGGATCGAGCTTGAAATCGTGCAAGCACCGCCGCCACGATAGATCGACGATCGGCGCCACCGGCGGCGGCGCCGACTCGACGCTGAAGCCGTGGTCCGCGACGCGCACGACGAGTTCGGCGTGCGGGCCTGCGGCGGGATCGCTCATAAAGCCCCTCGCCGGCGCCGCGCATCGTTGGCAATTCTCGTTTGCATCCAGCGCCCCCCCCGGGTGGTCGATGTGCTTATAAACTCCGAAGGAGCAACTGTGTCAAGCGTACCGCCGAAATCTGTCACTGAAATGACATGCCCCACGCGCAACGATCGCATCCGGGGCTGGTCTAAACCTCGGACGATGTCGCCTTGCTGTGAACCGCAGCCGTTCCGGAGGTGCCCGACATCGCTGGCACGATGTTTGCTACTCCCCCTAGGCGGGCGTGCGCGAATATCGCAATCCCCCATTGCAACCAAAATATCAGGAGAGAACTTATGAGTTCCGCCCAACCACGGCCGGCTGGCATTGCGGCAATCCCCGGCGCCATGCGCGAAAGCGCCTCGTTTGCCGCGCATCTGAAAACGCTCGAACGCAAGATACCGTTGCGCGCCCGGTATGAGAACTTCATCGGCGGCAAATGGGTCGCGCCCGTCAAGGGCGGCTATTTCGACAACATCTCGCCGACCACCGGCGCCGTCATCTGCAAAATCGCGCGTTCGCAAGCCGAGGACGTCGAACTTGCGGTCGATGCCGCGCATGCGGCCGCCGCAGCTTGGGGCCGCACGGCGGTCGCCGAACGCGCGCGCGTGCTCAACCGCATCGCCGACCGCATGGAGCAGTATTTGCCGTTCCTCGCCGCCGTCGAGACCTACGACAACGGCAAGCCGATTCGCGAGACCAATCTCGCCGACCTGCCGCTCGCGGTCGATCACTTTCGCTACTTCGCGAGCTGCGTGCGCGCGCAGGAAGGCTCGCTCGGCGAACTCGACGAAGATACGGTCGCCTACCACTTTCACGAGCCGCTCGGCGTGGTCGGCCAGATCATACCGTGGAACTTTCCGATCCTGATGGCGACCTGGAAGCTCGCGCCGGCGATCGCCGCCGGCAATGCGGTCGTGATCAAGCCGGCCGAGCAGACGCCGATGTCGCTGCTGGTCCTCGCCGAGTTGGTGCAAGACATCCTGCCGCCGGGCGTGCTGAACATCGTCAATGGCTTCGGACTCGAGGCCGGCAAGCCGCTCGCGGCCAACCCGCGCATCGCCAAAATCGCTTTTACCGGCGAGACCACCACCGGCCGATTGATCATGCAATACGCATCGGAGAACATCATCCCGGTCACGCTCGAACTGGGCGGCAAGTCGCCGAACATCTTCTTCGAGGATGTCCTTCGCGACGAAGACGATTTCGTCGACAAGGCGCTCGAGGGATTCGCGATGTTCGCGCTGAATCAGGGCGAGGTCTGTACCTGTCCGTCGCGCGCGCTGGTGCAAAAGTCGATCTATACCCGCTTCATGGAGCGCGCGCTCAAGCGCGTCGAGAAAATCCGCCAGGGCGACCCGTTCGAGATGAGCACGCAAATCGGCGCGCAGGCATCCAACGACCAGTTCGAAAAGATTCTCTCCTACATCGACATCGGCAAAAAGGAAGGCGCCAAGGTGCTGACCGGCGGAGTCGCCAACAAGCTGCCGGGGGAGAATGCCGGCGGCTATTACATCAAACCGACGGTGTTAGAAGGCCACAACAAGATGCGGGTGTTCCAGGAGGAGATCTTCGGTCCGGTGGTGTCGGTGACCACGTTCGACACACCCGAGCAGGCGCTGGAAATCGCCAACGACACCTTGTACGGGCTGGGCTCCGGCGTGTGGACTCGCGACCTGAATCTCGCCTACCGATTTGGCCGGGGCATCAAGGCGGGGCGTGTATGGACCAATTGCTACCACGCGTATCCGGCGCACGCGGCGTTCGGCGGTTACAAGAAATCCGGCATCGGCCGCGAGACGCACAAGATGATGCTCGATCACTACCAACAAACGAAGAATGTGCTGGTGAGCTATAGCACGAAGGCGCTGGGGTTCTTCTAGGAGAGCGCCGGGCCCGCTGTAGGGCGGCGGGCGGATCGCGATCGGCCGCGATCCGCCCGCCCGGATCTAAGGTCGCGGGGATTCTGGGGAAGGCACTTGACTGAAACGGTTGCGCGGGATGCCGGGCGCGTCGGCGTCTCGCACGCCGCGCGCGAATTGATCGAGCAGCTCAAGGCGGCGCACGGTCCGCTGATGTTTCATTTGTCCGGCGGCTGCTGCGACGGCAGCGCACCGATGTGCTTTCGCGTCGGCGAATTCAAGCTGGGCGGCGTGGATGTCAAGGTCGGCGAGATCGCCGGCTGTGAATTCTGGATGGATCGCGAGCAATTCCGCCTCTGGGCACACACGCAGTGGAGCGTCGACGTCGTCGCGGGGCGCGGCGCGAGCTTTTCGCTGGAAGCGCCGCTCGGCAGGCGATTCTTGATTCGTTCCACGCTGTGCGCGGCCGCGCCCGGTGATTCGATGAGCAAGTAGGGATAAGTCGATCGGCGGGCGGTCGATCAACCGGAAGTATCCGACGATAAACGTCCGCAAGCACGCCTATATCAACAATTGGGAAGGAGTTTTCGATGGACACCAAGAGGAATCTCGCAAGGGGTGCCGCCAAGCGCCTGCTGGCCGGCGGTTTACTGGCCGCGGCGGCGCTCTCGCCGCTGCTCGGCATCGCCGCCGCGCCGGCGTACCGGGCGGTCACGACCGAGCGGCTGATCAACGCCCAGCAGGACGACGGCTGGCTCATGTACCGGCGCAACTACGAAAGCACGGGCTACGCGCCCTTCCAGCAGATCGACGCCGCGAATGTCGGCGGACTGAAGCCCGCATTCGACTATCAGAGCGGTCTGTCGCAGGGTCATGAAGCGGCGCCGGTGGTCAACGGAAAGTACCTGTTCGTCACCACGCCAATGGATCACCTGCTCGCGATGGACGCGACCGACGGCAAGCTGCTGTGGGAATACGACTATCCGCTCAACCCGAAGGCGCTGAAGACGGTCTGCTGCGACGTCGTCAACCGCGGCGTCGCCCTGTACGGCGATCTGGTCTACATGGGCACGCTCGGCAATCACATCGTCGCACTCGATGCGGCGACCGGCAAGGTCAAGTGGGATACGGCGCTTGCGCCGCCGGGCGTCGGCTATTTCATCTCCGGCGCCCCGCTCGTGGTCAACGGCAAAGTGATCATCGGCGACGGCGGCGGCGAATACGGCTCGCGCGGCTTCATCGTCGGCATGAACGCAAGAACCGGCAAAGTCGAATGGAAGACCTATACGACGGCGGCACCCGGGACGCCCGGCGGCAACACCTGGCCGAAAGGCGCCTACAAGACGGGCGGCGGCAACCCGTGGATCACCGGCACCTATGACCACGCCACCAATACGCTGTTTTGGGGCGTGGGCAATCCCGGCCCGTGGCTCGCGACCCTGCGTCCGGGCGATAACCTGTACACCGACTCGGTGCTGGCGTTGAACCCCGACACCGGCAAGATCAAATGGCATTATCAATGGACGCCGAACGACACCTGGGACTACGACGGCGCCAACGAAACGGTGATGACGGACCTCACCTACCGGGGCAAGGCGTACCAGGCGCTCGTGCACGCGGACCGCAACGGCTGGTTTTACGCGATCGATCGCCGCGACGGCAAGCTGATCTACGCCGAGCCGTTCGTGCATGTGACCTCGATCATCGGCATGAAGAATGGCGTGCCGCAGTCCGACCCTGCGATGCGCCCGACCGTGGACAAGCAGGTCTTCACCTGCCCGAGCTTCCTGGGCGGCAAGAACTGGTGGCCTATGTCGATCGATCCGCAGACGCAGATGGCCTACATTCCGACGCAGCACGCCTGCATGGACATCAAGGGCGTCGCGCCCGTCGCGTACAAGGCGGGTCTCGCGTTCCTCGATGAAACCTTCGAGGTCATGCACGATCCGACGACCGACAATTGGGGATCGGTACAGGCGCTCGACCTGAACACCGGCAAGCAGGTTTGGCAGCATGAAACTCACCTGCCCTGGTCCGGCGCGACGCTGGCGACGGCCGGCGGCGTGATGTTCAGCGGCAGCACCGACGGTCACTTCATGGCGTTCGACGCCAAGACCGGCAAGGTGTTGTGGAGCAGCGCGCAGCTCAGCTCCGGCATCATCGGCGTGCCGACGACCTACATGGTCGACGGCAAGCAGTATGTCGCCGTCTGGGCCGGCTGGGGCGGCGCGGGTCCGATCTGGGGCGGCCAGATGGCCAACGATCCTGCGGTCAAGTCGATAGCGCGAGGCGGCCACCTCTATGTCTTCGCGCTCTAGCAGCGCCACGTCCAAGCTGCATATAGCGGCCTGTCTGCTCGGCGCGGTGCTGATGCACCGCGCCGCGGCCGCCGCGACGCTGAGCGTCTGCGTCGATCGGGCAAATCCGACGATGGCGATGGATGTACGCGTCGTTCGTGCGGTCGCGCAAACGCAAGGGTACACGGTCAAGCTCGTGCCGTTTGTCGGCTACGGCAAGGGCGGCGACGGCTTTCCGCTCGGCCGCTTCGCCAAAATGGCGCAAACCGAGTGCCGGCTGATCATGGGCTTCCCGGTCGATGCGGGCAATCCGCGCCTGCCGCCCCACCTCGAGGCGACAGCGGCCTATGCGAGTACCGGCTTCGTGCTGGTGCGCCTGAGCGGCGCAGGCAATGTGCCGCTCGGCAAATTGCCGGTCGGCAGCGAGGTCGGCATCGCTCAGCTCGACACCTACGCGGGGCTGCTGTACAGCCTGCACCCCAATATCGTCATGCATGTCTACCCGAAGGATGCGGACATGCTCGCGGACCTGCAGGCGCGGCACATCGTCGCGGGCCTCGCCTGGCAGCCGTCCATCGAGGGCTACCAGCGGATGCATCCGCATCAGCAAGCGCTAAAGATCCGCATGCTGGGCGGCAAGCACATGCTCTGGAACCTCGTGGCGCTGTACGCGCCGGGATCGCGGGCGGCCGCCGCGCTGTTCGACAAGGGCCTCGCGCAACTGCGCAGCCGCGGCCGCCTGGACGGCTTGATCAAGCCGTTTCAGCGCGCCGCCGCTCTGCATGCGTCGCGCCGGATCGAGGTCGCCAAATTGACGAAAAAGACGATCCACGGGCGCCTTCACGGCCCGCCGGCGCTCTATACCGAGGATCAAGCGGCCAAGGGGGCGATCGCCTACTACCAGAACTGCGCCATGTGCCATGGACCGCTGCTAAATGGCCAATTGGGCGGTTATTCGGGTCCAGCGCTGAAAGGCACGGATTTTGCCGATCCGAGCTACCACTTCCACGTCAGCGACATTTTCAATTTCGTCGCGAAATTGATGCCGGCGGCGACGCCGGGCAGCCTGTCGCAGGAGCAGGACGTCGCGATCATGGCGTTCCTGCTGAAACAGAACGGCTATCCCGCCGGGTCTCGGCAGCTGACGTACGCTGGCGCGGCGAAATCCAGCGTGCCTTTGCTCTACTACGGGAAATGATCGATCGGCGATCCGGCTGGATGACATTGCCTCTGCGCTTGGCCGCGATCACCACCGGCGCCACACTGGGTAAAAGCGCTATCATCCGCCCTATGGCGATGGCAATGACCGTTGACCGGATGACCGGTCAACCGCAGGCGGTGACCCTTGGCGAGTTCCGACCCTGATTCGCCGAACACTCGCCTCGCGGCGCCCGAAAAATCGTCCACCGACGCGGCTCGACCGTTATTCTGCACCAATTGCGGCGCCGCCGTGTCCGGCCGGTATTGCAGTGCGTGCGGCCAGAGCATCGAGTACCACCTGCATTCGCTGCGGGACTTCCTTGGTGAAGCCATGGAGGTGCTCACTCACGCTGATTCTCGCCTGTGGCGCACGCTCAGATCGCTGCTGCTGCAGCCGGGATTTTTGACGCAACAATTCCTTCAAGGCCGCCGCGCGCGCTACCTGCCGCCGCTCCGTCTTTATTTCGTCCTCAGCGTTCTATTCTTTCTGATCGTATCGGTCACCAGCCCGGTGACGATCATTTCCAAACGCGCGGACAGGGGAGCCGGCCAGGCGGCATCCGACCGAGCGGCTACCGCAGATCTTTGCAGCGCATCGGTTGCGCAATTACCGGGCCCGGACTGGCTGCGCCGGCCGTTTCTCAGTGCCTGTCGAAGGACGCACGCCGATCAGAATCGCGCGCTTGGCCAGAGTTTTGTCCGTGACTTGGGCCGCGCGATGTTCCTGTTTTTGCCGCTGCTGGCGGGCTTCATGACGCTCCTGTACTCGCGCGCAGGGGCCCGCTATGTCGATAACCTGCTGCTGCTGGTACACAACCAAGCACTCGTATACCTGCTGATGGCGGTCTACCTGGTGGCGATGCACTGGATGCGCTCGGGCGTGTCGACTCGTCTGCTGAGCCTCGCGGTGATGGGCTATTTGATGTTTTATTTCTTCCGGTCGATGCAACGGGTCTATGCCCAGAAATTGTTGCCTACCCTGATCAAATTCATCGCCATTGCCCTGGCATATCTGCTCTGCGCGGTTTGCATGGTGTTTTTGACGGCGCTGTATGCCGTCGAGACGCAGTGACCCAGAGGTGGGTCCGTTCCCTCGGCGATCAGGCGCCCTGTTGGACGCTGCGCAAACGCCGCAGCGAACGCGCCCGGCGCCGGGGCGGCGGCCGCGGTCGCGGCGCGCGCCGCATGGAGTATCATCGATCGCGGGGCTGGATCCCGTCATCATCGTCGAGCAACCGCCATGGAACAGAAGATCTATAAGGTTCCGGATCACGTCGCCGCCGCCGCGCAAATAAAAAGCGGCGACTATGCGCGCATGTACGCCGAGTCGATCGAAGCGCCGGAGCGCTTCTGGGCGCGCATCGGCCACCGCATCGATTGGATTCGGGAATTCACGCAAGTCAAGGACACGAGCTTCGCGGCGAGCGATTTTCGCATACGCTGGTTCCACGACGGCAAGCTGAATGTCGCGAGCAACTGCCTGGACCGGCACCTGCAAGCCCGCGGCGACAAGACCGCGATCATCTGGGAAGGCGATGACCCGAAGCTCGCCGAGCACATCAGCTATCGCGACCTCTACGAGCGCGTCTGCCAGTGCGCGAACGCGCTGCAGTCTCTGGGCGTGCAAAAAGGCGACCGCGTGACCATCTACCTGCCGATGATTCCGGAGATCGCCGTGGCGATGCTCGCCTGCGCACGCATCGGCGCCGTGCATTCCGTGGTGTTCGCCGGCTTCTCGCCAGAGGCCTTGGGCGGGCGCATCGCCGATTGCGATTCCGGCGTGGTGATCACCGCGGACGAGGGCATTCGCGGCGGCAAGCGCGTGCCGCTGAAGCAAAACGTCGACGCCGCGCTCAGCATCAAGGGGACGGATTGCGTCAAGCACGTCTTGGTCGTGCGCCGCACCGGCGCGCGCGTCCCGATGTATGCGCCGCGCGACCGCTGGTACGACGATGCGGTGCTGCCGCAATCCAAATCCTGCCCCGCAGCGGTCATGGATGCCGAGGACCCGCTGTTCATTCTCTACACCTCGGGATCGACCGGCAAGCCGAAGGGCGTACTGCATAGCACCGCCGGCTACCTCGTGTTTGCGGCGTTCACGCATCAAGCCGTTTTCGATCTGCGTGAGGAGGATATCTACTGGGCGACTGCGGATATCGGCTGGGTGACCGGCCACAGCTATATCGTCTACGGGCCGCTCGCCAACGGCGCGACCACGGTCATGTTCGAAGGCGTTCCGAACTACCCGGATGCCGGCCGGTTTTGGCAGGTCGTTGACAAGCATAAAGTGACGATACTGTACTCGTCGCCGACCGCAATTCGTTCGCTGATGCGCGAGGGCGAGGAGCCCGTCAAAGCGTGGTCGCGCAAGAGCTTGCGCCTGCTCGGTTCCGTTGGCGAGCCGATCAACCCCGAAGCTTGGGAGTGGTACCACCGGGTGGTCGGCGAACACCGCTGTCCGATCGTCGATACCTGGTGGCAAACCGAGACCGGCGGGATTCTGATCACGCCGTTGCCGGGCGCGATCGATCTGAAGCCGGGTTCCGCCACCGTGCCGTTCTTCGGCGTGCGGCCGGCGATCGTCGACGGCGCCGGCCGGATACTCGAAGGCGCCTGCGAGGGCAATCTGGTGCTGCTGGATAGTTGGCCAGGGCAAATGCGCAGCGTCTACGGCGATCATCAGCGCTTCATCGACACCTACTTCAAGACGTTTCCGGGATGTTATTTCACCGGTGATGGCGCGCGCCGCGACGCTGACGGCTACTACTGGATCACCGGCCGCGTCGATGACGTGATCAACGTCGCCGGCCATCGCCTGGGGACCGCCGAGATCGAGAGTGCGTTGGTGGCCCACCCGAAGGTCGCCGAGGCGGCGGTGGTCGGATTTCCGCACGACATCAAGGGGCAGGGAATCTACGTGTATGTCACGCTGATCACCGGGGCCGAGCCGAGTGAAGCCTTGCGTGCGGAGCTGCGCGAGTGGGTTCGGCGCGAAATCAGTCCGATCGCGACGCCGGATGCGATCCAGTGGGCGCCGGGATTGCCGAAAACGCGCTCCGGCAAGATCATGCGGCGCATCCTGCGCAAGATCGCCGCCAACGAGCACGATCAGCTCGGGGACATTTCGACACTGGCCGATCCCAGCGTGGTCGAGCAACTGCTCGCGGATCGGGCGAATGTCGGGCGACGGCCTGCCGCGGCCGCGGCGTCGGGTTCGAGCTGACTCTCAATGTAGGAGCAGGCGATGGAAGATGTGGTCATCACGACGGCGCTGCGCAGCGCGGTCGGCAAATTCGGCGGCTCCATCGCCAAGGTGCCGGCCGCCGATCTCGGCGCGCAGATCATCAAGGCGCTGCTGGCCGCCTCGGGCGTCGAGCCGCAGCAAGTGACGGAAGTGATTCTCGGTCAAGTGCTCACCGCCGGCTGCGGCCAGAATCCCGCGCGCCAGGCGGCGATACGGGCCGGTCTTCCGCACGCGGTTGCGGCGATGACGATCGGCAAGGTCTGCGGCAGCGGGCTCAAGGCGACGCACCTGGCCGCACAGGCGATCAAATGCGGTGACGCGCAAATCGTCATTGCCGGCGGACAGGAAAACATGAGCGCCGCGCCGCATGTGCTGCCGGGCGCGCGCGAGGGCTTCAGGATGGGCGATATCAAGCTGATCGACAGCATGATCGTCGACGGGCTTTGGGATGCCTTCAATCAATATCACATGGGCATCACCGCCGAGAACGTCGCCAAGAAGTACGGCGTTTCACGCCGCGAACAGGATGAATTCGCGGCGCACTCACAAACCAAAGCCGCGGCGGCGCAGCAGACCGGCAAGTTCAAGGCCGAGATTGCGCCGATCGAGGTTGCCGGAAAAAAGGGTACGACGGTATTCGATACCGATGAGTTCATCCGCCACGGTGTGACCGCCGACGCGCTCGCCGAACTTAGGCCGGCCTTTTCCAAGGATGGCACCGTCACGGCCGGCAACGCATCGGGCATCAACGACGGCGCGGCCGCGGTCCTGATGATGTCCGCACGCAAAGCCGACGAGCTGCGCCTGACGCCGCTGGCGCGAGTCCGCGCCTATGCCTCGGCGGGCGTGGATCCCTCGGTCATGGGGATGGGCCCGGTGCCGGCGAGCCGGCTGTGCCTGAAGAAGGCCGGTTGGAGCCACGCGGACCTGGATCTGATGGAGGTGAACGAGGCGTTCGCCGCCCAGGCCATCGCCGTCAACAAGGAGATGGAATGGGATGCGGCGAAAATCAACGTCAATGGCGGCGCGATAGCGATCGGTCATCCGATCGGCGCCTCGGGTTGCCGCATCCTCGTCACGCTGTTGCACGAAATGATCCGGCGCGACGCGCACAAGGGCCTCGCCAGTCTGTGCATCGGCGGCGGCATGGGCGTCGCGCTCGCACTCGAACGCTGACGGCCGATCGCGGCGGGCGGCTAGCTTTGCCGCACGTAGCGACCCGGCGCCTCGTCGAGCGCCGGATATCCCGCCGCTTCGTTGCCCGGTATCGGCGGCGCGACTTGCTCGGGCGATGAATGCGCGGCGAGCCAGTGTTGCCAGCTCGGCCACCAAGAGCCCGCGCTCAAGGGTGCGGCTGCCAGCCAGTCGTCGGGCGGCAGGTTGGTCACAGGATCGGTCCAGGTGAGCATCCGGTGGCGCCGCCGCGGGTGCGAGGGCCCGCTGACGATGCCCGCGTTGTGGCCGCCGGAGGTCAACAGAAACGTGTAATCGCTGGAGCGCGTCAGGCCGCGCGCTTTGTACACCGAGCGCCACGGCGCCACATGATCGGTTTCCGTGCCGACGACGAACATCGGACATCGCAGGGCGCCGAGGTCGATCCGCTCGCCCTGGGCGACGAACTTGCCGTTCGCGAGCGCATTGTCGAGGTACAGTTCGCGCAGGTATTCGGTGTGCATGCGGCAGGGCATGCGCGTGCCGTCCGCATTCCACGCCATCAAATCGTTGGGCTTGTCGACCTGGCCGCGCAGATATTTGTTGACCGCCGGCACCCACAGCAGGTCGCGCGAGCGCAGCAGCGCGAAAGCGGCGCCCATCTGCTCGGCCGTCAGCACGCCGCTCTTCTGCATCGCCGCTTCCAGCATCTCGATTTGACTCGGACTGATGAACAGCGATAATTCGCCGGGCTCGCTGAAATCAGTTTGCGCGGCGAGCAGCGACAGCGATGCGACCCGTCCGTCCGCCTGCGCCGCGAGCGCCGCGGCCGCGATGGACAACAGCGTGCCGCCGATGCAGTAACCGACCAAGTGCGCCCGGCGCTGCGGCACGATGGCCGCGACCGCATCCAGCACATCGCGGATGCCGAGCTGCAAGTAATCGTCCAGGCTCAGGTTGCGATCCTCGGCGCCCGGATTCTTCCAGGAGATCATGAACACGGTATGCCCCTGGGAGACGAGATAGCGCACCAGGGAATTGCCGGGCGAAAGATCCAGGATGTAGTACTTCATGATCCATGCCGGCACGATGACCACCGGCTCGGCGTAGACCGACGGCGTGAGCGGCTCATACTGCATGAGTTCCACCAGCGGATTGCGCATCACGACCTTGCCGCTCGTGACGGCGACGTCGCGGCCCACCACGAAGTCGACTTGCCGGGCGGCTCCATGGCGCGCGAACAGCAGTTCGAAATCCTTCAGCCAATGGCTCAGGCCGCGTACCAGATTTTGACCGGACTCGGCCTGTGTGGTCTGCAGCAGTTCCGGATTGGTGGCCAAGTAATTCGCCGGCGAGGCGGCCTCCAGCGCATTCTTGCCCATCAGCGCGAGGTTGCGCGCATGTTGGGGCGCGACTCCCGGGACTGCGGCCAATGCCCCCTGCCACCAGTCGGCGAAGTTCTTGTAGCTGTTCGCGTAGACGTTGAACGGCCATTGCTGCCAGGCCGCGCCGTGATAGCGGGCATCGGCTTCGGCGACCGCGGCCGGGTTGCCGGTCCACGCGTTGACCGCGAAGGTCCAGCTATCGACCGCCTTCTGTGCCGCCTCGGCGGCGAGCTCCATCTGCGTCTGCGGGCGACGCGCAAGATTCGTGTACCAATCCAACCAAGCGAGCACGTACACATCGGGCGCCAATCCGCCGGTCATGCCGGCGAGTTGCCCGCGCAGCTCGTGCAGCCACTGCGACTGCGGGTCGGAGGCATTATTTGCAGGACTATTCACATGAGGATCCTATCGGGACGGTCGACGCCATCCGCTCGGCGGCATGGCGGCATGGCGGCATGGCAACACGGCAGCGCTCCCCGTGGAGGCCGCCGCGGCTGCCGGGCCCCTGCTCGTCAGGGACTCTTCTTGAGAGTCTCGGCCAATTTGGCGGTCGCTTCTCCCAAAAGAGCATTGAACGAACTCTGAGCGCTGCTCGCTATGGCGACGAATTCCTGGACGCGGGTCTTGAACTTCTCGCCGAATTGCGTGGCGAGCGCCGTCTGCGTCGCCGCCAATGCCGCCGGTGTGCCGGCGGCGAGATTGGCCTTGGCCTGTGCCATGCTCCATTCCAAATAATCACCGGCGATGGCGAACTGAAAGCGGCCGAAGCTCTCAATGGCCTTGAGGGCCTCTTGCTGCGCGCGCAGTGTCGGCGCCCAAGCGCTGCGATATGAATCGAACGCCGCACTGGCATCGAACTTCAGGTCTGACATGATCGTAACTCCCGATGGGTGAATCGTTCAGGCAGTCTTTTTGATCGACTCGGCGACTTTCGCTGTCGCTTCGCCCAAAAGAGCATTGAACGAACTCTGCGCACTGGTCGTCAAGTTCACGAACTCCTGGACGCGTGCCTTGATTTTCTCGCCGAATTGCGTCGCGAGCGCTGTCTGCGTCGCGGCGAGCTCGGACGGGCTGCTGGAGGAAAGGCTGGCCTTCGCCTGCGCCAAGCTCCACTCGAAATAATCGCCGGCGATCGCATATTGATAACGGCCGAAGCTCTCGATGGACTTCAGGCCTTCTTGCTGCGCATGCAGGGTCGGCGCCAAAGCATTGCGATAGGCATCAAACGCTTGGGTGGGATCGAAGTTGAGGTTTGTCATGGCGGCTCCAAATGTGGCTGTGGTGGAAGTGACGGCGCCTATTATAGCGCAATTTGTATGCGGTGCAAGAGAAATATCGCGCCGAGCATGAAGAAAGCGATGGAGTCTATAACTAATTGTTTTATATATATTTTATTTATATCAATCAGAACTATATATATTATTTTCTATAAATATCTTGCATCGCATTAATATTTGACCGATGCCCTTACAAACGCAGGCCGCCATCGACCTCGAGGCAGCGGCCGGTGTAAAAGTCGTTCTCGAAGATGAAGCGCACGGCGGCGGCGATCTCCAGCGGCTCGCCGAGGCGCTGCAGCGGCACGGGGGCCGTGAGCTTCTCGAGTATCTCGGCGCGCATCGATGCCAAAATTTCCGTATGAGTAAACCCCGGGGCGACCGCGCCGACGCGAATGCCGTAGCGGGCCAGCTCTTTCGCCCAGACGACGGTCATCGCGGCGACGCCGGCCTTCGCCGCGCTGTAGTTGCTTTGGCCTGCGTTTCCGGCTTTCGATATGCTGGAGATGTTGACGATCACGCCGCCTTGCCCAAACCCAATCATGAATGCCGCGGCTTCGCGCGCGCAGAGGAACACCCCGGTGAGATTGACGTCGATGACCGCGCTCCACTGCGCGAGCGACATCCGCTCCACAACCGCCCCGGCCTTCGCTTTCACGAGCAATGCATCGCGCACGATCCCGGCATTGTTGACGAGACCATCCAGGCGCCCAAAATCCGCGGCGATGCGCCCCATGACGGCGACGACCTCGTCCTCCTTGGCGACGTTGGCCTCATAGATGCGCGCCTCGACGCCTCTTGCCACGCATTGCGCCCGACTTTCCGCCAGATCCGCCGCGCGCAGGTCGATCAATGCGAGATTGGCGCCGTGGCCGGCCAAATCCACTGCGCTCGAGCGGCCGATACCCCGGCCTGCGCCCGTGATGATGATGACTTTTTTATTCAATTCCATGGTGCTATTGGCTCTCGTCCGCGTTTGAATCGGGTTTTGCGGGAACGGCGGCGACCTGCTCGTCCTGCGGGGTTTCTGCGCCGCTCGCGCCGCTCGCGCCGCTCGCGCCACCCGCGCCACCCGCAACGCCCTGCTCGGCGGGCTCACTCGCGGCGCCGAAGAACGTCGCCTGCAGGCGCGCGAATGCCTCCATGTTGGCGCGCGCCAGATCCACGAACGGCCCCAGCGGCGGCGCACCGAGCACCTTGCTCATTTCAGTGCGCATCGCATCCTGCTGACGCAGCAGCGTCTGGAAGCCCTGCTCCAAATAGCGTGTCAGCATCGATTGGACCGGGCTCGCGTAGAAGCGGATGATCATCTCCAACAGTTCGGCGCTGAGGACCGGGGAACCGAATTGCTCCTGATCCGCGACGATTTGCAGCAGCACGGACCGAGTGAGGTCCTCGCCGCTCTTGTCATCGACGACCTTGATCCTCTCGCCGGAGGCCACCAGCTGGCGTAGATCCGCGAGCGTGACATGCCGGCTGGCCTCGCTGTCGTACAGGCGGCGGTTGGCGTATTTGCGAATTATGCGTGTCTGAGCCATCGTATCGTCTCATCGGCATGAAGGGCCGCGCTAGGGCCGAATGTATGCGTTGCATTATACTTGGCATCGGCATTTTTGCGATCTAATTCGTCGAATTTTTAATAAGTAAAATCAATGTGTTGCATCGAGGAGGCCGCAGCGGTGCGAGCCTCCGGCCGTCGCGCGGAGATTTTGCATCGCAATTGGAGCAAGGCTACGACATGCACGAAGACTGGCTGCAGCACTGGCGGACCTTGGCCGCCGCCTGGGATCCCTACGGCGCTTCGCGGTTTGCGGGTGCGAGTGCCCTTGGCGGCGCACCGCCCGCTGGCGCATCCGAACCTTACGCGGCGCTCGCCACAGGGTTCGCCGCCGCCGTTCGCAGCGCGATCGAAGGCGTCTCAGAAGAGTCGGCGGAGACGCGCGCATCGGCGATCGACCGGTTCGTCGAATTCTTGCGCGCCCAATTCAGCGACTTATCGGCATTCTCCGCGCTCGGTCCGCAGCGAGCGCAGCAACAGCGTTGGCAGCGCATGACGGCAGCGTCATTGCAGGCGCAGCAGGCCCAGGCGCACCTTGCGCGCCTGTGGTCGGATACGCTGCGCGCCGCGGCGGACGCCTTTGCGCAGCACTGCATCGATGCGGCCCAAACCGAGACCGCGCCCAAGCTGCTCTACGCTGCCTGGGTCGATAGCGCCGAAGAGGCCTATGCTCGCATGGCCCACAGCGCAGCCTTTTGCAGCGCGCAAACGAGCCTGCTGAATGCACAGAATCGATTGCGCAGAGAGCTGCAATCCCTGTTCGAGCCGTGGGCCAAAGACCTCGATCTGCCGACGCGCAGCGAACTCAATAGCGTCCATCGGGCCATCAGAGCGATGCGCGCCGAGATCGTGCGCAAGCCATCCAAGCCGCCGGCCGCCAAGGCGCGCAAAGGCGGCGGCACCGCGCGCCGCGCGCCCAAACGGCGCCCGCCATGAGCACGAATTTACTTTCGGCGCTCGCGGCCGCCGACCGCGCCGTCGTCGGCGCCTCGGAGAAGGACCCGCTGCTGCAGCGCGACAAGCTGACGCTTTACCGCTATCGGCCGATCGCGCGGCCGGCGCGGGCCGCACCGCTGCTGATCGTCTACGCACTGGTCAACAGGCCCTACATGCTGGATTTGCAGCCCGACCGTTCGCTGATCCGCGGACTGCTCGGCGCGGGCCTCGATGTGTATCTGATCGACTGGGGATATCCGGACGGCGCCGACCGCTTTACGACGCTGGAGGATTACCTCGAAGATTATCTGGCCGGCTGCGTCGATGCGGTGCTGCGCTCGGCGAGCGCCCCTGCGCTCAACCTGCTCGGCGTTTGCCAAGGCGGCACGTTCAGCGTGTGCTACAGCGCGATGCATCCGGAACTCGTGCGGAATTTGATCACGATGGTGACGCCGATCGATTTCCACACGCCGGCGGATCTGCTGTCGAAGTGGCTGCGGGACATCGACCTCGACGCCTGGATCGGCGCGGGCAACGTGTCCGGCGAGACCCTGAATCAGGTCTTTTTGTCGCTCATGCCGTTTCGCCTGACGCAGCAGAAATACGTGCAGCTGCTGCTCTGTCCGCCGGACACGCGCGACCTAGAGACGTTCGTGCGCATGGAGCGCTGGATCTTCGACAGCCCGGACCTGGCCGGCGCGGCGCTGCGCGAATTCGTCGGTTGGTTCTACCAGGAGAACCGTCTGCTGCGAGGCACGCTGCAAATCGGCGGGCGCAACGTCGATTTGAAATCGCTGCGGCAGCCGGTTCTCAATATTTATGGCGCGCGCGATCACTTGGTGCCCCCGGCGTCCTCGGCGGCGCTCGAGCATCTGATCGGCAGCTCAGACTACACCGGCCGCGAGCTCGATTTGGGCCACATCGGCATGTATGTCAGCCGGCGATCGCAGCAGCAGGTGCCGCCGCTGATCGCCGGCTGGCTCACATGTAAACCCCGCCGTTGACGTTGATCTGCTGGCCGGTGATGTAGTCGCCGTCGGCGGCCAGGAACAGCACGGCCTTGGCGATCTCCTCGGGCCGACCGAATCGGCCGAGCGGTATGCGGCTGCGAATCTGCGCCTGCACGCTCTCCGGCACCTTCGCGAGCATGTCGGTGAGCGTGAAGCCCGGCGCAAGCGCGTTGACCGTTATCTGGTGGCGCGCGAGCTCGAGCGCCGCCGTCTTCGTGAAGGCGATGATCCCGCCCTTGCTGGCGGCATAGTTCGCCTGGCCGAAGTTGCCGGCCTGCCCGACGAACGAGCTGATGTTGATGATGCGTCCGTAGTTGCGCTCGCTCATCATCGGCATGACCGCGGTGACTCCGAAATAGCAGGCATTCAAATTGGTGTTGATCACCTCCAGCCAGTCCGCATCCGACATCTTGCGCATCGTCTTGTCGCGCGTGATGCCGGCGTTGTTGACCAGTACATCGAGCTGGCCCCAGGTGTCGCGAATTATCCGCAGCATATCGTCCCAGGCCGACCGTTCGCCGACGTTGCCCGGCAGCAGCAGTGTCTTGGCACCGTGCCCGCGCAATTCCTCGGCGAGTGCCTGCGCCTCATCGGCGCCCGCTCGGTAGTTGATCGCGACTGCGGCGCCCTCCGCGGCGAACAAGGTCGCGATCGCGCGGCCAATGCCGCGGGAAGCGCCGGTGACCAGTGCATATCGTCCGCTCAGCTTACCCATTAGGATCTCTCCTGGCTTTTATTTGCTCGTGCAATCGAATCGATCGGCGCGGTGAGCATCTGAACGCGCCTCGTTGACGCGGCTGCCCGCTACGCGGCGAAAACACGCGTGCGGTGACCGTAGCGTAGCCCCATCGCCCGGCTGAGGTAAACAAACTCGGTGCGGGCGCAGTTGCCGATTGCCGGCAACGCTGGCACTCGATCTTGCGCGGCCATATCATGGCGCATGGCGACAACCCGTGGAGGGCAAGGAGCCGCACGGGCCGCGGCGGGCCGTGGCTCGAGAGGATGCATTTGTCCGTCTTCCCGGCGACATCGCCGTTGATCGCACAGTGAAACTGCTAATCCCAGACGACGCCTTTCGCGGCTACATTTTCGATTGCGACGGGACGCTGGCCGATACCATGCCGCTGCACTGCCGCGCGTGGAAGCGATTGCTCGAGGAGTATGGCGCGCCCTTCTGCGAAGACATGTTCTACCAATGGGGCGGCAGGCCGACCGAACGGATTCTGGAAATGCTCCGGGATGAGCATGGATTGCGAGTGGGCGATGTGCGCCGAGCGGCCGAACGCAAGGAGGAGTACTTCGTGGAAATGATGCACGAGGTGAAGCCGATTGCGGCGGTGCTGGAAATAGCGCGGCGCGGCCATATGGTCCTGCCGATGGCGGTGGCCTCGGGAGGACTGCGCAAGTACGTCGAAATGACACTCGACGCCCTTGGGATTCTGGGGCTATTCAATACGCTGGTGTGCGTGGAGGATTGTGTGCGCGCCAAGCCGTTCCCGGATCTGTTCCTGGAAGCCGCTCGGCGATTGAACGTCCCCGCGCAAGAATGCCTGGTGTTCGAAGACAGCCCATCGGGCGTGCAGGCCGCGGCGGCCGCCGGAATGCAGTGCGTGATCGTGCCGCGAAGCGACACGTAAGAAACCGAGCCCGCGGGGACCGAGGCATGAACTCCATGAAACGCACCGTCTTCACCTTCGCGACCATGCTCGTGATTCTCGCCGGGACGCCGCCTCTGCAAGCCCACTCGAGAGCACGCTGGTCGGCCGCCGCGGCAAATGCCTGGTACGCAAAGCAGCCGTGGCCGTTGGGCAGCAACTACGTACCGTCCGATGCGATCAATCAGCTCGAAATGTGGCAGGCCGCGACCTTCGATACCCAGCGCATCGACGTCGAGCTCGGATGGGCGCAGGCGCTGGGGATGAACACCATGCGGGTGTTCTTGCACAACCTGTTGTGGCAACAGGATCCTCAGGGATTCCAGACCCGCATCAGGGCATTCCTGCGCATCGCCGCGCGCCATCACATCAAACCCATCTTCGTGTTGTTCGACTCCGACTGGGATCCCGACCCCCGGCTCGGACCGCAACACCCGCCGATTCCCGGCGTGCACAACTCCGGCTGGGTGCAGGCTCCCGGTGCCGCGCTGGACGATCCAAGCCAGTACCCGAAATTCAAGGCCTACGTGCGCGGCATTGTCGGCGCCTTTGCGAATGACGACCGCATCCTTGCCTGGGATGTGTGGAACGAACCCGACAATGCGGGCGACTCCAAGTTCGCGGCGCACGAACCCAAGGACAAGTTGCAGCGCGTGGAATACCTCCTGCCCCGCGTGTTCGCGTGGGCGCGCAGCGTTCATCCGATCCAACCGCTCACCAGCGGCCTCAGTGCCGGCGACGACTGGTCGCGGGTCTCCGACCGCCATCCCGTCGAACGCACGCAGCTCTTGGAATCGGACATCCTATCGTTCCACAATTACGGTTGGCCCGAAGAATTTGAGGCGCGCATCGGCCAATTGATGGTGTACGGACGCCCCATCGTCTGCACCGAATACATGGCGCGCGGCAACGGTTCCACAATCGATGGCGATCTGCCGATCGGCAAACTGTACGGCGTCGGAATGATCAACTGGGGCTTGGTGGAAGGGAAAACTCAGACCACGCTACCGTGGAATTCCTGGCAGCGGCCGTACACCTTGGATAAGCCGATGGTCTGGTTCCACGATCTGCTGCATGCGGATGGCACGCCGTATCGTGAACGCGAAGCGCAGCTGTTGCGTGCACTCAGTGCCGCACCCAAGGGCGTCGTGCCTGCGCGCATCTGGCTCCCCTCATCGATGCCGGCGGCTGCCCGAGAGGATCATGCCGGGACGGCGCGAGCGCTGCGGGCGCGCGGCGTCACAGACGTTCGAATACCGGAACCTTCACGAAATCCAAGATGACCGCGAAGATGGCGGCTGCCGAGAGCGTGCCGGCCACGAGCAAGGGCGGCAAGGGCGCCATGGCGATTCCGCCAACGGCCAATGTCGACGCGATGGCGACGTCGACCAGCGACGAGGCCGCAACAAACAGGCTCGGGCGGGAGCCCCACAAGTGCCGGCGTTCGCGAATCGCGTAGATCGTCGCTTGGCTGCCGAACACCAGCACGATGAAGGCGAGGGTTCGCAGCGCCGCAGTGCCGAGATTCATCGCGAATTTGCCGGCCGCCAGGACGCCGGCGCAGAAGGCCAACAGGCAGACACCGATGGTGACGCCGGCCGTCGTCAATCTGCCGATGCGCCACGCATTCGGCGTCGGCGACGGCCGCACCTTGTCGGTCGTCAATGACATGGAAAGAAAATCCCCGGTGACCATCACGATGACCATCAGCAGCGGCGTCAGGATCGCGTGGCCCGTCATGATCAGGCCGACAACCAGGAACAGCACCGTCACGATCTTCTTGACGATGGCGTTCAGCGTGTAGGTCAGGATGCGCTGGAAGGTAATTCGCCCTTCCTTGACCGCGGCGACGATGCCGACCAGGCCCGGTTCGATCAGCACCATGCCGGCCGCCGATTTGGCGACATCGGTCGCCGTCGACACCGCAATGCCAATCTGCGCTTGGCGTAACGCCGGCGCGTCGTTGGCGCCGTCGCCGCACATGCCGACGGTGTGGCCGCCCTTCTGAAACGCCTCGACGAGCTTGTACTTGTCCTCCGGCAGGACGCCGGCGAATACCGCAAATTGCTCCGGATGGATGCTGTCGGCAATGGGCCCGGGCGGACAGACGGCGCCGTCCAGCCCGACCGCGCGCGCCACGATGGCGGCGGTCGCCGGCGCGTCCCCGGTGACCATCACGACGCGCACGCCCAAGCCATGCAATTCGGTGACGAGTTCGGCCGAGTCCGCGCGCGGCGGGTCGCTGAGCGCGATGAGTCCCGCCAGCGTCAGCGCCGTCGGCAGTCCGGCCGCGACCGCCAGGACCCGCAAACCCCGTCCCTCGAGTTCCTTTGCCGCTGCCCTCGCGGCGGGCGGCGCGTGCACAAGGCCGATGATCGCGGCAAAGGCGCCCTTCACGATACGTTGCGTTGCCCCGGTCGAATCGGTAGCGGTCGCCTCGGACATCTTTTTCGAAGGATCGAACGGCACATATTTGACCAGCTTGAGCGCATCGGATGCGCGTTTACTCGCCGCGGCGGCGCGGATCGCGCCATCGACCGGATCCTGCCCACCATCGGAACTGGCCAGTGCGGCCAGCGCCAGAACATGCGCCTCGTCAAACGCAGGCATCGGACGCACGGTCGTCACCGTCAGCGCGTTCTGGGTCAGCGTACCGGTCTTGTCGACGCACAAGACATCCGCCGTCCCCGCTTCGTCCACCGCGGAGAGGCGCGTGGGTAGGACGCCGGATTTTGCCAACGCCCGCGCACCGAGCGCGGCCGCCAGCGTGAATGTGGCCGGCAGCGCGACCGGTATCGATGCAAGAATCGCCGTCAAAACGAGGGGAATGATCTCGGATAGCGGCATCTTGAGAACGTAGGCATAGGTCACCAGCATCGCGATGACCACGCCATTGAACGCGGCGAGATTACGCACAACGCGCAGAACCGCCTTTTGCTGAGAACTGACGACATGGGCGGTGCGCACGAGTTCCGCGGTGCGGCCGAACTTGGTGCGCGTTCCGGTTGCCGTGACCTGCGCCGCAGCCTCGCCCCGACGCACCAGCGCTCCGGCAAATGTCTGGACACCTGGCCCGGCTTCGATGGGAACCGATTCGCCTGTGAGCATGGATTGGTCGAGCAGCACCTCTCCCGCAGTGAGTGTCACATCGGCCGCGACCACGCCGCCGAGCGACAGTTTCAGCAGATCGCCGGGCACCACTTCGGTGGCGGCAACCGTCGTCCAGGCGCCGTCTCGCCGGACGCACGCATTCAGCGCGAGCCGCGACTTCAGGGCGTCAAGGGTTGCCTGGGCGCGACTTTCCTGGAAGAGACCGAGCGCCGCATTGAACGCCAAGAGGGCGGCAATGACCGCGGCCTCGACATGCCTGCCGAGCACTAGTTCAAACACGATCGCCGCCTCGAGCATCCAGGGAACGGGCGCCCAGAATTTTTCCAGCGCCTCGCGCAACGGATGAAGCGCCGTATCGGGCATCGCGTTGGCACCGAATTTCTGCAGCCGGCGGCGCGCTTCCTCGCTCGACAAGCCGCTCGCCCGAGCATCCATCGCCGCCGTTGCCGAATCGGCGGGCGCGGCGTCGCCGGATGGCGGTGAACTCGTCGTAGCCATGATCTGACCTACCTTCGGCGGCGCGAAACTGATCGCCGGTATACCGAGCGCGGTTCCGGTGCAACTGCGGACGAAGGCCATATTCGGCCGCCGACGAGACTCTGGTCAATAACATCAGTGACGGCAATTGGCTTGAAATTGGCCAGTTGCGCTTCGCGGCCTGTCGGTCGCCTTCCTGCCAGGATGCCCCAGAACCCGTATAGTGCAAACTCCCCGACTTCGGAGGCGAGCCCATGCGGCATCGACGTTCGTGCCTGTTCGCGATTTGGCTCTCGGTCGCGGCGTTCGGCGCAACCACCGGGGTCTCGGCGCTCGGCAAGGCGCTGCCGCCATCGCCGCCGATTTACGGAGTCCGCCTCGTAAAGACCCGGATTCCGATGCGCGACGGCGTACGGCTTGCGGTGACGCTGTACATGCCGGCCGGCGCGCCGGCCGGCACGCGATTCCCTGCGTTGCTCGAATATCTGCCGTATCGCAAGGACGATGACGAGGCGATCCGCGATTACGAGGATCATACGTACTTCGCGAAACGCGGCTTCGTCGGTGCGCGCGTTGATATTCGCGGTTTCGGCAACAGCGAGGGCACACCACCGAATCGCGAGTATTCCGCCGAAGAGCTGGACGACGGCAATCAGGTGATTGCCTGGCTCGCGCGCCAGCCGTGGTCGAACGGCAAGGTCGGCATGCTCGGGATCTCCTGGGGCGGATTCAACTCGATTCAGATGGCCTTGCGTCGACCGCCGGCGTTGAAGGCCATTCTAGCGGTCGACGCGACCGAGGCGCTGTTCAACGAGGACGTGCACTACATCGACGGCGTGTTCCACGTCGATGAGTTCGAGTTGACGATGGATCTCGACGAGGGGCGGAGCGGCGCGCCGGATTTCAGTCTCGATCCGCAGGTGATCGGACCGCGCATGAACGCGCCGCCGTGGTCCTTGCTGTACCTGGAGCATCAGCGTGACGGTTTGTTCTGGCACGCGCCTTTCGCGCAGCCGATCGACGGTCTCACGGTGCCGACTTTCCTGATCGGCGGTCTGCAAGACGGCTACCGCGACAGCATTCCGCGCATGCTCGAGCGCGTCAAGGCGCCGATCAAGGCATGGATCGGGCCCTGGAACCACGCATTTCCGGACGAGAGCGACTACGGACCTCGGTACGAATGGCGCAATCAGGCGGTGCGTTGGTTCGATTTTTGGCTGAAAGGCCGTGATACCGGCATCATGCACGATCCGCGCCTTCTCATTTATTTGCAGCACTGGCATCCGCCGACCGCCGTGCCACAGACCGTGCCGGGCGAATGGCGCGCCGACACCTGGCCGCCGACGGGTTTGAAACCGGCGACGCTGTATTTGCAGCCGAATCACGAACTCGCCGCCACGATCGCACCGGCGGGCGTCGACGAACTGCGCTACCTGCCGTCGGCCGGCGTCGAGGCAGGATTCTGGTGGGGCGAACTGCTGACCGATCAACGCCCGATCGACGCCTATAGTCTGGTGTACGACTCGGCGCCCCTTGCGAAGGATCTTGCGATCATCGGCCGGCCGCGCATCGTACTGCACATCTCGGCGAGCGCGCCGCAGGCCGACTGGTTCGTGCGTTTGTCGGATATCGCGCCGGACGGCCGCGTGACCATGGTCACCGGCGCCGGCATCAATGGGGCGATGCGCCGCTCGATGAGCGATCCAAAGGCCCTGCAGCCGGGCAAGGTTTACCGCATTCCGATCGATCTGCATTTGGCGAGCTGGATGTTTCCCAAGGGACATCGCATCCGCATCGCCGTCTCGAACGCACTGTGGCCGATGATGTGGCCGACGCAGTATCCGATGACGACCTCGCTGCATTTGGGCGGGGCGGACGCCTCGCGCCTGATCCTGCCGCAGGTACCCGCGCACGGACGGCCAGTGCCGTCCGGTCTTTTGACGGCGCCCGAACCGCTCGAAACGCCGCCCGGGATCCACGCGATCGGCGGCGAAACCTGGCCCGGCAGCTGGACGGTGACGCGCGACGAGGTACGCCAAAGGAGCAGCGTCGTGTGGACCGGCAAGACCGCGGTGCGGTATCCCTGGGGCCGCTTCGATCACGCCGAGCGCCTTACCTACGAGGTCGACGACGCCCATCCGCAAGCCGCGCGGGTCGAAGGGGATTCGGTCTACCATCAGACGGTGCGCGGGCACTTGCTGACTTGGCGCGGCAAGCTCGTGATCTCGAGCGACGCGCACACGTTCTTCTACAGTTACACGCGCACGCTGCTGCGCGATGGCAAGGTGCTGATCACCCGGACGTGGAAGGAGCCGGTCCCCCGAGATCATCAGTGATGCGCGCGCGACCCCGAACAGGGCGCTCGTTAATGCGCAATCAGTTGCAAAGCTTCCGCGACACGCATTGCAGCCGTGTAAGTGTCGCCGTCGGGCATGGCGGAATATTGCTGCGCGCCATGATTCCACGCATCGCCCAGCGCAAACCAGTCGATAGGTTTGGCAGGAACCCCTGTGCGTAACTCGACATCGAGTGAAGCGAAGTAACGCTGCCACCGGATGCGATAGTAGTCACGCGTCAATCCCGCCCAATCCTTGTTGCCGTAGTCGTGCAGATTGGCCCCTTCACTGGCTTTGCGATCGCCCCAGGTCGTGAGTATGGAGCGGGCGTCGAAGGCGAGTCGTGTCTGTTCCTCGGGCGTCGACGCCCAGGGCCGCACGTACCCAAGCCAGGTGCCGACGAGAAAGGAGCGGTTGGTGCAGAGCAGCTGGTCCTGCAAGTCCATCAGCCGCAACCAGCGCTCGGTCAACGCGTCGAAACGCGGACGTTCCTTGCTGTCGTATGCTGCCTTGATCTGCGGCAGCATTAGCCGACTCTCGTTGGCGAGCGTCTGTCGCGCGATGTCCGTCAGATCGTACTTATAGGTATCGCTGCTGCGCAGTGCAGGCGCGACGCGAAGCATTTCAGGCAGCGCTTGTTTGAAGGTGTCCGCGCTGTAGCGCATCGCCTCGGGAGACCAGTTCGAGGCGCGATTTACCGCGAGGCTGGGCTGCGCGTCGAACAGTGATTCCTGCGCCGCATCGCGTTCGCTGCCGAAGACGACGTCATTGATACGGATGTCGTAGGCGGTTTCCAGCAATACCCTCCACGCGGCGAGTGCGTGCGGGTCGGCGGCGCCGTATCGACGCCGGACATAATCAGCCGTCCATGGCCAGATATCGACCGACTCACCGCGCCAGGCCATCTCGGTGAACAGATCGAAGGCGAAGGGATTGGTATCCATCCCTTCGGTAAACACGGCTGTGCCGACCATGTTGTCGTTGGTGCGGCCAAGGCGTTGCAGCCGCTCGGTGATATCGCCGATATTCGCGCCCAACGTCGTGCGGCCGCCGAACTCCCAGATGCCGCCGTACAGGAACGGCGCGCCCTGGAAATCCTTCTGGCGATTGTCGCGAGGTACGCGGTCGTGATCGATATCGATGATCAGCAAGTGCTTGCGGTCCACGCCCGCGAGCAGATCCTGTCGCGGATTGCCCTGCCAGGCGAGCATCATCCACCTCGCGCCAGGGTGAGCGGCCAGCAGTGCGTTTTGCACGTCGCGCGCAGCTTCAGGTACCGGCACGTCGCCGGAGTCGCCGCCTTCCTGAAACACTTCCATGTCGTAGATATCGCTGTCGCCAAACAGCCCGTGTTGATGCCGGTAGAACGCGGCCGCGAGTTTCGCAAACATCGGATCGCGCGGATCGAGCCAGCCCGGCCGTGTGAATCCGGCCCATTCACCTTGTCGCACCACATGCGCATTCGGGAATTTCTTTTGGAAATTGGCCGGCACGATGCCGTAGAAGCCGGGCAACACCGGCGTAATGCCGAGTTCGCGCAGGCGCGCGATGATCTTCCGGGCCGACGCCGCGCGTTTTCGCATCAAACTGCGGCTGATCGGGCCGTCGAAGCAGCAGAGGTTGCCCATTAGCTGCCAGTTCTGGTGCGCGGGTTGCGTGATCCAGCTGCGGATCTCGGCATCGGAGTAGCCGAAGTCGCGGAACGTGCGGTAAAGCACGGTGTCCATGCCGCGCTCGACGATCATCGCATTGATCCCGGACAGCGCGAGAACGTCGATCTCCCGCTGCCACCGCGGCCAATCCCAATATGGCGCGGTGTAACCATCGACGTTCTGATTCAGCGCGTAGCGGTAGGCGTAAGGCGTTTCCTTTTCGATCGTCGTGATGGGCAACGGAAAACCGTGTGAAGTGCCGAGGCGATCCCCGTTCGGGGAGATCTGTACGCGCGCGATGTACTTCAGATACCAGTTCACGCCAAAGAGCAGGGCGCTCGGTGTGCTGCCCTCGACGTCGATATGGCCATGCGCGCTCGAAATGCGAAACCGTTCATGGCCATTCTTCGGCGCCATCGTTCCCAATTCAAACTGGGAAGCCTGCTGCGGCAACAGGCGCCGGATGAGGTCTTGTTCCGGACGGACATTGAAACGCGGCGATTCGCCGACCGACACCGCACTCACCCACCAAAGCAAGCCGATGCCTGCAGCCAGGAGAAACGAAACGGATTTGCGCATGAACGTCCCGATCGATATGAAGAACTGTGTGCGGATTGACGGCGCGAAACGGTGTCTGCGGATGATGGCAAGGATAAAGCACCCTACTGCGAAGTGTTGGGGGCGCTCGATGGTATTCGGCCGTTTAGGGCGTGTATTTTTGCGCTAGACCCCCGGCACGACCGCCGGCCGACTGATGTAGCGGCAGATGGAAAGATAGGGGGCGTGCCGATGCGCTGTGGGGATTGGACGCCAGGGCCGCCCATGAGAGCCAATTGGCCTTATGATTGCGGTCTAGGTGCTACTTTTTCTCAATTGCGGTGTTCTGGGGGGATAAGCCCTTCACAAGGAGTGCTCCATGGCGCTTGCTGATGAACTTGGCAAATTGGCGGAATTGCGAGCAAACGGTGGCTTGACGGAAGAGGAGTTCAAGCGCGCCAAGGAGCGCCTTCTGAACACCGAGCAAACGCGCGCTAATGCCCCCCTCACGTCGGCTGTCAATATGTTTCGGCGCAGCCGCACGGATCGCTGGTTCGGCGGCGTCTGCGGTGGAATCGCGCGATCGACCGGAGTGGAAGCCTGGGTATGGCGACTACTTTTTACCGCCCTGTGTATCTGCGCGGGGATCGGCATCGTGTTGTACGTACTGCTGTGGATTTTCGTGCCGAGCGAGTGAGATTCTAGGATCACTGTCGCCCGCCAGGAGCCCAGTGGGCAAGTCGTCCGGTTAGCCGACTAACCAGGCGTTTGCGGCTTTTCCGAACCATCGCCAATCGAGTTTTCAGACAAAACCGGGATGCCCATGGAATTTAAGTCCCACTGCGACGTGATTTTCAGCCTGCGGCACGCAATAGACGATCTCCGCCTGAATGCGGAAGGCCGCCACGAAATCAGTGACGACGACTTGTCTGCCGGTACGCCAATGACGACTGGAAACAACACGCGCACCGTGTTCGCTGATATCCGAGAACACGACCACGTCCTGAAACAGCGGCTGATCCGCCGCCTCTAGAATGGCGACTGTATTCGTCGTCATGCGTCGCTCGGTTCGTCCCTTCGGCATCGGCTGATCCTCGTCGATTGTGAAGTGCGGCTTCACCGTGCCCGGCTGTTGCACGCTGCGTTTAAAGCGCGTCCAGCCCGAGCGGGATCGGCGCTAAACGATAATTGCTCGCAACCGCCGCAGTTGCTCCGGCGTTTGACGGCCGCTTCACCCCTCCATCGGCGCTTGTCGGCGCCTGTGAATCCGCGGGTGCATGGCGGTCGGATAAACATGAGCGGCGATGGCGTTTCTGCTCGTACATGGCCGAATCGGCCTGCCTCATGAGTTCTGGCAGTGTGGCGGGATTGTCGGGATCGAAATGTGCCACACCGATACTCAAGGATATATTGTAGCGACACTTTTCCGATGCGTACTCCGTCAGAAGCATTCTCAAACGCTGGCAAATCGCATCGGCATCGCGACCGGGTTCATCCAGAATCATCGCGACAAACTCATCGCCGCTCAAACGTGCAGTCACATCGAATTGGCGAAACGTACGTTTTACGCTGGTTCCCACGAGGGCGATCGCCCGATCGCCTTCCGCGTGGCCGAAGCGGTCGTTTATCCACTTCAGATCATCCAGATCCGCGAAGAACAGCGACATATGCCGGCGCATGTCACTCGCCCATCTGAGTTGCTGTGTTGCGAGTACCGTGAACCCGCGTCGATTATGCAAACCGGTCAGATCATCCTTAAGCGTCATTTGCAGCAGCTTTTTCTGCAACTCAATGCGGCCGTAGGCGTAGCGAATAACGTGTGAAATCGTGGCCAACGCACTCGACTGACGATCCACGCCGCCATTTGGGCGAGCCCCCGTTGCCGCCGACTCTCCTTGAGATCGTTCCGCGGTCGCGGCAACGTGCATGCTGGGAAGCAGCAGCATCGGCAAATGCGGCATTTTATCCCGCACGTAATCGACCAATCTCAATGAATATGGCGATTTCGGCGTGGGCTCAACCAGCAAAACATCTGGTCCATATTCCATTATCGCACGCAGCGTTTCGTCGATGTCCCGCATTTCTACCGACAAACCGCGGACGTCGATCGGCCGGCAGCCAATCGAGTCAGCAAAAGTTTCATGCGACACCCACGGAATCTCCCGTCGGTCCACGATTACGAGCGCCTTTACCGGCGATAGTTTCACGGATGGTTTCATGGATGGTCCGTCGCCTCGTTGGTTGTTTGTCAACGAGGCCACAATAGCGTGTCTCGCACAGCGGACAATCGGGTGAACTATTGATGGCAAATACGGGAAAGGCCGGATCAGCTCGGGAGACAGGCGGCAATGTTCGGTCGCGGCGCCTTATGGTTCAATCAGGCCATTACGTATCGCGTACCGGACCAATCCGGCGGTCTGATGGATATCGAGCTTCTCCATCATATTGGTCCGATGCGTGTCGGCGGTCTTCACGCTGATCCCAAGCAGTGCTGCGATCTTCTTAGTCGAATGGCCTTCACCGACCAATTGCAAAACCTGCCGTTCACGCGCGCTCAGTTTGCCGCTCGACAGGTCCGTGTTTGCAAGATACGCATCGACAACTACCTTGGAAATCTTGGGACTCAGATATACCTCGCCTCGATCCACATGCTGTATTGCCGCCACCAAGTCCAGGCTCGCTTGGGTCTTGAGAACATAACCGCGGGCACCGGCGCGCAGCGCCTCGATCGCATAGGCTTCCTCCATATGACGAGTGAGTATGATCGCACGCGTCTTTGGACTCACCCTTGCGGCGTCGCGCAATGCGTCCAAGCCGTTAAGCCGCGGCATGTCCAGATCGAGCACGGCAACGTCGGGGAGAAATTCCTTAATCAACCGGACGGCCTCAATTCCGTCGGAAGCCTCGCCTAAAACCCGGATCTGCTCTTTTTCCAGCACCATTCTCAATCCTTGTCGAACGATTAGATGATCGTCCGCAAGTATCACGCCGATGGTCATCGTAATTTCTCCAACGGAACGCTGATGGCCAATTCGGTTCCCGACCCCTTCGCCGAATTGATCTGTACGAATCCACCAACCACACTCAGGCGTTCGCGTATTCCCAGCAATCCGAATCCTTGTTCGCCCTTACGTGCCGCGATCGCGACCATGTCGAAACCCACTCCGTCGTCATGAATGTAGCAACGAATGGATTTTGCTTGCCTTTGGAATCGAATCGACACGGACTTTGCTTGAGCGTGCTTGACGATGTTGTGAAGGGCTTCCTTGGCGACATGGTAGAGCGTAGTTTCGACGCGTTTCGGCAAGCGCGGCTCCGCTACGTCCTCGATGCGGATCTGCAATTGGGCCCGCTGTGCAAGGCCTTCTGCCAGATAGCGCAACGCCGGGATCAAACCGAGGTCGTTCAACAATTCCGGCGTAAGTTCGTGAGACAATCGCCGTAGCTGAACCTCGATTTGATCAAGTAGCTGTGTAATTTTGGGAATGTGCGGCTCGGCAGCAGGTACTGCCTCAGCGAGCTGTCGGAGCGCGATATAGACCGCGACCAACAATTGGCCGGCCTCGGCGTGCAGTGCGTGCGCAATGCGCTTCGCCTCCTGTTCCAAGACCTCGTTGAAGCGGCGTAGCGCCATGTTGGCGTCCCGAAATCCGCCGTACGTCATTTCATAAGGCGAGATGCATTCCGAGAAAAATTGGCCGGCTTCGCTCAAGATGCGATTGCGGTCAGCGCGTCGTGCGTCCTTCGACAATTCCGCCTGCAGCGCGCAATGGTGAATTTGTGCAATTGCAATCAAGCTCGTGCCCGCATCGAGCGCCGTGCGCCCGATTTCATACCCCTGCTTCAACGCCGATTCACCCGCACCGCCCAAATACCTCTGCATGGCGCCGCGATAATCGGTGGTAATTTTTTTCAATTCGTCCCGCCCCCGTAACGCGCTACAAGAACCAACGCATCATCCGTACCTTTTGCGGCGCTTGCCAGTATTCGATCCGCCACAGTGTTCAAGGCGCCATTCGCGATGACGCGCTGGGCCGCATCCGACATTACGCCGTCGGTGAGCATGATCATTACGTCGCCCGGTCGAACTGAAAGTTCCGCCGCATAGAGTGTGGGCAAGTGCGCGCCGACCACGCCGCCGCGTAGTAATAACTTGTCTATCGGCAACGCTGCATCACGATGAATTAAAGCGCCCTCGATATTGCCGACGCCAACCCAAGTGAGTGTCGAACGAATCGTATTGACGATCGCCAAACTCATGGCGACTCCGCGCGTTTGGCGCAACGATTCGTGACATCGTTTCAGCAACTGCACGGCGGATTCACCCGCGTGTCGCTGCAGCGTCGCGATGGCAACATGAGCCGCTGCGGCGGCGGCCCGACCATGGCCAAGGCCGTCCATTACGGCGAACAGCATCCCATCTGATAGCGTGCAGGCCAAATACTGATCGCCTGATTCCGCTTCTCCTGGCATGATGGCCGCGGCGACGCTCCATTCTAGACTAGGCACAGTCACCTGAGCCATTTCTTTACGCTCACAGTAGTGCCCTGCCGTAGTTGCGATTCGATGCTGAATTCGTCCACCAATCGTTTGACGCCGGGCAGGCCGAGGCCAAGACCGCCGGAGGTTGAATAGCCATCACGCAATGCGTCGTTGATATTTCGGATGCCCGGACCGCCGTCGCGCGCGATTATCATGATTCCACGTTTGTTGGCAGACTCGATCGACCGCAAAATCACTTCGCCCCGCTGTGCATAGGCAACGATATTACGCGCTAACTCTGATATTGCCGTGGCGATCAACGTAGCATCGATTGCCGTGAACCCTATATCAGCGGCCAAATTGCGACCTTGCTGCCGTGCCAGAACGATGTCGACGTCCGAGCGGATGGCAACGTGAATATCGTGTGCCACGACCATGCACGCTCAGGTATTGCTGGCCGCTCGTTGTTGTAGGTGCGCAAGTCCTTCTTCCAGATCGAGCGCGGTAGCAACGCCTTCCATCGTCAAGCCCAATTGCACCATAGCGAACGCCACCTCGGGTTGGATGCCGACGATAACCGTATCCGCGCCCCGCAAACGAATCACGTTGGTTATGTCGCGCAGCGTTCTTGTCGCAAACGAATCCATCACGTCCAGTGCGGTGACATCGATGATGACGCCGCGCGAACGAAACTGGATGACTTTGTCGATCAGGGCCCGACGCAATTGCAACAAGTCGGCATCGGAAAGAGCAGCCTGAATTGTCGCAATGAGGAAACGCCCTTGTTTAAGGATTGGGACTTCCACTGCCGTACTACGACGCTGCGTCGGCAACCGGAATCACTTTGTAACCCAACAGCCGCTCCGCTTGCTCGATACCGCCTTGTAAATCGCCGACGGTATTCATTTTCCCGAGGTCGACACCAATCGTCACGATGGTCTGCGCGATTTCCGGAGAAAGCCCTGTGACGATCACGGTTGCGCCGAGAAGCCGCGAGGCTTCCACGGTTTGCACCAGATGATTGGCGACGGTTGCATCCATCGCAGCCACTCCGGTGATATCGATCACCACCACCTTGGCGCGATTCGTGCGGATTCCGCGCAGCAATTGTTCAGTCAACTGACGGGCGCGTTGCGGATCAATAACGCCGATTATTGGCAGAATCAGCAATCGCTCCCGCACCTGCAGCACCGGTGTCGAAAGTTCACGGATTGCTTCCTGTTGCTGTCGAATAACTCGCTCGCGCTCCTGTACGAAGCCCACGGCGACGGTATTGGCGATACGATTGGCCGCCGGTTCATATGCGTCCAAGATACGATTGAGCATGTTGAAGTCGCCTTGATATTTGGCGAACAACGATCGCGCCAATACATCACGCAACAGCAGTACGATACCGACGACTTCATGCGTTTCCACGCCTCGTGGAATGATGCGCTCCGACAAGTTGCGCGCATAAGATTGCAGCGCCTCGAATGTTCCCGTCGCGAGCGCCTCGACGTAGTTATCGTAAACGGAGGTCGCTTCGGCGAACAATTCTTCAGTGGTCATCGCCGTCAATAATTGCGCTTCGTTGATGCGGTTGGCCCACTCTTCGCGTAGCTGCGTGCGGTTTTGCCGTAGATGCGCCACGAGTTCCTGCAACAGCGCAGTTGATTGTTTGACGGTCTGTTGCGCAAGGCTGGAAAGCCGCTTGCCCGTCGGCATGGGTTTGCTGGATGGCATCAGTAAAACTCCTATCGTGCCAAATCGTTTACTTGGAAGGACCGCGGATCTTAATTCTCCGAATTTTCTCACTGTACACGGATAAAACACCTGGGCTTATCGGGGAAATACCCGAGCCTGCGATCCTCTGTACCAGTTCGACTCGATCTTTGTAAGTATTTGATCCAGCCTGGGAGGTGGGCAGTCGCTGCTCGAACAAGCACGATCGGCTGTCGGAGATTCCCGTGAGTTGACGACTGATCTCTTGCCCCGGGCAGCTACGCCTTGCACGCGACGATGTGCCAAACCTTGCCAAATGGATCCTTCACCATGGCGCGTCGATCTCCATAAGGAACATCTCACGGCACCTCGAGGGACACGGCATGCGCCTTCAACGCACGATGGTATGTCGCATCGGCTCCGAATGACCAATCCGATCACCCGTGATTCGATCTACCGGCGACGGGTGTTCGACGCCAAAATCATCGAGCTACGCGTTCGCTGGTCAATTACCTACCTGTTGAGCTTTCGCGGCCTCGTGGGAATAATGGCCGATTCTCTCGATCCGTCGCTACTTCCCGGCGCATCGACAAGAGCTACGTTTCCATTCGAGGCAAATGGCATTACCGGTACCAAGCGGTCGACAAGCACGGAAAGACTTTGGATCGGTGGCCGCGCAAGGTGGCCGTAGGCGGCCACTTGCCGCGTCATCGCACCCTACAACCGCGTCGACGGCAAGATCCGAAATGGCGGAACGTCGAGGTTTGGCCCTAACTGCACCAGATCCCCCTGCGGTGACCACGCGCTAGTGCGCCGGGGCCAGCCAAGCGCGCCGGCGCGCGGCGATCTCGCCGGTCCGATCGAGCGGTTGACCGACGATCCGCGACTCGATCGCCGCGAGCACGGCCGGCGGCAGGCTCGAGCCGGCCATGCGATACGCCGCCTGCACGCCAAGACCCGCAGGCGATTGCGTCAGTACGTCGATGCGCCAGTCCGTGCCGCTGCGGCACGCGAGCCCCGCCGGTGCGAGCGCCTTCGCGATCCGGAAGGTTCGGCAATAACTGCCCGACTTGCTGAGGAAGCTGAGACCGATGTCGACGCCGCCCGCCGCCCCTGGACCCGCGAACTGGTCGGACAACGCCCGCGCGAGGCTGCCGTCGGCAATGAGCGCGCCCTGTGCGTTCTCGCCGAGGATTGGAACCGCAGAATGCCACGCCGCGAAGCCGATGCCGATGCCGAGCGCGAGGCTTGCGGCCATCGCGAGCGGCAGCGACGCACGCAGCCACGTGCGCTCGCGGCGCTTTCGGACCGCGTCGATCGGCACGATCTTCGGCGCGTCGATGGTGGCGGACGGCGCACGCGTCGCCGCATCGATGAGGCGCCGCGGCACGGGTTCGGCGAGTTCCTCGGCAAACGCGGCCTGCACGCGCGCGCGCAGCGCACGGTGTTCGGCGACCCGCGCGGCAAGGCGCGGATCATCGTGCAGCGCCGCCTCGACCGCGGCGGCCGCCGCCGGATCGAGTTCGCCGTCCGCGAAGGCCATCAGCGTTTCATCGGATATCGTCATGTCCGTTTCCTTTTCGCTCAAGCTCGCAACGCCGCTTGCAGTGCCTTGCGTGCGCGCGCGAGCCGACTGGTCAGCGTACCGATCGGTACCTCGAGCACATCCGCCGCTTCCTGGTACGAGAGACCCTCGACGAGCACGAGGCTGACTGCGAGACGCTGCTCCTCGGGCAAGCGCGCGACGGCCGCGCGAATCGACAGAGCATCGCCCGGATCCTGGTCGGTCGCGGCGTCGCCGGCGTCTTCGGGGAGGAATACCTCGTTGCGCCGCTTGCGGGAGCGGATTTCGTCGAACCATGCATTTTTCACGATCTTGTACATCCAGCGGTCCAGGGGTGAGTCGCTGCGCCACTGCGACAGACGCGCCAGCGCCCGTTCCACCGCGATCTGCACGATGTCGTCGGCGTCGTGCGGATTGCGCGTCAAATTGCGCGCGAATCGCCGCAGCCGCGGCAACAAGTCCACGATCTGTCGTTGGACGTTTTCCGGCGTCCCGTTCGTCATCATGGTATAGACGTTGGTCCCAGGGGTTTCAGTCCATGCATTGTAGAGATGTTCGGCCGACACCGACTATGATCCGTGCCGTCTGTGGCCGAGCCGCGTGTGTCCGGAGAGTGCCGTGAGCAGGGGACGATGGGGACTGCTGGCGATATGGGTGCTGGCCACACCGGCCGCAGCGCAGCTGCGCCTGCCGCTGCCCTCGCTGCCGCTTGGGCCGGTGCAGCAAACCCTCGGCCAACTTGAACCGGACGCGCTCGATCGGCGCATCGATTTGCGGCATCTGCAGATTCGCCGCCTGATCCGCGCCCACCACCGGCTGATCGAGGCGGACCCGGCCGGCGAGCCGATCGTGCGCGACGAGGTTCTGGCGTCGTTCCCGAGCCCGGACGCACTCGCCCGCGCGCTCGCATTGGGGTTCGTCGTCGAGAGCGAGCAGGTGCTGCCTTCGCTCGATCTGCGCATCGTCGAGCTGCGCGTGCCGGCACACCGCTCGACGCGCAAGGCCTTGAATGAGCTGCGCGCAGCCGTGCCCGAGGCGGCAGTGGATTACGATCACATCTATATGCGCGGCGGCGAGGCGCCGACCGGGGCGCCGGTGATCGCGCCGCCGATGCCGCCGGCCACCGGCGCGCCGCCGCACCCTCGCGTTCGTCTCGGCCTGGTCGACTCAGGGGTCGATGCGACAGAGCCGGCGTTCCGCGATTCGATCGTGCATCCGTGGGGATGCGGCGGCAAGCGGCGACCGGGCGCCCACGGCACGGCGGTCGCCTCGCTTCTGGTGCGCCGCGCCCATGCGGATCTCTATGCGGCCGACGTCTATTGCGGCCGACCGACCGGCGGCTCGGTCGATGCGATCGTCGCCGCCCTCGCGTGGCTCGCGCAGAACCAGGTGGCGGTGATCAACATCAGCCTCGTCGGCCCGAAGAATCTCCTGCTCGCGCGAGTGGTCGCGGCACTGATCGCCCGGGGTTACGTGATCGTCGCGGCGGTCGGAAATGACGGTCCGGCCGCGCCGCCGCTGTATCCGGCGGCCTATCCGCACGTCGTCGGCGTCACGGCGGTCGATGCCGATCGGCGCGTGCTGCTCGAAGCGGAGCGCGGTCCCCAGGTGACGTTCGCTGCGCAAGGGGCCGATCTTAAGGCGGCGAATCTGCGACACGGGTCGTCCGCGGTTCGTGGCACCTCGTTCGCCGCACCTACCGTCGCCGCGCTGTTCGCGGCCCGGATGTCCGCGCCGGACCCGACGGCAGCGGAGGCCGCGTTGGCCGCGTTGATCCGTCGCGCGATCGATCTCGGCCCCCCCGGACGGGATCCGATCTACGGCTACGGCCTGCTCGGCGCCAACTAAAAAAAGTGGCCGGGCTGGGACGAAACCCGCGCGCTCCGTCGTATGACCGGTAGAGGCCGCAGAACGGCTGCGGTCGAACAGGAGCACGACGATGCACAGCAAAATGTGGGTGGCGAGCGCGGCGGTTGCCGCGGCACTGGTTTTGACCGCGCCGGCGCAGGCCGGCATCTTCGGCGGCGGTACGGGAGCGGTCGGGGGCATGCTTGGCTCCGGCGGTGGTGCGGCCGGCGGCATGCTCGGCGGGCAGTTCGGTGGCATGGGTGGGATCGGCGGGCTGACTGGCAGCGGCGATCTCGCGGCGCAGGGCGGATTCGGCGCGTCGCGGACCGTGACCATACCGCGGCCGTCGCCGCCGCCAGTGAGCGCAACCCAGGCGGTTGCCGGCGCTCTGGAGGGTACCGCGAGCGTCGGTCAATCGACCGGCGCGGTCTCAGCGGCGGGCAATGCCGCGACGCAGGCCGCCGGATCGGTGCCGAACGCGCCGGTGACCGGCACCGGGAACGCCGCGGGCGGCGGCACGCCGGTGACCTCGGCCGCGAATGCCGCGGGCTCGCTGCGCTCGGCAATCGCCGCTGATCAGCTGACGAGTATTCCGGTTGCGAACGCCGGGGGCTCGGCGAAGGGCGCTGGTGCGTTCGGGGGATCGGCGAGCGCCAATGGCGCCGGCCCGAATGGCAATCCGCAGGTCACCGGGGGCGGCAACGGTTCGCTCGGTGCGGCTGCGAGCTCCGGTGCGTCGTATGGCGCGCGGGGATCGAACTCAGCTCCGTCGGGCAGAACACCGGCCAGTTCCACGCAAGCCAGCGGCGCGAAGCCGCGGCACGCCCAGGGGTCTGACAAGCGCTGATTCGATTGTGCGGATCCGCCAGTGACGGCGCAGCTCACCCGCATTCGCGGCGTGGGCTGCGCCAGGAGATCCGTCGAAATATTGCGGACCACAGCTCGTCGACAGAAAGTAGCGTCGCCTGTTCTCAGCGAAAGGGATCCGATCGAAGCCCGGCCCGTCAGGCCCCTCCCGGTTAACCTTATTCGCGCAGGCCAAGGATAGCCTGTGGAGCGTGGACCTAATCCGCTGCGAATCGATTCCCCTTCGTAGCCATTGGATCCTGGTAGTGATCGATGTGTTCAGCTGCCGTATCGCCGGGTTCGGCGTCGCAGGTGAATACATCGACGGCTCCGCCGTGTGGCGTATGTTCAACCAGGCAATCGCCGGTCAGTCGCCACCGATGCGGATAAGCACTGATCACGACCCACTGTTTCGCTTTCACCGCTGGCTCGCGAACCTGCGGATCCTCGACGTCGAGGAGATCAAATCCGTCCCCTATGCCCCGATGTCGCACCCTTTCATCGAACGATTGATCGGCACGATCCGGCGCGAATATCTGGAGCACACGTTCTTCTGGAATTCAATCGATCTTCGCCGGAAGCTCGAAAGGTTCCGAGCCTATTACAATGACGTTCGCGTGCGCCGCTGCCTCAACGGCACTACGCCCGCCATTTGTGCCGGACACTCGTCACCGTCCACAGCAAACCTTGCCCATTATGCGTGGAAACGCCATTGCGATGGACTAATCGAAACTCCCGTCGCGGCATAATCAGCAATTCGCCTCCTAGCGGTCGCAGAGTTGGCGCTGGACGTCGCGTGCGAGCGGCAATCCCGCTTCCGCGAGCCGATCGCCGGGTATCCTTCCCATAGAGCCGATAGTTCCCTTGAAACCTAG